>Ga0164311_10001123_pt1 | contig 12829 bp, 9 predicted proteins | sample GuaBasSedimGuay2_FD_121796 | JGI IMG/M metagenome (GOLD analysis project Ga0164311, IMG submission 121796) | Subseafloor sediment microbial communities from Guaymas Basin, Gulf of California, Mexico - Guay2, Core 4569-9, 9-12 cm | ecosystem: Environmental > Aquatic > Marine > Hydrothermal vents...
AGTAATACGCCGCCCACGAGAGGGTTTACTGCAGCGATAAGAAGCGCCAGCTTAGCCTTTTCGTGCCCTACTATCGCGGAGAAGGGGAAAACTATTTTTCTTTCTTGACCGCAGACCATAACTTCTCCACTTCCTCTAATTTTTCATTCCAATGCTGAACATCTTGAGAAGTATATATAGCTATAACTCCGCCCTGGTGCTCGCCTTCAACGGTCGTCATTTCCTCCATCAATCCCTCTATCTCGCTGTATATCTCCTCAAGCTTTTCAAGCATTTCTCTAGAAGGCTTCCAGAGTCCACGCTTGGCAGCTTCTAATAATCGTCTAACAATCTCCTCTAAAGCCCATAGATTATGCTCTTCAAACCACCGTCTCATATCCTCGTCTAACGCGTATTTTTCAGCTATTTTATCGTAAACCCACTTATCTACAAGCCTTGTCGTAGCACTCCAACCGTACAAGTGCAGTATTTTCTTACTGAACTCGCTCGCCCCCCTATAACCATGCTTCTTCATCTCTTCTATCCACTCGGGGTTAACCAGCTTAGCCCTGGCAATCCTTTCTATCTCATGCTTTATAGCTACTATTTTCGTATCCGATATATCTCGAGTATCTACATGAATCACCTCGACTTCCCTTCCGGATAACGCCTTTGCAGCGTTGTAGAAGCCTCCATGATAGGCGAAGTAGCAGCAGCAATTGAAGATGTCATGCTCGTCGCTTATGTGATTTCTCGATACGACATCAACGGTTTTCAAAGCTTCTAGAAGCGCCGCGTGTGCTTTCACGCCATACCTCTTTCTTCCATAAGCGTATCCACTCCATTGAACCCAGACCTTTGCCAAATCCTCATCCTTTTCCCATGCAGAAGCTTCAACTGCGAGATTTACGCCGACACCGTAAGCGCCAGGAGGAGCGCAAAATACTCTATACATGGCAAGCTCCTCCACCATGTTCTCCCTGAGAGTTTCTTTTAGCTTTTCCACATGCTCGAGATAATGCTTCCTGACAAAGTTTGTTTCTGGAGGTTCATTTAGCAAAGCCACTTTTTCCACGGCTTCATCAATTAGATAAATGTAATTGGGCAACGTATCTCTAACTATGCCGCTAATCCTAACAAGGCAATCTATTCTAGGTCTTCCAAGCTCCTCGGTAGGTATAACTTCTAAAGATTCTATAGTTCCATCATCCCTCCATACAGGCTTAACTCCGAGCAAGTACAATATCTGGGACAGCTGCTCGCCATCTGCTTTGTAAGCGTCAATGCTCCACAAAATAAAACCTATAGTTTCAGGATATTTTCCATGATGACCATAATATTCTCTGAGAACCTTCTCCGCTGTTTCCACGCCCACTTTCCACGCTGCCATTGTAGGTATAGCTCTAGGATCTACCGCATAGAAATTCCTCCCCGTAGGCAATATGTCGAATTTACCTCTCGTAATCGCGCCAGAAGCCCCAGGCTCTATATAGCCTCCAGAAATACCATGACTTAACATTGAAAGCTCTTGCTCGCATCTCCCGATCAGCTTTGCAACTTGCAAAGCTTTCCTAAAAGCTTCTACAATTCCTTTTTCTTTTTCGGTTAAAACCTTCACGCGAGACATTTCAATAATCCCTCTTCGACAACTTTCAATATTTCAACATCGGAAACCTCTTCTTGCTCTAGCAGCTTCTCTACAACATATACGGCTACATCGTCAAGTCTAGACAATATATCTTTATTAACCAAGCCTAGCTTGGCGTTATACTCCAGAGGATTACGCTTAAGCTCGTCATAGTCTAAGCCTAAGTATTCGGCCAATACCCTCCTAATGCTTGGACATGAATGCGAATCATAAGCCATGGCGGTAACAACGTATTCCGCCAGCTTTCTATTCTTAGGAGGCATGCCCAGAACATGCAAACCTATATTGATCTGAGACCCTCGAACTAGGTCAACATAACGATGAATATCCTCTACAACATGATCCATATCTTCACCATCTTTTACAGGAACATTAAATTCTCTAGCTTTTTTAATTAACTGCTCAAATATAATTCTTGTTCTAGCCTCGTCGCCAAGAGATTTAGCTTTAGAATATTGGGTAAGGAGAGAGTCAAGCTCGTCTAGCACGTGAGCCATCTTCATTGGCGGATACAAGTGATCTACCAGCGCGGCATATCCCCTTCTCTTCGCTACAACGCCCTCCATAGGATTAGCTACAACATAAACGTAGAGATGCGGCACGTCGTCTATACTTATTTCTGGCCAGCAAAGCCAGCTCAAACCAACACCCTTGCCCGGCAGAAACTCTAAGTATCCATGCGTGCCAAAATGTATTACAACATCAGCCTTAAACACCCTAGTTATCCACCTGTAAACAGCGAGCCATTGATGAGGCGGTGGTATCGTTGGATTATGCAAAATTCTGCAAACTTTACCATCGCACTTGGCGCCAGCGCAGCCACGCTTAGGTTGAGGCGTGATAAAAACATTTCCAAAGAAAATACCTGGAACGACGAACTTTCCCTCGTAAACCATTCCAGCAAGCTCTCTTGGAGCCTTGCCTTCGAGAACGCTTATAGGATCTCCCCACTCTTCCATCATCCGCTTCCTCGACTCGGCTGGCAGCTCGTTAAACCATTCAACGTACTGTTTTTCATCCACGAAGCCCGCCGCACCGCCCTTGGCCACTATCTCCTCCACTGGTGTCCAGCGGAACTCGCTTATAGCCTTCTTCTCCATTATAATCTTAACAAGTTCATCACCGTTTTTGGGCAGGTGCTCTCCAACGTTATATCCCAGTTCTTTAAGCTTCCACAAGAGCTTTACAACGCTTTCGGGAACGTCTAAACCCATGCCCACGGCTATATTTGCCTCTAAACCCTTGCAAGGCGGGTTTATAAGAACTATAGCTATTTTACGCTCGCTTGGAGGTTTATCCCGTAGCCTAATCCACCTACTAACTATCCTCGCGAGGTAGTCTATATGCTCTTCAACGGGCTCGTATCGCTTAATTCCGTCAGCTGATACTTTACTTCCGGCGATTAGAATCGGTTGGATAAGCCCGTCAACTTCAGGCATGATAACACCATAAACCTGGCCCATGTAGTCGAGTCCGAGACTATTCTCGAGCCATTCCTCTCTACTCCTATAATAGGATTTGACTGCTTGAATTATCGGCACGTTGAGCCTCTTCAATAGCTCAATCCCGTTGGCCGCTTTAAAGCCTGCAGGTCTCGTCTTTTCCTTCCTATCGAGCAGGAAAAAGCTTGTCAAGTTTAGGAGCACGTCAATGAGAGGTTTTCCATTTTCAAAGAAGAATTCTCGTATACTATCGTCTGCTGAAGGACTGCCTATATTTAAATCTTTGAAGCTATAGGTGAAAACAGGTATGACTCCTAGCCCTCTTGACTCTAGAGCGTTGACAAGCAAATCGACAAGCACGGTGTTCCCGTAAAGCCATTCACTCCTGTAGAATAACACGCCGACAAGCTTTCTATGCCTATAATCGTATGCTTTGAAGTATTCTTTTATCGATGTAAAAGTTCCGAATCTAGGATGGTAGATGCCGTGCCATGGCACTTCTTTGGGTTTAGGAACGTTAACTTTTAAGCCGCAAAGCTTAAGCATAAGCAAGGCTACCGATTTCAGGTTTTCACGGCCTCCAAGCTTGTAAAATAGAACTGCCATTTCGACAGCTTCTGGAGGTGCTTTAGAAAGATGAGTAAAGTCGGGGTGAATATTCAAGACGACACCTTCATGCTCTTTTAGAGCCTCCTCTATCTCTGGGGTAAGCCTGTGCGTGTATACGAACACCGCATCGGCTTTAGCGATTTCCTTAGCATGATCTTTGCCTAAAATTTGATCCGTGTAAACTGAATATTCAAAATTGTAAGTTGATTTTAGCTCTTTTAAAACGTCCTCTAATAGAGGCGCCGAGTAGCCTCCATAACCAACTATGAAAACTAATTTCATAATCTTTACCTATCTCTTGTCTGATCAATTATCTTTTTCTATATGCATATTTAAGTATTATCTTTTTAAGAATTGGTAATATTTAAATAGTTGTGCCAGTTTATATTTCTGACTTAAGCTTGTTGGGGGATTATAATGGTCGAAAAACGTGCTGGCAAGCTTTCGCCTAAACTTCTAGCATTAATATGCGTCATCGTGGCTTTGATAGCAGTTTCGGCTTTTATAGGTTGGCGTTTAATTCAAGTCCAGCAGGAGCTTGCCAAGGAGCAAGAGCGGTTGGAAAAGGCTCAGCAAGAATTAGCCGAGCAGCAGGAGCAGTTAAAGACGACTCAACAAGAACTAGAGAAACTAAAAACGCCATATGAGCTGGTTGCCTCTCTAATCTTAAAGGAGAGAGATGAAGTAGTGAAAGATAAAAAATATGCTACTGCCAGCAAATGGCAGCTCAGCACCTATTCAGCTCTACTTTTTACTCCCGATGAAAAATACTTGGTAATCGCTGATTATAAAAACAGGGTCTTATGCGTGGAAACGAGCACGGGTACAATCGTTTGGGAGCAAGAGTTCCCTGAAAGGATGGGATATTCTATAATGATAAGCCCCGATGGGAATCACGTCTATGTTGGTTTTAGAAGTATAGATGGAGAGCTCACTTGTCTAAAAGTATCTTCAGGCGAGGTTGTTTGGGAGTGGAAGGCTTCCGAGGATTTAGGGCAGGGTAATCCAAAGCTGTACAGCTATTACTGGCCGACAATATACTCAATACAAGCCAGTCCCGATGGGAAATATGTCTATATTGTAGCCAGAAAAATGGATAAGGAAGGTAAAACTAAGGTGAACTATGCTAGAATATTTTGTATCGACGCTGCAAGCGGCGAAGTAGTGTGGAAATACCCGGAGGAAAACTTCATCGACTCGTGCATACCACATGCAGTATTAAGCCCTGACGGGAAATACTTTGCATTTGAAACATGGTATTATGGCAAAGAATGGGGGCCATATAAGATAGGCGTTCTCGACGCTGGATCGGGCAAACCCGCATATACAATCGACGCGAATAAAACAATCATGGAAGCATTTCCTGACAACCCGGTAAAGCCAGCTATGGCCTGGCACGGCGTAGACTTTTCCAGTGATGGAGAAAAGCTCGTGATAGTGGCTAGAAACGGCGTACTTGTTATAGTCGACCACAAGAAATCAGTCGAGAGCGGAGCTCCTGTAGTCGTCAAAGCTGTTAGGTTCTCATATCCATTACCTGCGGACGTCGTCACGAAACAGGGCAACCTAACTAAGGCCTATATCTACGCATACACAGGCTACGTCAAGTGCGCCGGAGATAGATTATTCGTATTTTCAAGCAACACCTACGCTTTTGGCTTGCACGGAAGTCGGCCCGCGCTTGACCACCCCAACGCGTCCAAGGTTTTAGTTTTCGACTATGATCTCAAGCTTTTATGGATGTACGATATGGGCGGGAAAGTTGGCTATGGTTTTAATTTTATAGGTTACAGCAAGGATGGTAGGATTATAGCTATCCCTGTGGGACAGAACTGGATTAAAATGAGCAACGACCCGAGCGGTGTAGTTGTGTTTGACTTATCTCGAACCGGGACGATATACGACAAGATGCTATTTAGATATCACACGGAAGGAGTGACGATAGCGACGGCGGTGAGTAGCAAAGGAAAATACGTAGCCGTAATCGAACTACCCATAGACGTGGCACCGCCAGGTTCTCCAGTGAAAATAGTTGGAGAGTACAGGCTCTTACTCTTTAAGCTGAACGCTTAAGATAGGTAGATGACGATGAAACATCAATATCTCGTGGCTTTTTTTTAATTCTTTATATAGTTAGCTTATCAAGCATAGTTTGTAATCCTGTCAACGTAACCGTTGATTTCCAGTTCCCTCTAGGAGTTAGGTATAAGGAGGTACATGTTGAAAAAGGTTCTTTTTTAGTAGGCTGGCTAACTTTAACGGAAATCGGACTCGAAAAGCTGAAGCTTTTTATTGAGCTTTACCTGCCTAAAGGCTTTGAGCTTGTTTCATCGTCGCTCAGCTATGAAAACGTCGGCGATGTCTACTTTTTGGAGAGCACAATAAAAGAAACTGTTCCATTCACGTGGAACTTCATCATAAAAACTCCAGACGAAATGGGGGTTTTCCCTGTCAATATCACGGTTAGGTTGGAGTATAATGGTGAAACCGTATACTCAAAAACTTTTTCGAGAATTTTGCTTCTAGGACTAAAGCCGCGATATAATGCGTCAATTACCGTGAAAGCTCCATGCAACCCGGATGGCTCATTCGATCCTAAAACATGCACTGGCGTGTTTGTAGTCGAAGAGTTCTCGGAAAATCCCATCCTTTACTTTCTCGGTATAGCGCACAAATATACCTCGCTGATAGGCTTCTCCAGAATCGACGTAGATCTCGGTTATAACGCCAGCTTCTTACCAGTCACATTGGAGATTGCTTTAGTTTCAGCTGATGGAGAACCAGCTAATGGGATAACGCTCGTCCATATGGGTTTTGAAAGCGAGGACTATGGAAGGGGCTATAGCTTGACAACCTACGTTAAAGCCGACAAAGAGGGGAGAGCGTCGATAGTTGTACCTTTGATGGCATTAAAGAGTTTAAGCGAGCTGGAGGGAGATTACAGCCTGAAAATTAAGGTCAGGAGGCTTGGCTCGAGCATAGAGCTGGGTGAAACAGAAGTACCTATTAAGGTTGTCGTTATCAGGCGTGGAGACGTGGGCTCTCTGCTTGTCGGGATAGCCTCGGCCGTAGCATTGCTTTTAGCTATATTCCTCGACGCTTTTAGGAGACTTTCAACTCTTGAAATTGCTTATGCGGCCCTTTCAGCATCGCTCGTTTTCGCTGTAACTACTATACCGGGCACTATTGTATGGCCTTTCGCTCAGGCCGTTCTCGGACCATTTGATTGGGTCTTGACGGGAATACTTTATGCTTTTCTAATGTATGCTATCTACGGCGCCATGGTAAAAACTTCTCCTAGACCTGGAGTGTTCACGCTAGCCATCACCACGAAATGGCTACTATACCTTTTCGTTTTCGGGGTTAGAAATCCCTTCATGAGCCTCATATGGCTAGCGACTACAGCTTTTATAATGGAGCCGCTACTTTACATTTTTGGAGGAACGAAGAAAGGAGCTACGCTAGGCATAGCGTCAGCTTTTGCTTTAGGCCGGTTCGTAGACGCTTACGTTGACATGAACCTGTACATGATATTCTACAGGCTTTTCTATGCTCAATGGTACATCAACTTTTATTGTATAGGCGCTTCAATTTACACGTTTGCCGGCGCCATACTAGGCTGTAAGCTCGCAGAGAAACTTAGAGGTGTTAGCCATGAATAACATTGCCTCACTCAGAAACGTCGAGGTTAAATATCTTGGAGAAGAGAAACCCAGTCTTTACGTCGAAGAGCTAACGATAGAAGAGAAGGAGTTTGTGCTCCTGCTTGGATCTTCTGGTTCTGGTAAAAGCACTCTGCTAAAACTGCTTTGCGGCGTTATACCTCATTACCAGAAAGCTGAAGTTAAGGGAGAAATCGAGGTGCTTGGTGGAGATCCGAGGCAGGAGGGATTATCGGGCATCGTTCTGAGAGGCGCTGCTATAGTTTTACAAAATCCTGATGCGCAGCTTTTTTCTGCCACGGTCGAGTCGGAAGTGAGCTTTGGCCCGGAAAACCTTGGGCTTCCTAGAGAAGAGATCGAGAAAATAATTAAATGGGCTTTAAACGTCGTAGGCATGTCAGGTCTTGAGCATAAGGATACCGTTAGCCTATCTGGCGGGCAGAAACAACGGACGGCTATAGCCAGCGTATTAGCTCTTAAGCCTCGTTTGCTACTTCTCGACGAGCCTGTAAGCCAGCTTGATCCTCAAGGCTCGCTATCAGTAATGACTTGCGTTAACGCATTACCACACAAAGCTGGCTGCGCTATTGTAATGGCTGAGCATAGGCTACACGATCTCTATGCGGCAGGCATTATTAGAGAAGACGCTAGAACAATAGTTCTCGACAAAGGGAGGATAGCGTTTGACGGAGAACTCGGCGAGGCAGTAAATAAAAATATTTTAGAATTTTATGGAGTGAGAGAACCGAGCATTTTTAGAGTAGCCAGAAAAATTTACGGAAAAATCCCAACTCTCGACAGGAAAGAGCTAATTAAATTCCTTACAAGCAATAAAGCATCCTACAGCTACAGCGACTCGCCGCCCCTTTCATCCAAGATTTTAGTAAAAATCGACGATGTATGGGTCAGGTATGACAGGAAAAGCGGATACGTGCTTAAAGGAGTTAGCTTTGATATTAGAAAGGGAGAAATTGTTGGACTTATGGGACCAAACGCCTCGGGAAAAACCACATTGATGAAAGCCATATCAGGTTTAGTTAAGCCATCAAAAGGTAATATTACGCTCGATCTAAACCCTAGATATGACTTAGCCTACGTTCCCCAAAATCCCGATCTCTACCTCGTTTCTGATAGTGTTATTGAAGAGCTCCGGCTCAACCCTAGAGAAAGCCTCGACGAGAAAATAGTTAAAGCCTTAATTAACGTGCTTGGCTTGGAGAAAATGCTCACTAAGCATCCCCACGCTCTTAGCCGTGGACAGAGATTTAGAGTAGCCGTCGCTGCAGCGTTAGCGGGTAAGCCTAAACTACTTATGTTAGATGAACCCACGACAGGACAGGATCAGAAAAACATCGAAGCTCTAGCCCAAATTTTAAAAAAGTATCTTTCAATGCAGGAGGCATGCGCGTTGATAAGCACCCACGACGTAGAATTCGTCCTCCATAACTGTTCAAGAGTGGTCGTGCTTAAAGACGGAAAAGTTATCGCCTCGGGTGCTCCTTGGAAAGTTTTAAGAAAAGAGGATATTGTTAGAGAGGCATGCTTAAGAGTACCTGACGAAGCCCTGGTTGGATTATGGAATTGATAGAGTTGACGCGTTTAGAAAAGGCACCACTCCGCAAGCTTAACCCTGTATCCAAGCTCGTTTTGATAATCTCCATAGCTATTTTAGCAGTCACGATAGATAATATCGATACTTTAAAAATTATTTGTTTGGCATCTCTTGTAGTGTATGCCCTGGCTAAGCCTGGTTTAGCTAGGATTAAAGTGACTATACTTCTATTAGCATTAACTGTTTGGGGAACTGTTTTCAGCCAAGCATTGTTCTATAGCGGCTACCCCAGGACTCCAATAGTAGAGCTCGTATCTCCCGAAACTCCCGTAATTGGCTGGGCTACAGGAGGCATCTACGTTTACCTAGAAGGAATAGAATACGGTTTTAAACAATCTATTAGACTTATAGCTTCGCTGCTTGTTGGGCTTGCAGTTGCTTGGACCACCGATCCCAAGAACTTCCTAATTTATTTGTCGGGTATAGGAGTTTCGAGAGCTTTAGCGCTCTCTACTATGATATCTTTCCGCTTTATACCAGTATTCGTCTCCGATGCCGCATCGACGCTCGCAGTTCTGAAGCTTAGGGGCATGAGCCTTCGCAGGGATAAACCATCTTCAGTGCTCAAATACGCTAAAAAGTTTCTTACGCCTCTCTATGCTTCTCTGGTAAGAAGAGCTAGAACGTTATCGGTAGCGATAGAGAGCAGAGGTTATGGACAATCCAAGCATGGAGTACGCTATGAGCTGAGGTTCACAAAACTAGACTATACAGTTATCGCGGCATCTTTGACGATAACTATAGCAGTTCTATGCGTTAAACTGCTGTTCTACGCATATACGACCGGCGCATATTACAACCCAGCACTAGTATATGTTTATGCGTTCGCCAGAAAATATCTCTAATTTGTCGTCTCCAGCCTAAATGTAGTTAAATAGCTCAGCGTTTAAAATTTATAAGTTTATAATGCTAATATCCTCTCGTGCAGCTGCCAAAAGATCTTTTAAACGTGGTAGGGAAAGAAAAGATGGTTTGGGCCGATAAACCTTTGTTTACTCCTTTCATACTTAAGCGCTTGCCAGCTCTCATATTTCCTCTCCTATTCATGCTATTTCCATTGTTAATCTTTTGGGGGACTGGAGCTCCGATAAATCCGATCGTTATATTATTCTTTATGTTTTGGTACGGCTTTCTCTTCTTCATAGTTTTCACGATTATCGTTTATCCAATTCTCGTGTGGCGGAATCTTTTTTATGTCTTGACAGAGAAGAGGATAATAATTCGGAAAGGCATAATAGGGATAGACTTCGATATTTTAAAGCTTGAGCTTATACAGCAGATTAACGTTAATGTTGGAATAATAGATCGTGCCTATGGCACGGGAAGCTTGATTATTCAAGCTATGGGAGTTCAGCCGCTCATTATTGAAAATGTAAAAAATCCTTTGATAGTTAGAGAGAAGCTGGAGAAGCTTTTAGAGAAGAAAACAAATAGCGGGTTCTAGGGTAATTTTACTTGTTCTGAAAATAGAACACGAAATGAGTTATTAACGTCAAAAACAAATATAGTATTGGTGGTTTATTGAAAAAAATTTACGAGAATAAAGAATTGTTAATTTCTTTCCTGGCAGTAGTAATATCAATAATTGCCCTAATAGGAGCATTTTCAGCTCGCGCACCAACGCCAATTTTGTCAAACTCGAATAGTCAAACGGAAGAAAGAAGCATATTATCGGTAACTGGAGAAGGCAGAGTAGTTGTTGAGCCGGATATCGTATCAATTGTTTTAGCTGTAGAAGTTGAAAAGCCAACGGCGGGCGAGGCTATTAGCGGAGCAGCCGAGATAATGAACAACGTTATAGAGAGCTTGCTAAAAATAGGAGTTAAAAGAGATAATATTACAACTTCAGGCTTTTCTCTATATCCAGTCTATGAATATACTGAGAAAAAGCCAGTCCTTATAGGGTATAGAGTCGTAAACAGGATCACCATAAAGGTTTCAACGGCTGAGAAAACAGGCGAGGTTATAGATGTTGCCGTTAGTTCTGGAGCAAATCGAGTAGATTCTATAACTTTTACGCTAAGCTCTGGAAAATATCAATCGGCTTATCACAAGGCATTATCTCTTGCTGTGAAGGAAGCACGCGAAAAAGCTGAAATAGTTGCTTCGGCTTCAGGAGTGGAAATAGTTAAAATACTCGAAATAAACATACAACAACCATATTATGTTCCGATCAGATATGAGATGGCTGAAAAAGCTGCTGTGGGTACTCCGATTCTAGAGGGGGAATTAACTGTCACTGCGCAAGTTAACATGATATTCGAGATAAAAAGCTGATATCAGCTTTTTATATTGTTCAGCCATGTTTATAACAGTATATTATCTTTTTGTTTATGAATAAGATTTTTCAATATTGTTTTTAGAAAACAAGGAAAAGCTTTACGATCTATTGTTTCAGTAGATCGATAATTCTAGAATTAGTTCTATGGCATCACTAACTGCAAAAATTGGCTGGAGAATATCAGAAACATTTATGATATGAGAAAAAATTATCCGTTAACGGTTAACGGATAATTTTATAAGCATGCCAAAGCAAGTAAACGTAGAGGTAAAACCTATGAACAAGAGAAAATTAGCAGTTATTATCGTTATATTAATCATAGCAGCTGCCGTTTTTCTAATCTATCCAATGCTGACTAAGAAAGAAAACGTTGAGCTCAAGATATTCCACGCTGGAAGCTTAGTGCTGATGCTTAAAGAAGCTGAAGAAGAATATGAAGGATTAAACCCCTACATTGATATAGTTAGAGAGGCCTCTGGAAGCGTTAAAGCGGTGAGAAAAATCAGCGATCTTGGAAAATCCTGTGATATAGTAATGGTCGCCGACTACAAGGTAATAGATAGCTATTTAATACCTCAATACGCGGATTGGAACTTAATATTTTGCTCGAACGAAGTAGTATTATGCTATACTGACAAGAGCAAGTTTGCCGCTGAAATAAATGAAAACAATTGGTATGAAATACTGCAAAAAACCGACGTTAAGTATGGATTTTCTAATCCAAACCTAGATCCTTGCGGCTACAGAAGCTTCGCGATACTATACCTGGCATCCCTATACTATGGGCAAGAAAACATATGGACCGATCTCGTCATTAAATATATTAAAAACGTAGAAGTAGTAACTAATCAAAGCGGGCATTACCTCTACTTCCCCGCGCAGCCCGATTACGTAGCTGGAGGTAAGCTGATGATTAGAGATAAAAGCGTCGATCTGGTTCAGCTCCTCGAGGCAGGCGTATTAGATTACGCTTTCGAATACAGGAACGTAGCAGAAGAGCACGGGCTCAAATACATCATGCTACCATCAGTTCTTAGCTTGAAAGAAGACCCATACGTGAAGACAAACGTTATACTTTATGCTGGTGACAAGGAAAAACAAAGAGTAATCAGCATTTCAAAGATAAGATATGGGCTTTCTATACCTAAATCCTGCGCAAACTACGACGAAGCCGTAAAGTTTCTGAAATGGCTGCTGTATAGCGACGGCAAGAAGATAATCGAAAAACATGGATTCACTCTTGTACAATTTGAATTTATAGGACCGGTACCTAGCGAATTAAGGGGTTGAAATTGAACAAAGGCTACTATTTTTTCTCTACTTTAGGTTCTATCTTAATTCTTTTCCTGCTTATACCAGTCGCGATTTGCCTAGCTCTTGGAGGCGCCGCACTAGTCGATGTAGTGCAAGATAAAGAAGCGTTAGATGCTATATACTTGAGTTTCCACGCAGGCTTCGTATCTGGAATTTTAATAGCTATTTTCGGAACACCCTTAGCTTATGTTCTTTCAAGGCATAAAAATTCATTCTCGCGAATAATCGTAAGCTCTCTGGAAATACCGCTTGCTTTGCCTCACAGCGTGGCTGGTATAATGG
>Ga0164311_10001125_pt1 | contig 12815 bp, 13 predicted proteins | sample GuaBasSedimGuay2_FD_121796 | JGI IMG/M metagenome (GOLD analysis project Ga0164311, IMG submission 121796) | Subseafloor sediment microbial communities from Guaymas Basin, Gulf of California, Mexico - Guay2, Core 4569-9, 9-12 cm | ecosystem: Environmental > Aquatic > Marine > Hydrothermal vents...
CTCGAAGCCGAACTCGGCATAAGCATCGACGTCGAAGCCCGTAGTATCGAAGCTGAAGCTACAAAAGAAGCGGCAGGCGTCGAGATTCCGTTTTCGGTCTCCGAGACGAAGAACTATTTGACGTTGAACCTTGAGGACGATGTGAGCGGACGGAACGTCGAGATTTATATTGACAATGAGTTTTTATTCTCTCCTGTCGTCGGCAAGAAGAACAGAATAAGGGTCGGGAAGAACTCGAAAATCGGGAAGGAGCTGCTAAATACCTTGAAACATGGTGGGCAGATAAGAATTTTAAGAAGTTGAGGTCGGAGTGACATCTCGATTCATCAAACTTCAGTCTTCTCAAACAGGTAAGCGCCGAGCCAGACCATTGCGATGCTGCTTAACACGAGTGCTGCAAAATCAAGAAGCAATGGGAACTCGCCGACGCCGACGAGGCACTTCCGCAAGGCGTCCACGCCGTAGGTCAGTGGGTCTGCATACGCAAGCGTCCTTACCCAGTGCGGAAAGCCGTCCAAGGGGAACAGCGCCCCCGACAGGAAGAAAATCGGGAACACCAGGAAATTCATCACGAGCGAGTAGCCCGACATGTCTTTGAGCTTCGAGGCGAGAGCCACGCCCATCCCGATGAACGTTACGGAAATCAGCATCATGAAAAATACTGCAAGAAGGACGCCGCCGAGAACGGCGACGGCGGGCGACGCCGCTTCGTTTAGCCCTTCGACGCGGAAGCCCATGGGGAACGCCGCAAGCAGCATCAGCACGCCCTGGAACAGCGATGTCGTCATGCCGCCCGCAATCCGTCCCAATATTATCGATACCCTGCTCACTGGCGCCACCATTATTTCCCGAAGGAAGCCGAACTCCTTGTCCCAGAGGACGGAGAGTCCTGCAAACATCGAAGAAAAGAGCAGGGTCATGCCGACGATTCCCGGCGCCAGGAAGTCGATGTAACGCAAGCCGTGGACGCTCGAAGCTTCCACGGGGAGGAATGCGAGGAACGCAAGGAAAAACAAGGGCATGCCGAGGGAGCCTAAAACTCGGCTTCTCAGCCTGAAAAAGCGGATGGTTTCCCGCAGCCACAATGTGTATATCGCCGCCGGGTTTAGGACTCTGACCTTCATTTTGACTTGCGTCCGCTTACCCACCTTGTCGCTGCTTCTTGCTCGCATCACCGCCGCCTGTGCCACAGCACGTGCGCTCGTCTTATGAAATCGTTAAAGCTCCCCTCTTCATCCCTGATTTCTCGTCCTGTCAGCCTGAGGAAGGCGTCCTCGAGCGTTGACTCCCTGAAATTCAGAGCCTTTACTTCGACGCCTGCCTCGAACGCAGCAAGCACGAGCCTCGGGACACTCGCCTCGCCGCCGCCACGCACGTCGACAACGTTGTTCCGCACGCTTACGCCCTCAACAAACCCGAAAGCGGAGAGGCGAGCCGCCAGTCGCTCCGCATCGCTCTGAGAGGCAACGGTGATGGAGAGAGATGCTGAGCCGTAGGAGTTTTTGAGTTTCTCGGGAGTGTCCGCCGCTATTATCTTGCCGGAATCAATGATTGCGATCCTGTCGCATAGGAACTCCGCCTCTTCCATGTAGTGCGTCGTGACGACAATTGTAACATCCTCTTCCTCGTTCCGCCGTTTTATATGCTCCCAAATGCCCCTGCGAGTCTGAACGTCCAAACCGAGTGTCGGCTCGTCTAAAAACAGGACTTCAGGGCTGTGCAACAGCCCACGAGCAATCTCAAGGCGGCGTTGCATCCCACCCGAAAAGTTTTCGACGAGCACGTTGACTTTGCCCTCAAGCCCTACGAGCTTTAAGACATCCTTGATGCGTCTTCGCCGTGTTTCTTTGTCCATGCCATACATGCGGGCGTGGAAGTCGAGGTTTTCGAAGGCGGTAAGCTTGTTGTCGAGCGTCGGCTCTTGAAACACGATGCCAATACGCCGCCGCACCTCATCAGCCTCACCGACGACGTCATAGCCGCAGACCCTTGCAACTCCCGCCGTCGGTTTTAAAAGCGTTGCCAACATCTTCAGCAGCGTCGTTTTCCCGGCGCCGTTCGGTCCGAGTAGTCCAAATATTTCCCCGCTTTTTATCCGGAAAGTTACGGAATCAACGGCTTTCAGCCCGTTAAAACACTTCGTTAAGCGCTCCGCTATGATGGTATCCACAAATCCCATTTTATCCTCATGCCAGTGACCTCCTCCCTCCATTGGAGGGCATCCGCCGGATGCACGAGGTTGGGGAGTGTGGTTCAGAACGAACCGCTCCCCTTCGGGCTGGGTCACGACAGCCCCTGCCATGAGCATGTAGCCCACGGCTCGTCTCAGTATGTTTTTGGCTCCGTTCACGTCCGCATTGATTTGGTATCCACAGTCCTGTATAATCTTTCTGCTTAAAAACTTTTCTCCCACCCGCCTCCCCTGCTGCCGCCTCCTTAAGGAGGGGATTAGCAGCAACGTCGTCCTAAATAACTTCCAGAAGCAGCGTATTAAGACCCTTCGAAAAACTTCCTTATTTTCTCCCGATATTCTGGCAGGAGTCTCCACTCCGTGAGGCTTATTTTCTCAAATATCTCTTTTTTATTGTATTTTCGTATTTTCCTGACAATACCGGCGGCGATGGCGCCGATGCCTCGCCCGCCTGTGATGTTCACACCGATGTTACGGATTCGCTCCATGAGCTCGTTCACAGTGACTACGCCCTTCTCTGCGAGCGTCTTCAGAAATTCCTTCTGTGACGGGCTGCATTCCGCCAAGAATTTATTAAGCTCGTTGTCCGTCCATTCCTCAACATAAACGTCAGTGAAGTGCTCCTTTATGAAAGACACAACTCTCTCAAGTTCCTCATACTGCTCCACTGGTATCGGCTTCTTCAGGAACAACTGCTTCTTCCCGATGCGTAGGTCTTCGACTGCTACTATCTTCCCATCTTTTATGTCGACCTTCATTTTCACCCACACCAATAATATATGTGCATGTTATATAAATTTTTATCATTCGATGTTATATCGTTCGCTCAAGAATTTTTTTATCGTATTTTCAAGCATTTCACTTACAAGTTTCCCGTCCACCTTGCCCCTTAATTCCTTCATCACGACGCCCATCAGCGGACTTATTGCTCTTAACCCTCTGTTTCTCACAAAATCTGCCCTCTCCATAACTACTGCTTCTATGAATTTTTCTACATCCTCAATGCGCATGGTCTTCAGTCCCAACTCAGTTACTATTTCTCCAACACTTTTTTCCGGGTTAGCTGCCAAATTTTTAAGAATTTCAGGTATGCCTTCCTTACTAAAGTCGCCGGCGGCTAACATCTCGAATATTTTGATGATATGTGGCTCTTCGACGTTCTGGATGGCTATACCTTCCCGCATGAGTTCCGTCATGGTGTCCGTGAGCGTCCTAATGACCAACGTCGCTGGTATCTCCACTTTCGTTCCTTTTGAAGAGAACATGCTCATTATTTCCTCGAATAGCTTAAAATTGATGGATCTGGCAATCTTCCCAGCAAGCTCCTCGTTTATACCATACTCCTGCATATACCTCTTTTTTCTGTCCTCAAAAAGCTCAGGTAGCTTTATTCTCCGCAGCATCTCCTCTGTTATTTCGATGGGCGGCACGTCCGTCTCTGGATACATACGAGCGGCGCCGGGCAGCGGACGCATGTAAGCGGTGTTCCCCCCCTCTAAGGCACGCCTCGTCTCCTCCGGAATTCCGTGCACCGCAACCTCTGCCCTCTCCAAAACGGCGTTCAGAGAGCTCACCGCCCGCTCTTCATCAGCGGCAACTATAACCACGCAATCCTCGTCGCTGGCGTTAAAAGCCGTCTTTAACTTTTTCACCTCCTCCTCGGTTATTCCGTAAGCGGGAAGCTCATCAGTGTGGAAAATCCCGCCGACGCCGAATCTCTTTGCGATGTCAGAAAGCTCGCTGCCAAAGCGGCGTCCGGGCTGTATTTGCCGGCCGACGAGTCCGCCGAACCGCCGCAAGCACATGCCGAAAACACGATGTCCTGCTTTTTTGATAACCTTAGACTTCGTATTCTTGAATATTTCAGAAACGTCTCTTATTTCACGCTCGACATAGGCGTCGCGTCTCCGCAGCTCGTCCCGTATTTCCAGAAGATTTAGCTGCCGGATCACCTCGTTCTTTATCACTTGCTCTATCATTCCGAGGTTCTGCACGCCTTTTATCTCGACACGGGCGCCGTCCCGTATGGAGACGTTTATGTCTTGGCGGATTGTCCCCAGCCCTCTTTTGACCTTGCCCGTCGATTGCAGAATCATGCCGATGTGCTCCGCCACCTTCCTAGCCTGTTCCGGCGTTTTTATGTCCGGCGCCGTCCCTATTTCGACGAGCGGGATGCCGAGCCTGTCCAGAGAATAAACGACGTAACCTCTCTCCTCCAGTAGCTTCTGCGCCGCTTCCTCCTCAAGACAAAGCGTGTTTATTCTAACGACGCCCTCCTCAGTCTCTATTTTTCCGTTAGTGGCGATGAGCGCAGTTCGCTGGAAGCCACACGTGTTGGAGCCGTCAATTACGATTTTGCGCATCGTGTGCACTTCGTCCACAACGTCCATGTCGAGGAGCAGAGCTACTTCTAAAGCGATTTCGAGCGCTTCCCTGTTAAGCTCGTGCGGCGGCTCCTCATCGTTCTCCACGAGGCACGTGCTGTCGTAGGCTTTGTAAATGAAGGTGCGGCGGTAGCGCTCTTCAGCCTCTGCTGCCTTGTCAACTTCGCCGAGCTCGCTCTTTGACGCCCGTAAATACCTAAAAAACTCGAAGTTTGAGTCTTTCTTCGCACGCAGCGTCGTGGGGCATTTACAGAAGAGTTTGTGTTTTGTGTCCAATTGCTGATGGATTTCGAGCCCTGCCACCAGTCCTACCTTCCCGTAGTCAAGCTCCGCCATCACCATAAATTTGCATGAAGTCAAAAATCATTCCGGGAGATAAACCCGATAGTCCTCCTTGACGACGTTGAGGACAACGAAGGTGCAAGTGCGCTGAACGTGTTTCATGCCGAGTGTTGATTTTATGAAGGCGTTCAGTTCTGTCGTGTTTTTGAATTTTGCGACGACGATGGCGTCGAACTCGCCGGTGACGTCATAGACCGCACAGACCTCCTGGCGGCGTGCCAGCTCTCGTTCTACCTCGACGAGATGCCCGCCCTCGACGACTATGCCCACGATTACGGTGACGTCGAGTCCGACCTTCTTCGCATCTATCAGGGGTATGAAGTTCAACAGAACTCCCCGTTCCTTCATGTCATTTATCCTGCGGATGACGGTATTTACTGAGACTTTAAGGTTGCGAGCGAGCTCTCTGTATGAAATCCTCGCATCCCCTAAGAGGAGGGAAAGGATCTTTTTGTCGAGGTCGTCAAGCTTTTCCGACACGTGAACCCCCCTATAACATCTTAAGCTCCTTAAAGGGCATAACAGTATGCATGGGCAAGGTCTCGGTTTTTATGCCTCGTTCCTCCGCCGCAGCGAAGGCGTTCACGCCCGCATATACAGGGATGCCCACTCTGCCTCTGAGAAGAGGGACGCCGAGAACTGAGAGCCCTGTGCCGAAAGTAATCACGCCGGTGATGCCAGCGGCTTTCAAGCTTTTTATCACCTTTGCGGCGCTCTCCAACGCAATCGCGGGGATTTCACGGTAGTTTGCGATTACCCTGCCGGTGCCCTTAGCCAGAGCGTCGCAGACTGACGTTATCTTCCTCGACACGAAGACCTTCGTGGGGTCGACGGAGGTGCCCTCGTAGCTGATGACGTCTATGAAGCGTTGCGGCTTCCCGCTGCTTATCTGGACGATGCCGCTATATCTCACTTCAACAGGGATGCCGTTCTTCACGAGGACACCGTCTATCGTGATGCTGCAGATGTTCGCCACCGCTACCTTGCCCGGCGGGACGTGCAGTCCACCCACCCGCTCTTTCTCGTCTATTACTTTGACGTAATGGCTTACGACGTATGCGGAAAGCTCCTCAAAAAGCCCCACAATTTTTTCAAAGTCCCGCTTGTCTATAAGTGCGACGTTCACGATGACGTTTCCTTCCCGCCGCAGAGGGTCGAATGTGGTCAAAAAGATAAGCTCTTCAATCCTTGCTTTCACAGAGCCGAGACGCTCCTCAAGGCTCGCCTCTTCCAGCTCTCTCAAGCCCTGCTCTGTAATCGTGCGTCCTTTCTTGCCGTGCTTCTTGGTGAATCCCATAGCGTCGAGGAAACTGAGATGGTAGCGGACTGTCCGCTCCTTTATGTTGAAGCCCCGCCGCTGCAACTCTACTGAAATCGCTCTCGCACCCAGAGGCATATCACTCTCACCGAGTATCCTCAAAATTTCGAGTAGCTTGCGTTTTGTCTCGAAATTCTTGTCCGCGCGTTTTCCCATCTCTGTATCGTTGTAGCAAGTAAAGAAAAAGCAAGCGGTCAGACGGCATTATGCAACTGAAGCAAAAAGTCTCTGTCTGTGGGTTTGTTCCCCTCCACGAGCTTTTTCAGCTTCAGTGGCAAGCAATCCATCCGATATGCCGTCTCCTCCGTTTCGACGCCGGTCAGCGCCGTCGGGATGGTGACGGCTGCCGCCTCGACCGTCGGCGTCCTGAACGGGTCGAGCACGATTAATGGCATTTTCGCCAGCAGTTTTGCCTTTTCCTTAGGGAACGAGGCTATGGGGTCAGCACCGACGATGAGAGCGGCATCACAGCCCTCAAGCACGTCAAGAGCGGTCGTCTTTCCGGGTTCGAAGCGGGCATTTCCGCCTGAGAAATCCACGCCGAACGGGAATCCTGTTTCTCGTAGGAACGTAATGACGGCGCCGACGACGTTAAAGTGCCCTTTCATTGGGAACATTGCGAAATTTGTTGTTCCGCTCAGCGCCTCCACGAGCGAGAAGAGGGCGGCGACGCTGTCTTTTGCGTTTTCGGAGGCGGCGACGCCGAGCCCGAAAAATACGACGCCGAAGGACGCGTTTTTCAAAGTCTCGGCGACCCTGCTCAAATCTTCGACGCTAACGCCCGCCGCCTCTGCCAACGCCTTCACGCTCCTCGCTGCCGCCTCACCACCACCGCCGCCGGCAGTGCCGCCGACCATCGTCCACAAAGCCTCGCAGACCGCAGCGTCTGCCCCGGGACGCACCCGCAAAAACCATTTAGCAATCTTGTCAAGCTCGCTCGTGACGACGTCCACACACACGATTTCACGGTCGGTGATACCTTTGGGGAGGAAGCGACCTTCGGCGTATGAAAATTTCGAGAGGTGACGAGGGTGCGAGTGCACGGGGTTGCAGCCCAAGAAGACGACGACGTCAGCGTTGTCCTTGACGGCGTCGAGCGTCGTAGAGAAAAGGTTGAACTCTCGCTGGAGCGTGTGGAACAAATTGTGGCAGAGCGACTCCGTGTTATCGCAGATGCCGTTCAGGCGGCGAGCGAGCCGTAACGCAAGCTTCTGGGCGCTGCAACCCGTGTTGCTCAGCCCGTAAATCAAAGGTCTCTCCGCACCTTTTAAAATTTCGGCTGCCTCCCGCAAAGCGTCGTCGTAGCTCCGCTCCTCGCCACCGATTAGTGGCGTTTCCAGCCTGTTCTCCCTAAAAGCGAGAAATTTGCGCACACCGAGCGTGCAGGCATTTCTAACCTCCTTTATCTCGTTGCCCTCGACGCGCACAACAATGTCATCGCACAGGCACGCACAGAACGGGCAGACTGCCATCTCAAACACTACCATGTTACCCCCTATGTTTATTCATATCACCTTTAGAACTAGATTTCGCCGCAAGTGTTTTGGCTAAACGTAACGCCCGATTAAAACGTTTTTTATCTCGCCAGCACTCAAGTAAAAACATGGACAAGACGACGGCTGCGCTTGTGGCAATTGTGGTGGTGGTCATAAGCGTGGCGGCGTTCCTCATCTACCGATTCGGCTGGCTTTTCCTATTGAGGTTGGTTTTGGGGGTGGGGTTTGCGGGGCTGGCAGTGGTTTTTACGGTGCTACTTGCGCTGCTGGCTTACGCAAGGGCGTTGCTTTATACCACGCTCTCGCTGCTCGGCTTTGCGTCGTCGGCATATGCTTTTTACCAGTGCTATGTTTGGACAGAGCCGCTGCACGTCATCTACGTCGTCGCAGCTTACGTTGTGGCTGCCGCTGCTGGTTTCTGGTATTTGTCAGAGCCGAACCTGAGCCTGCTTGAGCGGCTTAGAAGTGTGCACTCTTTGGAAAAATCTGGAAACTACAAGGCAGCAGCTCGGAAATATGAGATGCGTGGCGATTATTTAAGGGCGGCGGAATGTTACGAGCGTGCGGGCATGCTGGAGCCGGCGGCGTGGTGCTACGAGCGTGCGGGCGAGCTTAAGAAAGCGGCAGAGTTTCACGAGAGGGTTGCTGAAGAGAAAAAAGATAGTTACCACTGGAGGGAGGCGCACGAGCTTTGGAAAAGAGTTGGCGAGAAAAAGCGGGCAGCGGATTGCCTCTGGCGGTATGCTGAAAACGAGCCTTGGTATTGGGATGTCGTCGCAAAGCTTTACGAGGAAGTTGGCGACGAGGAAAATGCAAAAGCGGCGTGGCGGCGTGCCTTGGATTACTACGTGAAAGAAGCTAAGGAGGAAGGTGCCTTCTGGGAAGACGTCGCTAACATTTACGAGAGACTCGGCGAAGCTGAGAACGCAAGGGCAGCAATGGAGAAATACGTGGCGTATTGTGGGAGGGAGGCTGCAAACGATGCTTCGTGGTGGAAGCACGCAGCCGATGCTTATGAAAAGTTAGGGATGAAAGAGATGGCGGAAGAGGCGAGGCGCCGCTACGAGGAGTGGAGGAAAAAGATAAAGGTGAAACAGTGAAAGCGAAAGTCATCATGGCATGCAACGGGTCTTCAGCTCGGAAAACAACTCAGAGGAGCAAACGCAGGGAAAATAAGAAGCAAATAGAAAAACTTTTCGTGAGTAGGATTAAACCTTGCATCTCATCAGACGAAATCCTCAAAGAACAACACCTCAACATTTGAAGGGGCGCTCGCAAGCTCTTTGACCAGTGTGAGGCAGTTGGGGAGTGTCGTATCCTCTCACACTTATATTTGGCTGCCTGCTCACAAATGGAGCCCATGTCCTCAACTGGATGAAGCCGCAGGACACGAGGCTTTGACACTCTTAGCTGCTTTTTCTCGGTCGAGCTTCCTGCATAGAGCATATTCGGTCTCAACCATCGCAAGCTCGCTCACATAGCTAAATAATCCCCGCTTAACAATTTCTCCCTAACCAGCACGCCTCCGCATGGAAAACAGCCGCTCTATAAAGACGCCAGCTTCATGGGTCATGCTTCATTTTAGTTCTCTCCTCATCTTTCTTCCGCTCTTTGTAGAACCCATCCAACTCTTATTTAGTTTCGGCGCCACTCAAGCGGCGAGCGGCGAGGAGGAAGCCGGTGTGTGCGACCATGCGGTGCTCAGGGCGGATGCTTCGTTGCCCAACTTCCCAAGTGCGGACAGCCACCTCGTGAATGCCGGTGAGGAAGAAGCCACCAGTTTTTTCGAGGCGTTTTGAGAGTTTGAAGATTTGGAGGATGGAGGGGTTGTAGGCGACGAGGATGCCGCCGTCCCGCAGCGAGGCTTTTGCGTGCTTGACGACACGCCACGGCTCAGGCAAGTCCAAAATAATCCTATCAAGGTTTTTGTCCTCTTCGGCAAGTCCCTCATAAATGTTCCACTCACGGAGGACGAGGTTTTCGGGGATGTTTCTGAAGAAAGCCTCGATGTTGCGTCTTGCGACTTCGAAGAAGTCCTTTCTGACCTCATAGGAAATGACAACGCCGTGCTCGCCGACCGCTCGTAGCAGAGCGAGCGTGAGGGCGGCGGAGCCCGTGCCTGCTTCCAAAACACGAGCTCCGGGGAAGATGTCTGCAAGCATTAAAATGGCAGCAATGTCCTTTGGATAAATGATTTGGGCGCCCCGCCGCATCTTCAGGACGAACTCGGCGAGCGTTGGCTTAAACACGAAAAGACGTTCGCCGTGCGATGAGGTTACGATGCTGCCCTCTTCAAGCCCGATGAGCTCGTCGTGCGGCACGACGCCTCTGTGGAAGGAAAATTGAGCGCCCCGTCGCACTCTGAATTGATACCTGCGACGCTTCGTGTCCACGAGCTGCACAACGTCGCCATCGGCAATTTTGCCCATAATATTAGATGGACAAAGGTTTAATTTTGCTCCCCCTCACCGTGTCGCCGCTTCGAGCGTTCTAAAAGCTTGCAGAACGCGCAAAGCCCGACGTTTGCCGTAGGCATGCCGCAGGCTTCGCACTCCTTAAGCTCGAAGCCCTCTTGCTCGCCGAACAGCGCTTTGTTTTTCAAAAATCCGAGGTAGAAAGCTTTTTTCAAGCCGGGGTGCCGCCGCTCAAGCTCGTTCAGCGCTTTCTTGTAGCTGAGTGAGGTTGCGCCGCTCGCCAGCGGGCACTTCTCTCTTACGAAGTCCAACTGCTTTATCCTTGCGTATACTGCCGTTTCCTCGTCGGAAATCCTGAACAGCGGCTTTACTTTACGCACGAGCTTCGGGTGCGTGCTTTCTAAAATCGGATGCTGTCGCTGCAGAAACTCCAAGTTCCACCGCGTCAAATTTCCGAGAAGCGTAGCGCACTCGTCGTCAAGCGTGTGTCCGGTGGCGAGCACCGAAAAACCCTCCTCGTAAGCAACTTTATTCATCAAATAACGCTTCACCAATCCGCATGCGGAACACGCATCCCTCACCGCCAGCTCCATTAGGCTTTTCCCGAATTCTTTTCTTAAGTCAACTACTATCAGGTCGAGGTTTTTAGAAGCGGCAAAGCTCTCGACGACGGCTCTTGAGGCTTCAGAATATTCGTCGATGCCGAGGTCGATGTGGAGCCCGCAAGTCTCGTAGCCGAGGTCGTCCAGGACGTTCCAGAGCGTCATGCTGTCCTTGCCGCCGGAGACTGCCATGAGGATGCGGACATCTCGTGAGAACATTCGCACGCCGAGTTTTTCGCCGTCGATCGCACGTTGCACTTGCCTTTCGAAATACTCAATAAAGCACGAATCGCAGAAACGCACAGCACTGAGAATCACGTCCGCCTCTTTCTTTCTGCACCGTTTGCAGACCTTCATCTTTACATGTTCAAGGTGCATGCAAATATGCCTTTTGAGAAGAAGGGGACAAGGGGGATTATAATTATGCAAGGGGAAAATTGCCTCTGGCGAAACTTTCGTAGATACGATGAATATTTGGGGCGACGTGGCGGGTGTTATTGGCTCAGGTCAAAGAAGAATGCGACTTCCTGAAGAAGGGGGCTTCGCTCCGACAGGCGCATCTTAACCAACGGGCGTCGGCAACATCCGTGGATGCCCCTTGAGCAGGCACGCCGAATAAAAAAGCTCTATAGATGGGGCTCGGGAGAGGTATATACGAAGTGTTACGAGTATGCCAATAAAATGGTAGAAATTCGTATGTTGGAGGATATGCGCAATGCGGATATGAACGAGTTGTCCGAAATTCACTCCGCCCCGCCTTTAGAAAATTATTTAAAAACAAAAGCGGATAATAAATTATGATGAAAGAAATTTTGATTTTTGGCATATTATTCTTTGCTCTCATGACAGTGTATAACTTAATTGTATCAATTAGACGGAAAGAGAGCTTTATGCCAGCGATTGTAGGCTTTTTTATGACTTTAGTGGCTTTGCTTATCTTTTTTGAGCAGTTCCTTTATGCAACTCTGTTCTTTATTGCCTTAGTCATAGTAGCTGTAGTGAAGCGTTCGGAAACATCAAAAATTCTGGAGGGGAAAATCTCACAGGAATTAGAGAAAATCGACAGCAAAGAGCCTCTTAAACTTAAAGATTTTCTTGGATGGAAAGGCTGGGCTAAAATAGCTTTGAAACATGGTGCAAAAAAGGCAGCATTCTTTTATGCTTCGTTTGTGGCAATAGGCGTAATTCTGATATGGTTGCTCTTTTGTGCAATCTTTCCGGAGGATGTGCAACTTGGTTGGAGCTGGTGGGCGTGTTTCATTGTGACATCCTCTACTCTTATTTACTATGAGTACAGTAAGATTTTTAAGAAAGCTTTGAAAGGTAAAAATAAAAAACAAATCGGCGGGGCTCCGTGAACTCAAATTGCTTTGCAATTTGCCCTTACGGGTCGCACAACAGCGGATAAAAGGCTTAGCTACTTTGCCCAAATTGCCTTCGGCAACTTCTTCTATCCGCAAAATGTTATACGCAATGCACATAATTAAAGAAAACGTAAAGGTGTAGATGATGAGATTGAGAATCTACATTGACACATCGGTAATTGGTGGGTGTTTGGATAAAGAATTCCAAAACGCTTCAATGGAACTAATTGATAAATTCAAGCGTGGAGAGGCGATAGCAGTGATATCAGAACTGACGACACTTGAATTGAAGGATGCACCTCAAGAAGTTCAGGATATACTCCGGGAGATACCCGAGGAAAACATAGAATATGTAGAATTAACGGAAGAAGCGGTGAATCTTGCCGGGAAGTACATCACTGAGAGGGTAATCGGTGGAGGGAAATTAGTTGATGCAGAACATATAGCGATTGCGACAATAAACCGTTGGATGTGTTAGTGAGCTGGAACTTCAGACATATTGTAAACTTGCAGAGGATTCGTGGATACAACTCTGTAAACCTTAAATATAGTTATCCCTTATTAGAAATAAGAAGTCCATTGGAGGTGATAACTTATGAGGAGTGAGAAGAAATTTGACGCTGTGAAAATGATGCGTGAAATCAGGGATAAGTTGAGCAAAGAGTTCATGAACATGAGCTACGAGGAACAAAAGGGATATATAA
>Ga0164311_10001126_pt1 | contig 12812 bp, 9 predicted proteins | sample GuaBasSedimGuay2_FD_121796 | JGI IMG/M metagenome (GOLD analysis project Ga0164311, IMG submission 121796) | Subseafloor sediment microbial communities from Guaymas Basin, Gulf of California, Mexico - Guay2, Core 4569-9, 9-12 cm | ecosystem: Environmental > Aquatic > Marine > Hydrothermal vents...
CTTAGTGATTTGGGATGGCAAAACTTATCAAGAGGGTATTAACATTCAAGCAAGTGAGTTTTATAACAAACTCGGCCAAAGTGATACCCTGCCCACGACCTCACAGGCAACCGTTGCAACATTCGAGAAAGTTTTCAAAGATCTCAGCGAACAGGGCTATGACATTCTTACAATAGTGATATCATCAAAGCTCTCAGGCACACTAGATTCTGCAATTCAAGCCAAAAAAGCTTTCCCGGATGCAAATATCGAGCTGGTAGATTCGCTTTCCTTATCAGTTCCTTTAGCAATGTTGGTCTTAATTGTAGCCAAAGCTGCAAAAAACGGTGCCACCCTCACAGAATGCAAAGCCTTAGCTGAAAAAGCTTTGTCTAAAATTCATGTCTTCTTCGCAGTGGACACTTTAAAATATCTACATAAAGGTGGTCGTATTGGTGGAGCCTCTCGTTTCTTGGGCACAGCACTTGGTTTAAAACCAATCCTTGAACTTAGCAATGGTGTAGTTGAAGCCCGTGAGCGCGTTAGAACCAGTAAAAAAGCCCATGCCCGTCTGCTCGAATTAGTTGGCGAAACCATCGGTGATCAAAAACCTTTAAACTCTATTGGCATCATTGCCACAAACAAACCTGATGTAGCCAATTTTCTTCTAAAAGAGTGTAAGACACGTTTTAACCCGCAAGAGATCATGCTTGGAACGCTCAGTCCAGTAATCGGTACCCACACGGGACCAGGGACAGTTGGTGTTGCAATACTTGCCGGTTTGGAGGATGATTTGATAAAATAGAGGTATCTTACTTGTGTAAAAAGGATACTCTATATGCCAAAAGAAGAAAGTATTGGCGTTCAAATCCCTGAAGTTTTACTGCCAGCTGAAGGTATTGATTTGAACAAATGGGCAGTCATTGCCTGTGATCAATTCACATCTCAACCAGAATACTGGGAGCAAGTTGCGCAGATAGTCGGAGGCTCACCTTCCACCTATCACATGATCCTTCCCGAGATATTTTTAGACAGTCCTGAAGAAGCTCCGCATATTCAAAGCGCGCAAGCCAATATGTACAAGTACCTCGCTGAAGGTATATTTCGAAGCATAAAAGGGCTGATTTACATTGAGCGCATTGTCAAAGCAAAAACACGCCGCGGTTTGGTTATTTGTCTTGACTTGGAAGCTTACAACTTTAACAAGGGTTCACAGACTCTCATCCGCGCGACAGAAGAGACAATTATAGAAAGGCTTCCTCCACGTATTCGAATCCGTAAAGATGCCCCGCTAGAACTCCCTCACATTCTCGTTCTCTATGATGATCCGCAGCACACAGTATTAGCGCCTGTTCTTGAGAAAAGAACAGAGTTGGAAGTCTGCTATGATTTTGACCTCATGATGGGAAGTGGTCACCTTACAGGCAGATCGGTTAACGAGCCAATTACTATCAATCAGGTCTTAAACGCTCTGACAAAATTGGCAGACCCCAAACACTTCTCGGAAAAATATAATGTTCCCCCTGAAATGAAACCCCTGCTTTTTGCAATGGGCGATGGTAACCATTCCCTGGCAACTGCTAAAGCGATATGGGAAGAGATGAAACCTCATGTCGAAATGGATCACCCGGCAAGATATGCTCTGGTAGAAATTGAAAATATCCACGATCCAGCACTTGAATTTGAACCAATTCATCGGCTTGTCTTTAACATTCCAACAGATATAAAAAAAGCCATGTTTGATTATTATGGGGAGCGTATTAAGATTCAACCCATGCCTACCCTGGAACAATTGATCACCGCCGTGGACTCACAAACAGAACCAAATCACAGCCTTGGCATGCTGTCATCTGAAGGACTATCGCTCATTGAAATAGCTGCCCCAGAAAGCAATCTGCCAGTTGGCACCTTGCAAGCCTTCCTTGACGACTACCTCAAATCCAATCCATCCACAAAGATCGATTATGTTCATGGCATTAAAATCCTTGACGATCTTGGAACTAAACCTGGGAACGCAGGTTTTTATCTTCCAGCTATGGATAAGAATGATCTATTTAAAACCGTTATCCTTGATGGTGCTTTACCGCGTAAAACTTTTTCCATGGGTGAAGCTAAAGAAAAGCGATTCTACATGGAATGTCGGCGGATTCAATCTGCCAACTGACATGAAAAAAATCCTTGTATTACTTAGCATCTTGCTCTTGTGTGCCTGCAGTCCATATCGAACTGCAGGCATATTAAACACTGCAGTAATTACACACACACTAAGTTTAACTAAGATTAAACCTGAAAACGTTCAAAGAACGAACACGCCTACACAGTTCAGCAGTACGCTAACCCCAACCTCTACACCAATCCCTTACTGTGTTCATTCACCCTTAGCCGGAGAGGATCTAACCGGGCTGAAGGAAATCCTGAGCAATCCTTTCGATCCCCCACCCTTTGGGCAGGACAGCGGGCATCATGGCGTTGACTTTGCTTATTTCACTCATGGAGATCAAACCTCAATTCAAGGCTTACCAATTTACAACCTCCTTTCAGGTTACGTTGCTGCAAATCTCGCCGATACGATACCTTACGGTAATCTTGTCATCATTGAAACACCCCTGAACAAGATCCCATCCAAAATGCTTTCTAGTTTAGCATTATCAATGGACCCTGTACCTGATGACCCAAATTACCGCCTCAACTGCCCAGCTCAGGTTTTCGACTTTAACCCTTCCCTGGATAAGCTTTCAATTTATCATCTATATGCTCATTTGGAAGAACCAGCAAACTTTCCACTTAGCGAGTACATCGAATGCGGCTCAACGATTGGCAAGGTGGGTAACACAGGCATGTCAAGCAATCCACATCTGCATCTGGAAACACGTTTGGGTCCTGCAAGTATCACCTTTAATAAAATGGATCACTACACAGCTTCCGCATCCATTGAAGAGATGACGAATTATTGTTTGTGGCGCATGAGCGGCTATTTTCAGCTCTTTGATCCCTTTATCCTCTTGGAGAAAATCAATGTTACTAAACCTTGAGCAAAATTCATTAAAAGTGATTCTTGACACAAAGAACGTATGTGCTATGATATGTATAATATAATAAATAGACACACATTATCATCAAAGGTCTATTCCTAGGGAGAACAGCATGGCACAGAAAAAAACCAACCCCAGTAATCCACAGCGGAAAAAAACTGGCAAGATGGACGAAGCAAAAAAAGCAGTATTAGATAAAGCCTTGGGGGATATCATGAAAAGATATGGCGAAGGTGCCATCATGCGCCTCGGAGAAGCCCATCATATGGAAGTTGAGGTAATCCCAACCGGGTCACTTGCATTAGATATCGCTCTCGGAACAGGTGGCATTCCTAAAGCCCGCATCACTGAGATATATGGCCCTGAATCATCTGGTAAAACGACACTTTGCCAACACCTCGTCGCAGAAGCTCAGAAGTTGGGCGGCACAGCTGCTTTCATCGATATGGAACATGCATTAGACCCTGTCTATGCTGCGCGCTGCGGTGTTAATGTCGATGAACTGCTGATTTCCCAACCAGATACCGGCGAACAAGCATTGGAAATTGGCGAAACCCTGGTGCGCTCCGGCGCAGTTGACCTGGTCGTTATCGACTCTGTTGCTGCTTTGGTTCCTCGCTCTGAAATTGAAGGCGATATGGGTGCCCCAACCATGGGTGTCCAGGCTCGTTTAATGTCCCAGGCTTTACGTAAGTTGTCTGGCGCCATAAGCCAAACCAAGACTGCAGTTGTTTTCACAAATCAGCTACGTCATAAGATCGGGGTGATGTTCGGCAGCCCTGAGACCACCAGTGGAGGTATGGCGCTGAAATTCTACGCTTCCGTTCGCCTTGATATCCGCCGCATTCAATCGATAAAAGTAGGCGCGGAGATCAAGGGTATCCGTGTCAGAGTGCGCGTGGTCAAGAATAAAGTTGCTCCTCCTTTCCGTACTGCTGAATTCGACATCATGTACAATGAAGGCATCTCAAAATCTGGTATCGTTCTCGACTTGGGTACCGAGCTTGACATCATCGATAAGCGCGGTTCTTACTATTCTTACGGAGATGTACGACTTGGTCAAGGACGCGAAAACTCAAAGGAATTCCTCAAGCAGAATCCCGAATTATTCACAGAAATCGAAAAAGCAATCCGCCAGCAAGCAATCAGCGGGAACATAGCCAAACCATGGGATAAAGCTGAAAAAGAACCAATAGAGGAAGAAACTAGCACAGAAGTGAATGATCAATAAAAATTCAGCTTCTAAGCTATTTACAAGTTTATCATCGTGTCTGAGAAACATACCCACTCCCGTAGCTTTAAAGCAAACGAGGCAGCCAGTAGCTGCCTCGATAAATTAATTGCTAAGGTTTTAGGTGCCCTCTTCCCAAGAGTTTAGATACTTTATTTGCTCATCAGTAAGTACATCGAGTTTTATATTCATCGATTCTAATTTCAGACGCGCAATCTCTCGGTCGATATCTTCCGGAACCGAATAAACTTTCTTTTCAAGTTTATCCGCATTCTTGACCATGTATTCAGCGCTGAGTGCCTGATTAGCAAAGGACATATCCATTACACTGGCAGGGTGCCCTTCGGCAGCAGCCAAATTGATTAAACGACCCTCACCCAAAATATGAATGGCACGTCCATCTTTCATTTGATACTGTTCAACAAATGGTCGTACGAGCCGTTTCCCCACCGCCATTTTTTCAAGAGCAGGGATATTGATTTCCACGTTGAAATGACCAGAGTTACCAACGATGGCACCGTCTTTCATGACCTCAAAGTGCCTTTTATCGATAACATTCAAGTCACCCGTCAAAGTAATGAAAATGTCACCGATTGGAGCTGCTTCTGCCATTGGCATCACGCGGAAACCATCCATAACAGCTTCCAAAGCCACCATCGGATCGATCTCTGTCACAATCACGTTCGCGCCCATACCTCGCGCCCGCATCGCAAGACCACGCCCACACCATCCATAACCAGCAATTACAAAAGTCCTTCCAGCAAGGAGGATATTAGTTGCGCGGATGATGCCGTCAATTGTCGATTGCCCAGTGCCATAGCGATTGTCAAAGAAATGCTTTGTCATTGCATCGTTGACAGCAATAACAGGGAAAGACAAAGCGCCATCCGCTGCCATTGCGCGCAATCGGATAACACCTGTTGTGGTTTCTTCAGTACCACCGATAACATCTTTGAGCTGCTCACGGCGTTCCTTGTGCAATGAGCTGACCAAATCAGCCCCGTCATCCATTGTGATCTGGGGTTTGTGATCCATTGCCGCACGTAAATGTTTATAGTACGTTGTATTATCCTCACCCTTGATTGCAAAGGTCGGTATCTCGAAATGAGAAACCAAAGAAGCAGCCACATCATCTTGTGTAGAAAGGGGATTTGAAGCAGTAAGAACTACATCTGCGCCGCCGGTTTGCAAGGTGCGCATTAAATTAGCTGTTTCAGTAGTCACATGCAGACAAGCAGACATACGAATGCCTGCCAAAGGTCGCTCTTGCTCAAAACGCTCCCGAATTGACCTCAAAACTGGCATTTCGCGTTCTGCCCATTCAATCCTGCGGCGCCCGCCTTCTGCTAGTTTTGTGTCCTTAACATCATAATTATCCATTAACAACCTCCAATATTGTTGTTCGCTTAATATTTTAACTGAACTTAAAGTATAGCATTCAATGCCCCATGATCGTCAAAGTTCTGACGAAATCGTTTAATAAATTCATCAATTGTAAAACAATGATTTTGAGTGCCATTTTGCTCGAGGCAATACGTGGCTGCGAGTGCCCCCATTTCACCACACAATTTCCAATCCCAACCTTTGGAATAACCGCGCAGAAATCCTGCTCGATAAGCATCGCCAACGCCTGTAGGATCGGCTACCTTTTTCGGAGGGACAACGGGCACCGAGTGCACATCGCCGTCCGCATAAATTTTTGAGCCCTTTTCGCCTAAAGTGATCACGGTGAATACACTAGAGTCAAGAATCTCCTTATCGCTCATACCAGATTGCTTCTGGAGTAGCTGAAATTCATATTCATTCACGAATAGAGCGTGCGCCCCCGAAACACCCATCTGTAAATCTTTCCCTTCCATCCGAATGATCTGTTGGCTGGGGTCAAAGAGGTATAGGATTCCCATCTGCTGACATTCTTTGGCATACTTTACCATCGCAGCTGGATCATTGGGGGAGATCACCACAAAATCATCATCTTTTAAATCTAGGTCTAGCAGAGAGATATGGGAAGCATCAGACATCGCCCCAGTATAAAAGCTCGCAATTTGAGCATTGGAACGATCAGTGGTAGCAAAAAAGGATGCTGTAAACTTATCTGCGCTGATACGTACCGCACTCGTATCCACGCCAACAGCCTCCAGCGCCTGACGATATTCCCCAAAATCAGGGCCTGCTGTAGAAACAAGCCGCGGATTAGCACCCAATAGCGCTAACGTATAAGCAATGTTCGCACCAACCCCCCCCCTTTGGCGGACCATTTCATCGACAAGAAAAGAAAGACTGATCGAATCAAGGTGATCAGGAAGAATATGATCCTTGAAATAGCCAGGGAATTTCATCAGGTAATCATAGGCAATTGAGCCAGTCAAGACTATATTCATCTCATCCTCTTCATGCTTGCATAATTTGTAATAGATTCTTACAAAACGGTGGGTATACGATCCCCTTTTCCGTTATCAGGCCAGATATTAAGCGGTGTGGCGTTATATCAAACGCTGGATTGCGCGCACTTGCGTCCGCAGGGCAAACCTGCCTATTGTGATGTTGAATGTCTAATACTTCATCCTGATCGCGTTCTTCGATATCAATCTCATCCCCACTTTGTAAGGATAGATCTACTGTTGAAGTTGGGAAGACAGAATAAAGCGGAATCCCATTATCATAAGCTGCCAGAGCTAGCATATAGGATCCAATTTTATTCGCCACATCACCATTTGACGCCACACGGTCTGCACCAAAAAAGACCTTTTGCACTTGCTTGGTGCGCATGAGAAAACCAGAAGCACCATCTGCAATCACATCATATGAAATCCCATATTGGCTTAGCTCCCAGGCTGTCAGACGAGCACCTTGTAAGCGCGGTCGCGTTTCATCTACAAACACATGGATCTTTTTCCCCTGTTCATGTGCCAAACGGATCACGCCCAACGCTGTTCCCCAGTCAACTGTAGCCAAAGCCCCGGTATTGCAGTGATGGACTATATTATCTCCATCCTCGATCAAAGCAGCCCCGTAAGCCGCCATCTGTTTATTTATAGCTACGTCTTCATCAGCCATACGCTTGGCTGTTGATAATAAGGCTTCCTTCACATCAGAAACATTCCCTTCAACCTGGGCAGCTTCAGCCAGCATTTTACTGACAGCCCACGAAAGATTAACTGCCGTGGGTCTTGCCTCATTTAATATTCGTCCAGCTAATTCGAGATCATCTCTTAAATCAGAAATTGATCCCGCCTTGGAATTCAGAGCAGCCAATGCCATACCGAATGCGGCTGCAACGCCAATCGCTGGCGCACCTCGCACCACCATAGTCGAAATAGCCTTGGCAACTTCCTGATAATCGCTGAAAGCTAATATCTCGAAATGAGCAGGTAATATACGCTGATTGATCATCCTCAATTGTTTTTGTTCATCATCCCATGTTATCGTTCGCATATATCCCTTCCCATAAAAAGACGCCCTTAGGGGCGTCACTATTTTGGTATAAAGGAAGTTTATCACGGCGTAGTCAGTTTGTCAAAACATTGACATATTAAGTTTATTACATTATAAAACCTGCATGAGCAATCCCAAACGCCTGATTCTCCAACAAGCCTTAATGCTGTTTATCATGGCCTTATCAGCATGCTCGAATACAAGCGCAATTCCTGCAACCCAGGCAATCATAAATACTGCAACTACAGTCCCTTCACCCACAATTCCACCTACGCCCATCCATTCACCGACTCCTGAACCTGAAGTCCACATAAAAGAAGGTGATCAGGCTTTATTTTTTGGAGATTTTGAAACCGCTATCTCCAGTTATAAATTTGCCCAGGAGCAATCTTCAAATCCTGGGCTGCAAGCGGCAGCTGCATTTGGTTTAGGTCAAGCATATTATAAATCGGATAACATCCCCCTCGCTTTGGATACATTGAGAAATTTGATCCAACAATATCCCAAAGATATTAACGCAATTCGAGCGAATATCCCTTTAGGTGAAATATATACGCAGTTACAGCGTTATGATGAAGCACTTCAATCGTATTCAGCATATATTGAACAACGTCCCGGTATCATCGATGCTTATGTTTATGAGCTAATCGGAGATATCCATTTCGCTCAAGGCAACTATGCAAATGCAATTCACAATTATCAATCTGCCTATCTCGCACCCCAGCTGGTTAGCAGCGAGAGCTTAGCAGTGAAAATTGCCCGCGCCTATGATGAAAATGCTGAAGATGATATCGCATTAAGTCTTTATCAAGATATCTACTTTAATACAACAAATGAATACACAAAAGCCCAAATGGACCTGCTCATGGGTAGGATCTATTACGCAACCGAACAGTTCGAATTAGCATACGAAAGATTCCAGGACGCAGTAGACAATTTTCCTCATACCTACGATTCCTATACCGCTTTGGTTACGCTGGTCAACGACGGGCAAGAAGTAGACGAATTGCAACGCGGCATGGTCAATTACTACGTCGGACAATATAGCTTGGCTCTTGAGGCTTTGAACCGCTACCTGAAAGAAGAACAGGCTGATATCCCATCCGCACTTTATTATCAGGCGCTGTCAATCAGAAGTTTAGGTGTCAATAACTACCCCTTTGGTTCAGACGAACGCAATAAGGCTAATCAACAATCCGGGACACCTGAAGATATAGAAGCTATAACACTTTGGGAACAGATCATTCAGGAATATCCTGGCAGCGCTTTCTTTATTGATGCTTGGGAAGATATCGCCTACACCCAATCTGTATATATGGGTAAACCCGAGCTGGCTGCCCAGACCGAACTGCGTTTTGCAGCATCAGTTCCTGAAGCGCCGCAAGCATCCAGCTTTATATACTCCGCTGGCAGAAATTATGAACGCGCTGACATGCTTCAAGAGGCCGCCCAAACTTGGTCTCGCCTTGCCAACGAATATCCATCCTCTGCTGAAACCTTTCAGGCTTTATTCTTTGCCGGTGTAACTTATTATCGCCTTCAGGATCCTGAGAACGCCTTATTGACCTTCGAACGTTCTCTAGTCCTCAGTACACATCCTTTTGAAGTTTCAGCATCCTACCTTTGGATAGGAAAAATACATAACGAGAGTGGAGATTTATCATCTGCACGCGATGCCTGGAGGCAGGCTGTCATCAACGATCCAAATGGCTACTACAGTCTCCGGACAGAGGAACTCCTATCTGGCAAGTCTTCATTCAGTGAACCTGAGCAATTGGATTTTTCTATCGACTTCTCAAACGAAAAGCTCACCGCTGAAACCTGGCTGCGTGCCACTTTCAACCTTCCTGCAGAGACCAATCTTGAAAGTCCCGGGGTGTTAGCTGCAGATGAACGTTTTATCCGCGGCTGGGAATTCTGGTCACTCGGCCATTATTCTGAAGGGCGGATTGAATTCGAAGACCTTCGTTTGGAGAAAATTAGTGATCCGGCCGAAACCTTCCGATTGATCCAGGCTTTCGTCGATATAGGGCTTTATCGGTCTGCTATCCAGGCCAGTCGTACAATACTGGAGATGGCTGGTTTGGATAGTGCAAATGCCTTAGATGTACCCATATACTTCAATCATGTGATCTATGGTCCCTATTATCTCCCTTGGATCCAGGAGGTCGCTGCAAAATACGATTTCTCAGTATTATTCCTACTCAGCCTGATCCATCAGGAAAGTCTCTTCGAAGGATTCGTTGAATCCGGCGCTGGTGCTCGCGGTATTATGCAAATAATGCCAGCAACAGGTGCCCAGATTGCCGGAGAAATTGCTTGGCCGCAAGATTACTCAGATGCAGATCTATACCTCCCCTATGTCAATCTCAATTTGGGTATCAATTATTTAAGCCGCCTTCGGCAGCTCCTTGACAACGATATCTACGCTGCCTTAGCGGCGTACAATGGTGGTCCAGGAAATGCACTCGATTGGAAGGCGATAGCTGGCGATGATCAGGATCTTTTTATAAGTAGCATCCGCTTCCTTGAAACCAGAACCTACATACGCAAAATCAGTGAGGTCTATAATTTTTACAGTCTCATTTATGGTCAAACGGCACCTTGATCCAGATAATACGATAACAAGATTAAGAATAGAGGTGCGCTCCCTAAAGTAACCTGAACAAAGGCTGTAAGCTAAGTATAAGGATTCTTCTTCTATCAAACCGAACTCAGCTGTTGAACAAGTGAGTTTGGCCCGACTTTTTGGGTAGCATCTCTCTAATTTTCGAGGTTATGGTTATAGTAAAACTACACTAACAACCCCAACTTCAATAACCTATTTGGCCTGATGACCTTGATCAAAAGGAGGAGATTGTTCGCATATCACACGATTAAAATCTTCAATTGCTAAACAAGTTAATATAAAACCATTTTCAAAATGAACCCTCACAATACCCATTCTTGATTCAGGAATTCCTGAGGGACGCTCTCCGACAAATAGCTCCAGGTTATCTGAAGACTCTAATGTATAGGAAACATTAATATTGATAATCAAGCCTTCAGTACCCTGAAAAGCTAAAGGTAAAGCGTTATCGATTCTTTCGAATGCCCCTTTCTTGATATAAGCATCTACAAATCGTAACCGGGATCGCACTTCCGCAGAATGCATTGAAAAACTACCAACAAAAGTTATAGTTAAAAAAGTGACCAAAAGGGGAATAAAACGATCCTTGGTAAATGTTTTAACCTTGAAATAGCCCGATTTGAGTTTGCTAACCGACCAACGCAGCATGATTGCCAATATGCCAAATAGAACAAGCACTAGCAAGAATATCAAAAACTCTCTTATACTCAAAGAAGCAGCGGAATTAATTAACCTGAGACTATTTACATAAGCGCTAAGTGTAACAAGTAATGTACCCAATAATCCGCCAAAAACGATACCATAGGCGTCTTTTCTGGGCCAAGTAGTAATAACTCCCAAAACAGCCCCAGCAAGTGCAAATACCAAAAGATTGATAAATGGATCAAACGGTTTTGAATATAAATGGACATCTCTAAGAATTATTAAGTTTGGAATTTGGCTCGAGATTCCATAAAGAAACCCCATACCAGCGCCGATAAGCGCCCCTAGTTTTATATTTTCTAGCCGATCCATCATTTATTTCCTTACTATCACAAAACAAGGGTTCTGGGTGAAAATTTCACCCAGAGCCCTATTATATCAATATATGTACTTATCTTGTAATGATCAGCGATTATTGATCGCTGCTTGTGCTGCAGCCAATCTTGCAACTGGCACGCGGAATGGTGAACAGCTCACATAGTTATTGCCCACTAAATGGCAGAATTCGATAGAACTAGGTTCACCACCATGTTCACCACAGATACCAACCTCAAGGTCAGGTCGCACTTTGCGCCCATCATCAATTGCCATCTTCATTAATTTGCCAACACCATCACGATCAATCACTTGGAAAGGATTCTTAGGTAGAATACCATTTTCGATATAAGTGATCAAGAAATTCCTTTCAGCGTCGTCACGGCTATAGCCAAAGGTCATTTGTGTCAAGTCATTCGTACCAAACGAGAAGAATTCGGCTACTTCTGCTATCTCGCTCGCAGTGAGTGCAGCACGCGGAATTTCGATCATCGTACCGAATTTGTATTCAAGGGAAACACCCTTTTCAGTCATAATCTTTTTAGCAATCTCCTCGAGGGTAGGTTGTACCCGTTTCAACTCATTGACATGCCCGGTTAGCGGAATCATGATCTCTGGTTTTACGACAATACCCTTATTTACAGCGTCACATGCAGCTTCAAAGATCGCACGAACTTGCATTTTCATAATATCCGGGTGGACAATACCAAGTCGGATGCCGCGCAAACCCATCATAGGATTGCTTTCATGCATGGATGACACCGCATTCAACAGCGCTTCTTTTTCTGCAAGGCCTTTGGATTCACCTTTCGCCCGCATAGTAGCCACTTCGGTCAGCAGATCTTCCATAGAAGGTAGGAATTCATGCATCGGGGGATCGAGCAAGCGGATGATGACCGGGTAACCATCCATCGCTTCAAAAAGGCCATAGAAGTCAGAGCTTTGTTGCGGAAGAAGATAATCCAAAGCACCGAAATAAGCTGCCGCAGCTGGAGATTTTTCGATCTTATCTTTTGCATCTTTAATTTCTTTTTCAAGTGCTGTTTTATCATTATCGTTCAATGTACGTCCTTCAAACCTTCCTTCCTTGAGTGCCCCCTCAAGTCCATCAAGTCTGTTCAACATCGATTGTGTTTCTTCAGCGTGAAGGATCATCTCCTGTACATACGGTAGCCGTTCTTCTTCAAAGAACATGTGCTCGGTGCGACATAACCCAATACCTTTGGCGCCATATACACGCGCGCGATTTGCATCCTTTGGATAATCAGCATTCGCCCAAACCTGCAAACGAGCAATATCATCCGCCCATCCCAACAAGGCCATTAACTCGGTCTGCTCTTCAACGTTGGGGGCAGTCAGTTCCAATTTGCCTAAAAATGCTTCACCAGTACTACCATCAAGAGAGACCCATTCACCTTCCTTAACAACTTTACCGTTAGCTTCCATCTGACGTTTTTCCAAGTCGATCTTCACCATAGAAGCTCCGACC
>Ga0164311_10001127_pt1 | contig 12811 bp, 7 predicted proteins | sample GuaBasSedimGuay2_FD_121796 | JGI IMG/M metagenome (GOLD analysis project Ga0164311, IMG submission 121796) | Subseafloor sediment microbial communities from Guaymas Basin, Gulf of California, Mexico - Guay2, Core 4569-9, 9-12 cm | ecosystem: Environmental > Aquatic > Marine > Hydrothermal vents...
ACAGTGTCTCCCTCCATCTCGATGCTTTCTGGCTCGATGCTAAAGTTGACTGCTACGAGCTCCTTGATCCAGACGCCTATCTCCTCGGCGCCGGTGGTACATTCCTCTCCCCAGTCCGGGAAGCATGCGACGGCGTCATCGGCGAAGAGCGCCTTGAGAGCTGCGACATCCCCGGCGTTCCAAGCGTCCATAGCAGCATTGACCACTGCCTCTGGTTTTGAGTGGGTCGGGGAGGACGTACAGCCAACCACCGCGACCACCACAACTGTCAGTACGAGAAAAAGCTTTTTCATTTTTGACCTCCTGTTTTTTGAATTTACACTTCAGGTTTTGAATTCTCGCCTTCGGATAGAGTTGTCACTTGTGGTCATCACCTCCTTTCTCGTCCACGTTCGACGCTGCCTGTCCCCGAGCGGCGCGACTGATCTCTTGCTCCAGAAAGGTGAACAGGTCCGCCAGGCTGGCAAACCCCTTGCGCTCGCCGGTGTGTGAGCTTTCGAGGGACGCCCGCCAGACCAGTTCGCCCGCGCTCCTTATCTGCCACAGACGCAGCAGGTACGATATATAACCTCGTTGTCCCTTGCTCATATGATCAACCCTTTGTTCAGTTGGCGCATTCAGTATACCAACCAGACGTCAGGGAAACGCAGATAAAGCGCCAGGAAAGCGCCAGGAATTGCAGGATTCCAGTTAGAAATGTATAATGAGCATGATTACTCAGGCCAGTTCTAGTTTTGGGCCGCACCGCCGTAAAACCAGGCGGTGCTGGCGCAAAAAAACTGTCGCTGCCGGATTATGAAGCAATCCAGCACCGACTCTTTCAGGTTTCGTCCTGAGGCTCAGCCCGAAGGGCCGGTGCGGGTATGGACCGAGTAATTACGCGGAAGGAGAAACGATGGCCCACCTGTCACTATCCCTGCTGGGACCTTTGCAGATCACGCTGGCCGGAGAGCCGGTGACGAGCTTTGAATCTGACAAGGTGCGAGCGCTGCTGGCATATCTGGCCGTAGAAGCGCACTTGCCGCACCGCCGCGATTCGTTGGCCGGGCTGCTGTGGCCCGATTGGCCCGGTCGAGCGGCCCGCAAGAACCTGCGCAACGGTCTCGCCAACCTGCGCCAGGCAATCGGCGACCGCGCGGCGACGCCGCCCTTTTTGCTCATCACCCGCGAGACGATCCAATTCAACGCGGCCAGCGACCACTGGCTCGACGTAGCGGCGTTCAGAACGTTGGTGGAACCGGATCAGGCGGGCCACCCCACCGTCCGCCAGTTGGAAGAAGCGGTTGGGTTGTATCGGGGCGGTTTCCTGGAAGGCTTTTCTCTGAGAGACAGCGCCGCCTTTGAGGATTGGTCTCTCATAGTGCGGGAGCGGCTCCAGCGCCAGGCCCTGACGGCTCTTTATCGGCTGGCCGGAGCCTACGAGCAGCGCGGCGAGTATGAGCAAGCCCAGTCCTGCGCCTGGCGTCAGGTGGAACTAGAGCCCTGGCAGGAGGAGGCCCACCAACAATTGATGCGCCTGCTGGCGCTCAGCGGCCGGCGGGGAGCCGCCCTGGCCCAATACGAGATCTGCCGCCGCCTCCTGGCGCAAGAACTGGGCGTCGAGCCGGCCGAAGAAACGACGCGGCTGTACGAACAGATTCGGGACGGAAAACTGGAACACCTGGTACTTGCCGCCGCTGGGCTCCCAGAACGGGAGCCTAGAGTGGTAGGCGAGTGTCCTTACCGCGGCCTGGGCGCTTTCCGGGAGGTGGACGCGCCTTTCTTCTTCGGGCGCGAGGATTTTGCCGGGCGATTGCTCAAGGCCGTGGAACAGCCGCCGCCGGTGGCGGTCATCGTTGGCCCTTCGGGTTGCGGCAAATCCTCGACCGTCTTTGCCGGGCTGCTGCCCCGCCTGCGCGACCAGGCAGATTGGCTGATCGCCCACTTCCGCCCCGGGGAACGGCCCTTCCACGCCCAGGCGGCCGCTTTGCTCCCCATGTTGGAGCCAGAACTGAGCGAGACCGACCGGCTGATCGAGGCCCGCAAGCTGGCAGATGAGCTGCGTGGGGGCGAGATCCTCCTCTGCGACGCCGTCGCGCCGGCCCTGGAAAAGAGCCGGACAGCGAGCCGCCTGTTGTTCGTCGTTGACCAGTTCGAGGAGCTATACACCCTTTGCCCAGAGCCAGAGACGCGGCGCCGCTTTTGGGACGGACTGCTGGTGGCTGTCGAGGCCGGGAGCGAGCGGCGCATCCCTCCCGTGGCGCTCCTGCTCACGCTGCGGGCCGACTTTATGGGCCACGCGCTGGCCTACCGCCCCTGCGCCGACGTGCTCCAAAACGCCTCCCTGATGATGGGGCCGATGAGCCGCGACGAGCTGCGCCGGGCCATCGAGGAGCCGGCCGAGAGACAAGGCGCGGCCTTTGAAGCCGGTCTCGTGGAACGGCTCCTCGACGACGTGGGGGAGGAACCCGGCAACCTGCCGCTGCTAGAGTTTGCGCTGACACTGCTGTGGGAACGGCAAAGCGACGGCTGGTTGACCCACGCCGGCTACGAGGAAATCGGGCGGGTGGAGGGGGCGCTGGCCCGCTATGCCGACGAGGTGTTTGGGGCGCTGGACGAAAAGGAACGGCAAGGGGTGCAGCGCATATTCGTCCAGTTGGTGCGTCCCGGTGAGGGGACGGAAGACACCCGCCGGACGGCGACCCGCGCCGAACTGGGGGACGAAAACTGGAAGCTGGTGCAGCGCCTGGCGAACGAGCGGCTGGTGGTGACCGGGCGAGACCTCGCCGGGGACGAAACTGTAGAAGTGGCGCACGAAGCGCTGACCCAGCATTGGGGACGCCTGCGCGCGTGGATGGATGCCGACCGCGCCTTCCGCATCTGGCAAGAGAGGCTGCGAGCCACGCTGAGGGAATGGGAGACCGGCGAGCGTGACGAAGGGGCGCTGCTGCGGGGCAGGCCGCTGGCGCAGGCGGAGAGTTGGCTGGCCGAGCGCGAGCGCGAGTTGAGCGAGGCGGAGCGGGATTTTATCCAGGCCGGCGTCACGCTGCGAGAGCGCAGACAGGCCGAGCGCGAGCGGCGGCGGCGGCGGACGATCCTGGCATTGGCTGGCGGGTTGGTGATCGCTATCGTGCTGGCGATCTTTGCTTTCAATGCGCGCGCAACCGCCCAACGCGAGGCCGCCGTCAATCACAGCCTGGTGCTGGCCGCCAACGCCCAGCAAGCCCAGGATACCGGGGAGACCGACCTGGCGTTGGCGCTGGCGCTGGAAGCGGTCAGCATTGACCAGCCCCCGCCGGAAGCCAGGCGCACACTGTCGGCAATTGCACTGGGGCCGGGAACCCGCGTCGTTATCAGGGGCCACAACGACGCTGTCAAAGGCGTCGCCTTTGGCGCCGGCGGCGAGACCGCTCTCTCAGGCAGTTGTGGCAAGCTCGACTCTGACGGCGCCTGCGTTCAGGGCGAGTTGATTCTGTGGGAGCTGGGGACCGGGACTGAACTGCGCCGCTTCGACGGGCATACTGGCTGGGTCAACGCTGTCGCCTTCAGCCCGGATAGAGGAACCGCCCTCTCCGGCTCAGGCGATGGGTTGCTCATCTTGTGGGACGTATCCACCGGCGAGCAAATCCGCTGCTTCGCAGGGCACACCGGCGGGGTGAACAGCGTCGCCTTCAGCGCCGACGGCCAGACCGCGCTCTCCGGCTCGGACGATACCACCCTGATCCTGTGGAACGTGGCGACCGGCGAGCAAATCCGCCGCTTCCAGGGGCACACCGGCGGGGTGAACAGCGTCGCCTTTAGCGCCGACGGCCAGACCGCGCTCTCCGGCTCGGACGATACCACCCTGATCCTGTGGGACGTGTCCACCGGCGAGCAAATCCGCCGCTTCGAAGGGCATATCAACGAGGTGGAGGGCGTGGTGTTTCATCCCGATGGACGCACTATGCTATCTACCGGCGATCACACACTCCGTTTGTGGGACCTCGAAACGGGCGAGGAAATCCGCCAGCAACACTTTGGCAGTACGCCGACATGGCTTGTAATCAGCCCAGACGGGCGTACCGTACTATTTGGCGGCATTGGCTTTGACGTGCGCCTGTGGGACATCGAGCGCTGGCAGGGGGTTCAGACTTTGCTGGGTGGTCGCCACGTTGACAGTGTGTTGTTCGAGTCTGCCGCGATCAGCCCTGATGGACTCGTGGCCCTCTCCGGATTGTCCGACGGCAGCCTGCGCTTGTGGAACCTCGAGGGTCAAGTCAAGTTGCGCCGTTTCGAGGCGGATGGTACACCGCTCGCTGCTGTGGCGGTCAGTCCCGATGGACGGCGCCTCCTCACAGGCGACATGACCGACCAAACAGTTCTGTGGGATGTCGAGCGCGGCGAGGTCATCCGTCGCTTTAAAGGTCACGAGGTTGCGGTCAGTCCGAATTCAGTGGCTTTCAGCCCGGATGGGCGGTATGCGCTGGTCGGTTCCGGCGATGCTTTCGGTGGTTCGGGCGCTAAAAGCCTGGTGCTATGGGACGTCGAAACCGGCCAGGAAATCCGCCGCTTTGAGGGACACAGATTCATTCTCAGGAGTGTGGCTTTTAGTCCCGATGGCCGTATGGCGCTCAGCGGCTCTCAGGGAGACGAGGGAAACGACTTGATCCTGTGGGACATAAGCGCAGCGGCAGAGACCGGCGAGCAAATTCGCCGCTTTGATACTGACGACGATATAACGAGTATCGTGTTCAGCACCGATGGAAATCTCGCCCTCACCGGATCGGTCTTTTTTTCCAACCTGACTCTTTGGGACGTGGCGACCGGCAGGGAAATCCGCCGCTTTGAAGGCCAGATAGACCTGGTATTCGACGTGGCCTTTGGTCCCGATGAAAAGACCGTCCTCTCCGCCTCGGGCGATGGCAGCCTGACCCTGTGGGATGTTGAAACGGGCGACATCATCCGCCGCTACCTGGGACATGATAGCTGGGTGTGGAGTCTCGACGTCAGCCCCGACGGGCGCTACGTGATCTCGGGTGCGGAGGATGGCGCCATCATCCTGTGGGATTTCGAGACAGGTGAGGAACTGCGCCGCTTCAAGGGTCATACGGCGTTGGTTCCTGGCCTGGTATTTAGCCCTGATGGCCAGACCGCCTTTTCGGTTTCGCTCGACGGCGCGCTCATCGAGTGGCAGGTTGCCGACCTGCCGCTGGATGAGTTGATCGAATGGGTTCACGCCAACCGCTATGTCCGCGACCTGACCTGCGACGAACGGGCGCAGTACCGCGTCGAGCCGCTATGTGACGCCGAGGAGGTTGCGCCGGTTGAAAGTCGCCCTGATCAATAGCTACCTGGCCCACAAACAACACCTTCTGCCTGGGTCTCGTCTCACCGACGTGGTGCAGGCCGCCCGCGACATCGTCGCCCTGCACGGGACCGATCCGACGGGGCCGTACATCTCGCTCTGGGCGCGGGAGGCCGGTTTCCAACGCGAGGCGCTGGAGGATGCGCTCTACGAACAGCGCGCGCTGGCCAAACTGCTCTGTATGCGCGTGACGCTGCACGTGTTGCCCAGCGACCAGGTTTCCCTGTTCTTCCAAGCCTACGCCACTCATCGCACCCGGCCCGAAGCCGAACGCTTCAAGGCTGTGCTCGTGCAAGCGGGCCTCTGCCAGGAGCAAAAAGTGGACCTGTTTCTCGGCAATCTGCAACGCCGAGTGCTGGACGTGCTGGCGGAGAAAGGACCCTCTACCGTGAGGCAGATCAACGCGGCCGTGCCCGAACTCAAATCCAAGATCCGCCACAGCGAGGGCAAAGCGTACGCAGGCGAGTTCAGCATCGGCTCGTATCTGATTCCCAACATTGTGGGAGCGCGGGGGCTACTCATCCGCGCCCGTCCGCGTGGCACCTGGCGCAGCACGCTCTACGAGTACGCCCTTCTCTCCGACTGGCTGCCGGGTGTGGACCTGGAGTCCGTCACTCCGCAGGAGGCGCGGACCTGGCTGGTGCATCGCTATCTGGCTGCCTTTGGACCGGCCACCTTTGACGATATGCAGTGGTGGACCGGCTTCACCAGGGGAGAGACGAAAAGGACCTTCGAGTCCCTGAAGCCGGAGTTGGAGCAAGTCACTGTTGAGGGATTGGGTGATGGATATTGGATATTGGCCGACGATGCCCAGCAATTGCGCAACTTTGCTCCGCCGGACGGACCCTACGTCTTTCTATTCCCCAATCTTGATCCCTACATCATGGGCTACCGCGACCGGAGCCGCTTCCTCGCGCCGGGGCACCGCGCCAAGCTCTTCGACCGGGCGGGGAACGCGGTACCTACCGTCTGGGTCAATGGCCGGGTGGTGGGCGTCTGGGGGCAGCGTGAAGATGGGAGCGTGACCTACAGTCTCTTCGAACAGGTGGGTGAGGGGGAACGAGCGTTGCTGGAGGATGAGACTCGGCGGTTGAGCGACTTTCTGGATGGCGAGTATCTCCCGCCGCGCTTCCGCACGTCCTTCACCCGCGCTCTCGAACGTCAAACCGTGTGACCGCGAATTTGCCCCATTTGGCCCTCGCGCGGCAAGCGTGAGGATATCTACAGCGAGACTTGCCGCACCTAACGCCTTCAATCATCTTGCGATTTGTGTTCTCCTAGCACCTCGTCGTCAGGTGTGGTCAACGGTTCGGCCTCTGGAGCTTTGTCTTTGTTGGGATCTTTGCCGTTTGGCAGGGGCGTGCTCTCCAACGTCAGTTGCTCGCGCACGACGGCTTCGATCTGGTCGGCGACGTCGGGGTGCTCGCGCAGGAACTGCTTGGCGTTCTCCCGCCCCTGCGCTAGGCTCTCACCCTGATGATAGTAATACGATCCCCGTTTCTCAATCACGTCCAACTCCACTGCCATATCGAGTAGGTCGCCCGCCTTGCTGATGCCCTCGTCGTACATGATGTCGAACTCGGCCACCCGGAACGGCGGCGCGATCTTGTTCTTTGTCACACGCACCCGCGTCCGGTTACCGATCACTTCCCCCTTGTCCTTGATGGACTGAATGCGTCTTATGTCCAGGCGCACGGAGGCATAGAACTTTAGCGCCCGCCCGCCGGAGGTAGTTATCGGGCTGCCGAACATGACGCCGATCTTTTCCCGCAACTGGTTGGTAAAGAGCAGCGCCGTGTTCGATTGCTTGATAACCCCGCTCAACTTGCGCAGCGCCTGGCTCATCAGGCGAGCCTGGAGGCCGGGGTGCGAATCTCCCATCTCCCCTTCGATCTCGGCGCGGGGCACCAGGGCGGCCACCGAGTCCACGACGATGACATCCACCGCGCCGGAGCGGATGAGCGTCTCAGCGATCTCTAACGCCTGCTCGCCGGTGTCGGGCTGGGAGATGAGCATCTCTTCCACATCCACGCCGCACTTTTGCGCGTAGGCGGGGTCGAGTGCGTGCTCCATATCAATGAATGCGGCGACACCGCCGCGCTTCTGAGCCTCGGCGACGATGTGTTGGGCCAGGGTGGTCTTGCCCGATCCTTCTGGCCCGTAGACTTCGCTGACGCGGCCGCGCGGGATGCCGCCCGCGCCTAGCGCGTAATCAAGCGCCAGCGAGCCGGTGGGGATGGTCTCGATTTCTAGGTGAGTCGCCTCTCCCAGTCGCATGATAGCGCCATCGCCGAACCGCTTGGTCAGGTTTGCCAGTGCCACGTCCAGCGCCTTTTCACGTCCGTCTTTTGCCATTGTGCTTTTTCCTCTCTTTGCTGCTAAGAGTAGCTTTTATAAAGGCTCAGTAGATCCAAATTTCAGACCTCGGAGGTCTCGGAAGGTGACATTGGCAGCAAAATTGCTTAGATTGCGCCCGTTTTTACCGACAAAGGCGCTCTTGAGAGACCTCCGAGGTCTTGTTGTCGTAACATTTTGGATCTACTGAGGCTCCAAACCCCGTCAATTCTGTTTCTTGCCGTATGAAGAATACCGCAGGGGTTTTGGGCGCTATTGCGTTCCCTTGATGTTAGTGTAGCACAAATGTTCTATTTTGTCAAGCGCAAAGACCTGGTGATTACCCACATGTCAGAACACGAGGCAGTGGCAGTGTTTTCTTTGAACCGCAAAGAGCGCGAAGGCCGCAAAGAAACCCCCTTTTTGATTCTCTTTGCGCTCTTTGCGTGCTTCGCGGTAAGATGTGGGTAATCACCAGCAAAGCACGGCGGGTGTTCGTCATTTTCTTGCGGGGGAGGGGCGAAAAGTAGCATTTCCGGCTGGTAGAAGTGGAATTTATCTGCCGGAGCAGCCAAAACAGCGCAGAATTCGCTAATGAGTTGAGGTTGAGGGCAAAGCTAGGGCAAAAACAAGCTGATTTCCACCCGCTACATGCCCCCAACCGAGCTCAGGTGTGTTTCGCGCAAGAATTTGACGGACACCCGCTTGCTTTTTGCCTCTTGTCATTCTCGCTCTTTCATGCTACACTTTTCCTTTGTCTAAACTTGTTATAGAGGGAGTTCTATGCATAAACGCGCACTGGTCGTGGGGTTGATATTGGTGATGGTTCTGCTCGCTGCAGGGACGTCGGGTCTGGCTGCGCCGCCTCTTCAGGCGCGTTCTGTTATCACTTATCCGACCGATGGGGCGACCATCAGCGGGGTGGTGGAAATCACCGGCATTGCCACTCACCCTAATATAAATTTCTATCAGTTACGCTATGCCGCTGGTCCAGAGGCGACGGGCGGTTCGCAGTGGGTGGATTTTGCCATCGTTGAAGGGACGCAGGTGGAGAACAACGTGTTGGGCAGGTGGGATACTACCATCATTCCCGATGGGCAGTACACGCTGGCTATGGCAGTTTGGGGGCACAACGACTCTGCCAACTATGTCACTTTTGTTACCCACTTGACCGTGAACAACGCCCAGCCGGTACCGTCACCAACATCTGAGGAGGAGCAGCCTACGCCCGAACCGATGCCCACCGCCGAGGCCGGGCCGACGCCTACGCCAGTCTCTATCGAGCAACCCGCCACTTTGACCCCGCGTCCCTCTCCCACGCCTGAGGGTGAGGGTGTGGAGCAAGTCAGCACGCCCTCCGCCGCCGACGAGGAGCGGTTTAACATGCCCTTTAGCGCTAATGAACTGCGTGGAGCTTTTTTCAACGGCGTGTTGATCACCTCAATGCTGTTCTTGCTGTGGGGGCTTTACATGTTGGCCAAGGCCAGCATACGCTGGTATTTGCGCCAGAGCAAGCGTTTCCCCTGGCAGTGAGTCAGCGGCGGGAGGGGGCATGACTCTGGCGACAAGCTCAGAATATACTCTGATCGTTGGATTGGGCAACCCTGGTCTCAAATATGCCGCCAACCGGCACAACGTGGGGTTCCATTGTGTCCGATCGTTAGCCTCGGCGCACGATTTGACTTTTCACAAAAAACAAAAGCGCGCTCGTATTGCTATGGGGACTGTCCTCGGACGGCGAGTCATCATAGCCAAGCCGCAGACGTTTATGAATGAGAGCGGTCGCGCGGTCGCGGCACTGGTTCGCTTCTACAAGGTGCGGCTTGAGCGGGTGTTGGTGGTCTATGACGATTTGGACTTGCCTCTGGGCGCAGTGCGGTTGCGACCAGAGGGGGGTACCGGCGGGCACAAGGGTATGCGTTCCATCGTCGAGCACCTGGGCAGTCAATCCTTTCCCCGCCTGCGCATTGGCATTGATCGCCCTCCTGGACGGATGGACCCAGCCGCCTACGTGTTGCAGGATTTCTCAATGAAGGAGAAACCGTTGTTGGAGGAGACGCTGGGGCGGGCCGTGGCCGCTATTGAGACTTGGCTGGGCGAGGGGGTCGAGCCGGCAATGAGTCAGTACAATCGGAGCGTAGAAGTGTGAATGTCTCGGGACTCTTGGCATCACTCGAGTCCATCGAGTCCTACCGAACCCTACGGGCGGACCTGGAGAGCGGCGAAACACCGTCTCCGTTAGGTTTGTCGCGTGCTGCCCGTCCGGCTCTCTTGGCCGCGCTTGCCTGTGACTTACAGCGCCCGATGTTGGTCGTCGCCGGCTCAGTGGAGCGCGCCAAAACACTGGCTCACTCTCTGCGCGATTGGTCTCCCGCTGCGGAGCACATCCTGCGCTTTTTGGAACCACTGACTCTCTTCTACGAACGCGCCCCCTGGACAGATGATGTCATCATAGGCCGCCTGCGCGTTCTCTCGACCCTCTACTCCCAATCCGCAAATTCGCAAACCCGCCATTTTCCATTGATCATCGCCTCGGCTCGCGCATTGATGCAGCGCACGCTGCCGGTGCGTCAGTTTCGCGCCTCCATTCACCAGCTCCGCGTGGGCCAGACGCTCGACCTGGAGCGCGCCCTGAGCCGCTGGGCGGGGCTGGGTTACGAACCGGTCAGCGTCGTCGAGTCTCCGGGCCAGTTCAGCCATCGGGGCGGCATACTCGATATTTTTCCCCCGGCCGATCCACTGCCCGCGCGTATTGAGCTTTTTGGCAGCCAGATCGAGTCGCTCCGTCGCTTCAACCCCGCTACGCAGCGCTCGCAGGAGCGTGTGGGGAGTGTCACCATCACCCCGGCTCGGGAAGCGCTTCCTCGCCATGGCCCGCGTGTCGCTGACTGCGTCGCCGCTCAGTTAGCTCGTGACCTGCCTGCCGATGTGCGCGTCGAATTGGACTCTCATCACGAAGGGTTGAGCGCCGCCCTGCCTTTTCCCGGCCTCGAGTTCTACCTGCCCTATTTCTACACCGGCTCGGCTATGCTGCTGGACTATTTTTCCCCTGAAACGTTACTGGTCGTGGATGACCCTCAGGAGCTGGCGGACGTCTGGGCTGGTTTGGAAGAGGAGGCCATAAACCTGCGGGCCGCTGCCGAAGAAGCTGGGGTGGTCTCGCCTGATTATCCACTTCCCTACATCACCTGGGACGAGTGGGTGGAACGATTGACCGACCGGCCTGTGCTCACATTGGGGCGCGGTAGGGCGGAATGTCATTCCGCCCCACTGGCCGATTGCTTCATACCAGGCCCTCATTTTGGCGGCCAACTCAAGCCCGTGCTGGAGCACATACACACCGCGCAAACCGGAGGCGGGCAGGTGGTCGTCGTCAGCCGGCAGGCCCGCCGCCTGGCGGAACTGTGGGGTGCAGAGCGCGAATACGCTGTGCCGGCCGAGGAGCTGCGCCAGGCGACACAATCTCCTCTTAACTTTGTCCAGGGATCGCTCTCCGAAGGCTGGATTCTGCGCGGCATTGATCTGGGACAGCCTTATGGTTCAGTCCATCTCCTGACGGATGCAGAGATATTTGGCTGGCGTCGCCCACAACCTCGCCGTCCTGTTCGCCGTCGCAAGGCTGCCCCAGAGTCCTTCTTCTCTGATCTCACGCCCGGCGATTTTGTCGTCCACGTCGAGTATGGCATTGGTATCTTTCGCGGGCTGGTTATGCGAGCGATGGAGGGAGTCGAGCGCGAGTATCTACAGGTGGAGTATGGAGAAGGTGACCGCCTCTACGTCCCAATCCACCAGGCGGATCGGCTTAGTCGTTACATCGGGGCCAGCGACCGCCCGCCACGCCTCAACCGGCTGGGCACGGCCCACTGGCAAAGAGTCAAAGAGCGGACCAAAAGGGCCACCGAGGAGGTTGCGCGCGAGCTACTGGAGCTTTACGCTGCCCGCAAACTAGTCCCTGGTCACGCCTTCGGGCCGGATACACCCTGGCAGGCAGAGTTAGAGGCCAGCTTCCCTTATTTTGAGACCCAAGACCAATTGCGCGCTATTACGGACGTCAAGGCCGATATGGAAAAGCCCAAACCGATGGACCGGCTCATCTGCGGCGACGTGGGCTATGGCAAGACCGAGGTCGCACTGCGGGCGGCCTTCAAAGCGGTGCTGGACGGCAAGCAAGTCGCCGTTTTGGTGCCGACTACTGTTCTGGCCCAGCAGCACTATGCTACCTTTCGCCAGCGGTTGGCCCCTTTTCCAATCGAGGTGGAGATGCTTTCCCGCTTTCGCTCTCGCGCTGAGCAGAGCAAGATTCTGGAAAAAACGAGCACCGGTCAGATGGATATCGTCATTGGCACTCACCGGCTGTTGCAGAAGGACGTCGCCTTTGCCGACCTGGGCCTATTGATCATTGACGAGGAGCAGCGCTTTGGCGTCACTCATAAGGAGCGGCTCAAGCGTATGCGTACTGAGGTGGACGTGTTGACAATGACGGCCACCCCCATCCCGCGCACTCTCTACATGTCGCTCACCGGTGTGCGCGACATCAGCACCATCGAAACCCCGCCCGAGGAACGGCTGCCGGTCACTACTTATGTGGGCGAGTACAATGCTCAACTGATACGGCGCGCTATCTTGCGCGAGTTGAAGCGAGGCGGCCAGGTCTTTTACGTCCACAACCGTGTGCAGACCATCGAGATGGCGCGGCGCAAGTTGGAACGGCTGGCGCCGGAGGCGACCTTCGCCGTGGGGCACGGTCAGATGCGGGAGGCCGATCTGGAGCGGGTGATGTTGAGCTTTACTATGGGGGAGATTGACGTGCTGGTATGCACCAGCATCATCGAGAGCGGCCTCGACATTCCCAATGCCAACACGCTCATCGTCGAACGGGCCAATCGCTTTGGGCTGGCGCAGCTATATCAACTGCGTGGGCGCGTGGGCCGGGGCGCTCAACGGGCCTATGCCTATTTGTTCCATAATCGGCTCTCTCGCCTGACGGATGAAGCGCGCCAGCGATTGGAGACCATGCGCGAGGCGACCGAGCTGGGGGCCGGATATACCATCGCTATGCGGGATCTAGAGATTCGCGGTGCGGGCGACATCCTGGGCGCCCGCCAATCGGGCCAGATCGCGGCCGTCGGTTTTGATCTCTACACCCGCTTGTTG
>Ga0164311_10001128_pt1 | contig 12804 bp, 9 predicted proteins | sample GuaBasSedimGuay2_FD_121796 | JGI IMG/M metagenome (GOLD analysis project Ga0164311, IMG submission 121796) | Subseafloor sediment microbial communities from Guaymas Basin, Gulf of California, Mexico - Guay2, Core 4569-9, 9-12 cm | ecosystem: Environmental > Aquatic > Marine > Hydrothermal vents...
GCGTGTGGGAGGGGGGACAGGGGCTGTGGGAGGGAGGGAGCAGGAGCGCCGAGATAGGGCACATGGTGATGCAGGAGGATGGCCCCCCATGTATGTGCGGGAACTTCGGCTGCCTCGAGGCCTTGGCCTCATATAGGGCCATAAGGAGGGAGGTGGAGGGCTTGATGTCCGAGGGCACGGTCCGGCCCTTCGAGGTCACGCCCCGGGCTCTGAAGGAACGGGTGGATTCGGGGGACAGGGCGGTGCAGAAGGTGGTGGAGCGGGCTGGAAGGTGGCTCGGTAAGGCGCTTTCTTACGCCGTGAACCTATTCCATCCTGAGGCCGTCTTCGTCGGAGGGGGGATGACCGAGCTCGGGGAGTACCTGTTGAGGCCGATGAGGGAGACCCTCCGGGAGTTCGCCCTATCCGATAGGGCCGAAGTGCCCGTGCGGATCTCCCCCTTGGGGGAGTGGGCGGGGGCCTTAGGAGCAGCCCTTTACGTGTGGCTGAAGACACTTTAAGGAGGGAGAGACCATGGCGGACGAAAGGAACCCTTGGGAGGTAGCCCTCTCGCAGTTGGACAAGGTCGCAGAGCGCATAGGGCTGGAGGAGGAGATCCACGAAAGGCTTCGCCATCCCAGGAGGACACTGATAGTCACGTTCCCCGTGAGGATGGACGACGGGAGGATGAGGATCTTTACGGGATACAGGGTCCACCACAGCTTGGACAGGGGACCTGCCAAAGGGGGGATAAGGTACCATCCGAACGTGACCCTGGACGAGGTCAAGGCCCTGGCCATGTGGATGACTTGGAAGTGCGCCGTGGTGAACATCCCCTTCGGAGGGGCGAAGGGAGCTGTGGTCTGTAACCCCAAGGAGATGTCGAGAGGGGAGCTTGAAAGGCTCACCAGGAGGTACACCACCGAGCTTATGATACTCTTAGGACCCGAGAAGGACATCCCGGCCCCTGACGTGTACACCGACGCCCAGACCATGGCCTGGATAATGGACACATACAGTATGAACGTCGGATATTCCGTCCCGAGCGTGGTGACGGGCAAGCCCCTTTCGGTGGGAGGGTCCAGGGGAAGGGAGGAGGCCACCGGTAGGGGCGTAGTGCTGACGACCTTAGAAGCGATGAAGGAGTTAGGGATACCTAAGGACGGAGCTACGGTGGCAGTGCAGGGGTTCGGGAACGTGGGGAGGACGGTGGCGATGCTCCTTTACAGGGAAGGGTTCAGGGTCATAGGTATAAGCGATTCCCAAGGAGGGACGTACAACCCGAAAGGTTTGGACGTACCCGCCCTGACCGAACACAAAAGGGAGGCGGGCACGGTGGTGGGGTTCCCCGGAGGCGAGGACATAACTAACGAGGAGCTGCTTGCCCTCCAGTGCGATGTGCTCCTCCCCGCTGCCCTGGACCACCCGACAACCGGGGAGAACGCAGATAAAGTCCGGGCTAAGATAGTAGCTGAAGGGGCCAACGGTCCCACGACGCCGGAGGCCGACTCTATACTATACGACAGGGGCGTCTTCGTCATACCCGACATCCTGGCGAACGCTGGAGGGGTCACGGTATCCTACTTCGAGTGGGTCCAGAGCCTCCAGGAGTTCTTCTGGAGCGAGGAGGAGGTCAACTCCAGGCTCAGGGACATAATGGTGAGGAGCTTCCACGAGGTCTACGAAGTTCACATGAGGGAAAAGGTGGACATGCGCCTTGCAGCTTACATACTTGCGGTCGGGAGGGTGGCCGAGGCCTTCCACACCAGGGGTCTGTATCCGTAGGGATGGCTGGCAGCGAAACCTCAGCCCTGCTCGGTGGACCTGAGGTGTCCACGAGGGAGGAGGAACCCGCTGGCTGACCAGGCAGGGAACGGTCGAGCTGCGGCCTACCTGCGGTCCTCCACCTGAGAACATCAAGCCCCCTTTTGGATGGTCGTCAAGATACTATCAGAAGGGCCCACGTCCCCCGAGGAAGACTACGCACTCAGGGAAGGCCTGAGGACAGCTGGATTCTACCCCGTCCCTTTCGAAGGAAGGGAAGGGGTCCTCGTCCTCTACGGCGAGGGAGGGAGGGAGCTTGCGAGGGAAGGGTGCGTTGTAGTCTCGGTCCTCAGGGACAGGGACCTATACAGTTCTCCCGTCTCCGGAGAACCTCGTATCTTAGATGGAATGCCGTTCTGGGGGAGGACCGAACCCGGAAAACTTTGGGAGGTCGAGAAGGTCGGGGAAGGGGCATACCTCAGGATGAGGGCCGACATCTTCGGAAACCTCTTTCAGCTTTTGGCGAGGCATGAGGAGTGGGGGAGGGACCCCTTCATGCCCGAGGAGAGCTTCCTGAACGCCCGGCTCGACCGCCCGACAGCGGACCACTACGTACGTGTCCTGAGGACGGCCGTGGAGGCGGCCTGCGGTGCGGCTGGAAGGCCCTGCATGTACGCCGAGTTCTGGCCCGGAGGGGAACCTTTCGCTGCTTTCATATCCCACGACGTGGATAGGGTACGCAAGTGGACATATAAGAGGATAGGATACGAACTCGTACGGGCGCTCCCGATCCCCGGAAGGGTCCTCAAGGTCGTGCGCTCGGCCGCCGGGTCCAAGGACCCGTACTGGAACTTCGGAAGGATCATGGACGCAGAGGAGGACTTCGGCGTGCGTTCGACGTTCTTCTTCGGCACGGGAAGGTACAGAAGGAGGGACCCGTCCTACGAACTTTCCCAGGTCGAGGACGTTCTGAGGAAGTTGCTCGAGGGAGGATGGGAGGTGGGGCTCCACGCAAGCATCGGCTCTTATAGGGATGCCCGGAAACTGAAGGAAGAAAAGGAGAAACTTGAGGCTGCGGTGGGGAAGGTATGTGGGGTGAGGCAACATTTCTTAAGGCTTGCGGTCCCGGAGACGTGGAGGGTCCAGGAGGATGCGGGTTTCCTATACGATGCGACCTTGGGGTACTCCCACAGGGAGGGGTTCAGGGCTGGAACTTCCCTGCCCTTCTTCCCCTACGACCCCGAAAGGAAGGACAAGCTGAACGTGTTGGCGATCCCATTGACCGTAATGGATACGACCTTCACCACTTTCAGGAAGTACGACCTGAGCAGGGCCACCGATGTAACGAAGGAACTTCTAAGGGAGGTGGAGGGGTCCGGAGGGGCCTTCTCAGTGCTCGTGCACCAAAGCTCCCTGGACGAGGACGAGTTTCCTTATGTGAGGACATTGTACCTTGAAATACTGAAGGAGGTGAAGGAGAGGGGGGCGTACGTGGCGAGGGGGATGGACATAGCTAAGTGGTGGACGGGAAGGGCGAACCTGAGGGCGGAGGAGGGGGTGGAGGGGGATGCCTGGTGCTGGAGGATATACGCAGAAGCCGAGCTTCCTGGCCTCTGTCTGAAGGTGGGACCGGGGACCTGGGAGGTGAAGGGGGGAGGCCTTCGGGTCCTGCCGGACGGGATGAGGGTTAAGTTAGGTCCGGTTCCTGCTGGAAAGGTGATATACCTGTGCGCCCGAAGGTCTGGATGACCATGTACGACGACCCCTACGACGATGCGAGGGTGATAAGGGAGATAAGGGTCCTTACGGAGATGGGCTTCGATGTGGGGGTGTTGCACGGCCTCTTCTCCGATCGTCCCGTAAGGAGAGACTACGCCGGGGCCGAGCTCGTGCCCGTCCCCTTGGGGAAGAGGCGTGGGGGAAAGCTTCCGTTCCTCATATTTTACCTAAGGGCGTTCCCCCTCGTGGTGGGACTCAAGGGGGAAGCCTTCCACTGCCAGGACCTCTTCTCCCTGCCCGTGGCCTACCTCGGGGCCAAGCTCTCCGGCGCAGGGCTCATCTACGACGTCCACGAATACTACATCGGAACGCCGGCCTTAGCTGACAGACCCTTGGAGCGCACGGTGTGGGGGGCGGTGGAAAGGGCCTTCGTAGGAAGGGCGGACGCCGTGATCACGGTGTGCGATTCCATAGCCGAAGCCCTGGCGGAGAGGTACGGCATCCGCAGGCCCTACGTGGTGCGAAACCTTCCCGAGTTCAGGAGGGTCCCGAGGACCGACTCCTTAAGGAGGTGGCTCGGTATCCCAGAGGCTGAGCCCATACTGTTGTACCAGGGGGTGCTGCAGAGGGGGAGGGGAATCCTCGTGGCGGTGGAGGCCCTAAGGAGGCTGGAGAGGGGGGTCCTGGTGCTCTTGGGGGACGGGGAGATGAGGGATGAAATAGAAGGGTACGTAACTCGCACGAGGATGGACGAAAGGGTGTTCATGCCGGGATGGGTTCCTCTCGAGGAGCTGCCCCTCTACACCGCCTCGGCCGATGTAGGCCTCTGCCTCATAGAGAACTTGGGCTACAGCTACTACCTATCCCTCCCGAACAAGCTCTTCCAGTACATAATGGCCGGGGTCCCTGTGTTGGCGAGCGACTTCCCTGAGATAGGGAGGATAGTGAGGGAGACCGGCGTCGGGCTTCCTGTGGACCCTTCGGACCCCGAGGACGTCGCCGATAAGGCCCGCAGGCTTCTGGAGGACGGAAGTCTTCGGAGGAGATGTTCCGAGAACGCCAGGAGGGCGGCGGAGGTCTACAACTGGGAGGTGGAGAAGGTGAAGTTGTACGAGATATATCAACCTCCCATCCTGAAAGGTCTGCGGGCCTTGTAATTCCTGAGCTGGGCCTCTATGCTCCTTGCCAGATCCTTCCGCCCCGATGAACGGGCCAAGGATGCGGCCCTTTCGGCTGTCCTCACGGCATCCTCGAACCTCCCCACCTCGGCGTACGCCGCCGCTAAGACCCCCATGGCCTCAGCGCTCCTGCCCCCTGAGGCCCTGAGCACCTCCTCGGCCAGGCTCAGGGCCTCCCTCCCGTCCCTGACCTCAGGGTCCGGGCAGGTGGAGAGGAGCCAGGCCAGGTTAAGTTTCGTGCGGATGTCGTAGGGACTTACCTTCAGGCGCCTTCTCAGAAGTTCCTCGACCTTGCGGTACCTCCCCTGCCTGGCCAAGACCATAGCCAAGTTATCCCAGGCCTTGCCCTGGTCCGGCCTCGTGCGAATGGCCTCCCTAAACTGGACTATGGCCTCCCTTATCCTCCCCTTCCGCAGGAGGGCCGTGCCGAGGTTGTTGCGGGCCTCCACGAAGTCGGGACGGAAGCGAATGGCCTCCCTGAACTGGGTTATGGCTTCGTCCACCCTACCCTGCTGGAGGAGGAGGTTGCCGAGGTTGTAGTGTGGTTCAGCGTAGTCCGGACGGAGACGTATGGCCTGGCGGAATTCGGCCTCGGCCTCCTGGAGCTTCCCCTGGCGCACGAGGGCGTTTCCGAGGTTGTTATGTAGGCCGGCGTTCCTCGGGTTGAACTGGACCGCCCTGCGGTAGTGTCGAACTGCCCTGGCCAACATCCTACTGTCCTTCTCCGCCATCCTATCGTACAGGAACCCGAGCACGCCGTGGGCCGATGCGCTCTGAGGATCGAGCTCAAGCGCCCTCCTTGCCGCCTTGAGGGCCTCGGAATAGGCCCCAGACTTGCAGGCAACGAGGGAGTATACAGCCCAGGCGTAGCTCCAAGATGAAAGGCGGCTTACTGCGAACGAAAGTTTCCTGAGGGCCTCCCCGAACTTCCCCTCCTGCGAAAGGCATATCCCCGCCTCCATCTGGACGACAGGATCGTAAGGGAGGCGTTCGCTCGACCTTACTATCTCCTTCCTCACCGGAGCCTCCCTCACATCCTCCAGGGCGTACCTGAGCCATTCAGGTCTGGGAGGGAAGATCACGAGGACGGTCTCGGGCGGGCAGGAGAAGGCCCTTTCCACGTCCCCGAGGGCCCTCAGCACGTCGGGGCGTTCCGGATCTATCCTGAAGGCCCTGAGGATCATATCCCTCGCCGCCCTGAGGTACCCCTTCTTGAGCCAAACTTTCGCCAAAAGGGCCATGGCGTCGACGTTGTAAGGGTTGGCCGTCAGGACCCTACCCAAGGCGTCCTCAGCGTGGTCCAAGGCCCCGACCCTCCAGAAGAGCTCCGCCTCGGCCATCTCATAGTCCTGGAACTGGATCCCGTTGTCCTCCCCGCTCCCCATCCTCAGGTGGACGGCGGATGCGGTGTAGTCGCCCTTCCTTGCATAATAACGGGACATCACCCTGCAGGAGTACCTCGCCCGGGATATCTGTGGAGAAAAGAGGAAGTCGAGGGCTTGCTTAACCTCCCCCCTACGCAGATGCGCCTTGCCGAGGTTGAAAGAGGCGGTCTCGCACGGATGGAGGCGGTAGGCCCTCCTCCAGTAGGAAAGCTCGTCCTTGGATATGTGGTTCAACCTCACCTGAAAGATGCCGTAGTATACGACCAGGGCGTATCCGGCTGCCAAAGCCCACGCCTTCCCCTTGGAAAGAAGCAAGTCCACCACGCCTCCCACCACCATGGCGAGCCCGAGTGAGGGAAGGTAGAGGTACGGCCAGTAGAGGTACTCCTCGACGCCGTTCCAGGCCGTCGAAAGGAACGGTACCATTCCGCAGTAAGCCAACAAGATCCCGAGGCCGGCCCAAGTCCTCCTTGCGGCCAAGGTTCCTGCTCCCAGTATTATGAGGTTTACGAACATCCACACGAGGAACTTGGGATGGTAGAATTTGAAGATCCTCTCGGCCGTCTCGTGGAGGACGGCCGGAATCCCCACCCCAGCCAGGAGGCCTTTGAGGTATAACCCAGTGGCTCCGACGACCGAAAAGAAGCTGAACCATCCCGAGCCCTCAGCGAAGGAGATGTACTGGTAGTGGAGGGGGTGAGGTTTGTAATATAGCCAGAAGGGAACAAGGACGAGCAGAGGCCCTAAGAAGGGGAGCGCGTACAGGACCGACCGCCTGATGGGCCTTCTTCTGTACAGGACCTCGTAGGCTAGAAGGAAAAGGGGAAGGGCTCCTCCTGCCTTGCAGGTGAGGAGGCTCAGAAGGAACAGCACCGGAGACAGGACGTATCTCTTTCCGAAATGTCCCGAAAGGTAAAGGTTCAGGGAGCCAAGAAGGAAGGTCGTACCTAAAAGGTAATGGAAGTTCCCGGCCTGGCCGAAGACCACGGAACCTATAGGGTGAAGTGCGAACACGAAGGTGGCCAGGAGGGCCGCCGACGTGCGATGTGCGAACCTTTCGAATATGTGGAAGGCCAAGACCGCATTGAAGAAGTGCACCAGGAGGAACAAAGTCCTCCAGAACCAAGTCGCATCCGCTGGGAAGAAGGTCCTGAGGGAAGCGAGCACCGCATATCCCAGGGGCCTGAAGTGTCCCCCCGTGAACATCAGGAAGTCCTTGGAGAATATTATGGGAACGTTCCCCCACCAGGAAAGGAGTGGAAGCCTCAGCACGCTTTCGGGACCTGTCACGAGCCCCGGGGTCCCGATATATAGGGCCGATGTGGCCGCCAGCCCGGCTGCCAGTACCAACCATGCCCAGAATTTCCGACCCATATCATCCTCCTTGCACGCTCAGGGCCGGGCCCTCCACCCGGACGGCCTTGTACAGGTTCCCATCGGTTATGGGGGGTCTGTGGGCCACGAACTCAGGTATGTTGTAGCTCGCCGGCGGCAGTTCCTTGACAGGAAGGCGGACCGCGGGATGTGCGTGGCCTTCTTCATCTATATAGGTAAAGTAGAGCCTCGCATATATTCCATCGTCCCTTTTGCTTGCAAACACAAGCCACCTCGAGTTCGAGGACCAACTGTGCCAGGAATCGGCAGCGTAGTCCACGTTGCTCTCAAGCCTGCGTGGGGGACCCTTGAGGTCCGACCTCATTATGTATATGTCGCTGGAGGACTTTATCAGTGAACCTCCGTCGGAGGTACAGAAGGAAAGCCACCTCCCGTCCGGGGAGAACCTGGGGTAGTAGTTGCTCCTTCCGTTGAGCGATGCTCCGGGTACGGGCCTGGGCTCCCCTCCCTCGAAGGGTATCACCATGAGGTCATACTTCACCTGCGCCGGATGCAATCCCGCCGGAGCCGAGCAGAAGACCAGGGAATCTCCGTTCGGGGTCCAGCGGGGATATATCTCCAGAAGGTCGGGCTCGGAGGCCCCAGGAAGCAGGTAAGCCTTGTTTTCCGGCAGGTCGTAGATCGCTATGTCGGATGTGGGCTCCCCTGCGAACTGGGTCTCGAACACGACGGGATGGAGGGTCACGAGCTGCTGGTTCGCCGAGAAGGCAAGCTTCTCCCCGTCCGGGGACCAGGAGACGAAGGTGCTCATCTGTATGGAGAAGGGCAGACGAACCTTCCATCCCTTACGGGACGATATATCGTATATCCCCAGGTAGACCCTAAGGTCGTAGTCCCCGCCGGCCATGTACCTCACCTGAAGGGCGAGCTTCCCTTCGTCCCCTCTTTTGGAGGAGAAAGTGTGGCAGTTGAAGCAGTACTTCCTCCGGGCCGAGAGGAAGAGCTCCTCCTTAAAGCTCCTTATGTCCCTCACGAACATATCCGGGGCCTTCTTAGGGTTGAAGGGAGGGGAGACGATACGGTACACCACGAAGTCGTCGGCAGGATAGGGAGCGAAGCTGAAGTGCACCCTCCCGGAGACGTACACCGGTCCGGAGCCGTCCTTCCGTGTCCCCCTCACCTCCCCCCATATTTCTCCGCCCACCCTCTTAAGCTCCTCCCAGACCTCCTCGGGGAACCACCACCTCCTCCTATGCGTCACGAAGGTCCACTCCCTCTCCCCCGCCCCGACCTTCACCTGCCAGATGTCGTCCAGGGGGTCCTCCCACTCCACCTCCGGGGTGCAGAGGTTGGGAGGGAAGACAGCTCCGTCGGGTGGATACGTTATCCTGAGCAGGGGCGAGGGCCTCCTCTCCCTGTAAACGCTCGGGGAGCGGAGCCTCAGCACGGCCGTAGCCCCAGTCACGGCCTCCGCCCTTCTGCGCATCATGGCTTCGAATTCCTCCCTGGCCGCCCCTCCAGGCCACGAGAGCGGTTCTATGCGGGGCGGGGATGGGATCCCCAAAGCCTCGTAAGAACGCTCCTGGGTGTACCTTTCGTAGGCCCTGAGGTCGTACCTGTAGCCCGGCAGGTAGGGCAACTTTGATACCTGGGCAGCCCTCGCAGGACCGGAGAAGAGTTCTTCGAGCTTCCGTGTCCTGCTGTGGTGGAGGAGGAAGATTCCCAAGGGGACCACCACAACAGGGCCCACCAAGACCAGAACCTTTCTCCTCATATCTTCTCCCATCGGCGACGTTTTCGACTCATGCATCCGCACCTTAACGATGCGAAACTGAAACCCTCAGGTGCGTCGCACTCGGCCGGGCCCCTCCTCGAGCTCCCTCAGCATGTCCCTGAACTTGGCCGCCCTCTCGTAGTCCTCCCTCTCGGCGGCCTCCTTCATCCTCCTTTCGAGTTCTTCCCTTATCTCCTTGGGGCGCACTTTCTTTATCCTATCCGCCCAGCCCCTCAGGAAGCGGAGCTCCTTTGCCTCGGGGATGAGGTCTTCGAGGCCACGTTCCGAGAAGAATTCCTCTATCCGTCGTATGCCGTCCTCTACCTCCTCCAAGGCGCCTTCGTAGTCCCCCCTCTGGAGGAGGAGGCTCGCCCTCGCCTGGGCGAGGTGCACGATCACGAATGGTCTGAAGGCATCAAAGGTCCTCCTGTCCTCCTCCCTCAGGGCATACGACTTTATCAGGTCCATGATCCTGAGGTTGTGCTCGGCGTCCCTTGCGGCCCCCTCGTACTCCCTGAGCTGTAGGAGGCTTATCCTGCGGTGGTAGTACTGCATCATCTCCCTCCTCAGGGCCGAGCATTCCTCCTCGTCCAGGTGGAACCCCTCGTCCGTTCCGTGCTCGGCCCTGTGGCGTGCGAGCTTCTTGAGGTAGTAAGCCAGAAGGGAGGGCTCGCCGAAGGGCTCGGTGCCGTCGGGCCTTCCCTCCACCTCCATCTGGAGGAGGCCGAGGTCGAGCCTCAGCTGGAGCTTGGGCCTTCCGTCCAGTCCCTTTATCTTCCTCACCGAAAGCCTTCCGGGACGGTAGTCCCATCCGTCCAAGATGGGTCCTATGTCCAGATCGCCGGACATCACACGAGCCTACTTAGGACCTCCCTGTAAGGCCCTGAGTGTGCCTCGGGCCTGAAGTAGACCTTCTTGGTGTAGTCCAGGGCCCCTGAGATGCGCTCGAAGTCCTCGGAGAGGGCCTGGAACAACCCTGCGCCTGGAATGTACATGGCCTTGTCCATCCTCCAGACCGAGAGGTACGCCCTGCTGCCCTGTGAGAGGTAGAACCCCAACACCCCCCTCCTCTGCACGAACTCCCTGAATATCCCGCTCATGAAGAGCGTGTAGTCCCCTATGTGGCGGTATATCTCCCTCTCCCTGGCCAACGGATGGCCCCCGAGCTCGGGCCTTCCCGGCCCGGAGACCTCCACCAACATCTCCACGACCGTGGTGAGCCTCCTTCCGGCCATGTCCTTGATCCTGTATAGCCTCTCCGTCCTGGAGAACCTGGCCAAAAGTTCTGCCACGTAGTCCCATATGGCCCTGTCCCATATGAAAAGCTCCGTGAAGCTCCTTTGAAGTATCCGGAGGAAGAAACGCTTGAGGATCGGCACGGATTCGTCATGCCTCTCCCTCATACGCATCCCTCTCTATCGGCCGTCCACATCGCAGGCGAAGGCCACATATTGTTCTCAGGTGGCCGTCAGGACCTGAACCATGTTGAAGAGGGCCTGCCACTGCTTCTCGTCCATCTTGCTTACGGCCTGCAGGAGCTTCGGTATATCCCTGTCCTCCACCTGCCCTACGCCGGCTAAAGCTTCCTTCCACTTAGGGTCCCTCAGGATGTCCCTGATACCCCGATCTCTAATGGCCTCCCTGAGGACTGGGTCTTTAAGCGCCTCCAGAAGCTCACCGTCGGCGAGCACGCTCCTTACCTCCACCTCGGTAAGCATCCTCAAAAGCTCAACCTCGATATCCTTCCCCTCCGAAAGGAGGTACTCCAGGACCGGACTTTCTAAAAGCTCTTGGACCCTAAGGAAAAGCTCCCTCGCAAGCCCGGACGCCCTCTCTATGTAGGCCATAAGGAGGACCTTCTTAGGGTCCAGGTCCAGGACTTCGGCGAGCTTCAGACAGATCTCGTCCGACGGGACCTTCTCCCCCTTCTCTATCTGACCTATGTAGGTGTCCCACACTCCTACGGCCTGGCCGAGCTGCTTCTGGGTGAAGCGGCCCTTTCGGGCCTGCTTTATGGCTTCCCCGAAGTTCATGCCCTTCTCCTGTAAAACTAAAGTTAATACGATCCGTCGGGAAATGCAACCCGCATTCCCGGCCCCTGGTGGGGCAGTGCATCTACGGGGCTTGCCTATCAAATCCGGAGTTTGTATATTGTAGGAGGACCCTGAAAATCGGGAGGTTCCATGCGCACCCGACCTTTCCCCTCGAGGAAGCTTTACGACGGTGAGGAACTTTGGGAGCTCGCCGAGGCCCTCAGGAGCCAGACCCTCTTCAGGTACACCGGCTCCAAGGTGAGGAGGTTCGAAGAGGAGTTCGCAAGTTACTTCGGGGTGAAGTACGCCTGCGCATCCACTTCCGGCACCGCAGCCATCCACACGGCCGTGGCCATGGTGAACCCCGACCCAGGGGACGAGATAATAACCTCCCCCATAACCGACATGGGCACCGTGGCCCCCATAATCTATCAGAACGCAATCCCCATATTTGCCGATGTGGGCGAGGATTACAACCTCGACCCAGAAAGCGTGGAGGCGAACGTGACCGAACGGACGAGGGCCATAATAGTCGTGCACCTCTTCGGAAACCCTGCCCGCATGGACGAGATAATGGAGGTAGCGCGCAGACATAACATCACAGTCATAGAGGACTGTGCCCAGGCCTACCTTGCGGAGTACAAGGGGAGGCTCTGCGGGACCATAGGTCACATAGGCTGTTTCAGCCTTCAGGGGTCCAAACACATAACCACCGGCGAAGGCGGGATGACGATAACCGACGATCCGGAGCTTGCCAAGAGGGGGGCCATGTTCACGGACAAGGGTTGGGACAGGTCAAAGGAGGGGCCGAGGGTTTACCCCTTCCTGGGCCTGAACTACAGGATGACCGAGCTTCAGGGCGCCGTGGGCCTGGCACAGCTCAAGAAGCTCAGGGGGGTCGTGGAGCGCAGGAGGAAGCTTGCGGGGATGCTCAACGAGAGGCTGGGGGATGTAGAAGGCGTCAAGCCACAGCCGGTGGCCGAGGGAAACAAGTGCTCGTATTGGCAGTACGCCTTTACGATAGACAAGGACAAGGGGGTCCCGGCGGCCAAGTTCGTCGAAGTCCTCAGACGGGAGGGGATACCTGCGAACGCAGGATACATAGGCAAGCCGATATTCCTCTCCCAGGAGGCCCTGAGGGACAAACGCACCTTCGGGAGGTCCTCCCATCCCTTCGATTACCCCGGCGTGAGGAAAGTGAGGTACGAGGAGGGAATCTGCCCCAACTGCGAGGACATCCTCAACAGGATGGTCCTCCTCCCCTTCAACGAGGAGTTCACCGAGGAGGACGTAGACGACCTTGCGGAGGGGGTCAGGAAAGCGGCGGAGGAGCTGTTCTGATGGAGGAGATGCTCGAGGTGGTCGACGAGGAGGGCAGGGTCGTGGGCCTTGCGCCCCGAAGCCTTTGTCACAGCGACCCCAAGCTCGCACATAGGGCCGTACATGTGATCGTGGTCAATTCCAAAGGAGAGCTCCTCCTCCAGAAGCGTTCCCTCACGAAGGACGTACAGCCAGGAATGTGGGACACGTCCGTGGGAGGGCATCCGAGGCCCGGGGAGACCTACGAGGACGCGGCCCGCAGGGAGATGGCCGAGGAGCTCGGGATCGAAGGAGCGAACCTGGAGCACCTGTACGAC
>Ga0164311_10001130_pt1 | contig 12788 bp, 9 predicted proteins | sample GuaBasSedimGuay2_FD_121796 | JGI IMG/M metagenome (GOLD analysis project Ga0164311, IMG submission 121796) | Subseafloor sediment microbial communities from Guaymas Basin, Gulf of California, Mexico - Guay2, Core 4569-9, 9-12 cm | ecosystem: Environmental > Aquatic > Marine > Hydrothermal vents...
CACTCCAGAGTTCCTTGGCCTTTGAGGACCTCTAAGTAAATATTATAAAGATTATAATGGTTATGAGCATAATTATTACTGAACACCTTTATATCGTTAGCTCGTATCTCATCTCCTGTGAGGCTTCTTAGAGCTGTTACTCTACGTGATAGGTGTGTTAACTGTGGCTTCTGTAAGAGCGCCATCGCCTGTGTAGGTGAGGATCGCTGTGTTGGCTGTGGTGCGTGTGTTGATGCTTGTCCTTGCGAGGCTAAGAGGCTTGTTGAGGTTGAGGTGCCCGATGAGTACGTGGCGATTAGGGTTAATGGTGAGAAGCACCATGTTCCCCGTGGTGTAACTGTGCTTAAGGCACTGGAACTCTTGGGCTTCAAGGTCTCTAAGCTTCCAGGGGAAGGCGACATATATGCTCCGTGTAGGACTGGTGGATGCTGGTCTTGCGCTGTACTAATCAATGGTGAGCTGAAGCCATCATGCATAACGCCTGTGGAGGAAGGAATGGAGATAATTACGAGGTCGAGCGAGATCTCCAAGCATCCACCACTCAGGTTGGTTTCAGGTTTTCAAGGGCACCCTGTGGGCGGTGTGGGTACACCCTACTGGCTTAAGCCTAGGGGCTTTGCGTACAGCTACATAGAGGTCGCCTGCTTCGCTCACGGCTGCATCTTGAGGTGTCCTTCATGCCAAAACTGGGAGATAACTTACAGCTCAAGGGGGACCCCTCTAACCCCTCTTCAAGCGGCTCAAGTATTGACTGAGGCTAGGAGGATATACTCTGTTGATAGGCTCGCTATTAGCGGTGGGGAGTCAACGCTCAATATGGCTTGGCTCTTGGACTTCATTAAGAGCTTGAAGGCGCTTAATAGGGATCGCGAAGCTAGGTTCCACGTTGACACGAACGCCGTTGTCTTGACTCCAAGCTACATAGATGAGCTCGTTGAGGCTGGTATGACGGATATAGGGCCGGACCTTAAGGGGCTTAGGCTTGAGACATTCATGAAGATAACTGGTGTGAGAGATCGAGAGTTGGCTTCTAAGCTGCTGAGCAATGAGTGGTCCACCGTCAAGTACGTGGTCGACAAGTACTGGGGTGAGGTGTTTATAGGCGTGGGGATACCGTACAACAGGGCTTTTATGTCTATGGAGGAGCTCCACGAGATGGGGCTTAAGCTAGCCAGCATAGAGCCCACAATACAGGTCTGCGTGCTGGACTACAGGCCTGAGTTTAGAGCTCAAAACCTGAGAAGACCCAGCTTCCAAGAGATGCTTAAGGTTAGAGAGGTCTTGGAGAGCGCTGGCCTAAAGAGGGTTATATGTCAAACCTCTAGAGGCCACATAATGCCCCCTCCACCCTAGAGCTCTGAGCTGAGGAGGGCTTCTTGCTCTGCTACCCGTAAATATTATATAAAGAGCTAGTTTACCAATAACCCCGTGTGGTCGTGATGGCGGGAGAAGCTCCTGCTAAGAAAGAGAAGAAAAAGGTTCCAATAGTCGAGGGGCTCTTCACGTGGCCTTCAGACAAGCCAGCCCTTATAGCTAGCAGGTGTAAGAAGTGTGGAGCCGTGATGTTCCCCAAGGCCGCTTACTGCCCTAATCCAGACTGCGAGAAGAACCCTGAGAACATAGAGATAATTGAGCTGAGCCGCAGAGGCAAGCTTTGGAGCTGGACAATACAGTACTATGCTCCACCACCGCCATTCAAGATGGAGCCGTTTAAGCCGTACGCCATAGGGATGGTGGACCTACCTGAGGGCATAAGGGTCTTAGGGATTCTGACTACCACTGAGAACCTCAAGTGCGACATGGAGGTTGAGCTGACGGTCGGCAAGCTCTACGAGGATGACGAGAACGAGTACATAACCTGGATGTGGAAGCCCGTTGAGGAGGAGAAGTAGGAGGTGTATGAGATGGAGAGGGATGTTGCGATAATAGGAGTAGGCATGGTGCGCTGGGGTAGGTACCCAGACCCTAAGCGCCCAGATGAGTATCCCGAGAGGACCATGCCTGAGCTGGCCGTCGAGGCCATAACGAACGCCTTGAAGGATGCTAAGATAAGCTGGCGCCAGATCGAGGCCATGGTCTCAGGGGTTTACCTATGGGTTAACCAGCAGGCTGGTATTCATGGCACACTGAGCGGAACTGCCATAGCTAACCTCATGGGCTACACGGGCATACCCATTGTGAGCGTCGCCAACGCCTGCGCCACGGGCCAATCGATACTGAGAGAGGCTGTGTTAGCTGTTGCTAGTGGTGAGTGTGATATAGCCCTAGCTGTTGCAGCTGACAAGTCCGCCTTCGGCTTCTTCAGGCCTCAGTCGACAGATGGGAAGTCCGACATAGACTACATGAGGTTCGTCATGTGCGGCGAGACCAACCCAGCCTACTGGGCTATGGAGTGCAGGAGGAGGATGTACGAGGCTGGCACTACCGAGGAGGACTTAGCGTTGGTGAAGGTTGTCACGAGCAAGCCCGCTCCGTTCAACCCCTACGCTAGGTATAGGAAGACCTTCACCATGGAGGAGGTCTTCAAGTCACCTATGGTGTGCGAGCCACTTAGGCTACTTGAGATATGCGCTACCAGTGATGGAGCTGCCGCCGTAATTGTGGCTGAGTACGAGAAGGCTAAGAAGATATGCAAGAAGCCTGTCTACATAAACGCTGTCGCTGTAGGCACCCCTACCTTCGGAGACCCGACGGTCAGGTTGACCTACCTGAGCTCCAACATAAGGCCTGGAGTGCCAACTCTGAGCGAGAGCAGAAATGCTGTTCAGAAGGTCTACAAGATGGCTGGCATGACGCCCGACAACATAGATGTCATAGAGCTCCCAGACAACAGCTCGTGGCACTACTTCGCATACCTAGACTGCATACTGAACCTAGATCCTGGAGAGTCTGAGAAGCTCCTTAGGAAGGGCGAGACTGACCCCATAACTGGCAGGATACCTGTGTGTCCAAGCGGTGGCTTAGGAGCCTTCGGTGAGGCCGTCGTCGCTCAAGGCCTAGCTCAAGTATGCGAGCTAGTCTGGCAGCTGAGAGGAGAGGCTGGCGAGAGACAGGTCAAGAAGGATGTCAAGGTAGCCTTAGCGCAGACCTACGGCTACGCAGGGAACAACGCAGCTTGCATAGTGAGCAAGGGCTGGTAAAACACTTAACCTCCACCTTTTTCGTGGATCTCAACCTTAAACTCAGCTTTTTATTCACAACAAAACTCTAGGTCCAGGATTCTCTGCTATGCACGTTAAGTCTTGGCCACCACTTAGTAGAGGCCTAAGTTTAACTTATGATTGGCTTACGAAAAACAAAATGTGAGGGTTGAGGGTTTACTGGTATGTGTAGAAGCCCTTCTTGGTCTTCCTTCCAAGCCATCCTGCTCTAACCATTTGCCTCAGTAGTACTGGTGGGCAGAAGGTGCTTTGCCCTGTCTCTTTGTAGAGCGTTTCAAGTATGTCGAGGGTTACGTCTAGGCCTATTAGGTCTATCAGCTCGAGGGGGCCCATGGGGAAGTTGTAGCCGAGCTTCATGGCTGTATCTATGTCCTCAGCTGAGGCAACACCCATCTCGTATAGCCTTATCGCCTCAGCTAGGTAGGGGAATGCGAGCCTATTCGCTACGAAGCCTGGCACGTCCTTGCAGACTATGGGGGTCTTGCCCAGCTTAGTCGCCAGCTGCTTGACGACCTCGACGACTTCGTCTGAAGTAGCCAAGCCCTTGACGACCTCGACGAGCCTCATGACTGGAACTGGGTTGAAGAAGTGCATGCCTACTACCTGCTGAGGCCTCTTAGTGGCTGCTGCTATGGCTGTTATGCTGAGGGTCGACGTGTTACTGGCTAGTATGGCGTGTGGCGGCGCGTTCTCGTCAGCCTCCTTGAACACCTGCTTCTTCAAGTCCATGTTCTCGAAGACCGCCTCAATGACTATGTCAGCCTCCTTCACGGCCTCAGCTAGGTCAGTCGTAGTCTTAATCCTCGACAGCGCGGCTTCAGCATCCTCCTTCTTCAACCTACCCTTCTCCACAGCCTTGTTTAGGCCGAAGGGCCCGTTCTTTATGAGGTTTAAGCCTCTCTCAAGGAACTCGTTCGTCACATCTCTAGCAACGACTTCGTAGCCTGCTAAAGCAAATACTTGAGCTATCCCGCTGCCCATGGTTCCGAAGCCTATGACAGCAACCTTCTTTACGTCCTCAACCTTCACATCAAACCCCTCCAAAACACCCCTTAAGGGGCTTCAGGTGATTTAAAGCTTCTTGCCCACTTAGAGCTCGCCTACGAAAGGTTAATGGGTTGTGGCATCATAGCTAGCCTAGGCTCTCTGAGCTGGTGCTAACTATGGGCATACCCGACAGAGCGCTTAAGAGGCTTGAAGACGCTGTTGGATCTGACAACGTGTACACCGACGATGCTGTCCTCTACGCCTACTCTTGGGATAGCGGCTCTCTACCGCTGCTATCCATCTTGTCGAGGAGGTTTAGGTTTACACCCGACGTAGTCGTTAGGGCTAGAAGTGTGAGTGATGTAGTTGAGGTTCTCAAGGTAGCCAACGACGAGAAGATACCGGTCACTCCTCGAGGCGCTGGCACTAGCTTAAGTGGAAACTGCATACCGACTAAGGGAGGGATACTCTTAGACCTCACCCCTATGAACTCGATTAAGGAGGTTTCCCCCGACGATAGGCTTGCCGTGGTCGAGCCCGGCGTTGTGCATAGGAGGCTTGAGGAGGAGCTTGAGGAGCATGGAGTCTTCTTCCCTCCTGAACCTGGGAGCGCTGATATGTGTACGGTAGGGGGGATGATAGCGAACAACGCTAGTGGTGTGAGGGCCTGCAAGTACGGGTCTACGAGGGATTGGGTCTTGAGCTTAAAGGTGGCTCTCCCCAACGGATCTGTAATAAACACTGGCTGTAGAGCCCTCAAGACAGCTTCAGGCTACAACTTAACCCAGCTCTTCGTGGGCTCTGAGGGGACCTTGGGGGTCATAGTTGAAGCTACTATTAAGGTTATGCCTAAACCCGAGAGCAGAGCACTCATAGTAGCTGGCTACAGCTCGATAGACGACGCCGTGAAGTCAGCTCAGAGGATTTTGAGGAGAGTGACTCCCTCATCACTTGAGCTCGTCACTAAGAGGTACGTCGAGACCATGAACAAAGTCATGCCCAGCCTCAAGTACCCCTACTCAGAGGCGGTCATAATGGTTGAGGTCGACGGCTTCAAGGGGGAGGTTGAGGACTCAGTTAAGGCTGTTGTAGAGGTCTGTAGACATCAAAGCCCGGAGTCTTTAGAGGTGTATAGGGACGAGAGGGACATAGAGGAGCTCTGGCATGCTAGGCACTACGCTGGCTTCATAATACTGAGGATGTTTGAGAGGCAGGAGCTCAGGATAAAGGCAGTCCACATACACGACGTTGGGCTACCCCTCTCGAAGGTCCTCGAGTACCTGAAGTTCGCTGAGCGCGAAGCATCTAAGCTTGGGATTTCAGTGCTGCCATTCGGCCACTTAGGCGACGGCAACTTACACGTCAACTGGTATGCTGAGCCTTCAAGCGAGGTTGAGCTTAAGTCGGCGATTAAGCTGACGAAGAAGCTCGTCGAGAAGGCTATTGAGCTTGGAGGCACGGTATCAGCTGAGCATGGAGTCGGTGCTTTGAGAGCTCCATACATGGAGCTTCAGCACGGGGAGTCGCTTAGGTACATGAAGGAGCTCAAGAGGATCTTCGACCCCAACGGCATAATGAACCCAGGCAAGCTGTGGACTGAAGGGGACGACAGGGACTTCCTCGAGAAGCTTCTGGAGTCTCTGCATTGATGTTATAACTGAGTTATAGTCTAAATGGCTCTCTCAGAAAGATTTAAAACATGATGTAGCTCACCAGCTTTAGGGGTTTGTAAACCATGATGAGCACGACATCAGCTCTTGTGGAGGCGCTCAGCAACATAGTTGGCTCAAGGTTCGTCAGCGACGACATAAACGTCAGGCTTGCCTACTCTAGGGATGCAAGCCCCGAGCCCCCTAGGATATGCGACGTAGTTGTTAGGCCAGGGTCGACTGAGGAGGTCGCTGAAATAGTTAAGGTGGCCAACAGGTTCAAGACCCCCATTATCATCAGAGGTGGAGGAGCAAACCTAGTGGGGTTGCCTCCTGGCAGCGGCGGCATAACCATAGACATGACGAGGATGTGCAACATAGTTGAGATCGACGAGACGTCTATGACCGTCACGGCCCAGACGGGGATCAACTGGTCCATGCTCACCTACGAGCTTAAGAAGAAGGGCTATAGAACCCCATTCTACGGCCCCTTCAGTGGTGGAGCTGCAACACTCGGTGGAGGTATAAGCAACGCCAGTGCTGGCCTTGGAAGCGCTAAGTACGGCACCGTAGCCGACATACTCGTAGGTCTAGAGGTTGTCCTACCCACAGGCGACGTGATTAGGACTGGGTCAGGTGCAAACCCATTTGCTAGGAAGTTCGCTAGGTGGGGCTTCGGCCCAGACATGACGGGGCTCTTCGTCGGCGACCAAGGGATATTCGGAGTTAAGACCGAGGCAACCCTGAAGATAATGCCTTGGCCTGACTGCTGGACTTTTGGCAGCTACACGTTCCAGGACTTAGAGAAGTGCTGTAGGGCGATATACGAGGTTCAGCTCAAGCACATCCCAGTCAACATAATACTGCTGGAGCCAGACTTCAACAGGCTATTCGGTAAGGCTGGCTTCAGAGGATTAGCTGACGTGCCGTTCTCAGTCCACCTCCACATTGAGGGCTACAGCAAGGATGAGGTGGACAAGCTGAAGGCCGAGGCCGACGAGATAATGAAGAAGCACGGTGGAAACGAGGTTCCACCAGACTTCCCAAGCTGGAACTTCACAAGGCCCTGGGAGTGGCAGCCTAGGACTGGGCCTCTAGGCCAAGCTTGGATAACGGCTTGCTACAAGGTTCCAATACTTGACTACCCAGCTCATAGGGACATGTGGTACAGGGTCTTGGACAAGTACAAGGACGTGATGAAGGAGAAGAAGATAGACTTCTACGTAGCCTCACTGGTGGTTGAGAACGCCCTAGACCCCATGAACGTGCTCTACTGGTTCGACGAGGACGAGGAGGCTAGAGAGTGGGTTAGGAAGATCTGGAGAGACCTCATAATAAACGAGATCAGGAATGGAGCTATACACTACTGGCTGGGCAAGGTCATAGGTGAAAGGGTTGCTCAGACATACACAGGCACTTACTTCGACTTCCTGAGGACGATCAAGAGGGCCCTAGACCCCAACGGCATCATAAACCCAGGATTGTTGCTGCTTTAAGCTCATGGAGGTGGGCGTGATGTCCAAGCTGTTTGTGGAGCAATTTAAGGAAGAGATATACAGGTGCATTAGGTGCGGCTACTGCAGGGACTTCTCCAGGTATAGGGACTCTGCCTACAAGGTTTGTCCACTTAGGGAGAACGATGCCACACCTGGCTTTGAGCCTTATAGCGCTAGGGGCAGGCTGATGCTGATAAGGTTCGTGCTTGAGGGCAAGCTACAGCTAAACGAGAAGCTGGCAGACCTCTTCTACACCTGCCCTACCTGCAGGAACTGCTGGGACAAGTGCTACGTGGCTCAGACGAGGCTTAAGGGCAAGAACATGATCAACCAGGTCGAGATATACGAGGCGTTTAGGCACGACCTCTTCAAGGCTGGGCTCATAAGCCCGAGGCATAAGCAGATACTTGAGTGGACCGTTAAGGAGCACAACCCCTACTTGGAGAAGCACGAGGACAGGATTAAGTGGGTTCCAGCTGGTGTTGAACCTCCTCCAACTAAGAGCGACGTGATGTACTTCGTGGGCTGCACTTCATCCTACAGGCAGAAGAACATTGCTGCAGCCACGCTCAGCTTGTTGAGGAAGGCTGGCATAAACGTAGGCGTGCTCTACCCAGATGAGTGGTGTTGTGGCTCACCCATGCTGAGGATAGGTCACAGAGAGCTCGCTAAGGAGCTAGCTGAGCACAACATAGCTGCTCTAGAGAAGGCTGGAGCTAAGATGGTCGTGTTCTCATGTGCTGGGTGCTACAGGGCTTTCAAAGTGGACTACCCAGCTCTAGGCATTGAACCTCCATTCGAGCTTAAGCACGCAATAGACCTAGCGTTGGAGCTCCTAGATCAGGGCAAGCTGAGCATAAAGAAGGACTTTAAGGCTAAGGTCACCTTGCACGACCCATGCCACACGGGTAGGCACTTAGTTCACATAAAGGCGGAGCTCTACGACCAGCCTAGAGAGGTCATCAAGAGGATACCTGGAATAGAGTTCGTGGAGATGGAGAGGATAAGGAGGAACTCCTGGTGCTGCGGTGCTGGTGGAGGCTTGAGGTCCTACAACGCCGACATCTCGTTGGCGCTCGCTAAGAACAGGGTTAAGGAAGCTGAGAGGACTGGTGCAGACGTCCTCACGTCGATATGTCCATTCTGCTACAGGAACCTCTCAGACGCCATAAAGCTCTCAGGCTCCAACATGAAGATGTACGACTTAGTCGAGATACTCGACATGGTCACGGAGTAGCTGCGAGTCACAACCACAAATTTCTACTCAATTTCCCAACTTTTTGTCTTCAGCCATTAAGCCCAGCTTAAACTAGACTCGACATCTAGGAGGAGCCTAGGCTTCAATAGAAAACACATAAAAAGGAGAGGTTAATTGAGCGGTTTTACTCCATAGCTGACCTCAAGAGGTCCTCTAGGTAGTAGACCTTTATGTTCTTGTAGCCAGCCTCGTCGAGGGCATCTCTTATCTGTATTACGCAGAACGGGCACTCAGTGACTACGGCTTCAGCCCCTGTCTCCAGGATCATTCTCACCTTGTCAGCCCTTATCAAATCGCTGAGTTCCCTCTTACCTGACCTAACACCTCCACCAGCACCACAGCACTGGTCGGGCTTGCTCATCTCGATTAGCTCTATGCCGGGTATCGACGTTAAGAGCTCTCTAGGCTGCTTGTATATGCCCTGTCCTCTGCCTATGTGGCATGGGTCGTGCCAGGTGACTTTCATCTTCATCTCCTTCAAGCCCTTCAGCTTCAGCTTCAACACGTCTACTATGTACTCCGAGAGGTGATACACCTTGAAGGGCATCTCCCTGCCAAGGAACATCTTGACGAACTCCGGGAAGTTCTTCTTGAGCGTTAAGCTACACCCAGCACACTGAGTCACGATCGTCTTGACTCCGAACCTCTCAAAAGCCTTTACGTTCTGCTCGACGAGCCTCTTCATGACGCTCAGCACACCAGTCCTAACCATCGGTGAGCCGCAGCAAACTTGGTCTTTAGGCACTACGACCTCTATCCCCAGCTTCAATAGTATCTCGAGGGTCGCCTTAGCAACTGGCTGAAGCCTGTAGTCGGCTAGACAACCCGTGAATAGACCTACTCTATCTATTGGCTCGCCCTCAGGCTTGAAGACCTCGGTCTCTAGGGTCTCGAGGAACGGCATGTCCTTTCTGGCAACTGACTTCCCAGTTTTCTCTATGAGCTCCTTAGGCACGAAGTGACCTGGCAGAGGCCCCATGCCCTTGTTGACCGCTATGGCCCTGAGCTTCTCGAAGACAAGCTCAGGTACAGCTATCTCCTCTGGGCAAACTTCGCTGCACTTTCTACACGTAGTGCAGCAGTAAAGGCCTTGGGCGAAGGCTGTTGGGAGTACGTCATGCTCGTTTAGGGGGTTAAAGGCTGACTGGGCTAGAGCCACCATTAGGCCTGGCCCGGCCATCTCGGCCCAAGCAACTTTGACGACTGGGCATACGGATATGCATGACCAGCACTCTATGCATCCAGCCACCTTGATGAAGTCCTCGTACTTGTGTCCAGGCACTCTAGCTGGCTCTTTGCCTCTAGGCTTTGTCGTGACGAAGTAGGGCCCAAGGCCGCTGAACCTCTTGTAGAGCTTGCTGAAGTCAACGACGAGGTCTCTAACAACTGGGAGGTTTGCTAGAGGCTCTATCACGTACTCCTTGCCCGGCTCGACCTCAGCCCTACAGGCTGGCCTAGCATCGCCATTCACCATAACGGCGCAGGAGCCGCACCTCCAAATCTTGCAGCTATACCTGAAGGCCAGCGTTGGGTCGAAGTTGTCGTGTATGTATATCAAGGCGTCAAGAACCTTCATGCCCCTGTAGTAGGGAACCTCGTACTCCTCATACCTCGGCTTCTCGTCTCTCTCAGGGTCGTACCTGAACACCTTAAACTTAACTATCTGCTTCTCACCCATCAAACTCACCTCTTCACACGTCTGGAGGCTTAAGCTTGATGAGCTCGACGGGCTCTGTCCACAGCTTCATCTGTCCGTCAACTCTCCTGATGACTATGTGCACGAGCCAGTTCTTGTTGTCCTTCTTGGGGTAGTCGTCCCTCGTGTGCGCTCCACGGCTCTCCTTCCTGTACATAGCTGACCTCGTAACCATCTCGGCGACGTCGAGCATGTTCTCGAACTCTATGGCTTCAACCCAGTCCATCCTGTACCTCCTGCTTCCATCTGGAACCCCGACCTTAGGTAGGTCGTAGCTCCTCATCCTCTCAATGACTCCTAGAGCCGTCCTCATGGAATCCTCAGTCCTTATTATGCCGACGTTGTCCCACATGACGGTTTGGAGCTCCGTTCTCACTTTGGATGGGTGTATGTAGTCCTTCCTGCCCAAGAAGCCGAATACCCTTTCTCTCTCCTTAGCAACTTGCTCTGCGTTTATAGGCCTGAAGCTGGCCTCCTTAGCGTACTTGGCAGCTGATATGCCAGCCCTCCACCCAAAGACTATCAGCGTAGTTATCGAGTTACCTCCAAGCCTATTGGCACCGTGAACTCCACCCATCTCCTCGCCAGCCACGAAGAGGCCTGGAACCTTCGTTGAGCAGTCTGGGTCAGCCCTGACTCCACCCATGAAGTAGTGGCAGGTTGGATACACGTGTATGGGCTCCTTGGCTAAGTCCATCCCCGTCAGGAACAATATCTTTCTCCTTGTGACTCCAAGCCTCCTCTCAATGACATCTTCAGGCACGTGGGAGACGTCTAGGTAGACACCTCCCCACTCAGTTCCTCTGCCCTCTCTGACCTCAGTGCATATCGCTCTGGCGACGACATCCCTCTTGGAGAGCTCCATGCGCTCCGGGTCGTACCTGCTCATGAACCTCTCGCCCTTGTTGTTGAGTAAGTACGCACCTATCATCCTGACGGCTTCAGTGACCAGTGTACCTCTCCTCTCAGGTGGATATGCAAGGCCCGTTGGGTGGAACTGGACCATCTCCATGTCTATGAGCTCAGCCCCAACTCTATACGCCATAGCCCTTCCATCACCGGTGTTCTGGACTGGGTTTGAAGTGTACCTATAGATCTGGCCTGCTCCTCCCGTTGCTAATATGACCGCCTTAGCCTTGAACGCTATGAGCTCGCCCTTCTTTATGTCAAGCCCTACTGCTCCGCTTATGGCTCCATTTGTGGTTAGGAGGTTCGTTATCATGACCTCCTCGAAGACCCTTATGTTCCTCCTCATGACCTCCCTGTTCAGGGCTACCATGTAGTGGGACCCTGCTAAGTCGCCTAGTATCACAACTCTAGCATGGGCTCCTCCAGGTGCGAACTGGAATAGTCTTCCATCCTCCTGTCTCTCGAAGACTATTCCCATTCTCTCTAGATCCACAAGTCTCTCCACAGCCTCTCTGGTCAAGACGTCTACTAGCCTCTGGTCGTTGATGTATTCTCCTCCGACGACTGTGTCTCTGAAGTGGACGTCGGGGTTGTCTGTGGGATCTCCGTGGCCTATGGCCACCTCCATGCCGCCGGTGGACATGACTGTTGCGCCGCTCTTCCTGAACAGCCCCTTAGAGCATATGGCTACGTCGACGTTCATGTCGTCGGCTTTTATGCCAGCTAAGAGGCCAGCCGCTCCAGCACCAGCGATCAGCACGCCTGTCTCGACAACGTCGTCGGCAACCTCATAAAGCTTCAATTGCTCCACCCCTTTTCGATATAGGGTTTCAGTAAACGTTAAATACTCACAGTTTTAAAGCTTCCCCGAAACTAGATTAGTGATGGGGGTCTGTTCATGCCTGGGAAGTACAAGATAGTTGTAGTCCCCGGTGACGGTATAGGTAGGGAGGTTGTGCCTGAGGCTGTTAAGGCGCTTAAGGCGTGTGAAGAGGTGGTTTCAGGGCTGAACTTCGAGTTCATAGAGTTCGAAGCTGGAGCAATGTATTACCTGAAGAACTTGAAGGAGGAGTACCCACCTGAGCTCTTGCCGACCTGTAGGGAGAGTCATGGAGTGCTCTTTGGGGCTGTCGGCTGGCAGGACGCTAGGTGGCCTGATGGGACCTACGCTGGCGCTAAGCTGATATTCGACTTGAGGTTCGGCTTAGACCTCTACGCCAACGTGAGGCCTTGCAAGCTCTACCCCAACGTGCCCACGCCCATTAAGAAGGGGCCTGAGCACGTGGACATGGTAATAATCAGGGAGAACACAGAGGACCTCTACCAAGGCATAGGTGGAAGGCTCAATAGGGGAGGGACCTCGGAGCTAGCCATCGACGTGAGGATCCTCACGAGGAAAGGCTGTGAAAGGGTCATAAAGTACGCCTTCGAGCTGGCTAGGTTTAGGGAGAAAGGCGCGCCCATGGACGGCAAGAAGAGGGTTACCTGCATAGATAAGAGCAACGTGCTGAAGGCGTGTGTCTTCTGGAGGGAGGTCTTCAACGAGATTGCTGAGAAGTACCCGGACATTGAGAGGGACTATGCATACATAGACGCTTGGACTCAGTGGGCTGTTAGGAGGCCTGAGTGGTA
>Ga0164311_10001132_pt1 | contig 12786 bp, 11 predicted proteins | sample GuaBasSedimGuay2_FD_121796 | JGI IMG/M metagenome (GOLD analysis project Ga0164311, IMG submission 121796) | Subseafloor sediment microbial communities from Guaymas Basin, Gulf of California, Mexico - Guay2, Core 4569-9, 9-12 cm | ecosystem: Environmental > Aquatic > Marine > Hydrothermal vents...
CATAAAGACTTCTTGAATTTATTATACAAGGAAAACGGTGTTTTATGCAGCGAAAATGAATGGTAAAGGATTATATACAGCGAAATAGAGACAAAACCTGAAAAACTTCTTGAGCAAGTGCTGTCAAGCATCTAAATAGCCCCTTTCAAGCGCACTGGCAATCATTCCCTCAGCGCATTCCCATAGAACTGTGGAACCCGCTTCAATCAAGCTGCAGATCTCGTGGATGCGCTGGCTCGTGACGCCGTTCTCCTGCCATGAAAGCCCCTGGCTTTCATAATTTGCCAGCATCGGCATGAAGCGGTCAATCGCCTTGGCAAAACGGGCATCGGCTGTTTGGCGTTCTTCAAATTCCAGCCATAGATCCATCAGCTCACATTTTTGCTTTTGGGGGAGCAGCCCGAAAAGGTCTTCAGCCGCTGTCAGCTCACGTTCATGCTGACCCTCTTCGGCAAGCGGGTCATAAATATAGGTATCCCCAGCTTGAATTTCGACCACATCATGGATGAGCAGCATTTTACCCACTTTGCAAATATCAACAGGCTGGTTTGCGCAATCCTGCAGGATGAAGGCTGCCAGGGCTGCATGCCAGGAATGTTCGGCGGAATTCTCTGAACGGGAAGCATCGAGCAGGTAATTTTGGCGCATCACCTGCTTGAGCTTGTCAAGCTCCCGGATGAAAGTCAGCTGTTTTTGCAAGTCTGTTGGTGTTTGCACGTGCTTATCTACCCTGTCTTTGTTCTTTGATTGGTTCCCTGTATTCAATTTGTCAAAACCTGCCCGCTGCTTAGATGAGCCTCACTGGTTCGCCATTGGCACGCTTTGTTGGGCAAGCACGATGAACGCAAGATTCGCTGACTGAAAAAGAACCACACTGTCACTAAAAGGCTAGTTTCGCACCCATTCTCACAGTCATTAAGGCAAATTCTTAATGGGGAAAAAATATTTCGCCAGTGAGAAATAACACAAGAAGTGCTCCGATTAAGCTAGAGACATAAACAAGTAGCGCATGTTCCTTTTGTCTGATGATTGCCAGGAGACCCGGGATTAAGGCTGAAGTTCCAGCAGCCATTCCAGCAAGCATTGTAAGCGCCAAGGCCGGTCTCGCGGCAATATCTGCCAATATAGTGCCGCCTGACGGGACTGATTTATATAACGAGTTTGTGAATGATGCGCCGATGATAAACAATAGCAGCATTGCTACGATGAGCCCGACCGACCACTTACCTATTGTGGTTTTTGGCAAAATTCTCCAGGGTTGTTTTGTCATACCATCTTCCTTTCGTAGTAGAAAATTACATATCCGCTTGATTTTGCAGGCGTGCAACCTGTTCTGGCCTGTTTTTCCTCGTAAAAAGCGCTTCCTCTAGTAATATTCCCTGCCTGCCCGCCGCTCAGAGGAGCCTCACCGGTTCGCCATTATCACGCGCGGATTCGAACAGCGCATCAATGACCTGCATATTAGCAATCGCATCTTTAAGTGGGAAGAGAGGCGTTTCATCGCCCCAAACACAGCGTGCAAAGTGCTCTATCATTTTCTGATATTCATTGGCACCCTTTACATTTATTGTTTTCTGGTCCTCTTCAGTGTTCACGATGATCTGACAGCGTTCGGAGTTCGTGACGAAGGGCTTGGGAATATCAAGTGTCCCCTGGGTGCCTGCGATATGGCATTCCTGACGGGGCGTTGTGTTGAAAGCACAGTCAAATTGGGCAAAGAGATTATCTCCAAAATCCATTGAGGCGATCAGTTGTAGGTCAATACCTGTATTGCCTTTATACATTTGTGCCTGCACGCTGACGGGTTCCCTGCCGGCGATCTGACGGCTGATATTGAGACAGTAACAACCGACATCCATCAAGGCGCCTCCACCCATTTCAGGGATGTGGCGGAAATCATTCGGATACGAGATATTAAATGTAAAGGCAGTCCGAATCATGCGCAGCTCGCCGATATTACCAGCGCGCAGCATTTCAATCATCTTGGAAAAGCGCGGGTGGTAGCGGTACATAAAGGCTTCCATAAGTTGTATGTGGTTGTCTTCGGCCGCCGTTACCATCTCACGGCATTCCTGTGCATTCATGGCGATCGGTTTTTCACAAAGCACATGTTTACCAGCATAAGCAGCCTGGACAGCCCATGCTTTGTGCATGTCATTGGGCAGTGGAATGTAGACGGCGTCGATATCCGGATCTTGCAGCAGTTCAACATAGCTGCCGTATGCCTTGGGGATACCGAGGGCGTGGGCGAATTCCTCTGCTTTTGATAACGAGCGGCTGGCTACAGCTGCGACCTTGCCCAGTTTTGATGCCTGGATTGCCGGGACGATCGCGTTCTTGGCGATGCGGGCTGTGCTGACGATACCCCACTTCAAAGGTTTGTTTTTCATAAGATTGTTCCTCTCTTGCGGTTGTTTGACGATAGTTTTATTCTAACTTGAATCTCGTATATTGGGCAGGGCACTCTATGAAAAGTCCCTGGCTTGATTGAAGAGAGATAAAAATAAACCCCTCAAGGATTTTGAGGGGCTTGGAATTTAATATAATTTATGCTCAATACTTGCCGTAATAGCGTATTGCCCAAAGCGCAGACCCTGTTTGTTCGATGATTGGCCTGAAAGGATGCCCGTTATTTTCCGCTTCCCATGCTAATGTAGCCAGGGATACGATATGCACCCAGGTTTGGCCAGGTTTGAAGGGGAAGGTTTTACCTTCTGCATCCATAAAACGAATCGGGCGCAGCAGGCCGGTCTCTTTTTCAAAGTCACCATATTTGCTGGTCCAGAAAAGCTCGAACATTTGACCATCACGGAACAGAATGGCTTTCCCCTGGGGGACATTGTCAAGTTCAATATCAATCAGCGTTGGGGCTTTATAGTCATGCTCTGCAAAGAGAATCACGATGTTTTCTTTGCCTAATGGGTCACCAGTTAAGCGGTCAGTAGAGACGATGAAGGTTTCGCTGCCATCTGTGGTGATGTCACTGCGAATAAATTTGCCCAGGGCGGGGTCGTAATCCCATTGTATCTGATTCAAAAAGCTGTAGTATATCCAGATGTTCTCAGCCGCAAGCCCTCCATCAGGTACGGTTTCATCAAAAGCCATGCCATCAAGATATGGGCTTTTTCCGCTGCGTTCGTATTGAGCCTGGGCGATCTTTTCAAGTTGATCCACACCGATCAAGGCGCTGTTGATATCATCCGAATCGGATCCAAAAATCGAGGTAGATTCATTTAGCGTTGCCGCGACACCCTGATAGGCAGAAGCCATGACCAGGAAGCCGTTCAATTGAGCACGTAAGGATTCAAAGGGCAAGCGTCCTGAGCGGATCGGGCCAATTACTCCGCTGTCAGCCGCTGATCCGCCACTGGCTGGATCCCCCTCGGTTTGACCACTGACGGCACTTGGAAACTGACCATAAAAGGTTGCCAGAAAGCGTGTCATCCCTTCACCTATGGTCAATTCGTAGATGATCGGACTGAAGCTCAGGCCTGCTTGCGGTCGGGCGGATGCCGGAAAGTTTGAAACTGAGATTGTGGCGGGGGGCAGCATCAGCAGCTCTGGTTCTTCAACTCGCAGCCCGGTCAGCGGGTTAACATCTTCAGGAAAGTTTTCTGGCCCAACTGCCGCAGGAAGCTCGGGCGTTGATGTAAAGGTTGATGTTGCGGTGCAGGTTGGCGTTGGTTCCTGAGTTGCGGTCGGCACTTGAATTGTAGGGGTGGAAGTCGCCGTTTGTGCCAGGGTTGCATTCCCCTGACTTTCAAGCCCGGACACTTCTAATTTGCTCGCTTCGCTTGCAGAAGTCTCGTTAGTGCCTGACATTGCAGGCAGAGGAAACTCACAGCTGCTCATGAATAGGAGCATGACCAAACTTATTACTAATATACCTTTAATTGATTTCATAACAATTCTCCAGAAGTGCTTGGTTTCCTAATATTATAAAATTTATAAGGCTTCAGAGTGATTTATTTTAGCAGGATTCCGGACCTATGCTGAAAACACAAATCTTATTTTAATGTAGTCTCATTGTCACGCAAGACGCAAGGCGCTCAATTTAACCTTGCCTCTTGACAATCAAGATGGCGTCTTTAACTTTGCTTTTGGTAGTTTTTGCAGTATCGTGTCCAGAGGGGGCACGTTTTGAGAGGTTTTCGCAGTTTTCGCAACGATTCCTACACACCCCCCACCCTTGATGTAGGGGCAACCCTATGTGGTTGCCCGTATTGGAGCAGGCTAAATCAAGATAAACGCTATGAATTGGCAGTGCTTGATTGACGTTCGTAGAAGGTGACTACATCTCCGGTGTCGTTCGTGAGGGAGGCTGGCGGTAGCTTGAGAAGGCGGGCGAAAACTAAAAGGTCTCCCATAGACCCGCCAGTATTCAGAGCCACCAAAAAAGCGATAAACAAAACCCAGCTTTCTGGAACCAGCAGCATGAGCAGAAAACCCGCAGCACCTATGATCACCAGCGGGCTAAGCACAACGAAGGCGAATTGGCGGGCGGGAATGTACCAGTCTGGTGCGCCGGCGTACGCATAGAAAAGACGTAAGGCAAAGACAGGCTTGCTGCGGGTGAAAATCCAGAAGAAAACCCCGTGGATTAATTCATGGATAGTCATAAGTATAACGACCAACCCCACCGCGATTGCAGCCGTGCCTGCTGTTAAGGTACCTGAGAAGTCCATCAGGCTTGGGCGTATCGAAGTTGCGATACTTGCCAGCAGGAAAAAGCTGAGCACACCGACAGGTACAGCAGCGATGTTCAGGGTAATTGCCAAGCTTTTATTTTTTTTCAGGTTGATCTCACCGGACTTGGCATACCCCTCAGGTAAGGTCTTCGTTGAAGTATTCATTATATGTTCTCCTTCCATGCTTGAAAGAATTGGCTAAAGTGACCTCACTTCAGTCAAATTGGGCTGGCAGGGCACGATTAGATGAGCGGCAACTATGGCATGCCAATGCCGTAGTACGACCTGGCTTTCATCTCTGTATCCTTTTCTAACTTGTTCGCACGATAGTTGTACTGGCTTATCTCATCTTCACCTTGAGGCATGATTTGAGACCAAGTGCTTTGCGGAAAAGTAGCTCGCACATCTGGCCCGTAGTATGTCCCATTTCTGGGGACAAGATGGCCAACAATTTCATAGTGACCACTTTTCGCTTGTATTCGAAGCGTAACTGGTAAACTGACTCCTGAGCCAAGTATCAGCGACTCTTGTTCCAGATAGTATTCCTGACACAATGCCCATAAGTATATTTTGCCTTCCCCCCCTTGCACAGCATTCAATGGCTCATAGGCACAGAACACTTCTCCACCAAATGAAGATAAGCCTATATTTGTAACGAGATAGTCCTCGATGTTTTCTACCTGCGAGATGCTCCCAGAAGCAGTTATCGAGATACCATCTTGCTCTTTGGGCTGACACCCGATAAGTAGAATGATCACAATGAATGAAAGCCACCCCGATCTTTTTCTTGCCATTGCTACTCCTAATCGCACTTACGAACATCTCGATCTGCTGCTCAACCAGGCGATATGCGGAAAACCTCCACATAAACTCGTGTTTTGAATATTATACAATACGAATGGTGCGGAGGGGGGTGTGTAGGAATCGTTGCGATTCTTGCGATTCATGCGAAAACTCCTCAAAGTCCCCCTGACAAGGGGGATTTAGGGGGTTAGGATTCAGGGGAGCGGACGAGAGATTTTACGGTTGGTTAAAGGCACGACCCATGGTCATGTAGGGGCGACGCATGCGTCGCCCCTACGGCTCGCACTGTGCTGACAAACTACATCTCGGCAGAGCGTTTGCACCGTTCCAATGGCATAATGCAGACCTTAAAACTTTTTGCAAAACTTTTTGCAGCTCATATGTCCCCAGTACCCGTCAGGGTGCGGTTGGGGGTAAGTGCGTGGGCGCGTTGCCGAAAGTTTTATACACTTGTAGACTGAAGCGCTTCCTAGAACGAGCGCCATCAAGGCGTACATCGTCCCAGCTCTTTTCTGGGATCAGTCGTATGCCAATTCCAGGAGGAATTGGCGAACCCAACTCAGGAGGGTTGGGCGCCGGCTGCGTAGCGCACATTTGGTACTTGACTTAAGCCCCCATTTACATATATGCTTGTCTTAGATTTCCGGTTTATTTGCATAAAGCACGGAGGTAGAAAATGGCAAAAACGAATAATGATCAGCAGAGCCTGGTCGAGATCATCGAATCAGCAAAGCGTCTCGGTGTGGAATTAAATGAGAAAGAAGCCCAGCAATGGATGGCAGCCATAGATATTGCCAAAGAAAAGGGTGATGAGATCGTTTTCGATGTGCGCAGCGGGGTCTTTGGGCAAAACATCGCCATGCTGGATTTTAGTCCGGTACGCCTGGAGTATTTTCGCAAGATCGGCGGATTGGTTGAATTCAAGGATATTCCCGGGCTTGTGGAGACAGCTTTGGCGCTTTCGGGTTCCTCTGCACAGTCCAAAATCCAGACCTACCCCGGGGATGCGGATTATTTTGAACGCGTCAATATCATCACGCCGACCAAAGCAGAAGCCTGCAAGATGTTGGCGGCGATCATGCGCAAGAAAGCTTTGGATACTGCAAAAGGTCTAACCTACCAGCTTGTTGAAGTTAAGATGGGCTCATATCCGATGGAATTTGTCAAAGGGGATACTACCTACCATAAGGATGCGCCAATTTCCTGGGGCATCAATGAAATAGAAGCAGGCAAAATTGAGGGCTTTTCTCCTGCGGGCAAGCGCATCGAGGTGTTGTGGGGAGAGGCTGCAAAAGACCCCGGATGGTGCAAGCTGGACTGGATCGTGGCTGACCCTGTGCGCGGTACGCTCGCTAATGCCAGCAATATGCTGGATGTCACCTGGGAAGCGCCGGATGGGACGATCACCCCTCTGGATGGATATTTGGACCCATATTTCCAGGAAGTCTATTTGCAGGCAGAGTCCGTGCCTGTTTTTTCCAAATTAGCGCAGCATGTCAGCGCAGACGCACTGGAAGATTATGTCAAGGCGCTTGAAGGTGAAGTAAGGAAATATGTAACGAAAAATATTAATTACGGGAAAGCAGCCAAGCGCATGTATAACATATTCCGCTTGACCGGCCGCTATCAGGAGGCTGTATTCCTGCGGGAATTGTTTGATGAACCCACAACGATGCTTTATCAAGTTTGGGCGCTTATCCGTACAGTTGATGATGCCGTGCGGGTCAAGGCAGCCTTCAAGCGTGAGCAGCTCATGGCACAGGCTGATGATCTCATCCTACGGGTCGTGAGGGTGATGGAGGATGAGCGCGAAGCTGAAATCGTAAAGAAGCTGCTTAACTTCAAGGATGCGCTTTCAAAGCAAATCACAGCCGATGAGCTCAGCGCAGAGGCGGAAGCAGCACGGGCAGAGGTGATAAATGTGGTCAATAACTTCTTCTATAAAAGACTCTCAGCACTGCCGGGTATAAAGAGCTATCTTGAGCAGATGGCTGGAAAAGAGGCAGATCAAAAATAGTTATGTATTAACCTGAATTTGAATATATTTTCATAGTGGATGTGTTTTCAAGGATTGCAGTATCTATGATAAAATTGTCAGGTTAACAGGATCATTACGAAAGCATTGGTTTCTACTGGACAAAACACTTGGGCTCAGGTAAAATGGTTTTTCGTAATTATTGACATAAGTTATTGGAGGTAAGATTTTGGCGAATATTAAATCACAAATCAAACGCAACAGGCAAAATAAAAAGCTGCGCATAAATAACCGCGTAGTTCGTGGTACAGTACGCAGCTTTGTGAGAAAAGCAAAAGCAAGCATTCAAGCAGGAAATGCCAAGGAAGCTCACGTTGAGACCCTTAAGGCAATCAAGGCATTGGATAGAGCCGCTTCAAAAGGTGTTATTCATAAGAATAAAGCTGCCCGAAGCAAGGCGCGCTTGATGAAACGATTGAACAGCATGTAGGTCTATGAAGACCAGGATAGTTAAGGGCTTACGAATATAACAACGCTGCAGCGGGAGCATAAAGGCTCTCGCTTTGCCTATACACAGGAGGATAAGATGAAAAAACAAGTATGGATAATGATGGGCGTACTTCTCGTAATGGGTCTGGCATGTGGTTATCCTACGCCGGCGCCAACTCCCACAATTGAGCTGCCTACTGAGCCACTGCCAACCGAGTTGCCGCCTGTGGAGCCAACAGAACCCGAGATTCCAGCTTTACCTCCACGACCGATCGTATACTTTCCCTACGGGGATAATCCTGCCCTGGTTACAGTCGTTGATCCAGTGACTGGCGCTTTGATGCATACATTCAACGCCCCCGGGATCGGTTGGGTGCAGGAATTCGGGGCGGGCGGGGATGCGATCTTTTATGTTAACGAGGGCATGACCAGCTTGTTCAGGGTAGCTTTTGACGGCAGTTTGATGGATCTTGCGTTTGCTCATCCTGGCGGAGGTCTGTTTGATGCAGTGATCCTGCCTTCACCTGATGGTCAAAAAATTGCCTGGGGCTCAGCGATGAACATGGATGCAACCGGTGTTGATGTGATTATGAAGATTGCCAATAGTGATGGCACAGGTATACAGACATTGATCGACACGCATTTGGCAGAATCGCGGCGACCTTCCCCTTTCAAGTGGTCTAATGACGGCAATTACCTTTATTACAGCAATATACCTTATGGCATTGGCGGTTATATCCTCTTTTACGGCGGACCTGATCTCATCAGGATCAATCTTGCCACGCTTGCAGAGGAAACGATATTGCCTGATGGTCAATGTTTGTGTGCCATGGCACTCTCTCCAGATGAAAGCAAAGTCGCTCGAATTACTCGGGACGCTGGCTCGGCAGTATTAACTGTCCATGACATCATGAATAATACTGACGAAACCTTTTCGTTCCCAGCGAAATATACGCAAGCGGGAGGGATAGTCTGGGCGCCTGATGGCAATAGCCTGATGCTCACCCTGGCGATTGGCGATATGGACAATGAGGCATTTAGTGTCGTCAAGGTGGATTTGGTAACCCTTACAACGAGTTACTTCCTTACAGATGATGTGCGCTGCATAAGGACGCGTGAGTGGTCAGCCGCGGACGTGGTTTGGTTGAGTGATATAGATTACAATGTCTATCGCATGGATGCAAATACAGGCGCATTAACCTTACATGCACCTGGTGGATGGATCATCACGAACAGCAAATAAGAGATTTCACAGGACCGAGGACGCAGCTTTTTAATGGTGATTAAACCTTTTTAGCTGCCTTTGAAAATACAATATATATATGAAATATTTATGTGACCTACAATCAGCATTTTTATAATGCTGATTGTAGGTTTAGTGTTTGTTCTGAATGATATAATAATTATTCAATCAAAGCATACGGATGGATTAATGTTTGAAGTAGAAAAACAGGACATTGAGCAAAAGATTAAGGCTTTTTGTGAGCAAAACGAATTGCCTTCTGTGAACCTTGAATGGCGCAACATTCCTTTCAGCGGGGAATGGGGGATTGCCCTGCCTTTATTCGCCCTCGCGGCTGCAGAAGACCGCAGTGAAGTTAAAGTCAGTGTTCCGCAGCGTGCTCAGAAATTGGCGGAGATGCTGGCGGAGTTTATTGGTTTACCGCAGGGTTTCACGCGTATAAAGGCTGTAAAAGGTTATTTGAACCTTTACTTTTCAACTTCAGATTACGCCCGTCGCATTACTGACTTGGTGCTTTCACAAGGATCGGATTATGGCAAAGCAACGCGGCTGGGCAAGAAGGCGATGGTGGAATATTCGCAGCCTAATACGCATAAATCCATGCATGTTGGGCATCTGCGAAATGTGATCCTGGGCGGTGCGGTTTCCAATATCCTTGAATTTGCTGGTTATGATGTGGTACGCGCGAATTATCTGGGGGATATTGGCCTGCATGTGGTCAAGTGGTTGTGGAACTATGAGAAATATCATAAGGGTGAACAACCGGGGGAAGACAAGACACGTTGGATGGGCGATCTTTACGCTGAGGCAGACCAGCGCTTTTCGAACGAGCCCGGTTTTGAAGCAGAGGTAAGGCAATATTTTGTTCGCTGGGACAGGAAAGAACCGGAAATCCTTGCATTGTGGGAAAAGACAAGGCAGTGGTCACTTGAGGGTTTTTATCAGGTGTACGAGCTGCTTGGAGAGCATTTTGACAGGATCTATTTTGAAAGTGAAGTCGAAGAAGCAGGCAAAGTCTTTGTTGAAAGGCTGATTGAATCCGGCATGGCAGTTGACGGCAGGCCTGACGAACCGGTGTATATCGATCTGGATGAGATTCTGGGGACAAAAGATGAGTACCGCGTGTCTGTTGTTTTGCGTTCTGATGGTACTTCTCTCTATGCAACCAAGGAACTACCGCTGGCGGTCATGAAATTCGATGAGTATGAGCTTGATAAATCCATTTATGTGATTGATGTTCGTCAGTCTTTGCACATGAAGCAGATTTTCAAAGTGCTTGAGCTTATGGGCTATGAATGGGCTTCGCAATTGGTGCATTTAGCATATGAGATCGTCAATCTGCCTGGCAACATGACCATGTCTTCACGCGATGGTACAGTTGTGCTGCTGGATGATCTTATTCGTGAAGCTACGCAAAGGGCATTGGATATTGTGCAGGTGAAGAATCCCGAATTAGCTGAAGATAAGAAAGCGATCATTGCCAGGGCAGTTGCGCTTGGGGCAATTAAATATCCGATGCTTTCACGTGATAACACTAAAATCGTGACCTTTGACTGGGAAACTGCTCTGGATTTCAACGGCCAATCAGCGCCCTATATTCAATACGCCCACGTGCGTGCGGGGAGTATTCTAAAGAAAGTTAACAATGAGCTTCCAAAGGGTGTGAGTTTTGGAAAAGAGCTGCATATCAGCGAGATCAACCTGATCGAGATGATCAGCAAACTGCCTGGTGAGGTTGAACGTGCAGCCAGGGAATATAAACCCTTATTGATTGCTACTTATGCTTTCGAATTGGCGAAAGCTTTTAATGATTTTTATAATCAATGCCCGGTTTTATCAGCCAAGGCGGATATTCAAGCATACCGATTGGTGTTGGTTGCTGCTGCTAAACAAAGTTTGGCGAATAGTTTGAATTTGCTTGGCATTGAAGCGCCAGATGTGATGTAGAATATAATTGCTTGGAACAATAACAAAAAACCTGAATGCTAAAGGAGAATTGTAATTTATGGCTCGAATACGAACGTTAATCATGGGCGCTGCTGGACGGGATTTTCATAACTTCAATACATTCTTTCGTGACAATAAGGATTATGAGGTGGTAGCCTTTACAGCGACCCAAATCCCCAATATTGAGGGGCGTAAATATCCTGCTGAGCTTGCCGGTTCCTTATACCCGGATGGTATTGCGATCTATCCGGAAAGTGAGTTGGCAAAGTTGATCAAAGATCTGAAAGTTGAGCAGGTTATATTTGCTTACAGTGATGTTCCGCATACTTATGTTATGCATAAGGCCTCACTTGTAAATGCCGTTGGTGCAGATTTTCGACTGATGGGTAGCAAGTCCACCCAATTGAAATCTACCAAGCCAGTGGTTGCTGTCTGCGCTGTTCGGACTGGTTCTGGCAAAAGCCAGACCACGCGGCTGGTTTCATTGATCCTGCGGGATATGGGCTATAGAGTGGCTGCGGTTCGTCATCCGATGCCTTATGGAGACCTTGTTAAGCAACGTGTTCAGCGTTTTGCTGATTACAGCGATTTGGACAAGCACGAATGCATAATTGAAGAGCGCGAGGAATATGAGCCGCACCTTGATAATGGTGTGATCGTTTATGCCGGTGTCGATTATGAAGCGATCCTGCGCCAAGCAGAAAAGGAAGCTGATATCATCCTTTGGGATGGCGGTAATAACGACTTTTCATTCTATGTACCCGATCTGTTGATCGTTGTAGCTGACCCGCATCGGGCCGGCCATGAATTACATTATTATCCTGGTGAGACTAATGTGCGCATGGCAGATGTGTTTGTGATCAATAAAGTGGATACTGCTAATGCTGATGATGTGATCACAGTAAGGGAAAACCTGCATGCGTTGAATCCCGAAGCGGTCATCATCGAGGGCGCTTCCCCGATTTTCGTTGATGATCCTGAGATGATCCGTGGGAAACGAGTCCTGGTTGTTGAGGATGGCCCAACGCTCACACACGGTGGCATGGCTTATGGGGCTGGATACGTTGCCGCCAGACGTTTCGGTGCCGCTGAAATTGTGGATCCACGCCCTTATGCTGTTGGCTCAATCATTGATACCTACCGAAAGTATCCTGATACGGGTAAGATCTTGCCTGCGATGGGTTACGGTGAAAGTATGGTGCACGATCTCGAAATAACTATTGAAAATGCGGATGTTGATTTGGTAATTATTGGGACTCCGATCGATCTGAACCGCATCATGACGATCAAGAAACCTTCGCAGCGTGTTCGCTATGAACTGCAGGAAATTGGCAAGCCTACCTTGACGGATATTCTGCAGAAGAAATTTGCAAAATAATTATTTGTTGTGGCGAACAATAAAATCGCAGCGAATTGAGAAACTTTCATTTCAGCAAGACGAAATCAGGGGTCAGGTTTTAGGCCTGATCCCTGTTATATTTTGTAGTTAGGCTCTAAGAAAGCCTTATAATAAGCCAATAAACGGAAAGAATGTGAGTGATAATGTTTCTGGATAAAACTGAGATTTATGTGCAATCAGGTAAGGGGGGCGATGGCGTGGTGCATTTCCATCGAGAAAAATATAAACTCCGCGGTGGACC
>Ga0164311_10001133_pt1 | contig 12781 bp, 17 predicted proteins | sample GuaBasSedimGuay2_FD_121796 | JGI IMG/M metagenome (GOLD analysis project Ga0164311, IMG submission 121796) | Subseafloor sediment microbial communities from Guaymas Basin, Gulf of California, Mexico - Guay2, Core 4569-9, 9-12 cm | ecosystem: Environmental > Aquatic > Marine > Hydrothermal vents...
AGGATAATCAGCATATATTCTATCTCCTTTATGACTATAATCATATTTTATTTCAACTGTTCCTGTATCAACTTCATCTGTTAGATGTACAATTCCAGATCCCGTTCTTGTATCAGAAGGATAAGTAACACTATAATCATCACCAAAATTCATTGAACTTCCGTTTACAATAACAAGTCTTACATTTTTTACGCCTGTATTTTTTAAACTGAATTCAGAAGTAGAATCATCAACTATGAATGTATCTGTGCCTGTTGTAACTTCTCTGTCAGATACAGAAATTATATTGCTATTTCTAAGGAATGTCTGTATTTCCTCAACTATACTTTTTATACTTATCATCTAAACCACTTGGTCATCATAATGGGAGGTCATTGGATTTCCTCGCTCCCGGATAAGGTTGAGAACTATTCTATTATTTATCTCATCTCATTCTTAATGATTTCGGTTATTTCATTTTCACTGTTATATACGGCTGGACGCATATAGGGTTTCGGTCGTTGTTTTTCTGTACCGAATTCTACATGTGGTGCATATTCGGCATGAACATTAATAACTATCCTGTTATTATTTACCGAATCAGTATCAAATCTTATGCTATTCTGAAGGTTTCCGGTTCTTACTGGAACTATTTTCTTTGCTTCACCTTCTATCAGAAACCCTATATTAAGCAGAGCTCTTTTGAGTCTTTTCCTGAATTCAGCGTTCATGAAGCAGCAACTCACATCTCTTGAATCCCGTTCCGGTGTTCGTATCTGGTTCAGGAACGACTATTATGTTTCTTATTCTATATTTTTGGTTCCTGAATTCAATCAGGTCATTCATGCTTATGTCCTGTGTGCCTGTTGCCAAAAATATTGCATCCGGACCTTCAACAAGACCTTCAGGAGTTTGTATGAATTCTTTGTTTTTGTATCTGAATATACCATATATGGTTCCGGTTCCGCCTTCCGTGAGCGTTTCAGAACCTAAATTTGAAATTGTTTTTGTGACTGATGTTTTTATCACCGGCTTGGCTAAATCTTTGTATGGACCTTCCAAAAAGTCAATAGCCACGGTCATCTCTAAACCACCGTCACATTTCTCAGTCTTGATAACAATAAATTTCTTTCATCTACCAGAGAATTGAATACCTTCTCAAAGTGAGGATAAGGGACGCCTTTATTTGTTGTATATCCTTCTATTGAATAGCTTGTTTGGAACGTATATGTGGCTCCTATCGTATGCAAAGCCGCCATTATTCCACCTGTTACAATTATAAATCTTTTTACTGATTGGGGAGTTTCCATTTTAACTATTCTTGTTCCTGTCCCATGATTATAACTTATATCACATGTTATCTGGTTGGATGCAGTACCTGTTACCTTTGTTATTTCCGGATAACAATAACCAGTTCCAAGTTCAACTTCAATACTTTCAAACTTTACATAATCATTGACATTAAACCCGGTTTCATCTGCTACTGCAATATTTCTTCCAGTACCTGCTGTACTTGTAGCTATTGTTGTAGTTTCAGTAGAAGTTTCGTCAAGCTTGCCGTAGTTATATTTAATTATATTATTCCGTTCTTCAGTAGAATCCCATTTAGTTTTTTCGGCATCATTTGAGAGAATTATCTTTCCAGAATTATTGAATACCTTTGCGAATTTTGGCGTAACAGCAGAACCACCAACTGTTATATTTACGACTCTCATAATTGGTTTCTTTTCAAGCATGAGAAGATTGCTTCCGTCCCTAGATGTCCTGTATTCTGTTGTTGTTTTTTTTGTATATACTCCATCTAAAAGTTTTTCTGCTTCTGCTTCTGCATGTTCTATTATTGTTTCTAATTCTGCATCAGAAAAAATATCAGTATCATCAGGCTTCATACCCATTGCTAATCTGATATCATTGGGTGTTACTCCATAAGAGGAAGCCATCAAACCACCTCAGGTTTCTTTTTGCCTTGCTGAACAAGAATAATATCGTCTATAAGTCCGTTAATTGACCTTCCTGTTACTTTATAGGTGGTTTTTGCCCAATTTCTAAAATTTTCAAATCCTACTTTTTTTGCCTTCTTTATCAGTTCTTCTTTTGTATATTCTGATTTTATTTTTGTTTCTATTTTTGTTTTACCTGTTTTGGATTCTATTGCTTTGACGGATGTCAGACCGTATATTTTCCCATATTTTTCCGGAATGTCAACTATTTCTCCTGCTCTTGCATATGTCCAAAATGGTGGACTACTTTCATTCCTCTTAATAGGAATATCCTTTCCAGTTTTATTTATAAATTTCATATTTCTAACCAGTCCCACTTTTATATATCACATAACCCTGAAAATATTTACCTTTATTTATTGGTAAAATGTCTGCATCTATTATTCCAGAACCTGTATCTATTGTGTTAATTAATTCAGTCAAATCAGCACATGCCTGACTAAGACTTCCTGTTCCAGTTGTTACACTATATGTTGAATCATATTTTGCCATTTTATTACCTCCCAATAAATATAAAAAAAAATAAAAAAATAAAACTTAACCTTATACAATGTGCCCAGATGTTCCTGAATCAGCAACGATAAACAATTCCTGATATCCGTTAGGATCGTCTCCTGTTCCTGTTCTGAATGTTATTCCTGTTCCTGAAACATCGCATGCATGAGCATCTGCTTTATATCCTGTTCCATGCTGTAAAATAGCCAATCTTACCTGTTTGACACCCGGTAGAAGTGCTCCTACATTAAGAGTATCTCCACTATCTACTGTTGTTCCTACCTTTATCGTTCCTATAAATACTGGTCCAACTGGTTCGGGTGAGGTCCTAAGATGACAATCAATTGTTTTATCTGCCATATAATCACCTAATCAATATTGTCAATAAAGCTATTGAACGCTGGATTTTTCATAACAAGACACTCATATATCTTCAGATAGAATTTTTGACTGTCGTTCGTCTTTGCAAGGTCTTCATATGTTAGATCCTGTAAGACTCTCATTTCGATATAATTCATATCTAAGAAGAATATCTGTTTTTGGTCTGTTGTATTTGTCAGTTGCATACTTGGAATTATTGGTATTGGTCCAACCATTGTTTCAAGCGTTAAATGGCTTGATACACCGAACGGTAGTTCTGTTGTCATATCAGCCGGTCTGTAGTGGAACGTATCTATTGCTATTCTTCTTAGGTCCGCTAAGACTGAACTCGATGCAACTCCCAAATTAGGTCTTCCACCGTCATCAAATGCATATCTTATTGCTGTTTCGGTGTCATCATATGTTACATCAGCTCCACTCTTGTCTACTACATTAGTTGTGGATTGTTCTACGACTATGCCATCAAATTCAGTTGGTGTTGATGAAGAATCTCCATTTATTATAAGTCTCTCTTCTTCCTCACGCATTGACCTTGCCTTCATGATTACCTCAAGCTGTTTTGCATTAGGTGCTGCCTGCGGTCCGAAATTAGTTCCAATAAGTCCTGAACCTGTTGGCTGGAATCCTTCTATCTGATATGCTGGATATGCTGCTTGTGCTGGCCCTAACACTCTTCCGACTGAGTATATATATTTAATTGTTTTACTTACTCTGTCATATGTGTCATCATTTTCATTTAGTGGTGCATCAGCTGCTGCAGTAAATGCTTGTCCCTTGGCTGTTATCTTATTGAAATCTGCCGTTAGGCCAAGATTCGTGACTCTCGGTATCATCTCAACCAAAGGTGTATATTTTCTTGTTGTATCTACTATCCTTGGATCAAGATATATCGGAACCATTGCATATCCTGCTGTTCCTGCTCCTCCTGTTGTAGGTGATAATGCTTTGAGCCCGACGCTGGCAATATCATTTAGTTGCGGTCTTAGGTCTATTCCCATCTGTGGATTGAAATACATTGTATTATCCTGAATCATACTCTTAAATGATATATTAAATGCCTGAGTAGGATTTACATTAACTTTCCCTGTATATACTTCTTTCATGCTCAATCACCTAAAAAAATCCAATACTCCCCTTCCTTTGGAATCATTGGATAATTTGTTTAGTTCTGCTTTCATTTGCTCTGATATTCCCTTCATTTGTGGCTTGCTTAGGAACTTATCAAATTCTTCTATTTTTGACTTTTGTTCGCTTAGAATACCTTTGATTTCTTCCAATTGTGCCTTTACTTCCATATCTTCTGTCTTCTCTGGTTTGTCTTCAGGAGTTTCTCCTTCTGACGGTTTTTTGTCTTCGTCTTTAAATAAGGTTTCAACTTTTTCTGCAAGTGATTTCAGATTTTCTTTCAAATCTTCAACTTCCTTGCCTAAATCTTTTTCTTCCATTGAATCGCCTTTAATATTTTGGAAGCTTTCGCTTTTGCCGAAAGCATCCCTCATTTTTGAACCCCCACCAAATTCATTTGGATTTGCCCATAATGCTCCACAAAACTTATTTGGATCATCTGCAAATTTTTTAGCCTTCCGTATGCAATTATCCCACCATGCCTTTGGGGGTCTTTTATCTTTTGGCTTTGTTTCGAATTCATATAATGATTTGACGAATATTTCATCCATTTTTGCAGTAGTATTGATAGGATTTCCAGTGAGAGCAACATTAAGAAGATTAACCTTATCAAGCATTCGTATTATTTCCCCACTTATTGATTTTTTTGCTGTAGAAATGGGAATATAAGCTATGCTAAATGCATCCAAAAACTTATTTTTGATTGATGACCATACCTCTCTAAATCTTGTATGTGCAGTATTCAAAAGTGCCTTAATTTTTATTCCTTTTTCATCCTGAACAGCATCTATTATTCTTCCGATCGGTATTATAGTCTTATTGAGTTCAGTTTCAATTCTATCTTTTCCCCTGAAACTTTCGTGCTCTACATCAAGCTTAATGTTTCTCCCTTTCATTTGTTCAAGCATATCAGACATACATGCAGGAGTTACTATGTCATTGACCATATCTTTATCATATGTCGAAATATAACCGGTAATATAATGTTCATTTCCACCTTTTGTTTGTATTTCCTCAAAATCCAAATTATCCGTATAAAAAAAGTAAGGTTCTGCTTTTTTGTTTGTTTCAATTGCTCTATGCATTCTGTCTGCTTCTTCCTTTGTTGAAAAACACTTTATGATTTTTCCTGCATCAGAACCATGACAATGAATTACACACCATTTATTTCCACGTTTAACTACTTTCTTCATTTCTACACTCATAAGAATTAAAAAACTCCATCTTATTTTTAAAGGTTACTGCAAGTTAATTCTCCATTTTCATTCCAGCATCTTACTGAACCTATAAGAACGCTTCTGTTTTTTGCTGATATTGATATATAATTGCTGTCTGAAATGTTAGCCCATCCTCTGAAATCTATCCATCCACTTCTGCATATAGAGTATGTTTTATAGCCTTCCTCATCTGTAAAATAGCATCTTGTTGACAAATTGCCTATTAGTGGATTCGGTCTGCTGAATGAGTCGCACATTCTAACAGCATTTGTATCCTCACACATATACAAATTATCTGGCAATACTGATATACCACCAATAGTCAATAAAAGAGTAAGCAGTGCAGTAGCACTATAAGTGGTTATTTTCTTTTTGTTTATTTCCATTATCTCATCTCCAATTTTAGCTCTATCTTGAAGTCCCTTGAAATCTCACATGCATACTCAAAGCCAAGAGCCCTGTATAAGAATTCATCTGATGTTGTAAGGCTATTCAAAGCTGTTCCAAGCGTATATAGGGATTCCAAGTTTCCATCTTTTGCTTCCTTATATAACCCATCCATTGCCTCTCTATATTTTCTCAATAACATACAGCAGGCAGGGCATATTACAGCCCCCTTTTGCCTGCTATCCTTCTTTTCTTTTTTATATAATTCCATATCATTCCAATACAAATAAGAACCCCAGAAGCACCATAAGCTCCTAGCTGTGTGCCACCACTTATTAATATCCGGGTTGGTTCATAAGATACTGGTAAACTTTTCACCATTGTAATTTCGTAAGGAGTGGTTCTGTATTCAGGATATCCTGTCAAATCCACAACTTGTTCTAAATCCTCATATCCATCAAGACTTCCTTTGATTGTGAATGGAGATTTATATGTCCAGTTAGTAATGCTTGAACTTGTAAAATTTGAGTATCCAACAACCTGTTCCAACCATAACTCAATTCCACCAAGAGTTCCTTCATTTGGAATTGTAACAAAGTCAAAACTAAAAGTAAGGGTATCATTTGTATTGCTTCTTATTTTCCATACATCCGGCATACTTGCATTTCCAACAGCAATATAAAAGTTTCTACCTTGCCATTCGTTTGTTGTCCAATTTTTAGATGAATCTGTTATCGTTCTAGATGTAGCAGAAGTTATGTTTATTTTTTCAGACCATAAAAATCCATATGCATCTAATGTCATGTTTGAGCAATTAAATCCATTAATATCTTGTGCAATATTATTATTTTTATCATATATTGATATTGATGGATTAACAGGGTTTCCATTTACATCTAAAATTCTCGCTAAAAATGAACGCCTGATATAAATTGGATTTGTTTGAGTTGCCCACTGCTTCCAACTCATTTTAGGCAATCTATTTTCTTCTGTAGATTTTGGAAAGCTTGGGTCAATAAGAGTAAGAGAATTTACAATTGAATGCATCCAAATACATGAACCTGTAGTATAAGAAGTAAGTTTATCCAACCAATGATGCCCTCTTGAATATGTGTATAAATAACTTGAGCTTTCAATATTTTTTAACAGTTTTCCCCCAGAAAATCCATAGAATCTGCTATCATGTAATTTTATATTCTCAAATGCACCGGAACTTGAAGAAACAAAAGCTGTTAAACTTGGCGATGATAATGTAAGTCCTTGTGATGCTCCTTGTATAATTTCATAATTGGCTATACTTCCGGGTCTTATGTTACCACAACTATTCCATTTTGTATTTTTGAATCCTGTTAATTCAACATTATATAATTTAAGTGCCTGACTTGATAATTGACTAAAATCTCTACAAGCAGTCAAAAATCTAACACCAAAACCAGTTATTCCATCAGATATATCTCCAAATTGAATACTTGAATCCACATTAGAATTTGTAAATGATTTTTTACCGAAACTTAAAAAGTTAAAGTTGTCGTCTTTAAATAGTATCTGTTCTGTTCCTGAAAAATATACATCACCAAGAATGAAAAATGTGCTTCCATCCCAATAAACCCAATCTTTATATCCATTATCAACAAGATAATCATATATATCATCCATATCTATTACATCTGTTGATTTGTTTATTATTAAAGTTCCTGTCCCATTTCTTCTTGGGCTTATGTTTCCCGGTAATTCATATCCAGATTCTGGAAAAAAAGCAAACATATAAAACATATATTCTAATGATTTAGATCCATCATCTGTGTAATTTGTAACTCCCGGTGGTGGGTCATCAAGAAATTTAAAATAAGTGCTTTCAGCATAATCTCCTGCAATCAAAGACCTTCCGATTCCAAATCTGGCGGCACCAGTAGGTTTAGACCAGTTCAAATAACAGGTTCTAAATGTTTGGTTTGTTGTGCAATTAACTTCATTTGATAACCCAGAATTAGGAATTGTATCTCCATAAGAGATTCCTCCAGTGCTATTTCTTGAGAAAACAGCATAATAATAAGATGTATTTTCATCTAGAGTTCCTCCCGGACGGAGTTCAAAATCCAAATATGATTTTTCTGGAGGTGGTATGAATCTTATATCTGTAAAAGCAAAAACAGGATTCGCAAACATAATAAAAACTAAACAAATCGTTATTAAATGTACAAATTTCACTTATACCACTTCCTGCTTCCTGATATTTTGTCTGCAGATTCCATTTCCTTTATTAATTCTGTATAATAGGCTTCGGTTTCCTTGAGATACTCTATTCTGTAATCAAAATCATTCCACATCTTCCATTCTTCTAACAGCTCTTTGCATGAAGGCGGGTTGTCTCTTTGTGCTTCAATCTCTTTTATTTCGTTTATTATTGAATTTAGTTTATTTCTGACTTCCTGAATTTCTATTCTTGATTCTTTTATCTTTATTATAATGTCGTCATTTTCTTTATCTCCCGATATATAATAGGAATTTGCAAATGATATTCCCATCGCTCCCACTATTATCAGAGATATGAAAACTCCTGCAAACAATTTTTGATTTCTCTCCATTATTAAATCATCTCTCTCTTTTTCTTATATAGTTATCCTTCTGCTATTTTTATCCAGTTATATCTTTCAATTCCAGTCATTTTTCTATAAACATAACCATGATCAATTGATCCACCAGATGCAGCATAAATTGCATTATTATATACTTCTAATCCATACATTGTCATTTCATTTGTATTCAAATCCCTGCTCCACTCTCCATCTTTATATTTCAAAACATCTCCATCCGCCCTTGTTGCAAAATACCATGCACCATCAAACCATTGGACATCCGTAAATTCATTATAACCTGATGCAATCCATGACGGTATGGATATTGAATACCATAAAGTTCCGTCATTTGAATACATAGCAAATGGGGGAGAACCTCCAGCAATCATAGCTGTTGTCCCGTTCCAATCCATTTCTTCGTGCCTTTTTGTGCCTGTTCCACTCCAGATATTGTCCCATAGACTTAAGCTACTTTGTTTCTCCCATAACTGCCCGTTTCTTGTTAATGCATATAAATATCCATTCCACATAACATCAAGCGATACTATATGGGTTGAAGCAGTATCAAGGGATAAGGCATAATTTCCAGCATCATCTCTTGTAAATACATCTCCAGCTCCAGCATAACCAGAGAAACCAAGCCAATACATACCTTCCCATTTTGTTGGCAGTATTCTATAACCAATATAATAAGGAGCATACTTGGTTTCATCTAATGTCCATGTTTTTCCCCCATCTGTTGAATTATATATTTTTGCCTGTTTTGTTGTTCCAGAACGATAATAACATCCAAGTAATATTGTTGAGCCATTCCCGCCAACAGAATAACAGGCACTTGGAGGCGGGTTTCCTGTATCATAAGACATTTCCCAATTTGTTCCATCTGTTGAATTCCATACTTTTGCTTCACCTTCCGGAACCCATAACTGCGAGAAATTAACTGCAAAAATACCTTTTGTTCCTGTTTCAAAATCAAACAAATTGCTCCATTGTCCGACTCCTCCAGCTGATTTCAGGCATATGTAACATTTGTCAGAAACATCTGTTGTCATTCCATTTACGCATACAATTTTATTTCTATAGTTAGAAGAAGCAATAGGAAGTGGGTTTTCTTCTCCTAATTGAAGATAATCGGCAAGGACAACATTTTGAGTGCTTATATTTGCATTTACTGTCAGATTTCCTGTCATGGTATCACCTGATTCATTGACCCAAGTATCAGTAACATTTGCCTCTGCTGTTATTCCTGTCAGATATTTTCCAGAACCGAAATAATATTTTGCTGAAATATTACCTATAGCTGATATATTATTTGATATGTATAGATTTCTCCATCTGTGATTTAAATTGCCTAAATCGAATGTATCATCAAATCTTGGATTTTGAGAGCCATTGATTGAAAGATTATTGACATTTGATATATTGATCTCTCCAGAAAAAGTAATTGAACCGTCACACCAGATGTTTCCGCCTGTGTCGAATGTGCACCCAGAATTAAGAAAGCCACCGCCCACTTTCAGTTCGCCGTTTACATCCAAAGCATTCGGAAATATGAAATTACCTGAACCAAATGTTCCTGATGTTATATTTTCTGCTGCTATATTGAACAATCCGTTCCATACAGAAAAATCGCCTGTTATGTTTGCAGGACTATGAAAATGAGTATAGGATAATTCAGGCATATTAATCCAGTTAATAATTCCTACCAGAGATGAAGTCAAAATATTAATTAATCCAGTTCCGTTTCCATAGAAATAAGCATCTGAAATATTCTGCCATGTCATATTTAAATTGCCTGTCATTGTATCCCCTGCTTTCAGAACAAAAATACTCAAATCGGGAGTAGCACCGTATCCGCCATCTCCAGCCCTTAAATCAAGCCAAGCACCGCTCCATGAAGTGTCATCTCTTGAACCGCAATATAAATGATGAACAACAGCCACTCCTTTTTCTGATGAAGGCAGCGTATAAGATAATGGATTTTTTTCGAGGTTAATGCAATCAGCAAGATTGTTGTAATATTCAGAATCCAGAGGAGCCAACTGATGCATTGTTGTATGGTCTTGCCCGAATCCGATTGTATATATTATATACCTTCTGAACTTGTCATTTGAGCAGAATACATAATCTGAACCGTCATCGCAGTGCGTAAGGTTCATGTGTGACTGATTTATGTGAGTCCATTCTCCGCCAGAATGCGTGACTATATGAATGCCGTTTACATCTGATTTTCTTGATGCAGAAGTGTGTTCAGAATTAATGTATATATAACTTCCTGATGTCTGGTTTATGACTGGAAACACATCTTCAACAATATCTATTCCTTTACAGATAGAAAGATGACCTGTTCCACCGCAGTTAATTGAATTCCATTTTTGTTTTCTGTCATGCAGTCCGATAAGTGCAGAACCTTTTATTATTTCTATTTTTCCGTTATGTGTATAAACATCAAAAATCCTTGCATAATTGGAAGGATTCAGATTATTGCTGAAATAGTTTTCCCATGCAGCTGAATTAACCGAACAGTCAGAATCAACATAATAAACTGTATGTGCATTGTCTGGAACTTCTATTGTTGCTCCTGTAATATTGCAGTAGGTTGTTGTATTAGCCATATTCCATACCCTTGCTGTAAGATTCGGATACGAAACATTAAGCCCTGTTCCTGATGTTATATTAAGGCATCCGCATTTTATCTTGTTTGAGGAAGCCCATATTATTCCCGAGCCTATGCTTCCATCCAATGGCTGGCCAAAAAGATAGTATGCTGATAGATTTGCATTAATTGTCAGATTTCCAGTCATTGTGTCGCCTGTTTCGTTTACCCAGATATCTGAAACTCCTCCTGCTGTTCCGTTTCTTGCATCTATTGTTGCATTTAACATACTTTCATTGAAATATATTATACTGGTATCATTATAGAGGTAGAATCCGTTGGCTGATTTTCCAGCAGAAATACCTGTCAAATCAGAACCATCACCATGAAGATTTACAAAGTAACCATCTGCAAACCAGTTGGTAGTTAAGCCAACGCTTCCTGTATTGTTGCCAAATGGGTATACAATATATTTTGTTCCATTTGAAACAGCATTTGTTCCGTTAAAGACATGATATGCATTCACTGAACCACTTCCGACAAATAAAGTATCATTTACTGAAAGATTTCCTGCAGGTATATAAACATTTACTCCGAATGTTGAATTGGGATAAAGATATCCAGATTTATTAAGCCATAATCCTCCCGCTATGTCTGTTAAGTATTTTCCTGATCCATAAAAATAATCAGCTGAAATATTTGAAGCATTTATATCAATAAAGCCAAAAATCGAATAGAAGTCAGCACCGTAAATATCATCATTTGGTATCCAATAAGCATAAGATACTCCTCCAACTAATGATAACAATACAATCCAAAATATAAACTTATTCAACATATAAAACCACAATTTTATGAGCATCCAACACTCTTTTTTTAAATAATATTGTTGAGCTTCCAGATTTGTGCATAACCGTTATATCATCTGAATGCTGTGCAATTCCTGATACGAAAGGCAACACTAATGTAGTCGTTCCTGTATTTGCTAATTCCAATATTCTGTTTGTTTCGCCATCTGTCCCTGTAAGATCTGCTCCTGTATGATTTTCCATCTTTAAAGGTGATTCTATATGGAGCTATCTGGGTTATCCGGTCGTAACGAATAGCTTTCCAGTGCTCCCACAACTTATTTTCACCCACACATTATCATCATAGTTATATCCCCACATGGCACGGTTTCTTCCAACAGAACCTGTCCCAACTTCTATCCATTCGGAACGCTCCCTATCCATTCTTGATTCCGGAAGTGCCATCTCTTATCTCCTCTAATATTCTTTCAATTCTGTCTATTCTCTCTTCTATTCCATTGAAGTATTCTCTCCAATCATCTTCATTTATATTGCTTATACCTCTGACATAAGTTGCATCTGCAAGTATCATTTTTAGTGGAAAGTCTATCTGTATATTTCTTTCATTTGTTATGTGAATATATCTGAAGAGAATATTTCACATAATGGTATATATATGAATTTTTAATATATCGTTGTCTTTCACTACCTTGTAAAAATATTTCTGAGTATTTATTTTATCTTTTGCTATATTTTTCAAAGTATTTAGGTCTACATCAATTACAATCATTTATATCACTCCGGATGAAAAATAATAGTCGAACGGCAGTTAGGGTGTGCCGGGCTATGATATCCCTCCCATCCGCTTATTTTGTCTTTGAACTTCTCGCCTATTTTTACTCTTTTTCCATTAAGCCTTCTGCATATTGGACTTGTCTTTTCGTCTATTGTAGCCACCCATTCCACCTCTCCGTTGAGTCCAGACTGTAAATATGATGTATATGTGCCTGAGTTCTTTGCCCTTGATATCTCAGTTCTTGCTATTGCTTCAGCTCTTGCATCATTTGAATCAAAAATATCTCTTATTTCTTTTTTAATATCCAATGGATTCTTCCCTTCCATCAGTCCTCGTTGGAGTGTTTGTCTTAGATCATTAGCAAGTTCTGTTGTCATATCCTTTACATTATCAAAAGTATAATCCTGTATTTCTTTTATTGCCTTATAATCTGCCTGAATA
>Ga0164311_10001134_pt1 | contig 12778 bp, 10 predicted proteins | sample GuaBasSedimGuay2_FD_121796 | JGI IMG/M metagenome (GOLD analysis project Ga0164311, IMG submission 121796) | Subseafloor sediment microbial communities from Guaymas Basin, Gulf of California, Mexico - Guay2, Core 4569-9, 9-12 cm | ecosystem: Environmental > Aquatic > Marine > Hydrothermal vents...
ATGGTGCTGAAGGATTTCAACCTCTAAACTACAGTAAAATAATAAACCCAATAGTTGAAATGGCTGAAACGGTTAGTAGAGAAAGAGGAAGAAATCAAACAGCTGCTAGGCTTTTCGTACAAAAGAACTTAACTTTAAACGATGAAGAAGCTTTAAGAAGTAACGTAATAGATCTTGTAGCTGAAAACGTAGGAGATTTATTAATGAAAATTGACGGTATGGAGGTCAAAGTTGCAGGAGAAGTAGTAAAAATAAACACTAAAGGATTTACCATTGAGAAGTACGAGTGGAGTGTTAGTGACATTCTATCTAATGCTCTTGCAGACCCCCTCCTAGCAAACCTTCTATTTATGCTCGGATTCTACATTTTACTATTAAGCTTAATTACAGGACACTATCCAATAGTTGCTGTCGGTCTACTACTACTCATACTCGGTCTTATGGGACTAGGTTTCTCAATAAATACTATTTCAACTCTACTAATAATTGTCGGTGTTGTCCTCGTAGTTATTGAAATGATTACGCCGGGATTCGGGATTATAGGGACTACGGGAATAATAATGTTGGCTTTAGGCTTTCTACTATTACCAATATATCTTCCACAAACATGGTTTATTGGTCCAGAATTCTTCTTCAGATTCATAGTCGCAGGCATAATAATTGTTGTTGCAGGTTCAGCGTTTTTCGCGTTCGCACTATACAAAGTAATTAAGGCTAAAAAAGCTAAGCCAGTAATATGGAGCATTATAGGTGCTAAAGGAAAGGCTCTAGACGACCTGAGACCAGATAAAGAAGGATTTGTTATGGTTGAAGGAGAATACTGGATGGCATTTTCCGATGAGGAAATAAAAGCTGGCGAAGAAATAATTGTCGTAGAAAAGGTAGGTCCTAAGCTTAAAGTTAAGAAAGTCTCTAGAAAGTAAAAACGTACCCTTTTGTTTCTAACTTAGTACCATAGAGTTCATAGAGTTCTAAAAATACTTCTCGGCTCTTAAAGTACCCTATAATTAACGATGGCCTCATAGAAGCAAAACCACCACTCCAAACTCCAGTTAATGAGCCAGGATTAGCTAGAACTATTTTACTGCCATGCTCACCTGTAACTTCAACTATTTTTGCATAGTGAGTATGTCCATTAATTAGTATTTGCACATTCATTTCTTTGGCGATTCTAATTAGACCCTCAATATTCCCTCTAGGGAAAACTTGGTGACCATGAATTAGGCCGATATTAATCTCATTTATCTCTGTAGTTACCTTCTCTGGAAAGCTAAGGTAGTCCATATTGCCTTCAACAATAAAAACTTTTTCAGAAAGACTTTTAACGTATCTTAATACTTTTTCAGATATTAAATCGCCTGTAAAGAAAACCGCTTGGTAAGGTTTATTGCTTTGAATAATTTCCTCCATGATTTTAGGTATTTTCCTAGCTCTTGTAGGTATGTGAGTATCTCCTGTGATCAAGACCTTAATCATAAGTAAGCCACCTAACACTTATCCAGTTGGGAATATTTTAGAAAACTTGCTTAAAGTTTACTTTTAGGAACTTGATCTGTCTACATACTTTACAGTGTATTTCTCGGGTTTAAGCTGGGAAACCATATACTCAAATGCTTTCCAAGGATCTGTTTCTTCACCGCAAGTATAGATATCTACCGTCGCATATCTGTACTTAACCCACGTATGTAATGCTATATGGCTTTCTATAACCAACGCTAAGACACTTACTCCTCCTTTTTCGCCACTAAGCTTCCATGACTTTATATCCCATAGGGTTGCGTTAGCTTTTTCTGCAGCTGCTTCAACTATTCTTCTTAGTTTTTCTTCGTCTGAAATTACACTAGCGTCGCAGTTGTAGAGGTTACCGTAAACGTGTTTTCCAACTATTTTACTCATATACTAACCCTTAATCTAACGCTCGAATAGTCAGATAAAATAGGTGTTTATAAAGATTTTCTTAGATGAAATGCTATGATACATTAACACGTGTTTAGGTATTTTCCATAAAGTCGCGCAGCTGATTGCTTCTTTAATCAATCACATACAACATTTAAATTACTTTGGAACGTATGGTATCTAGGAAGAGGGGGTTCTATGGAGTACAATGTGGAAATCATAAGTATAGGTAATGAGCTTTTAATAGGTAAAACAATAAATACCAATGCAGCTTGGCTTGCTAGAAAACTCACATTTCTAGGTTTCAACGTTAAAAGAATAACTACAGTAGGAGACTTGATAGACGAAATAGTTTCTGCCTTAAGGGAGAGTATTAGTAGAAGACCTAGAATCATAATAACTACTGGAGGTTTAGGGCCAACATTCGATGACAAAACAAGCGAAGCACTAGCAGAAGCACTAAACAGGCCATGGGTAGTAAATAATGAAGCACTAGAACTAGTGAGGAAAAAGTATGAAAGTATGGGTCTTGAACTTACACAGCATAGAATAAAAATGGCTAAAATGCCTAAGAACGCTAAACCGCTACCTAACCCTGTGGGTACAGCTCCTGGGATTATGGTTCGCGAAAAAGGAATCATAATAATCTCCTTACCCGGTGTACCTAAAGAGATGAAAGCTATTTTCGAAGAACACGTAGAACCCTATCTAAGAAAAATTAGGCCTAATATGTATTTTTGTGAAAGAATTGTTAAAGTCAAGGGTGTTCCAGAATCTTCTCTAGCACCAATCATTGATAAGGTTATGAAGAAAACTAGTAGAGTTTACATTAAAAGCCATCCCAAAGGTTCTGAAGGCGAATTACCTGTGATAGAGTTACACATAACGTCTTCAGATACTGTGCCTGAAAAAGCAGAGCACAACATAGAAGAGGCTATAGAGACGCTACTAAAATTAATAAGAGAAAACTTTCAAAAATTCCAAATAGAATGAGAATAGTTTTGCATATTAAAAATCTAGGAGGATTATCCATTGAGCAAAATTATTAATTCCCTTCAAATAGTTAAGAAAGCAACAGTGAATGGAGAAGTAGCCTTAATATCTTCAGGACCATTAAAGTTAGGCGGTTTTCATAGATCCAGAGTAGGATGCTTAACCTTTGAATACCTTAAACCTCCCAACGCTAAGCTTAGGGAAGCAACACTTGAAATAGCGATAACAACAACTGACCCCTCTCATGTTAGATGGAGACTATGGTTTAACAGCTTCCCACTAACAAGAGAATTCAAACCACAAACAACAATCGAACTCAAAGAAGAATACTTTAACAAGGCCTTATTCGATGTTACACCCATACTCCATGCTAGAGAAACAGAAGAGATAAAATTGGCAATAAAGTATGATGGACCCGGAGAAGCCGAAGTAAACCATGCAAACCTAGTTTTGGTATTTGAAGCAAAAGAAGCAAAATCCTCTTACACATACCTCTCCGGTGCACTAATAATACCGCCAAATAGGTCATCAAGGTTTAGTGTGCCGCTAGGAGTTATAGATGAGTTTTCAGGGGAGCTTAAAGCTATAGCGTTAGCTAAGTCCAAGTATTCGTCAGCATCAATAAGTATTAACGGTGTAAAAGTGTTCTCACTTAACACCTTAAGCAGCTTAGAAGAGATACAGGTAGAGAATATCATGGTAAGACAGAACAATGAAGTAGAAGTAAGGCATGAAATATCTAAGGAAAATGCTATCAAAGAACCGCTGAATATATCAACGTTCATCTTAGCGTCAACGAAAATACTTAGACCCTACATTAAGATAAAAAATGTAAAAGTAGTTTCCAAAGAAAAAGAACCTAAGCTCATAGTAAAACTAGTAAATACTGGAAGATCATGCCCTGATAAACTATGGCTATTACTAATAGATACAGGTATTATAGTTAATAGATTAAAGCTGCCATGTTTAAAACCAGGCGAAGAGAGAGAAATAGAGTTACCGTTTAAAACACAGTTAAAAGTAAGACAGCACTTACTATCACTAAGAACCGTATGGACTAAGTTGAGCAGAGTTTATTCAGAGGAAGTAAGGTTAACGGAAATCATTACCTTTTAGAAAACTAGAGGGACAAACATTATTAACAGGACATATTTTACATAACGGGTTTCTCGCTCGGCAAATATTCCGTCCAAAGAGAATTAGTAATAAATGAGCCTTTAATACCTCCTTAGGGTCAATATGTTTTTCGAGTTCTCTCCTAATAATGTCGTAGCTTGAAGAACTTGTTAGACCTATCCTCCTAGATATTCTTCTAATATGGGTATCTATTGGGAGAACAGGTTTCGAGTAGCAAAAACATAAAATTATATCAGCTGTTTTAAAACCTACGCCTGGCATTTCAAGTAGTACCTCTCTAGCCTTATCTACAGGCAAATACTTGAGTCTATCTAAATACCCATTAAAATCCCTAATTATGATGTAGGCTACCTCTTTTAACCACTTAGATTTAACCTTGTAAAGACCAGCCGGCTTAAGTGCCTTCTCTAAATCATTGAGGCTAGCTGATGAGATAGTGTAAGGGTTTATTGTACCTAGAATTTTTCTCAGATTCTCTATGGCCTTTCTGACGTTTTTCCAATTAGTATTTTGTGAAATTATTGTTGAAACTAAATGTTCAAAACAACTTTTTCTTCTAATTTCACTTATAAACTTCTCAGCAATATCGCCATAGGCTTCTTCAGAGTACTCTAATATTTTCTTTAAAATGTAGCTCAATAAATCTTCACCTTTAATATCTTCCTTGTTTCATCTACTAAGATTATAATTAGTGATATGAGCATAATAAGAGATAAATCACTTAACGATAATGGTTCAACATCAAACATTGAAGGTAAACCGTAAATAGCTAGTAGTTGAAGAACGATACTTACTATGAGCGCATAAACCATGCTTCTATTGGATAATATGCCAAGTTTAGTTATAGTGTTTTCAGCGCTTCTAGAACTTAAAGCATACATTACTTGAGAAAATACTATAAATGTAAAAGCTGCAGCTCTAGCATAGCTTATATTCAGGGGTAAGTTGGTTAAGTATAAGAACATGGTTATAACAGCCATAATCAATCCTATAAATATGGCATAAGACATCGTTCTCAAAGTGAAAAGTTCTTTAATTATGTCCTTAGGTTTTTTAGACATAATACCTGGTTCTGACGGCTCCAAACCTAACGCTATTGCAGGAAACGAGTCAGTTATTAAGTTCATCCAAAGTATTTGAGCAGGCCTAAATATTAAAGGTAAATTAGCAATTTCGGAAAGCAGTATGGAAGCTACTTCACCAATGTTTGCAGATATAAGGTATCTTATAGGTTTCTTAACATTGTCGTAGATTATTCTCCCTTCCTCAACTGCTTTAACTATTGTTGAAAAGTTATCGTCTAATAGTATTAGGTCCGCTGCTTCTTTAGCTACATCAGTACCTCTAATCCCCATAGCTATGCCTATGTCAGCCATTTTCAATGCTGGAGCATCGTTAACACCATCACCAGTCATAGCGACAATGTGTCCTCTATTTTTAAGAGCTTTAACTACCTTAACCTTATGGCTAGGAGTTACCCTGGCGAAAATAGCTACATTGTCTACTATTTTCTCAAGTTCTTCATCGCTTATTTCTTCAAGCTCTTTACCTGTAAGTACCAGCTTTCCTTCAACTTCTAACCCTATTTCCTTGGCTATTGCTATAGCTGTTTCCTTATGATCCCCAGTAACCATAATGACCTTAATTCCGGCCTCCTTAGCTTTAGCTATTGCCTCGTAAACTTCTTCTCTAGGAGGATCCATTATACCTACAAAGCCTAAAAACACAAGGTCTTGTTCAAGTTTTCTAGCATCTAATTCTTTAACTTTCTTGAAGGCAAATGCTAATATTCTAAGAGCTTGAGAAGCATAATTTTTTACTTCAGATTCTATTTGTTTAATTACTTCATCTGCGAGTTTAATCACTTCACCATTAATCATAACGTATTTTGATTTAGACAGAATAACTTCAGGGGCACCTTTACAGTAAACAATAAATTCTCCACTTACTCTATGTACCGTTGTCATCATCTTCCTAGAACTATCAAAAGGAATCTCATGAACTCTAACTCTAATACCTCTAAGAGAATTTGTGCTAACTCCTGCTTTCTCAGCTAAAATAAGTAAAGATGCTTCTAAAGGATCCCCCATAATTCTCACTTTACCATTCTCTATTCTTAGGAAGGCATTGTTACACAGAACAGCTGCTTCAATGAGAAGCTTAAATTCTTCAGGAAGACTTTCCACATCAACTTCTCTCCCATTAACATGTATTTTCCCCTCTAAACTATATCCTGAACCTGAGACATCAGCTACTAACCCGCTGGGTAAAACTACTTTCCTAACAGTCATTTCGTTTTTAGTAAGAGTTCCTGTTTTGTCTGTACAGATAACTGTTGTAATACCTAGTGTTTCAACTTGAGAAATCTTCTTAACAATAGCATTTCTCTTAGCCATTCTCCAAACCCCTAAGGCTAGGATTATTGTTACTATTGCAGGTAGACCTTCGGGAATTGCTGCTACGGCTAAGGCAATACTTGTCATTAGAAGTTCAAGGAATGTGCCTAAACCTCTGACATAGCCTAGGATAAATACTATTAGGACAGATGCTATGAACATGTACCCTAAATTCTTACCTAGCCTGTCAAGGCTCTTTTGAAGAAAAGTTTTCTCCATAGGTACTTCTTCAATAGCTCTAGCTATTTTACCTAGCTCAGTATTCATCCCCGTAGCTACAACAACTCCTTTACCCTTACCTCTAATAACATATGTGCCCATAAATACCATGTTCTTTCTCTCATAAATGGGAGCTTTCGGGGAGACAATAGCTGAAGCGTTTTTAAGTACTGGAATACTTTCTCCAGTAAATGAGGATTCATCGACATGAAGCTCTAAAGACTCTATAAGCCTAATATCCGCTGGTACCCTATCCCCCTCCTCTACGATAACTAAATCACCTGGAACAACTTGTGAAGCATTAATAATCTTCAAAACGCCATCTCTAATGACCTTAGCCTTAGGTGTCGTTAGTTTTCTTAAAGCTTCAATAGTTTTTTCGGCTCTATATTCTTGAATAAAACCAAGCAGAGACATAAGCAATACTATAGCAAGTATAACTAAGGCATCCTTTACTTCACCAAGAATTATGGAGAAAAGAGATGCGACAATTAATATTAAAACTAGGAAACTCTTAAATTGGTCAATGAAAATCATAAATACGCTTCTCTTCTTAGCTTCTTTAATAATGTTAGGTCCATACTTCTTAATTCTATCCTCAGCAATACTGCTTTTTAAACCTTTAAAGGGATGTGTTCTAAACCTAGATAGAACAATGTCTACTGGAATACTCCACCAAGCGTCATTATCCATGCTAAACTACTTACCCCTCTTAAACCTACACTATTTCAAAGAATTGGTACTAATAAATACTTAGTTCTCTTTATTTAAACACTACTTTTAGATGTAGGTGCTATGTTCTTAAACCTATGATAGATGATGTTCATGTGCTTATTAGGAACTACAGCTTAAATACGCTATAATTAAAAGATTTAGTGTGAGTTAAGGAGGTTTAAGAGGTGTTTGAAATATAGTCTCTGCTAAGGCTAGATGGAGAAGCAGCGAAAGAATAGCCTTAAAGGTTCTTGAGAACTCGGGTTACAAAATTATTGATGTTCATAGGAAGGTTATCATTAAAGGCGTTGAAGTTGCTGAAGTTGATGCTATAGCCGAGGACAGTGAAGGTACTAGATATGCTGTTGAGGTTAAAGCTGGAAGACTTGACGTATCAGGTGTTAGACAAGCATACACTAATGCTAAACTTCTATTCATGAAACCTCTAGTTGTTTGCAAGGGTTTTGTTGATGATGCGGCGAAAGCTGCTGCTGAAGAACTAGGTGTTAAAGTTATTGAGCTAAGCGACCAATTCCTTGTCGATGCTGAAGAATTAGAAGTTATTGTCAGAGAATCAGTGGAGAACATTCTTGACGAATATCTTGAATCCATACTTACACCTTTACCTGAACTATCTAAGGAGGACCTAGAAATCTTGAAAGCATTAGCTGAGAACCCAACTATAACAGAGGCTGCAAAAGCATTAAACACTGATATCCTCGGGTTACTGAATAGAGTAAATAGGTTAAAGAGGAAAAGTGTTTTACCTAAAACCAGGAGTTATGGAGATCTAAGGAGAAGATCTAAGATCCTTCTTTACAAGTTCATGTTTGAAAAGAGAATAAGCGATGTTGTTGAAAGATTAGAGAAAATACTTTCCTCCATTGAGGAAAAGAGAAAAAATGTTGCTTGAAATTTACCAATTCCATCCTAAGCTTAAACTGGTTATTCCGGGATTCCTATTAAAGGACATAGTTAATGTATTTCCTGAAGGAAAACATTATGTATCTCTGGACTTGGGTTTCTCACTAAGTATTATTCGTAAAGTAAAGGATAAGATTTTGTTTGATGAGTTCAATGAAGAACTAGATTTAGATCACATAAAAAAGCTAAGAATAAAAGATGACTCGGTTTACGTAATTGAAGAAGGACGTTTAAGAGAACTTTCTCTCTACGGCAACGGCAAGTTTTATAGGCTTATTGCTGTGAAGAACTGTAAAGCCCCTACTTTAGAGATAAGTGGTATACATATGCATAGGATTAAAAATATTTGTCCATGGAACGACTCTTTAAGCAAAGTTAGGTTATTAGGCGTTAGGGAAGGCGACTTAGTTTTAGATGTGTGTACAGGCTTAGGGTATACCGCAATAGCTTCTTTAAGATATGGTGCTAGTAAGGTTTACACCATTGAAATTGATGAGAATGTCTTATCCATTGCTAGTTTTAATCCTTGGTCAAAATTTTTAGAAAGCAACAAAATAACTATCTTTCTTGGCAACGCATTCGACGTTATTGACGTTTTCAAGAACAATGTTTTCGATAAAGTAATTCATGATCCCCCACGCTTCTCTCTTGCCGGAGAACTATACAGCGGAGAATTTTACCATAAACTTTTCAGAGTAATTAAGCCTGGAGGTAAACTCTTCCATTACATAGGTAAACCGGGAGAGGCTATTGGGAGGAAAAGTATGACTAAAGGTGTCGTAAACAGGCTTAGAGAAGTAGGCTTCTTTATTATACGTAAAACAGATTTTGGTATTGTAGCTAAGAAACCTAGGTTTTAAGCTTTTGTTGATACTTCCTATTGGAGCAGTACATTTTAATATTGAATTCTATTATGAATCAATAAGCTTAGCTTTGGGTGATCTCTTGTCAAGCGAAAAGAAGACTATGGAGGAACTTATTGAGGAACTTAGAAAATTAAAAGAGAAAGCTAAGGAAGGCGGTGGACCAGAAAGGGTAAAAAGACAGAAAGAGAAAGGAAAATTAACCGTATGGGAGCGCCTTGAAAGACTCCTTGATCCAGGAAGTTTTGTTGAACTGCAACCCTTTGTTGTACATAGGAGCACATATTTTGAGCTAGATAAGGCCAAGTACCTAGGAGATGGCGTTGTAGTAGGTTATGGCAAAATAGATGGCAGGCTTGTACATGTTTTTGCACAAGACTTTACAGTCATTGGTGGTTCTCTGGGTGAAATGCATGCTAAGAAAATAGAGTTCGTAATGTCCATGGCTTTAAAAACAGGTACACCTTTAATAGGTCTTTACGATTCTGGTGGGGCTAGAATTCATGAGGGTGTAGCTGCTTTAGACGGGTTCGGAAAAATTTTTAGAATGAACGTTAAAGCATCAGGAATAATACCTCAAATATCCTTAATTCTAGGACCATGTGCTGGAGGGGCATCGTACTCGCCGGCTTTAACGGATTTTATAATAATGCCTAGGAATATTTCATTCATGTTTATTACTGGGCCTCAAGTTGTGAAAGCAGTTACAGGCGAAGAAGTCGGTTTCATGGAGCTTGGAGGAGCTGAAGTACATGCTTCTAAGAGCGGTGTAGCACACTTCATAACAGACTCTGAGGAGGAAGCATTCACTGTTGTCAGAAAACTTTTATCATACATACCCTCTAATAACATGGAAGACCCACCTTATGTAAAAACCGAAGATCCGCCTGAGCGGGAGGATAAAGAACTAGAGACCATAGTACCTATAGATCCTATGGCGCCATACGATGTTAGAGACATAATTCTCAGAGTTATTGATGATGGAGAGTTTCTTGAGATCCATGAGAATTACGCTCCGAACGTTGTAGTTGGTTTCGCTAGGTTAAACGGCTATAGCGTAGGTATCGTAGCTAATCAGCCAAGGTTTCTTGCTGGATCACTTGATATTGATGGTTCCATTAAGGCTGCAAGGTTCGTTAGATTTTGCGACTCATTTAACATACCAATAATAATGTTTGTAGACGTACCAGGTTATCTTCCTGGAGTAGACCAAGAACACGGAGGCATAATTAAGCATGGAGCTAAGCTAGTATATGCCTATGCTGAAGCAACTGTGCCAAAAATAACTGTTATCCTTAGGAAAGCGTATGGAGGAGCCTATATTGCCATGGGGTCTAAGAGCTTAGGTGCAGACATAGTTTTCGCATGGCCAACAGCAGAGATAGCTGTCATGGGGCCTGAAGGTGCTGTTAAAATAATATTTAAAAAGGAACTCGCTAAGGCAAAGAGCCCGGAGGAGCTATTTAAACAAAAACTCAAAGAATATAGAGCCATTTTTGCCAATCCCTATAGAGCAGCTGAACTAGGCTTAGTAGATGACGTTATTGAGCCTAGTAAAACAAGGCCTATGCTGATTAAAGCTCTTGAAGCTTTGCAGAATAAGCGTGAAGAATATCCTCTAAGAAAACACGGCAACATACCTCTCTAGGCCGTTACTTGAGAACTAAAAGTTGCTGTCCCTTCTTAACCATGTCTCCCTCATTTACATTTACTTTTAACACTATACCTTCAAATGGTGCTCTTATTTCATTAAGCATTTTCATGGACTCAATAATTACAACAACATCGTCTTTCCTTACATAATCGTTTTCTTTAACTTTCAGAGAAACAATTCGCCCACTTATAGGTGCAATTATTGGCTTACCTCCTGTCATGCTTTTATTTTTCGTATTAGCAGATACGTGAGGAAGCTTAGTCAAAATTTCTCCAGCCTTAGTTATTAGAAGTCTTAATGGTGTTCCATTAACGTAAATTATTTTTGAATTTCTATCTAGAAGCACATTATATCTTTTTTCATTAACTAAGAGCTCCACTTTATTGTCATCAATGTTAATAATCTTAACTTTTACTGTTCCTAGCTTTTCATCTTCTACTAAGTATAGGTTTCTACTACTTTCTACTAGCTTGAGGTTTAAACTTCCACTGCTTGTTTGAACTTTGATTTTTCTTTTCAAAACCCATACCATCTACTATCTTTTTCTCCTGAGCCAAGGAAATCTCAGGAAGTAACTATGTAGGGGGGTTCTTTTCCATAATCTAGTAACGGTGTTACGTGGCATGCTCGCTAATGGCCTTTTCTTCAAGCTCTCATTAGCTACAACTGCTGCTACAATTTTTGCTCTCTCCTCCATTGCTAACTTTTCAACAAACTTAGGCAGTTTCTCATGCAAGTACAAAGTGTGTATATTGCCTTCAATGAAGTCTTTGTCATTCACTATTTCCCTATATAGTGGAATTGTTGTCCTAACGCCTTCGATTATGTATTCCGATAATGCCCTTTTAAGTCTTGAAATTGCTTCAGCCCTATCGCTGCCCCATACTATTAACTTAGCTATTAGCGGATTATATATTGGCGGGATAGAGTAGCCTTCATAAACACCACTATCGACTCTAACGCCCAAACCTCCAGGTTCATGGTATTTTACGATTTTGCCTGGAGTTGGTGCAAAATTATTCAATGGATCTTCTGCGTTAATTCTGACTTCAATTGCCCATCCCTTAAGAGATATTTGGCCTTGAGAAATGTTCAATGGTCTATCGGCTGCTATTTTAATTTGCGTTTTAACAATATCTATTCCTGTAACCATTTCTGTTATTCCGTGTTCTACTTGCAGTCTGGCATTGACTTCTAAAAAGTAATATTTTCCATCTTTGTATAGGAACTCAACAGTACCAGCATTAGTATATTTGGCTTCTTCAATAAACTTAACAGCGTCCTTGGCCATGGCAAGTCTTTCATCCCATGTTAGAGCTTTTGAAGGAGCTTCTTCTATGAGCTTTTGAAATCTCCTCTGAATAGAGCATTCTCTTTCGAATAAATGTATTATATTACCGTAGTTATCCGCTAAGACTTGTACTTCAATATGTCTGGGCTTGTTTAAGTACTTCTCAATGTAAATGTCTGATACGCCAAATGACTTATCGGCTTCAACTCTTGAAATATTCACAAACTTTACAAGTTCCTGTTCATCCCTAGCTATTCTCATACCTATGCCGCCGCCACCGCCAACAGCCTTTATTAAAACAGGATAGCCTAGTTCTTCAGCTATTTTCTTAGCCCTATTAATGTCATTTATAGGTTCTATAGTTCCGGGAATTACAGGTATTTCAGCTTTCATCGCTACTTTCTTGGCTTCAACCTTATTTCCTGCAAGCTTTATGGCTTCAGGTGATGGGCCAATAAATGTGAAGCCGTTTTTCTTCACCAAGCGGGCAAAATCATAGTTTTCAGATAGGAAACCGTAGCCTGGATGAATAGCGTCAACTTTGGCTTTTTCAGCTATCTCAAGTATACTTGAAGCATTAAGATAATCATCTATTCTATATGCTTCATCAGATAATATGACATGTAAAGAAACTATATCGTACTTCGTATATACAGTAACAGTTTTTATTCCAAGCTCCTTAGCTGCTCTA
>Ga0164311_10001135_pt1 | contig 12774 bp, 5 predicted proteins | sample GuaBasSedimGuay2_FD_121796 | JGI IMG/M metagenome (GOLD analysis project Ga0164311, IMG submission 121796) | Subseafloor sediment microbial communities from Guaymas Basin, Gulf of California, Mexico - Guay2, Core 4569-9, 9-12 cm | ecosystem: Environmental > Aquatic > Marine > Hydrothermal vents...
CTCCCTCACGATCAAAGGGAAGCGAAGCGTCTCCCTCACGATCAAAGGGAAGCGAAGCGTCTCCCTGCTGCCACGCCTGGCGAACCTCTGAGGGATATTCGAAAACCTGCTCGACACCCAACCCCCGGTAACGGTATCCCCGCGGCCGCTCAGTGAGCCACGCTTCTTGGGTGTATTGCCCAGAGACCGTCTCAAGCTCGCGCACCGTCTGCTGCGCTTCGTGGAGCAAGCGGGCGTTCTGGATGGCTACCGCCACCTGGTCGGCTATCGTCTGTAGGATAGTCACATCTTCCTCGTCAAAAGCCCCCGCGTCCCGGCTCTGCACATCCAAGGCACCGATGACATCCTTTCCCACGCGAAGCGGCAATGCCATTTCCGAACGAGTCTCCGGCAACAATGGATTGTCGAAATGCACCGCGTCGGCCCCCACATCCAGGGCGATGCGAGACAGACCCACCGCAGTGACATAACCCACGATGCCCACCTCGCCCACCTTCAACCGGTGCCCCTGCTCCAGCATCTGGCGGCCGGCTTTGCCGGTGGCTGCCTGTAAGACGGCGTACTCGCCCTGATCGTTCACCAAGAAAATGCCGGCGTGGTAGAACCCAAAGCGCTCTCGGATCAAGTTGACGGCCCGGTTCAGCAGGTCGCCCAGTTCACGAGCAGCAACGATATCGCGGGCTACTTCAGCCGCCGCTTGGAACTGCCTAGACCGGCGCTCCATCTCTCGGATGCGAGACTGGAATGCATCACGTTCAACTCGCAGTTCTCGGTTGGCGTCAGCCAAGATACGCTCGCTGCTCCGGGCGCGTTCGAGCGCGCTAACAATGCTACGCTGGGCAAGATTTACCAATACCACCATCAGGCCAGAAAAGGCAAACAACATACCCAGGTCATCAAAATTTACCTTGGGTGTAAACGGAATAGGAATAGTCCAATACCGTTCAGCGCAGAATACGCCCAACGCGCCCAACATGCTCAATAAACCAAACACGAGCGCGGCGCGCCCACCCAAAAGCAATCCTGCTATGAAAACGACTATGAGGTAACCAGAGGCAGTAGTATTGCGTATTCCGCCAAAGGTATAGATTGTGACAGTGAACATCACCAATAAAAGAAGCAGCACGAGTATGGTTGCCAGCCGCACACGTCCACGATGCAGCACTCGAATCAGTCCCAGGACTGCCAAAGCGAATAACACAACAATCACGGTGGATAGAAACACACCGCTCGCGCTTGTATTGAATATGATCAGTACCGGAGCGGCTGCTACGATTATCCCGAACGTAGCCCACAGAAGGGTGTTGAGTAACGCCGCATTACGCGCCTGATCCTCGTCGTCCTCAAATACCGGCGGGGCAAGGAATCTCTTAACCCAATTGGACATTATCGTTTCCTCTCTTTGTGAAACGCTCAGTCGTCACTCAAAACGTTCACCCATCCATTCAGACATGATTCGCCTCTCCATCCTCGCTCGCCACGGAGGTTTCATCAGGCGGCCCCACGTGGACCGACACCTCTTCGACCGGGAGCAAGCGTCCCAGTTCGCGCACGGCGGAGCGCAATAAGCCGCTCACGTCAGGAGAGCGGGTGAAGCGGGCCGTCATCTCGTTAAGCACCTGCTCTTGCTCCGCTCGCCGTCGCGTATCTTCCAGCAAACGGGCGTTCTCGATAGCGAGCGCCATCTGATCGGCCACAGCCTCGATGAGGGCAACCTCGTCGTCCGTCCATTGTCGCCCCTCTCCCACCTCCTGCAACCCCAAAGCGCCGATCACTTGGTCGCGCAACGCAACAGGCGCCACCAGGGTGGATTTTCCACCATCATCACTTGCACTGGATTGCACCACCACCCTCCGCTGCGCCACAACCTGTTCAATCTCAGATAGCACATCGCCACTGAGCGAGCTTACACCCGGCTGCGCGCGTTCGTATAGAGGAATGGGCCGAGGAGACAACAGCCTGGCCCGCTGTTCGCGTGTGCGGCTTCGCCGAAGCTCCCCCAGGCGATCCTGGATTTCCGTAAACGCCCGCGCGTTATCAATGGCTGCTGCCACGTGATCGGCCATCATCTGAAATACGGAGACGTCTTGCTCAGAAAACGCCTCCCGCTCAACGCTGTGGATGTCCAGCGCGCCGATCACGTCGCGCCGTTTCTCTGTGTGGGACTGGCCGCTAGAAAGCAAGGGCAGAACTATTTCTGAGCGTGTTTTTGGCAGCAGCGAATTGTGCTCAATAGTGTCTAGCGCTTCGTCAAGGCGCCCAGCCTCCTCACTTGGCCCGGTCGACTCATCATCGTACAGCAACCAATCCTGCGCCAAAGTGGTATCCAACGCAATGCGGGCCTGGGCACTGACGATGCAGCGCCCGACCACCGATGCGCCGTCCACCTTGAGCCTATGACCTTGCGCCAACATCTGAGCGCCCGCCTCGCCCGTACCTGCCTGCAACACCGCCCACTCCTCATCGGTGTTCGCGCCAGCTTTGTCAACCATATAGATGCCAACATAGTAGAAATCAAATCGGTCACAGATCAGGTTTACCGCCTCCTGGATCAATCCATCTTGTTCCAGTATTGAGACGACGGCGCGAGTGATTACGGCCCCGGTCTGAAGTTGGAGCGCCCGCTTTTGCAATGAAGCGTTGGCGGCAGCCAGTCTTTGCACCCGGTCTGTGAGAGATGCCCGAGAGCGAAACGCCTCGTCACGCTGCCCCTCCGCCTCCTGGAGAGCCTTCGATAAGAAGGAATTGAACAACCACTGCGCCAGCGTGACGACGACGGCCAGCGTGTATAGTCCAAGATACAAAGGGAAACCCGACCAATCCACCGCTCCCCGCCCAACGAAGCGAATCAGCAAAAAGGCGAGGGGCACTCCTCCAAGGATGATCACGCCGTATAAAAGGACACTGAGAACACTGACACTCCGTTTCCCCAGCGTGACCCTCCACGCTCCAATCCCTTCCGGCCCGACCGGAGCTGATAGAGATGGTTCCGCCGCCTCCGGCTCTGCTGCGGCAGGCGCAGCCACGGGCGACTCACGATCGAAGGAAAGCGTCGCATTGCTTCCAGCGGCATCACCTCCGACAAGATCGAAAATGACTCTTTCCTCTAGTGAGAGAGATTCCGCTTTCCTTGCCTCCGTCTCCGAATCCGGTTCAGGAACAATAGTCGCTTCGCTTCCCTTTGATGGGGCGGGAGTCGCTTCGCTTCCCTTTGAGAGGGCGGGAGTCGCTTCGCTTCCCTTTGATGGGGCAGGAGTCGCTTCGCTTCCCTTTGAGAGGGCGGGAGTCGCTTCGCTTCCCTTTGAGAGGGCAGGAGTCGCTTCGCTTCCCTTTGAGAGGGCAGGGGTCGCTTCGCTTCCCTTTGAGAGGGCAGGAGTCGCTTCGCTTCCCTTTGAGAGGGCGGGAGTCGCTTCGCTTCCCTTTGATGGGGATAGGTCGGAGAACAATCCGCTGAGATGGTCTCGGAGGTCATTATCACTCATGATTTATCAACTCCTGGGCCAGGGCGCGGTATTGTCTAGCTCCACGAGTCTTGGGCGCGTAGAGCGTGATCGGCTGACCGAACACCGGGCTTTCCCTCAATTTGGTATCTACCTCAATAATCGTCTCAAAGAGCGCCTTGCTCAGCCCGCGCTGCAACTGGTTAAGTATAATGCGATAGATCTTGTTACGCCGGTCGTACATCGTCACTAACACACGATATTTCAGGCGCGGATTGGTCTTTTCTCGCACGCGCTGCACCAGCCTGATAAAGTAAAGTAACGTATGTGCAGCGTAATACTCAGTCTGGATGGGTATGATGAGGAGATCGGCTGCCGTCAGGGCATTGAGCGTCAACGTCCCCAGAGAAGGGGGGCAGTCAATCAAGACATAGTCATAGAACCCCTCGTCAACGTCATCCAGCCCGTTCTTTAGACGAAACTGGTAGCCGGGCCTCCCATAGAGAACTCTATCGAGGATGACCAATCCTTGATTGGCCGGGACGATATCCAGACCGTATACGGGACTCTCGCGGCTGACACCAATCAGTGAGTTGTTTCCCAGGAGGGCGTCCCCCACTGTGCAACGCATTTCCTTCGGTTTCAATCCCAGTGAAAGCGTGAGGTTGGCCTGAGGGTCCATATCCACGAGCATGACGATCTTGCCCATCTCAGATAGACAGGCCCCCAACGAGAGACAAGTGGTGGTCTTGGCTACCCCACCTTTCTGATTGCTGATGGCAATAGTTGTAGTCATTATTCCCGCCTTGAGAGTAATACGCAATACATAGGCCGATCACTCAACTTTCACATCGCGCGTTGGCGAGGGCGAACGCCGCCTTGCTCCCCTTTGATCGCGCAGGGGCCGCCTTGCTTCCCTTTGATCGCGTAGGGGCCGCCTTGCTTCCCTTTGATCGCGTAGGGGCCGCCTTGCTTCCCTTTGATCGCGCAGGGGCCGCCTTGCTTCCCTTTGCTCGCGCAGGGGCCGCCTTGCTTCCCTTTGATCGCGCAGGGGCCGCCTTGCTTCCCTTTGATCGCGTAGGGGCGCCCTTTGATCGGGAGAGGTGAGGCGCACAAAAGCGCGCGACGTTCCCAATACACTGAAAAGTTCATCCACGGCCGCCTGCACGATACCCTCCACATCGGCGGCGCGCCGCATCCTATCAGTGATCTCGGAGACTAATCGCTCGCGGGCGGCGCTGCGCTGCGCATCCCCGTAGAGCCGCGCGCTCTCCAACGCCGTGCCCAACTGGTCGGCCAATGTTTCCAACAAAGCGACCTCCTCGGGCATCCACTCGTCCGCGCCGCCGGGCTTGTAGGTATCCAACACACCGATGACGTCACCGCGCACTTTGATAGGTATGGCCAGAGGACGCCTCTCGCCATCGCCGTCGCCCAACATGGTCTCGCCTTCCCGCAGCGCCCGCTCCATCTCAGGCCGCCATACGCCCTCGGCCCTGGCGACGCCGCGTTCGTCGCTACGGTAGGCCATATCGGGTTGAGCGCGGAGCAGCTTACTCCATGCCTCACGGCTCATTTCGCCGTAGGCGCTGCGCGCTGCATCCACGGCCGCTTGAGCTTCGGCGAATAGGCGAGCGTTGTCGAGCGCCACCGCCACTTGGTCAGCCATCGTCTGCAACACGGCAATAGCAGCCTCGTCGAAAGCAGACTCCTCCACGCTCTGCACGCTCATCGCCCCGACTACGCGCCCACGAGAACGAAGCGGCAAGGCCAGCTCCGAGCGCGTATCTGGCAACAGCGGGTTATCGAAGCGGGCAGCCTCCTCACCAACGTCCAGCGCAATGCGCGCCTCGTCTCGAGACACGCACTGACCGATCATCGAATCCCCGCCCACCGCCAGCCTGTGCTCCCGCGCCAGCATCATCTGACCAAACTCGCCGGTGCCGGCCCGCAGCGCGGCCCATTCGCCCGCCTCGTCCACCAGGAACAACCCCACGTAGTACAAGCCAAACCGGTCGCGGATTAGGTCAACCACCTGGCGGATCAACTGGTCCGTCTCCAGGATCGAGGTAGCAGCGCGCCCCACCTCAGCCGATGCTTCCAGGTAGGAGGAGCGCTGCTCCAGTGCGCGGGTGCGGTCAGCCACGCGCCGCTCCAATCCGGTGAGCAAGTCCCGCAATCGGTCGGCCATAAAGTTGAAAGCGGCAGCGGTGGCGCCGATCTCATCCTGCCCGCGGACGGCGGCGCGAACGTCCAAATCGCCCGCGCCCAGCCGCTCGGCAGCCTCGCCCAACATCTGGACCGGCCGAACTATCTGATCGGCGACAATGTAAGCGACAGAGACACTGACAAAAAAAGCTATCAGGGCCAAGCCAATCACCACAAAGGTGATGTTAGACTGTCGCCCTCGAAGCTGCTCTAGCGTAGCGTCGAATTCAATCTGTTGTTGCTCGAACAAGTCGGTGACCAGTACACCGGTCAAGTCGCTTTGGCTAATGAGGTTCCCCCGGCTTTGGTCGAGCAGGCTAAAGTGGTTCGCGGCAGCAAGAAAGTGATCAAGATAACGCTCGATCAAATAATCCAGCCGAGCCCTGTCTTCCGACGACAGTTGATCGTCATCTATGGCAGCGATCTGCTCTCCGAACTGTCCAATCCACTCTTGCACGATCCTGGCAGAAGCGAGGTCAGAGTACAGGAAAAAGTTCTTTTCCTGCCGCCTGATCTCCAGAGTGGTGGCCTTGAGCGATTCCAGGCCGGCGTCGTCCAGCAGGGCCTGTAGCTCGCCCATAGCTGCCCGCGTCTGACCAGCCTCGCCGCTGTAGTAAAAGCCCAGGTTTTCCATATGGTCGCTCATTTCGAGCAAACTGGTCTCGTACGCATCCACGTTACTCGCGATGCTCGCCAAAACAGCGCGGGTAGATTCATCAGGCTCTAGCTGCTCAATTGCGGCAATGTTGTCTCGAATCCGATCTATCTGCTCCCGCAACGGAGTCACGTAGGCCCTCCGGGCAGCTTCAAATCCACCCTGACCCGATGCCTCAAAACCGGTGCTGTCCCAGGTATCGTAGAACTCGAAAGCCTGGTTCTGAACAGTCAGCAGGTCGTTGTTGATGGCGGATGCCAAGTCGGCCAACTGGCGCTGGCGCGTCAGAGTGCGGTCCACCAGTCGCTGATTGACCACACTGGTAGAGACAGTCACACCGGCGATGACGAGCAAGCCCAAGATCGAAACGCCCAAAGCGACGTATAACTTGAAACGCAAAGAGACGTCGGCCAACCGCCACTTCAAACCTCGCGGGCGCACAGAAGCAGTATCTGTCCGGTTCATACGCTCCTCTCCTCACCATCCGATCGGGCCAGCTCATCTCCACCGCGAACACCCCCAGCGGTACGGGACGAAGGAGGAGAGCCACATAGCCTAATCACGACTTTCGGCAGTCCCAAAGCCTGCCGCACCTCTTGCGCAGCAGTCTTGAGCACAGTATCCATATCCAACGTCTCGCGCATGCGAGCCGTGACCTCACTGGTCAGCCGCTCGCGGGCGGCGCGGCGCTGGGTATCCTGGTAGAGTCGGGCGCTTTCCAGGGCCGCGCCCAACTGGTCGGACAGGGTCTCCAAAAGCGCAATCTGTTCCGGCGACCACTCGCCGCTCTCCTTGGGTTTTTGCGCGTCAATCACGCCAACGACGTGCCCGCGCACCTTGATCGGTTGGGCCAGGCTGGCCGCGCCATCTTTGCCCGGCACGGTCCTTCCGGTCTGTAGCGCCGTTTCCATCTCCGGCCCCCACTTGTCGCCGGCTGGGGAAATGCCGCGCTCATCCCTGGCAAATCCCAGGTCGAGCCGGGTTTGGAGTAGCCCTGCCCAAGCCTCGCGGCTCAACTTTCCATAGGCCAGCCGCTCCGTTTCCAGGCTTTTCTGCGCATGTTGGAAAAGCCGCGCGTTGCTGATAGCCATGGCGATCTGGTCGGCCAGCGTCTGTAATACGGCCACGTCCTCCTCATTGAACGCCTCCGTCTCTGTGCTCTGCGCGTCCAGCGCACCGATGATCTCCCCCTGCGCTCGCAGCGGCAGCACCATTTCGGAGCGTGTGTCGGCTAGGCCCGGATCATAGATGAACAACGGGTCCTCGCTCACATCCGGCGCAAAGTACGGTTCTCCCGTCCCGGTGACATAGCCCACGATACCCTCTCTACCGACCCTGAGCCGGAGGCCGCCGGCCAACGCCCGCCGCCCGCCCTCGCCGGACGCGGCCCGCAACACCGCCCATTCGCCGCTGGAATCTAGCAGAAAGATGCCGATACGGTGAAAATCAAACTGTTCGCTGATCGAAGCAGTGATCCGTGAAAACAGCGTTTCCAGGTCCAAAAGCAAGGTTGTATCCCTGGCAACCTTGGCGGTCGCCTCCAGGTAACGGGAGCGGCGCTCCAGATCCATCGTCCTCGCCGCCACTTCTTGCTCCAGGCCCTGTACCATTTCCTTCAAGCGGAGCGTCATTGAGTGAAAGGCGCGGTTGAGGGCGCCTAGCTCATCCCTACGGGGGAAGGGGCGGATAGCATCCCATTCCCCCTGCGCAACTCTGGTAGCGGTCGCGGCCATCTCTCTGAGCGGCGCGATAAGACGGATGCCAAAGATCAGGCCCACCCCCAGCGACACCAGGGCCACAACTGCGACAAACAGGTTGAAACGACGGTACGCAAGAGCAGACAGCCGCTCCAACTCCGCCGTCATCGCCTGGGCCGGGCGGGTAAACTCGTCCATATAGGTGGTGGCCGCTACTCGCAACGAGGTGCCCTCCACCAGCGTGATGGCCATAAACTTGCGCCGGATACTACCGTCAGCCTCTCGCCAATCGTAATAACCCTCGGAGGTGGATCCATCGAGAGAAGCGGACAAGATGGCCCAGAACTCTGGCAGGGTGTCGGCCATAGTGGATAGATCCACGCCTACGATTTCAGGGTTTACGTGAAAGCGGGTGATCCCCTCAGCGTCAAAGACGGCGGTGTAGCCGGTCTGGCCGACGGGCTGGATAGCTAGAATAGCGAGGTCATGGTTGGTCTCCAGCGCGGCTACGTCGTAGGGGTCTATCTCGGGATGAAGGCTCAGGTATGATTGAATCTGGCGGGCTGCGACGAGAGCCTTGCTGCGGATGGACGCTTTCGCCAACTCTTCCAGAGCGGTCTGGCTACTTTGAATGGCCAAGTCCTGCATCTGGTCTGTAGCCACAAAACCGGCGATCAAGGTCGGGAGCACGCCCACCAACAGCATAACCAGAACTAGGCGAGTTCGAATACTCATACCACCTCCTCCTGCAGAGTTCGCCCTCTCTGGGCAGTGGTCGTAGTATCTCCAAGCGCCGACTCGTCATTCGCCTCTCCCGTCGCCAGGCGAACGATGATCTTTTCCAGGCCCAATGCTCGATATATTTCGTCCGTCGCGGTTCTGAGCACAGTATCCATATCCAGCGTCTCGCGCATGCGAGCCGTGACCTCACTGGTCAGCCGCTCGCGGGCAGCGCGGCGCTGGGTATCCTGGTAGAGCCGGGCGCTTTCCAGGGCCACACCCAGTTGCTCGGTCAGTGTTTCCAGCAAAGCGACCTCGTCCGCTGTCCACGGTTTGATGGTTTGGCCGGGATCTGTGTCGCTTCCCCTTGATCGTGTGGGGTCTGCGCCGGCCGCGCCTTTGCAAAAGCTTAGCGCGCCTATCACCTGGTCACGTACTTTGAGCGGGATGAATAGGGTGTGTTCTCCATCACCATTCCCCTCCCGATCCAAGGACAGCGAAGCGGCTTCCTGCACACTTGCACCTTGCTGAACAACCCGCTGCATCTCGGGGTCCCAGTCGCCATAGGCCGGCGTAACGGATTTGTGCTCATAGTCATAGCCCCAATCGGTGCGGGCGCGCAATAACTCGACCCAGGCTTGACGGCTAGCTTCGCCATAGGCGCGGCGCTCCGCTTCCAGGGCCGTCTGGCTGGCGACCAGGAGCTGCGCGTTATCCAGGGCCACCGCTATCTGATCGGTCATCGTCTGCAACGCGGTGATGGCATCCTGATCAAAAGCATCAGGTTGGTCATCCTGTACGCTCAACGCGCCCAGCACCCGGCCACGCGAGCGCAGGGGCAAGGCCGCCTCGGAACGCGTGGCCGCCAATTCGGGTATGACCAGGCGCACGGTGTCTGTCTCTGCTTTCGAGGCAATGCGGGCCTCAGCGTTGGCGATGCTCCAACCAATCATACCCTCTCCAACCTTGAGACGGTGCCCGCGAGCCAGCATAGCCCGTCCGGCCTCGCCGCTACCAGCCCGTAATACGGCCCACTCGTTCCCCTCGTCCACCAGGAACAGGCCCACATAGTGCATATCGAACCGCTCACGAATCAACTCGACCGCCCGCTGCATCAACCGATCGGTCTCCAATATTGAGGCGGCGGCGCGGCTCACCTCGGCCGCAGCCTCCAGGTAAGCCGCGCGACGCTCCAGGGCGCGGGAACGCTCGGCCACGCGATGCTCCAATTGGGTATAAGAGATCTCCAGTTGGTCAGCCATCTCGTTGAAGGCGGTGGCTAAATGGCCAAACTCGGCCGCCCCCCCAACACTGACCCGTTCCTCCAGTCGCCCGGCGGCCAGGCGGGCAACTGTATCAGTCAGTCGCTCTACCGGGCGGGCGATGCTGCGGATGGTGATAAAGACAGCGCTCGCCGCCACGACTAGAATCAACAGTCCTGCCGCCACAGGGGTCACCTGCATCTTGTAGCGAATATCTCCTACTTCTGCCACAGCAATAGCCCGCCGCTCAACCGTCGCCGCTCTCACCTGGTCTGCCGACTCGGTCACCAAACGTCCATAGTAGGGAATCAACGACCGCTCAAACTGTTCGATCTCCCACCACTTTCCCTCCTCTGCCCGCCGGGGCAAGAGGATCGTCAGGCGATATATATCTTCAGAGCTGGTTGCAAGCCCATAGAGCTTGATTCGCAGCGAGTCATCCGGCGGCAACGCGTCAGCGCTCTCTGCCAAGCGTCCCTCCGCATCGCTCAATGCTTGGCCGGCTTCTTTCACAATCTGGGTAAAGTAAGCGGCGTCATTGGTCACTACTCCTTGCGCCAAAGCCGCAAGCACATTGGCCGCCTCCTTATTCACCTCTAGCGCTATGCTAGCCCGTGCCGTCTCTTCCTCCATCACTGACAAGGCCCGAGTCAGGCGGGCTGCAAACGTGTAGTTGAGAACAGTGATCAGCAAAAGCAAGACCAGAACGGTGAGCAGGGTACTCACAAGTAAGGCGCGAATGCTTATGCGGCGCGCGGTGACGGACACAGCGGAAATTGGCCCTGACGATTTGCTCATCTTTCTTCTTTCCCTTTCCACAATCCAGCTCTGTAGTTAGATCACCAGCGCCTACTCAGGCATCGGTGGCTTCCCAGTTCCCATCCGCACCTTAATCCTGGCAATATCCAGTACCTCTCCAATCTCGCGGATGGCCGTTTGCAGCACTGTGTCTACGTCCAGCGTCTCGCGCATACGGGCCGTCACCTCGCTCGTCAGCCGCTCGCGGACAGCGCGGCGCTGGGTATCCTCCAGCAAACGGATGTTCTCGGCAGCCAGAGCCATACGCTCGACGACGGCCTCAATGATGGCAACGTCATCGTCGCTCCACTGCCGATCCTCTTTATCGGCGTGGACGCCCAGCGCGCCAATAATCTCGCCGCGCAGAGCAATAGGCGAAATCAGAGCGGAATGTAAAGGCGCCAAAGTGTGAGAGGCGTTCTGCAACGCTACTGTACTCCGCCGCTCCACCACTTGCTGAATCTCGGGCAGGATAGCGTCACCCAATGGGGCGTCGCCCGGACGCATGGTCTCGTAGGCAATCTCTTCTGCGGTCTGCGTGTATTCGGCCCACGCCTGGCCCAGATAGCGCCGTTGAGTAGCCGCCATCTCCTCCAGTGCGGCCCGGGCCTCGGCAAAGAGGTGTGCGTTGTTAATGGCCACCGCCACTTGGTCAGCCATGGTCTGCAACACGGCGATGTACTCTTCGTCGAAAGCGGACTCTTTCACGCTCTGCACGGTCATCGCGCCGATGACGCGGCCTCGCGCCACGAGCGGCAGGGCCAGTTCGGAACGGGTCTGCGGCAAAAGGGGGTTATCGAAACGCACAGCTTCTTCGCCCACGTCCAAAGCAACGCGCGCCTCGTTCATAGAGGTGCACTGACCAATCATCGAATCGCCGCCAACTTCCAGTCTGTGCCCCTGCGCCATCATCTGCCGCCCGGCCTCACCCGTGCCAGCCCGAAGCACGGCAAACGTGCGGCCAGAGTCGCTTTCGAGAAGGAACAGCCCTACGTAATAGAGATCGAACCGCTCGCGGGCCAGGTTCACCACGCGACGCAGTAGTTGATCTGGGTCAAGCATTGAGGTAGTGGCACGCCCGACCGCGGCCGCCGCCTGCAAGCCACGCGTGCGCTCGGCCACGCGTTGCTCCAGTTGTGTATAAGAAGCCTCCAGTTGGTCAGTCATCTCGTTGAAAGCGACTGCCAAGCGCCGGAACTCGTCTATCCGCTCAATGGGGACTCGCTCCTCCAGTCGCCCAGAGGCCAAGCGAGTGGCCGCGTCGGTCAACCGTTCCACCGGCTTGGAAATACTGCGATGGGTGACAAAGGCGGTACCCACAACCACACCGACGACCAACAACCCTACCACTATAGGAACCACCTGCAACATGAGGCGGGCAGCATCGACATCAGATTCAGCATCGCGGCGGCGCTCGGAAGTTGAGTTCCCCATCTGTTCTACCAATTCGATCACAGAGATACGATGACGGTAAACTATGATTCGCACGAGCTGCTCGACATACCACCACTCCCCTGCGTCCACTCGCACAATTACGCGGTCTATGAGGGTATGTATATCGGCGGTGCGGGTCGCGAGCCTGTCGAGGTTGATCCGCACCGGATCGTCCACCGGCAAAGAAGCAGCGCTTTCTGTCAACCGTTTCTCCACCTCGATCAATGACTGCTCGGCTTTTCTCACAGACTGGGCAAAGTCAACAGCATCCTGGCTCGACGCCTCTTGCGCCAGAACCAGGAATAAATCAGACGTCGCCCGGCCCACCTCCAGCGCTGCGTTGGCTCGCTCCATCTCCTCACCCACCGCCTTCGATGCCTGGGCCAAACGAAAGACAAAGATATAGTTGAGGACAGTACCCGCCAAGAGCAGAAATATGATGACAAACGAACTTCCCATAAGCAAGAGCCGAACGCTTACGCCGCGTCGCTTCCCTTTGATCGGGGCGGGGCCGCGTCGCTTCCCTTTGATCGGGGCGGGGCCGCGTCGCTTCCCTTTGA
>Ga0164311_10001136_pt1 | contig 12774 bp, 12 predicted proteins | sample GuaBasSedimGuay2_FD_121796 | JGI IMG/M metagenome (GOLD analysis project Ga0164311, IMG submission 121796) | Subseafloor sediment microbial communities from Guaymas Basin, Gulf of California, Mexico - Guay2, Core 4569-9, 9-12 cm | ecosystem: Environmental > Aquatic > Marine > Hydrothermal vents...
GCAATCCCCCCGGCCACTACTGCTATCAGGTTTATGAGCAGAAAGCCTACACTACACCCTGCAAATACCTTAAGCGGGTTCCCTCTAGAGGCTAGTGCTATGGCAGTTAACTGAGTCTTATCGCCCAACTCCGCTAGCAGCAGGGTTGTGAACGTCATTGTAAAGGTGGCCAAGTTGAACATCTCTATGAGCGTTACGAGAGTATCTATAAACGTATTCGCCTTGAAAAGAAGCCTGATATAGCCTCTAGTATCCTACCGTCGAGATCTCTCCAACTTGACCCAAAGCACTATCGTTGTTGTAGTAATTAGGAGTGTTAGCAGCATACCCATGAGGATTAGGGCATCCCTAAGCTGTAGCACCTCATCGCTAAGCTCCTCCACCCTCTTTACGATTTCCTTGTATTCCAAGCTCTCAGGGGAATTGCCGCTAGGTATCATGAGGTCTTCGTCTAATTCCCTCAGAGGCCCCTTATACGTAAAAACCGTTAAAATTGCTCCATCCTCGAAAAGCTCTCCAAGTCTCAAATCTATCCTAGCTACCTCTCCTCTAGATAGCCTTACTCTGATCCTCTTAACGCCCTCTGGAGTGCGTATTGTAGCCCAGGTTAGTGGTACTATGTACTCGGGCTTTAAAGGCTCCTCATCAGTAGTTAAGATGTAAAGTACTATGTTAGTACCTCCCTCCAATACACTCGTAATTTTGAGAGGGTAGTATAGGAAGCTCGTATTAAACCTGTAGAGTATAGGCTCAACACTCCTCTCCTCTGGCTCAACCATTATCATGTCTAGGACGTAGTAGTAAAAGCCTCTTCCTACGTAATCATCTACTACGCTCTTAAACTCCTCTAAGCCTAAGCCTTCAACGACCCATTGACACCTGCCATTAACGCACATACATCGAGCACCATACTTCTCCGCATCGTAGCACTCCTTCCACTCACACGTAGTAACTACAGGCTCTTCATGCTTAGATTGGCATACCTGTCCTGAACAGCCTCCACGTATGCAATCCTCGTCTGAGCGGCAGGGCCCTCCAGTAGACCGCCCGCAAAAGCTGCTAAATTCCAACCCCTTAGACCTTAAGAATCCCTCAATCCACTTAAAAAGTTCTTCAGAATCATGAGCCTTGACTACGGTTATATCGTGAACTCCGATCTTCTCGTGGAACACTACCTCGATCTCCTTCGAAAGAGCTTTTTCCTCACCTCTCAGAGTCTCAACCGCCTTCCTAGTAAGAATTCTCTGAATCTCCTTGAACGACCACGTACTCGCCCTTTCGACTACAGGCATTGAAGGTAATGGTAGGATTTCAACTACGGCGACCCTCTTGTTGGAGAGAATGTTCGTGGATAGTATGATTATCTCCTCTCTGCCATTCCACGCTATTATCGCTCTTTGACCCGGTTCGTTCAATGATACGCCCGGTATCACCGGTATCAATCCTCTATCGGCTTCAGCACTCTGGACCATAAGAGCGAATACGATTACTAGAGTGGTGAATACGGGAATTTTCCCCAACATTTCCATCAACCTAGACCATTTATGTCAATCATGAAGTTAAGTTTTAGGTAGTGAGAATACGTTACGAGTCTCATCCTTAACTATAGGTCTCTCGTTTCACGCAGCCTAGCCGTATAGCCTGATGGTAAAATCGCGGCGATACCTACTTTATTCTCGCTATATACCTGCAACTAGGGGCCTGGACTTGAGGATCCTATTCGTAGGTGAGAGCGCCGAGTTTTACCAGGCGATTATTAAGGGCTACGACTTGATGTTCATGGCTAGGAGGGAGGATAAGAGCAGGTACGTGGCCACCGCTTTGAGGAGATGTGGCTTTGAGGTAGAGGTGATGCCCACGGAGAGGGTGCCAGTGGAGTTCCCCGAGGATTCCGAGAGCCTAGATAGGTACGATGTCATCATTGTTAGCGACGTTGGAAGCAACTCCTTCCTGCTCCACCCGGAAGTGGTACTTAGGAGCACACCTAGACCGAATAGATTGAAGCTCATCAGAGAGTACGTGCGCAGGGGAGGGGGATTCGCCATGATCGGGGGCTACATGTCGTTTCAAGGTCTTCAAGGTAGAGCGAACTACAGGGGTACTCCCATAGAGGAAATATTACCAGTCTCGATGATGGTGTTCGACGATAGGGTAGAGGTGCCGGAGGGTTTCAGGCCTCTCGTAGTCAAGCCTCGTCATCAGATCTTAAAGGGCATACCGCGTAATTGGCCGACATTATTAGGGTACAACAAGACTACGTTAAAGGAGGGGGCTGACCTGCTGTTATCGTATAATGGCGATCCCATACTGGCTGTATGGGATTACGGCAAGGGTAGGACTATGGCCTTCACTACAGACTGTGCGCCGCACTGGGCCACGCGAGAATTTCTAGAGTGGGAGTACTACCCGATATTCTGGAAGCAAGCCGTAGAGTGGCTAGCCGGTAGGCTGGGATAGCCTAACGAGAGCGTTTCCCTCGCTCGACGGGTTAGAATAATAAAGCTTCAATAGGACTAGAGAACGTACAATTCAAGTCTATTCGCACAGGATGTTAGGATACTTCAAGTACTCCATCAAGTATTCGGCTATGGCATCATGTGCCACCACGCCCTGTACCTATCTCTCGCGTCGACTTTCCCGTTCTCGGCAACTATTAGAGGTCTCTCATATCGCTTGTACATATTCAGTGCAGCTCTCACACTTTCAAGATACATCTCCCATCCGAATTCTGACACGGGCTTACCTGTGAGAGTTCTAGAATTCGGCTTACAGGCAAAACCATAGTCATCCACTATTTCGAAGCCTAGTAGGGCTTTGGAGAGCTTTACCACAAGCCTACTGTAGTAATTAAACCCCTACACGGAGTAGGCTTGTAGTTCTATGCTCCATAGAGGATCTTTAGGGAACTCTAGTCTCGTCGCGGGAACAGCAATTCCAGTGATAGCTACAGCTATTCTCGTCTATTCTTCACTCGTCACATCCTGGCCGAGAGATAGGGTATTCAGCTAGCTACTAAGGGTTAGAGAACCTTCATAAGGCCAAACTCTTTTAATAACTTGACTTTACAGTGCATGGATGAATGCTAGGACGATAGCGTTAACGTCGATCTTTACAGCGCTAGGTGTAACACTAAGGCTATTAAAGCATGCACTAGCTGGAACTATACAGTTCATGAATGCCCCCCTATTCTCAGCGATGGTAGCTGGCTACGTAGCAGGGCCTTTTTCGGGAGCGCTAACGGGTGTTCTATCATTCACATTGAGTGATGCGTTGATAATGCTTGGACCATGGACTCCCATAAATGCTATGTTAGCCGGAATCATAGGTGCTAGTTGGGGCCTTTTGAAGGGTGAGTACAGGAATTCTACAATTTTCATATCAGCATTCTTCTCGGAGTTCCTCTACGACATCCTATCCTCATTTGCATTATATGCAGTATTTCTCAAAGACCCCTTAATAGCCCTTGTATACTCCCTCGTAGGGTTGTACATGCCCGTAATGGGGGGTTACCTAATAGCAGTTGGCCCCATTACCGAGTTTGTAACAGCTGGGCTAACCACATTGGTGGTAAATAGGTTAAAGAAGCTAGGGGTTACTGGGAGAGTAGTTCCATGAGAGCACGCGCTACGGGCTCAGCTACACTCACCCTAGAGACCGGCGAGGGCACAGTGTCGGTAGCCACTATCTCCTCAATCCCTGCCTGATACACTCTATCTAGAGCGCCGCTCACTAGTAGGGCATGAGTGCAGGCAGCGTACACCCTACTCCCCCCCACCGCAACTATCGACTCAGCAGCTCTAGCTAGTGTACCTCCCGTACTGACTATATCATCGATTATGAGCACGTCTCTCTCCTTAACATTCAGGGACTTTGGTAGGACCTTAACTTCACCCGTAATCCTGTCCCTCCTCTTCTCCAGGTAGTCGTAGTCAGCGCCTAGAATCTGGGCAGCAATCCTAGCTCTATGAAGAGCTCCCTTATCGGGGGCTAGGACCAACGGCTCTCTAAGCCTATCCCTAAAGTACTCAGCTAGCTGAGCTACTGGCAGCACATTTAGGTGAGGAATTCTGAGCCACTCATCTAGAGAGCCAGGCCTATGGATGTCTACGGTCACGAAGACGTCTGCACCAGCTACCTCGATTGAACGCAGTAGTACTCCAATGCTTATAGGCTCTCCCTCCATGAAACGCTTATCCTGCCTCGCGTACGCTAGGTAGGGCACCACTACAATCAAGCGCTCAGCACCAGCACCCTTCAAGGCATCTATCGTTAAGAGAAGTTCTATGATGCGAGAATCTTGAGGCGGGTGAGTTGAGTGCACCAGCACGATGTCTCCACTCAGTCTTTGAGGAACTCTGACATACCTCTCTCCATCTGGGAACACCTTTTCCTCTATCAGCACCACGTCGTCTGCTAGGACTTTAGCAATCTTTGCAGCTAAGCCCAGCGAGGAGTAGGTGGCTATTACTGTCATCATTTGATACTCCGATTCTACCCAAAATACTTTAACCCGGCTACTACAGATTGCCCTACAGCTATGCCACCATCACCCGATGGCACACCTCTGGGGAGTATTACCTCTCGCTTAAGCACTTTTGTAAGCCCCTTAACCAGGTGTTCATTGACAGCAGCTCCTCCCGATACGACTACCTTAAAGTGGCAATCACCTACCTCATCGTTTATTAAGAGACCTAGAGCCTCACCAAGTCTAATCTGGGCAGTATATGCCAGGTCTCGAACACTATGCCTATTCCTACACTCTACCAGCTCTACTAGGAACTCCCCAGTCATTACCGTAGATCCTTCCACCTCTATCCTCAAACTCTCAATGAGACTTCCACAATCAGCTGCAGCTTCCAGCTTCATGGCCGGCTCACCTTCATACGTTCTTTCCCAGCAGACTCCTAGTATAGCCGATACAGCATCTAGAAATCTGCCTGTACTCGAAGCTAGTGGGCTACTGCGAGCCTGGTTAACCGCTAGCCTAAGCTCGGGGAAGCCTCCTGGAAGCTTCCTCGCTAAACCCAATTCTTCACATATTCTCAAAGCTTCGGCCTTTCCAAGCTTGAGGGAGAGGAGGCCTGCAACTATCCTGGATGGGAATCTTGTAGCTCTATCGCCTCCCGGCAGCGGCAGGTACTCTAAGTGCCCTACCCTCTCATACTCGGTGTAGGTAGCTAGTAGCACTTCTCCTCCCCAAATGGTGCCATCGAGCCCGTACCCAGCTCCGTCAACCGCTACCCCCACTACAACCTCGTCTCTGGGAAGCTTATTGGAAGCCATGGCAGAAGCTATGTGGGCATGATGGTGCTGCACCATTAGGTGAGGTACCTCTCGTTTAGAGGCTATAACCCTGGCTATGTGAGTGGTAGTGTAGGTGGGGTGAGCATCCGATGCTATCACGGATGCCTTCACCCTATAACATCTTTCGAGAAACCTTATCGCATTCATCAGAAAATCTATGTTCTCTTTGTAGTCCATATCTCCCACATACTGGGTGGGAACTACATACTCATTGAAAGCCACCGCACCGGCATTGGAGAGGTGGGCTCCGAGAGCCACTACTTCCCTTCTAAGACTAAATGGTAGCCTAAGCCATCGAGGGGCATACCCTCTAGCTCTCCTTAAGATCTGGGGAGCCCTCCCAGTGAGTCTTATAACGCTATCATCTACCCTGTTCACTATAGCCCTGTTATGTACGAGGAAGTAGTCTGCAAGGCCCTTGAGCTCTCTCACTGCCTCAACACCAGTACAAATAGGAAGACCTCTTCTATTCCCACTGGTCATTATCAGGAACTTATCCCTAGACTCGAGCAGTAGGAGGTAGTGGAGGGGCGTGTAGGGTAGCATTATGCCGAGCGTTGAGAGACCTGGAGCAACAAGCTCCGAGACAGGCGTTCCACTCCTCTTAGGAACAAGAACTATGGGTTTCTGAGGCGATGTAAGAAGCTCTAAGTGCAGCTTATTGGGGTTAGCTATCCTCTTAACGACATCTACGTCCAGGGCCATTAGGGCAAAGGGCTTTTGAGCCCTCCTCTTCCTCCTCCTAAGCTCAGCTACCACCTCGTCTGAGGATGCTAATGCTGCTAAATGGAAGCCTCCCACCCCCTTAATCGCCACGATGAGACCCTCATCTACGAGTTTGGCTGCCTCTATCAACGGGTCACTACACTCAACCTCTCTCCCCCTTCCATCTAGGAGCTTTAGTCTAGGCCCGCACTTTGGGCAACTAATCCCCTGAGCGTGAAACCTCCTCTCATTAAGGGGGTCATCGTATTCCTCTAGACAGCGAGGACAGAGTGGAAATTCCCTCATGGAAGTGTTCTCCCTATCGTAGGGAACAGAGTACATCATGGAGAACCTGGGTCCACACCAGGCGCATGAATTGAAGGGATAGCGGTACCACCGAGACTCCGGATTAAGCACTTCCTTCATGCACTCACTGCACACTCCTATGTCGGGGGGTAGCTGGGATCTCTTCACAACCCTATGGCCACTCTTAACTATCCTGAAACCCTTGATGTTTAGGGGTTCAACTTCCACTATGTTCACTTCCTCAAGTTCGGCTGGAGGAGGCTTCTCACAAACCATCAACTTAGTGAACATAGTTAGAGCTCCATCCTCTCCCTCAACCCATATCTCCACTTCAGAACCTCCCAGATTCTTCACATAGCCTGAGACCCCACATCTAGACGCTAGGCGGTGGATGAAGGGCCTGAATCCGACTCCCTGAACAAGCCCGGTCACCCTTATCAGCAGTGCTCTCCTCACCTACTAGCCCCCTCCAACCTCTATGCTCTATCGAGCTAGGGATTAGGATAGCCCACTTTTAAAAGGGTGCTCCTCAGCGAGTTTAGTGTGGTAGTAGTAGTCAGGATGGGCGAGATTACGATAAAGGGAAGGAGGACTAGAGAGAGATTCGAGCATCTACTGCTAAGGAACATGCAAGACTCTCTAAGATCCTCAGGTCTAAGAAGGTATAGGATTAGGAGGGAGAGAGGGAGGTTCTTCGTCTACGCGGATGATGAGGTAGAGGCGGTCACCGCATTGAGGAGGGTATTCGGCATAAAATCTCTCTCAATAGCTAATGAGATAATCTTCACTGACTTGGAGGAACTGGTCGAGAAAGCCGAGAACTTCTTCGCCGAGAAGGTTAAGGGTAGGAGCTTCGCCGTTAGGGCTAGGAGGAGTGGGCAGCATCCCTTTACCTCGATAGACGTTGAGAGGAAGCTGGGAGAAGCTCTACTCAAGTACGGGAGTCGAGTGGACTTAGAGAATCCCGAGGTAACCGCGTACGTCGAGGTGAGGGGTGCGCACGCCTATCTCTATACAGACGTCGTTAAGGCTTATGGCGGCCTACCCATAGGTAGCGAGGGCAGGGTAGTAGCCCTGGTATCAGGGGGATTCGACTCCCCAGTAGCAGCATGGTACATGTTGAGAAGGGGGGCTGAGGTTCACTACGTACTTTGCAAGCTTGGAGGACCAGTTCACGAGGTAGGGGCTCTCCACGTATTGAAGGTATTAGCCGATAAGTGGAGCTATGGCTACAGTCCTAAGCTGTACGTAGTAGACTTCAGAGAACTCGTCAGAGACATAAGGGAGAAGTGTAATTTACCCCTATTCAACGTTATACTCAAAAGATTCATGTACAGGGCGGCCGACTTAGTAGCCCGCGAACTGAGGGCTGAGGCGATAGTAACAGGCGAATCCCTAGGTCAAGCAGCCTCACAGACCTTGAGGAATCTATACGTCTCCTCAATGGCTGTTAGGACTCAGATATTGAGACCCCTCATAGGCTTCGACAAGGATGACATAATAGCCATGGCGCGCGAGATAGGAACCTACGAGGCTTCAGCAAGAGTTAAGGAGTACTGTGGTGCATTTGCAGAACATCCGCGCACTCATGCGAGCTTGGAGGAGGTGGAGGCTGAGGAGGAGAAGGTGGAGGCTTCGCTACTCGAGAAAGCTGTTAGGGAAGCTAAGGTTTACGATTTAAAGAGCGTCAGCATTGAGGAGAGATCTGAGGATCTAGAGCTCAGCTGGATACCAGAGAATGCCGTGATAGTGGATCTAAGGAGTGGGGATAAATTCGGAAAGTGGCATATACCAGGTTCACTGAACTTAAGCTTTGATAGGCTTGTAGATGAGATAGGCAAACTAGATCCTTCCACGACCTACGTGCTCGTCTGCGACGAGGGGGCACTAAGCCTAGAAGCAGCGTACATGTTAAGGAAGATGGGCTTTAAAGCCTTTAGCCTTAGAGGGGGGATTAGAAAGGCTAGGAGGAAGCTTAGGGCAGGTGGTTCCATGAGTAGAGGGGAGATGGGCCAACTATAGGTTATCATCCCCGCTTTCAAGATCCTCTAAACTTCAAAACAGCTTTCTTGTTCGTTAGATGTAAAAAGGCTTCAAGCTTCTCCACCCACGTGGGGCTAATCGAGGATATAGATAAGGTACTGGAATCCCTGAAATGCAGAGTTGATCCCCCTGCTTCCAGCAGGCTTGAGCAGTTGAGCAGTAGGCTGAAAGAACTGGCGTTAAGGAGGGTGATAAGCTCTAATCACACGGTCATAGAGCTGATAGTAGCTGCTCACCTACTATCTAAGGGCTTCGACGTCGAAGTAGAATACGTGCTAGCTCCAAGCCTCGTATGCGATGTGTACGGGGTTAAGGATGGGAGGAGCATAATAGTGGAGGTAGAGACGGGCTTCGTCCCCCCCGAGAACTCTCTCGACCCCGTGGCGTACAGGATGGCAAGAGAGTTGAGCAAAGTGGCGAGGTACAGTAAGTATGCTGACGAGTTCGCCATGGCGGTCCCTCCCTTCCACATCCTGCAGCTACCCTACCTCATATTCCTCCCACCTGAGGAGAGAGTTAAGTGGGGGTTAGACCGCCTTAAATCGCTCATCGATACCTACTACTCAAAGCCTCCTGTAACATTCGATGAACTGCTTAAGGCGAGGCTACATTACGTGTACGTCGTCATAGTAGATAGATTAGAGCTTGTGGAGCTAACTGCTCGCGAGTATTACGTGAGTTTCATTGAAAGGGCGGTAGTAGCCTTATCGAAGATGGAGGGCGAGTGGCCTCTAATTCGCCCTCAGGTATTGTAGCCTGGACACCATGCTGGCCGCATAGCCTGTAATTCCGACTTCTCATCCGATCGTGATCCAGTAAGGTTACTCTTGACTAGATAGCCTTTGATAAGTAGTTCACATAAAAATCTCTCATCTAAGCTACCTACTCTTCCACTTCCTTGATGCCTATAATCTGCACGGGGCAGGCTTCTGCAGCGCTCTTAACGCAATCCTCTAGCTCACCCGGTACCTCGCCCCTCCCTATGTCGCTACCAGTCCTAAACTTGCTTACTATCTGGGCTTTACCATCCTCCTCGCTGAGCTCGAAGACATCGGGACAGAGAGCCACGCAAGCTCCATCAGCAATACACGCATCCCTATCAATAGTTACTATCAGCTTCTTAGCCATGATACCTCGCCCCTCACCCAACCCTAATCGCTCCAATATTCAAATCTTTCTACCATCCTATCCCGCTATTACGAGGTTGTCAGAGTATGGTGATAGGTTCACGCATATTAGAGCCAGTCAGTTGCGACGGCCCCCATCACTGCTCAGACCGGGTTACGAGTCATCACCGATTAAACCTGTAAACCTGAGATATAAAGACCTCGCGGGTCTCTTTGAGGGAGCAACCTGAGGAAGCTTTATATCGAAAGTACTAGTGACCTCGTCGTACCCATGGCGTTACTCAAGTTGGAGAATCTACACGTTAAGGTTGGAGGAAGGGAGGTTGTGAGGGGGGTTAACTTAGAGGTGGATAGAGGCGAGGTGCACGTGTTGCTAGGCCCTAACGGTAGTGGTAAGAGCTCTCTACTTAAGGCGGTGATGGGTCTCCCAGGCTACATAGTGTCTAGGGGTGAGATTCTATTTGAAGGGCGAGATTTGAGCCAGTTAAAGCCCTACGAGAGAGCTAGGCTCGGTATAGCCATGGCACACCAGAATCCTCAACCAATAGGAGTAAAGCTCTCCTACATAATTAAGGAGATGATCAAGATCTACGGGTCATCTATAAGCGACTTAAACGATTTAGGATTAGGCGAGCTTGTGAATAGGGAGTTGCATAAGGGGTTTAGTGGAGGGGAGAGTAAGAGGGTGGAGCTAGCGTTGACAATCCTACAGCGCCCTAAACTAGCATTACTGGACGAGCCTGATAGTGGTGTTGATATAGAGAGCATGAAGATTGTGGGAAAAGCCGTAAACATGCTTATCGAGAGAGGAGCAGCTGTAGTGCTAGTCACACATACCGGGGCTATTGCCGAGTATTTGAAGAGAGTCGATAGAGCACACGTGATGATAGACGGTAGGCTTGTGACCAGTGGTGAACTCTTCGAGCTTCTCAAAGTTCTAAGGTATAAGGGTTATAGCGGGTTGCTAAGCCTCCTATCAAACTCATCCCCTAATCCCTAGGTTCTAATATAGGCTACAGCTCAGGATTTAGCCCATAACTCTACCTAAATGGGGGTCTTAATCGATGCTTAATAGCTTAGCGGATGCTTAAATTAGAGTCCCTAGCTCGAGTAGAGACCTTTCAGGGAGGGTGAGAATCGGGAACTAGTGCCAGCTATTCTCAAGTACTCGAGGATGAGAACGTATATTGTCTTGAGTGGAGAATACCGGTGGTGGCGAGAATGAGCCTAATCGACGAGTTAATTAGGACTGGGGGATCAGCCATATACTTTCAGAGGAACTACGAGGTTCTCAGAGAAGTAGTCTCTGAGAGCCTAAGAGAGAAGGGGTTGATCCTCATGAGGCTCGATAGGGCGTTAAGGGAGTTCAAGTGGATAGAGAAGTTCATGTGGAGGGCGTTGCCATGGGAGGAGGGCGTGAAGCCTATGGGAGCATTCCTCTACGTACCAGCTAGACTTAAGGTAGAGGCTCCTCTTCAAATGTGCTTTGCAGTTAGTGGGAGTGAACAGATAGTGCATAATGTGGTATTGATGGAGGAGGGTAGTAGTGCTACCATAAACTCCGCCTGCACTAGCTTGGGAGGAAATGTTCTTCACGCTGGTTACACTGAGATCTACTTGGAGGAGGGGGCTAAGCTCAGCTACTTGATGCTTCACACTTGGAATGAGGATTCAAGAGTAGTGTCCAAAACAGGGGTTGTAGTTGAGGATGAAGGAGTGTACACACAGTTCTACACGTGCATTAAATCTCCATTCAGTCTAGATTCCCTCTCTAACATTACCCTAGGCAAAGGAGCTGCAGCCTCGCTATCCACACTATACGTAGCCGGTAGGGACTCTCAAGCTACTCTAAGCTCGTCTATAGAGCTTAACGGTGAGGGAAGTGGAGGCGAGATTACAGCTAGGACTGTAGCCACTAGAGGAGCCCGGATAAGGCTTCCCTCGAGAATAGTTGCTAGAGCTGCTGGCGCTAAGGGTCACATAGAGTGTAGAGGATTACAGCTAGCATCAGACTCCAGGATTGAGGCTATACCAACGCTATTCTCAGAGCATGGAGGGGCGCAACTGACGCACGAGGCTGCTATAGGCAAGGTATCTGAGGAAGAACTGAGCTACTTGATGTCGAGGGGGTTTAACGAGGACGAGGCTATCTCCATGCTTGTTAGGGGATTTCTGGAGGGTGGAATCGATAAGGTACCTCCACGTCTAAAGCCTCAAGTAGAAGCTGTGCTGAGCATTATAGCTAGGAAGGCTCTAGGCTGAGGAAGACGTCATTTAACAAGAGGAATCCCTGCAGCCATCAATCCTAGTACCGTAATGTTTGAATAACCGCTAGTACTCCGAGAAATCCTGGAAATGCCTAGGCCCTTAATGTTTTCCAAAAAGTATCTCGAGGACCTGCTTAAAGGCACCAAGCTTAGCACTGTAAGACTCGGGAATGTAAAGTACAGAGTGGGTGATGAGGTCCTAGTATACTGTGGCGGCTTAGTTCTGGGTAGAGCTAGGATAACGGGCGTTAAGAGGAAGAGGTTCATTGATCTAACTGAGGAGGATGCTGTAATGGATGGATTCCCGAGTCTCCGCGATTTACTAAAAGCACTGAAGCAGCATTACCCCAATTTAAAGGCAAATACCCCACTTACAGTGATAAGGTTTGAGTGGATCGAGAAGTTCGAAGCCCCCCTAAGCGATACGGAGTACAGCTGGCGCTACGAGCTGCCTCCAATCGAGGTGGCAAGGCTCGCATTGGAAAAGCTGAATTCTTTAAGCTTAGATGAGAGAATAGTACTTGAAGCCTTAGTTGAGGGGGGGAGTGTGAGAGCTGCAGCCCGTAAGCTCGGAGGTCTTTCCCTAAGGCCCTTAGTTAGGGGAGTACTACGCCACGCTGCTGAGAAGCTTGTCGAGAAGGGTCTACTGAGATACAGGGTGTGAAGGGTAATAATTCTTTAATAAGCTCCTCTCTCAAAGCTTACCGATGAGCTGTAAGGAGCATTTCATGTATAGGGAGGCCGTTGAGGGACCTGAAGCTGTCCGCAGGACGGTAACTGTATGTAAGGATGCTGTTGAAGTAGTAGCTGAAGCTCTAAGGGAGGCTAGAGTTAAGAGGGGATTTGTAGTAGGGTCTGGCACGAGTTTTCACGCGAGCCTCTACCTACAGTACCTACTTAACAAGTACACAGATCTGCACGTCACGGCAATCCCGGCTTCAGAGTTTAGGGCGTGGAGACCCACTAGGGGCACGTATCTCGTAATAGGATTCTCGCAGTCGGGAGAGAGCAGCGACGTTGTA
>Ga0164311_10001137_pt1 | contig 12766 bp, 14 predicted proteins | sample GuaBasSedimGuay2_FD_121796 | JGI IMG/M metagenome (GOLD analysis project Ga0164311, IMG submission 121796) | Subseafloor sediment microbial communities from Guaymas Basin, Gulf of California, Mexico - Guay2, Core 4569-9, 9-12 cm | ecosystem: Environmental > Aquatic > Marine > Hydrothermal vents...
AGGTATATTCCTCCTTTACCACTCCTAATTCTTTCAACAAGCCTCCTTACAAAGTCAACCACATTGAGATTCTTTATTTCATCAAAATGAACCCATCTTGCTTCAAGCGCATCACTACCAACTCTCAACTCTCCACCAACGATGCGTGCATAAAAGTCTATAATTACATAATGAAATTTTATCTCCCCATTTTCAAGAAAGATCTCCTCACTCACACAGGCCACATCGCCAACGTCTATTTCAACTCCGCATTCTTCTTTAATCTCTCGCTTTAAAGCCTCTGCAAGCGTTTCTCCAGCGTTAACGAGCCCTCCGGGTATTGACCACTTAAGCCTGTTTGGTTCGTTCGCCCTTTTTACTAGCAGGATTTTTTCATCCTCAATTATTACCGCTCCTACACCAACGGCAGGCTTACGCATTGTATTGAACACCTCGTAAGCCTTTATCGAATCACTTGCTGAATCTGTTGAACGATTTCGTCAACTTTCCCCGATATTCCTTGTGTAATGTACTCAACGGCTATCGCCGCCAGGAATATTGCCATCACCCTCGCAACGATGTCGGCGCCACTCTTTCCCAGTAAATGTATTATTTGATCACTGTATATATGTGTAAGCCTAACAATAAGGTAAACTAGAACTACACTTAATACAACCGTAAGCATACCTATAGCATCCTTTGCCTCCGAAGCGAGAACTATAGCTGCAGTAATTGCCCCTGGGCCTGTGTACAACGGAAGAGCAATTGGAAATACCGCGAGGCTATCAATGTCTCTGCTCTCAATCCCCCTCTTTAAGTACCTCTCCTTTGCTGCTCCACCCTTCAGAATGTCGTATGCGACGAGAAAAAGAAGTATGCCTCCGGCAATTCTCAGTCCATCTATAGACACTCCAAAGAACCTTAGAGTTGCCCCTCCTGTTAGCGTTATCAACACCAAAAGACCTGCAGCGATTATCGTGGCTCTTTTCGAAATTCTTTCTCTAATATCGGAAGGTAGGTCTTCGGTTAAAGCGATAAAGAAAGGTATGTTGCCCGGCGGATCGATTATGATGAAGAGAGTTGCGAAGCACGTGATAAAAAAGCTCAAGTAGTCCATCCCAACCCCTCGAGAGCACTCTTTACGTTTTCGAGTAGCTTTAAGGCGCTCTCCTGTGTGGGAAAGCTAAAAAGTCCACAGTCAGGGCCTACGTACGAAAGTACGTCTCCGAATTTATCATAGGCTCTCTCAATTCGCCTCTTTATTACTTCAACGCTCTCGATTTCTTCTATCGCTCTAACCGCAAGCTCGGGATTCTGCCATACATTTACATTGTGTTTTGCGTTAAATTCTGCAATTATGGCATCGATATCGCTCCTTGCAACACCAATCCTCAATCTTTTGCCTGCTGAGGAAACTTCATCGCAATCAACAAAGTCGAGTACTTTTTCGTCCCTTGCAGCTTCAATACCGAAGATGTCAATTTCGCTCACTTCGAGCAGTTGGGTATAATAAAGGGGAGAGTGCATGTGAATTTGTATGTCCACATCGAAGCTGAAAGGTTCGTATGCAAGCCTAAGCTGTTCAACGCTTGGCTGGAGCTCTGGATTGACACCCAAGCTTGGTTCATCTATGCTGAGGGAACACACATCCAGCCCGTTCATTGCGTTGGCTGCGAAGCGGGAAACTGAAACCGCTAAATTTTCGAGTAGGTCGTCGTATATCACGCCCCCGAACTCTCTGTAGTATAGCTCGAAGGGGCCTGTAACGCAGATTCTCACGTTGCCCTTGTAGTTCATGGCCTTTATCGCTTCAACCTCTCTTATCACCGCATACTTCCTTGCCACGAGGTATGCATCCTCTTGCAGTTCGGGATTCCTTATGATCGACATGAACTGTTCAATCATATCTTGAAACTGGGGGTAGTTGGGGCACTGTACAACCTTTGCCTTTAGCAGAAAAGTTCGCTGTACGAGTTCCTCGTACTCCTTGCTTTCCGTGTTTTCAGATACCCACTCCCTTGTAAGTCCAGAGGGGAGGGGAAAACTACCTATGTCATCAAAAACAACCCTCATTCTTTTGCCTCCCTCCTGCTTTTTATGTCCATTATTTCTGCCCACGCCACCTTCGGCTCGAGTGTATTCTCGTTCAGCTCGATTGTATCCTCAGAGTTCCAGACAGTTTCAAAAAACTCCTTGGCTTGCATTGCAAGTTCCTCGTTTTCCGCCCAGAATCCTATTTCGTAGTTCTCCCAGAGCCCAGTCTGAGTTATATTTGCTGTGGTAATGAGCACTTCTCTTCCATCCACAGCAACCAGTTTCGCGTGTATGTTGTCGTTCAGTCTTACGGTTCCAGGAGGGAACATTTCAAGAAATCTCTTTAATGTGAAATATTGTTTTTTGTCTTCATAAACTTCCTCCACGCTCTTGAAAACCCTCCTCTCGTAACTCGGCCAGGTTATAATTCTAACCCTAACCCCCCTGTCTATTGCCGGTTTTAGTTCTGCAGTTAACCAGTCGGTGTAGTAGATGTGGGGAGAAGTGATTAGTATTTCGTTATTGGCCTTTCCAAGCATTTCCCTCATTTTAGAGACTATATCTCCTCCCCAGGGAGTTCCTGTGAGGACTTTCATCTTTTTGTACTTCTCCTCCGAGCGGTAGCTCATGTAAAGAAGTCCGAAGAACGCTAAAACAATAATCGATGCGCCTATAAGGTTGAGCGTCATGAAGTTCAAGATTTCTTCAAATTGGATGAATGCCACAACTTGACTCTTTGGGTTTATAAAATTCCACTCAACTCTTTGCACACTGTTATAGGGGCTATAGTCTATCTGAGAGTTTGAACTTACAGAAACGACACGATAGGCGTGTAGCAACTTCTGCGGGAAGACTACGGATATTTGGATGGAGTCTACGGGAATGCCAATGGAGTTGAAGTACTCGGGATACTCAACAGCCGTAAAGCGGTATACACCGTTTCCAAGGCTATCAACCAGCCCCCTAACTTTACCTTCAATGACAACCTTGTATTCCTCAAAGGGGGAAAGAGGCTTTGATATCTTGAGAATTAGAACTTTCTCTCCATTAACAATCCGAACGTCGTGTTTAAGATAGCCGGATGGAATATCTTTAACGGTAAAGTTCTCAACTATGAGTCGGATCGGTATTTCAACAGTTAGCAGTGTTGTATTTTCGCTGTTTTTGAACTTTAGTGTAAACGTGTCTTTGAGGAGCTCAGGGGAAATGAAAGTGTAATCGGCGCTCATGCTAACAACAACTTCTCCCCTTGCTACTCCTACGCACATACACAATAGGAGCACGAGACATATTTTTTTCACAGAACCTCGTTTGGCTTTGGTAGTTTATAGATTTTCCGGGATTAACAAAACTTAAATAACGGTGATAATTCTTCTGAATGAGGTGGTCAGACATGGCAGAGGAGCATGTGGTCTTCGTTGGTAACAAGCCGGTAATGAACTACGTGCTTGCCGCCTTAACGCAGTTCAACGAGGGTGCGGGAGAAGTAGTGATAAAGGCGAGAGGGAAAGCAATAAGCAGGGCAGTGGACGTGGCAGAAATAGTCAGAAACCGCTTTATGCCAAATGTTGATGTAAGGGATATAAAGATTGACACGGAAGAACTCGACTCCGAGGGCAGGAGAGTGAACGTCTCGACAATAGAAATCACCCTCGTCAAACAGGCGAGTTAGAAGCTGTTTATAGGTCTTGTTTTTCTAATATCTTCTTCTATATCTTCTATTTCATAAGCATATTTCCTACAAACGTCTATTGCGAGCTCTTTTACATTCTTGAAACCAATATCGCTTAGAGAGGCATACTTATCGCTCACAACATTTATTCCGAGGTGAATCTTGGCTGAAATGGGTGAAATCGTTGCGATACTTACACTCAGTTTCCTACCTTTGTGGTAAAGATCGTTGCCCTCCCTCTCAACACCCAACAAATCCTTTACTATGCTTACCAAGAGTCTCTGCCTTGTTGCGATTAGTCGCATACTGACTTCGTCAAAGTGCTCCACGATGAAGTGGAGCATTAGTGGTGAGTATATCTCCTCTCCCTTAATGTAGTCCTGTAAATCAACCATGTGCTCCGTTTTCACATCGCACGGCCCGATGAAGGATATGATGTTGTCCTCCTTTATCCCGAGCAGCGAAAAAGCCCAGAGAGATTTTAACTGTGAGCCATCGTAGACGATCTCTTCTTCGAGGAAAACCCAGTCCACGATATCACCAAATCGACTGGATGGAAAAATCGTATTTAAGCGTTCTCATTTTTTATTTTTTTGTTCTACTCCGTGAAGATTAATATGAATAGAAAAAATATAATTAAAACTTTAGGTAGACCGAAGCCTGTAGTACGTACTGCCTGCAAAACTGACTCTTTCGGTTATGGAATCGAGAATTGTTTTTTCAGCTTTGAAGTAATTTAAAATTTCCAATACTTGTTCCTCTCTCAATGGATGTCTTGCCAGCACGCTTTTCAACGCTTCCTCTGCGGAGGAGTATATTTCTGGGTGGAATTCTCCGCTTTCCGGCGTTATAACATTGAAAGCTTTGAGAAGTTTACTTACTTCTTCTATCCTCTCCGAAGGCTCTACTTTCTCGCACGGGGGCCTGATAGGACTCATGAGGTAAACTCCGTCTGGTTTTATCCTTTTCAACACTTCTCCTATCTTCTCCACTTCGCTACCATCGTTGTAGCCTTTGACAAGCATTACTTCAACGTAGAGCTGTCCATCGAATTGCCTGCTGAAATCTTCGATGCCCTCGATTACTCTATCTATCTTGAGCGAGGGATGAGGGCGGTTTATTCTTCTGAAAACCTCCTCGCTTGCCGCATCCAGTGATGGGATTACGATATCCGCATCCATCAGTTCTGAAGAAACGTCCTCGTTGAACAAGAGGGAGCCGTTTGTTATTACTGCTATGCTGATGTCTGTCATCTCCTTTATCTTCTCGATTAGCTGGCCTATGTTTGAAGCAAGTGTTGGCTCACCTTCTCCAACGAAGGTTATGTGGTCTGGTCTAGCAGAAAGCCTCTTTAGAGCGACTTCGACTTCCTTGAGTATCTCCTTAGTTGAAAAGAATTCTCTCCTTTTAACAGTCTTGCACGTTGTTCTGCCGAGCTGACAGTAAACGCAGGAGTAGCTGCAGGTCTTGAAAGGGATAGGGCTAACTCCCAGTGAAATGCCGAGTCTTCGCGATGGTGCAAGATAAACGTGCTTCATAACTTTGAATTAACCGCGAGCTTTAAAAAAGGCATGATTGTTAGGTTTAGCTGAAAAATTATTTCATGATCCATATCCTTAACCTGAACCCCTCACCCTCTCTTGCATCTATGGGTAACTTTGCAACGACGAATTTCTCCCCTTCCCGCATTTCTACTCTTCCTTCAACAACCAAACCTCCTAAGCACACGTTTAGTTTCTCCTCAGCTTCATCGTACATCTTGAGAATTTTTTCGCCAAGCTCCGTCAGCTTTGCTCCTCCGCCCTCTTTTCCACCTCTTTCTCTTTCTACGACTTTGTCTCCAAGAGCTTTCTCCATCTTGGTGATGTACTTCCAAGCGAAACGATACGACATGCCCAAGGCTTTTGCAGCCTTCGATAGCGAGCCGTACTCTTTTATCGCCCTCAGAATCTCTGCTCCGCCCTTGCCCATCACATGCTTTCCATCCTTCTCGAACCAGATTCTCCATTTTACTTCCATTGCTCGAAAACATCCGATAGCTTCTTAAATAAACCTTTCACTGCCAGAAAATCGGCAACTTCTTGGACTTGTGACGAGAAAACGTCTTTTGTCTTGCCTTTTTCGATAATCTTGCCGTCCATCATGATAGCTACTTCATTTGCGAGCGTTACTGCCTCAATTAGGCTGTGCGTTACATGTACTATGGGGATTTCAAATTCAGAGTGAACGAGCTTTAGTTCTTCCATCAACTTCTCCTTCGTTCTCAGATCAACGGCCGATAAAGGCTCATCGAGCAGAATGAGCTTTGGCTGTATTATTAAGGCTCTTGCAAGTGCAACCCTTTGTCTTTCCCCTCCGCTGAGCGTTGTGGGCTTTCTATCTAAGATGTGCGAAATTCCAAGCTTTTCAGCTATCTCCTCAACCTTCTTTCTTTTCCCTTTCTTATCTCTTCTCAGCCCATATGCTATGTTTTTGTAAACGCTCATATGGGGGAACAAAGCGTAATCTTGAGGAACGAAACCGATGTTTCTTTTCTCCGGTGGAAGATTCGTCACGTCTTTGCCGTCTATCAGTATCCTACCTTTGTCCGGCTTTAGTATTCCTGCTATGAGTTCGAGGAGCAGACTTTTTCCAGCTCCTGTCGGGCCAAGAACGACGCAGTAACTCCTACTCATGCTGAACTCCACATCAAGCCTGAAACTTCCAAGGTTTTTCTCAGCACTCACTTCGAGAAACACTTCTCTCATCGTTTCTGCCCCCACAGCAAAAGCCTGAGGACTACAAACACTGCAAGGCTGAGCAAAATCAAAATCACAGCAACTGGCCTCGCTGCTGATAAACCGGTGGATACGTAGCGTTCGTAGATCAGCGTTGGAGCGACCATCGGGTAGTATGCGATAACAATGATTGCTCCGAACTCGCTTATGGCCCTCGCCCACGACATAATTGCTCCGGCAGCGATGTGTCTTGCAACAAGGGGGAGGCTTATTGTGAAGAAAACCCTCGATGGCGAGGCTCCGAGCGTTCTTGCTACTTGCTCTAGCCTGATATCAATGCTCGAAAAGCCCTCCCTTGCAGCGTTGATGTATATTGGTATGGAAACGAACAACATTGCAACCACTATGCCTGGCAAGGCATCGACGAATTTCACCGGCGAGAAGCTTCCTATCAATCCGTTCGAGCCGAAAACAGCTAGCAGTGTTATGCCCGCGACTGTGTGCGGAATGACAACAGGAACGTCGGTTATTCCCTCGATAATACTCTTGCCAGGAAAGCCGTACCTTGCAAGGAGGTATGCGAGGGGTGTTCCAAAAACAACGGCTATCAGCGTTGAAAGCATTGCAGCGTAGTACGTTAGTAGAATGGAATTCCATACGGCTTTATCTCCCAACGCCTCCAGAAGGCCGTCGAAGTCGTAAAACTGTGTGGAAAGTGTTGCAACTATTGGCAACAGAATGAACAGTACAATGATGGATGAAAGAACGGCCAGAAAAAGGTAAAAACTGAACCTCATGGTTTAACGTACTCCTTCAAATCCTCTGGCAAGTTGTCCACGTTATCAACACTGGGCACTACAGGCGGCTGACCGAGCTCTTTAAGAATTCGCTGTCCTTCTTTACTTACAATGAGTTCTATGAACTTCTCTGCGTACTCCTTATGTTCTGCGCTCTCTGGAATCGTTATGCCGTAGATTATCGGCTTGCCTACGACCCCTTTCCCGTTTGCCAGTACGACCTTTACTTTCTTGTAGATATCCGCATATTCGGCGCTGCTCAGGTCTATTTGCGGTGGAAGTTCAATGAATCTATGGTTGTGCTGCTGGGCAACGCTGCGGTAGATGAAGTAGTAGTCGATTTCTCCAGTCTCAATTCCGTGAATTAGCTCCATCTCCATGCTTCGAATCATTAGCTTGCTTGTATCTGGATTTATATCTTCTGACTTGGGCATTCTGAGGATGTATATGCCATTTTCCTCCACGAATTTGAGATTTGAGTGCTTCGCAACCAAATCGTCGTAAATTGTTGAGTCGTTGTAGTAAAGTTCCGCGAGCTGCAAAACCATTTGCGAACGGTAGCCGCAAGGATCATCGTTCGGATTTGAGAAGCCAAACTTGACATCTGGCCTTCTCAAAATCTGGTACCAGTTCTCCGAATTTATTTCGTTGGCGTATTTGCTTTTATCTGTGTATGCGAGCACAATCTGGTTTTTTGCAAACATTACAGTCCAGTTCGCGTAGTCAGGATACATCATCTTTGGAATTAGTGTGTAGTCGGCTGATGCAACTATGTCCGCAGTCCTGCCAAGTTCGGTGACTTTGCGTATGGTTGCGGCACTTCCGGCAGCCTCGCACTGAACTTCTACATTGGGGCACTTCTCCTCAAATGCTTTTTTGAATGCCTTCATGGGCTCGGTTAAGCTGCCGGCATGAAAGACTTTGAGGACTATTTTTTCGGTAACTTCAGCTTCGGTTTGCCCACTTGTAATCTTTTTTGAATCCTGAATGCCCTGAATACATCCGCCGAGCAGTGTAGCGAATACTACGAACATCGCAACTGAACGCTTCTGCATGTAACCACCGTTATGTCCATTGGTACATAACGAATAAAAGTATTTCCAGTTCGACAGTTTTATTTTTTATTTTTATTTAGCTAAAAACAAGAGTGAAAGATGAGAAGGGTTGGATTGCTGGAGTTTTGGTTGCTGTAATGCTGGTAGTTGGAAGTTTGGCAATAATAGGCTGTATCCAGCCTCGAACTTTAGAAGAACTTGAGCCAGAAGGTGAAAAATAGAACCACAACCCAGAAGTGCTAAAGTTAATAAATGGTAGGAAATACAAGGTTGAAGATGTTGCCCCTTGGGAGGGTTGTTATAGGAACAGTTTTTAAGATCATGTCCTATTTATCATTCTCATCGACATTCATCGATTCAGTATCCCCAAGGCTTTGTGAGAGGAGAAGAGTACAACGGGAGTCGAAAGAAAGGGAGCTGAGTGGTTGAATGGACTCACTCCGCAAGCCGTGTGTTAATCGAAAAGAAAGAAAGGAGAATTCCTCTCAAATTCAGTACTCCTAGCCTTAAAATTCTCAGATACAGCACGAAGCTTCCGGAACCTGAGGAATTGTCGTCAAGAAAAGCGGTAGGTGCTGGAATCAGTAAAATGTATTTGGACATGACCATTTTCATTATCTAGAATCCAAAAGTTTTTAATTAGAGACAAGAAGCACAAGCCATGGATGTTCTAAGAGTTGTAAATCTTGGTATAGAAGTTAGCGGTAAAAAGATTTTGCAAAACGTCAACCTTTACATTCAGCAGGGGCAGACTTTCGTCCTTTTTGGCCCGAATGGGAGTGGAAAGTCATCGCTTCTTTCTGCCATCGTTGGTCATCCAAGCTACAGGATATACGACGGCAGAATTATGTTCAAAGGGAAGGACATCACGAACTTGTCAACGGACGAGCGCATTAGGATGGGTATGGGCATAGCCTTTCAGAACCCTCCAAGGGTGAGCGGAGTTAAGCTGATAGACATCCTAAAACACTGCGCACGCATAAGTGGGCAGAGTGAAGAGAAAGTCTATGAATATGCTGAAATGTTGAATATGGTCGACATGCTCAACAGAAACATCAATTCGGGTTTCAGTGGTGGAGAAATAAAGCGTTCCGAGCTTTTACAGCTACTAGTTTTAAACCCCGACTTCATCATGCTTGACGAACCTGATAGCGGTGTTGACTTGGAGAACATATCCATCGTTGGAGATGCGATGAGGGAGTTGCTGGAAAGGGATAAGCCTGCGGAAAAGAGAAACAAGGCCGGGCTTATTATCACCCACACGGGCCACATTTTGAAGTATGTTGATGCCGATTACGGCGTTGTGCTATACAAGGGGCGAATAGCATGCATCGGCAATCCCTACGATATTCTCGAGCATGTTGCTAAGTACGGCTACGAGGGGTGTGTTAAGAAATGTCTGAGGAAATTGAACTCGAACCGGAAGTGAGAAAGAGACTTGAAGATGTTGGGGCAGAACTTAGCCCTGAAAAAAGATCTGCTAGCTTTGTACAAGTTGATCAGGAGGTCAAGTTCTCGCTGAATTGGCTTGAGGACGTTGAAGTGATGGGAATCAAGCAGGCCATAGAAAAGTACGATTGGCTGAAAGACTATGTATGGAAGGCTGTAAAACCCGATCAGGATGAGTACACAAAGCTTGCAGTTGAGGACTTCAACGGCTACTTCATAAGGGCCTTGCCGAACACAAAGGTTGAGATTCCTGTTGAAGCGTGCTTTTATTTGAGAGGAGTAAAAAGGCAGAAGGTTCATAACGTGATAGTCGCTGATGAGGGTTCTGAGATAAATATAATCTCCGGTTGCGCATCCCATCCTGGCGTTGCTTCAGGAATGCACATTGGAATATCCGAATTTTTCGTCAAGAAAGATGCAAAGCTGACGTTTACGATGATACATAGCTGGGATGCTGGCATAGAAGTGAGGCCAAGGAGTGCTGCGATTGTTGAGGAAGGAGGTGTTTTCATAAGCAATTACGTCTTGCTGAGCCCAGTAAGGCTTGTTCAGATGTACCCAACAGCGTACTTAAAAGAAAACGCTACAGCCATTTTTAGCAGCATAATATTTGCGAGGGATGGATCAAGAGTAGATTTGGGAAGTAGGGCTGTGCTGGAGGGCGAGAACAGCAATGCGGACATACTTTCAAGAAGTATAAGCAAGGGCGGAGGTGTAATAGCAAGAGGGCATATCGTCGGCAAGGCTCCAAACGTAAAAGGGCATCTTGAATGCCGTGGTTTGATGCTTTCTGAGAGGGGCTACATACACGCGATTCCAGAGTTGGAAGCGAAGTATCCGAATGTCGATCTAAGCCATGAGGCTGCAATAGGCAAAATTGCCGAAGATGAGATATTCTACCTGATGTCGAGGGGGCTGACGAGGGATGAAGCCACCTCAGCGATAATCAGAGGTTTCATGGAGATAGAGATTAAAGGCTTGCCAGACTTCCTCAGAAAGGAGATTGATAGAGCTATAAGTATGGTTGAGAGTGAGCTCGCTCTTTAACGTTTGTTAAAGAGCTACCCAGCATAAGGCAAAGAGTTTTAAAATTAACCCTCCATCGCCCACCATGGACAAAGGTCTGAAAAAGATACAGTGGGCAGAAAAGCACATGAAAGTCCTTGGAAAGATTAGAGAAGAGCTTCGCAAAGAAAAACCACTCGAAGGCTATAAAATCGGGATGGCCTTGCACGTGGAGGCAAAGACGGCTGTTCTTGTTTTAACCCTCATCGACGCCGGGGCAGAAGTAGCAATTACGGGCTGCAATCCCATGAGTACGCAGGATGATGTTGCGAATGCTCTGCGTGACATGGGCATCGCATGTTTTGCGAAGCGCGGCATGACGACTGAAGAATACTACAAAGCCCTTGAACGCGTTGCCAACACAAAGCCTGACATAGTAATAGATGATGGAGCAGACTTAATCTTTCTCCTCCATTCCCGCAAACAGGGGGTAATGGGTGCGAGCGAGGAAACAACCACCGGCGTTATGAGATTAAAGGCGATGGAGAGGGAAGGAGTACTTGCTTTTCCAGTTATAGCCGTCAATGATGCCTACACCAAGTACCTCTTCGACAATCGCTATGGTACGGGCCAATCTGCTGTTGATGGCATAATCAGGGCTACAAACATGCTTCTAGCTGGCAAAACAGTTGTGGTTGCGGGCTACGGATGGTGCGGGAGAGGAATAGCCATGAGAGCTAGAGGGATGGGTGCGAAAGTAATAATCACTGAAGTTGACGAAATACGGGCATTAGAGGCACTTATGGATGGTTTCGACGTCATGCCAATGAAGAAAGCTGCAAAACTCGGAGACATATTCGTGACGGCTACGGGAAACAGGGATGTCATAAGAAGGGAGCACATGGAACTTATGAAAGATGGAGCGATTCTCGCAAATGCCGGACACTTCAATGTGGAAGTTACAATCCCCGATCTAGAAAGCATGAGCGTTGGGAAGAAAGAATTGAGGGACTACGTTACGGAGTACGACTTAGGAAATAAAAAGCTTTATCTGCTGGCAGAGGGGAGGCTCGTAAACCTTGTTGCTGCTGAAGGCCACCCGATTGAAGTTATGGATATGAGCTTCTCCGACCAGGCTTTGGCTGCAAAGTACCTGGTGGAGAACGCAGACAAGCTGGAAAACAGAGTTTACAGGTTGCCCGATGAACTCGACAGAAAGGTTGCAAGGCTTAAGCTTGAAAGCATGGGCGTTGAAATAGACAAGCTGACAGAAGAGCAGATTAAATACCTGACGGACTGGAGGTACGGAACATGATATGGAAGTACCGGGCGATAAACAACCCTGTTGCGAAGAGGAAGTGGCTTACGTACAGTTTATGTCTGGTTATTTTGGCCATCGCAACAGTAACATACAGAATTTCCGCTGGATTAAGCCCTAAAAAGGGTTTAGTTGCTCTTACGAGCTTCTTTTTAGTCATATTTCTTTATACTATAATTATGCTTGGAAAGGAAAGGTATTACTTTATTAACGACGAGATTCGCTACAAACCATTCAAAACAAAACTTGAAGACATCGAAAACTTCGAAGTTGACAAGGAGAACAAACTCATAAGATTGAAACTAAGAAAGTCCTCTTTTTTCGCTGTAAAAACACTCTACTTTGAGGATGAAGAGGAAATGGAGGAGGTTATAAGATTCCTCGAAAAAGTTACGGGTTTGGGATCTTAAATTTATTTTTTGACTAAAATATTTAAGTAAAAACACTTATTTTAATGAGTTTTATTTAGAAATCCTTATATAATGGCAGCGCTGAATGCTTAGCATGACCAAGAGAATTTTGATTGTTGCATGCAAGAGGATACGACAGCAGAACCTTTGTCCAGCAGACTCCAAGTGTCTCGTTGCTATGATGAGGAGAGAAGGAGAATTTGAAAGGTACAAGGGAGAGGATGCGGCCATCGTAGGAATTATTGAGTGCGGAGATTGTCCTGGCGGGCGAGTACCAGCAAGCCTTGCCATTTCGAAGATGCAGCTTGCTGCCCTGAACGAAACTGTAGA
>Ga0164311_10001138_pt1 | contig 12745 bp, 13 predicted proteins | sample GuaBasSedimGuay2_FD_121796 | JGI IMG/M metagenome (GOLD analysis project Ga0164311, IMG submission 121796) | Subseafloor sediment microbial communities from Guaymas Basin, Gulf of California, Mexico - Guay2, Core 4569-9, 9-12 cm | ecosystem: Environmental > Aquatic > Marine > Hydrothermal vents...
CCAGGCAGAATCCACAGCACCTCAACCAGGTAGAAGCCTATGGTAGAAACGATTTTGGGGAAGGCTTCAGGCGTAAGCAGGTAGGATAAGGCGAGAAGCATTATTGAGGCGGCCAGCATAGGAAGGCCCTTTGAAGGCCAGCTTTCCCTCGGCTTGCCTTTCACAGCAGCCACCCCATTAGGAAGGCTATTATAAGAGCCATTGCAAAGCAGCAAACGTTTCTCAACAGGGTGACTGAACCCCTAAAGTTTTCACTTCAAGGGGAAGGGTAGCCAGACCTATCATGGTAAGCGTGGTTATGAATGCGGCTACGGCTCCTACCTCCGCGCCGTTTCGCAGAAGGAAGCCTGCCAGAGGGAGCCACAAGTGAAGGAATGTGAACCACTGTGCCGATGAGGGCTGCGATGAGGAGGCCTTTTAACCCTGCCTTTGAACCTATAAACCTTGAAATCAACTCAAAGGTCAAGATGTTAGATGTTACGCCGATGACCACGATTATTAGGACGAAAAAGGGTAAAAGTTCCACCAGCATACGCAGCGAAGCCGCTAAAGCGTTTAAAGCCCTAACTCTATCCTTCCACAAAGCTAAAAACAACAACGAAAACATAGCCAAATCAACAATCAAAGCCGCAACATACAACCCTTAACACCTCTTCTTTCGCCTTCTCCAGCCAAAAGAAATGTAGGACGGAAAAACTATTTCATAGAGTTATCAACGAGGTTCTTAACTATTATTGCGATTGAGGAAAAGAAAAGCCATGTTAATTAACTCTGCCAACACATGGCATTTTGAGGGGTATATGTTAAGGCGATGATTACCAGGCTTGTAGTTTCGGTGTTTGTTGTGGCTCCTGGGAGAGGTTTTGGCCCCTGTTCGCTCCAAGTGTAACGTGTGTAGAAGCCTCCATTATCGGCTTGAAGTTTGAAGATTATGCTGAGCAGTTTTTCTCTGAATTTCAGCTCGTCAAGTTTCCCGAGCGCTTTAGCCGTATAGTATAGCATGGCGAGCTTGTAGGTTTCATAGTATCCCTCTTTCTGGTAGACGCGGTCTGCCAACCCTTTTCCGTCCCAAAGTTTCACAGCCTTTCTGAAATAATGTTCGGCTTGACTGTGGTTCCCATGGAAGGCTTCGATCAGAGCCTTATAGCAGAGCCTATCAGCATAATCGCGGATGTCAAGTCTTTTGTTTGTAGCCTTTTCAGTTTTGACAATATAGGCTGGCCAGCGGTCTTCGACGGTCACCTGCACGGTTATACAGGCTGGAGAGGGAACCCGTTTATGGTTGAAGAGGATTCCGTGAAGAGCATCCTCCCGGTAGCCCCAAACATTTCTAAGCTGCATACTTATCTCTTGGGCGATCTCCGGATAGTAGGGCTTCAACGCATATGAGGCGTAAAGGTTGTCGGCGACAAGCCAGTAGGTTCGAGCAAACTCTGCAGTATCAGGCGATTCGCATACAAGTTTCAAATCCTCGTTAAAGTTCGCCTTCAAATAGTCAGCAGCCCTTTGAAGCTGGAGGCTGTAAGTCTTCCGGTCCTTTTCAGCTAAACTTTCTGAAGCCATGAAAACATTCATGAAAACATAAACGAAAACAAAGGTTGTTAGAGCGATTATTAGGAGCAGTGCAACCCATTTCCAAACAGACATCATCTTCCCCTTAAAATCTAATACCTACCAAACATGGAAAATTTTTGCTAAAGGGGGTTGGCGCTCTAGGCAAATGTTGGTTGTCGCGGTTTAAAGTTTTCACTTTGAGAGGAAGACCCCGACAGCCCTAAACATTTCTAAACTGCACAATTCATCTTTTGACTGCTCTCCAGATACTAGGGTTCCAATGTATATGAGGTGTAAAAAAGTAGTGTTGAGGAAAAGTTAGTCAAGTATTTGCTCTATGAGTTCGGCGTCGCTTTCATGAGGCATCGGTAGACCTGTTACGGCTGCAGCTCTCTCAGTTAGGGCTATTAAGTCATTCCTGTTTATCAGCTCTATTTTGAACTTTCTGGAGCCTGCTAGGAGCTGCTGGAGGCTCACTCTCACCCTGTCATAGAGGTAGCTGTATAGGCCGACTGCGCCCCACGGGATACTCTTAAACCTATCTCCATACCTAGCTTTAAGCTCAGCAACGCATCTGAAGAATTTCTCGGGTGTTGAGCCATACTCCTCGGCGAAGGCCTTTGGAAGCTTGCCTTTCTGGGCTAACTCAACAAAGTATTCGGCTTTCATCACCGCTGTTAGCGGTGATCTGCCCATGACAACTCCCTTAACTATTGGGCCGTCTCCGAAGTTGCTTAGGGCTATAGCCTTATAGATCTGGCTTTCTTCGATAAAGCCTCCAGCCATCACTATGTCTGGTACATGCTTACCCTTCTTCTTAAGGATTTGAGCGCACTTTAAGACTACAACTTCAAGGTAAACGGTTGGTATGCCCATCTCGTCCATCATTGGAACAGGGCTCATACCTGTTCCGCCGCCAGCACCATCGAAGGTCACATAGTCGACTTTAGCCTCTGAAGCCACCTTGAGGGTGAAGGCTACAGCTGCAGGCCTATAGCATCCAGTCTTAATTGAGACACCTTTAGCTCCCTGACTTCTAAGCCACTCAATATCCTCTATGATATCCTTCTCAACAGGCATTCCAACCCTGCTATGCCTCTCAAAGGAGTCAAAGAGGCCTTGCTTGAAGGCGTCTTGCACTACCGGGTCTTCCGGGTCTGGAATTACCACGTAACCTCTCTTTTTAAGTTCAATGGCCCTATTAAGGTCTCTTATTCTAATTTCTCCTCCTATAGCTTTGGCTCCCTGACCCCACTTGCGCTCAATGAAGTTGACTTCAAGTTTGGATAGGACATAGACATCCACTCCCAACCTCTGGTCTTCAACATTCGTCTGAACTATTACATCCCCATACTTTCCATCCCAGAATTCCTTAAAGGTTTTAACCCGCCGCTCCATCTCCTTAGAGTAGGTAACCTTTCCGTTAGTTATCTGGGATTCTGGATCCACTCCGCAGACGTTTTCACCTATAATTATTGCTATTCCTGAAATGGCTGCTCCAATAGCTAGACTATCCCAGTTAATCCTAGCCACATCGGTTGAACCGTAGGCACCTATCATGACTGGAACCTTTAAGGGCATCTTACCTATAACGATTTCAGTTGAGGCGTTTGGGAATAGGGCTACGTCCGGATCTGGCTCTATACCCTCAGCGCCTAGGAGAGCTGCTTGTATGTTTATATGAGACCAGTCTAGGCCGTAATCTTTTAGAGACCCAGCTGTGCTATAGCCGAAATATTTCGGCATAGGGTAAATCGCTTCTCTGCCTCTGAAGGCTGATAAGCCTATCTGGCAGAGAACCGGGCAGTCATAGATACATATTGGACACATACCGCTTATGCTACTGGTATCCTTAACTCTACTTATAGTTCCAGTCGTAGATTTCGCGTTAAGATATGAGGAGTTCGGGTGAACTCTTTCCGACAGGTTAAATCCCTCCTAGTCAACTGCATTCGGAAATTGCAGTATTAGTTTACTTGAGGAATTAATAAGATTTACGGAAAACAATTTCCTATTGATTGCTTTGGAAAGTATTGAGTTTTGGGTGTCCTTATCACAGGTTCTTCCAGTCTAAGTGCTCAACAATAATGGCAAATCCTTAAACTGAAAATCTCAACGTTTCACCGTAAACCCTGCGCCCAATTATGTCATTAAAGCGATCCTCAGATCCGGGACATAGGTATTCTGTACTACTCATTATTAGCGGGTGACCGGGGTCTCAGAAATGTTAAGGTATTTCGATAAATTCAAAAAATACGATATATAGATGCTTTGAAAGTTGTGAAACCATGAAAATTCTGTTAGTTATCCCAAAAAGAGAGGAGCTGAAAAGTGCAAGAAAAATGGGGGAAGAAATGGCCTCAACTCTGAAAGATTTTCAGATAGAGGAGGTTGAAGTTTCTAATCTAGATAAAGAGGAAATTGCAAATGCTGTTGCAAAGACCTATGTGACTGGGCAAAATATTAAGGCTACAATTATCTTAGGTGTAACAGGTCCTCTGCTTTTAAAGGAGCTTAAGAAAATTTTTGGGATACCTTTCTTAAGTTTTGATAATGTTATTCTTTCGGTTGTTGGAAGGTCTCCCCTAGCTCGCGTAGTTTCCGTTGTTTCTACGTTTTCTGAGGAGAAAACACTGTTAACTTGTAAGGCAGTTTACGAGTTCATACCAAACCAGATCTACATTTTAAATAGTAAGGACATAGGAGAGATTCCTCAGCTTTACCGCCGTGGCTACCATATCATTATTCCATGCTCAGCAGAATTAGTATCTAAACCTGAACTGTTAGACAATCTATTAAAAGGGCTGGAAGGAGTCAGTGTCGAAAACCCTTTATCCTATTTTAAAGAGGAAATTTACTCTTTGAATCTAGGCAAGGGTAAGCCTTCAACCTACAAAATTGAGAGGATTTTACCCTGTATTGCAGATTCTTCAAAAATTAGGTTTATAGCCCAGCTGAATGCTAATGTAGAAGACCTACTTCCGATTCTTTACTTACATCTTAAACGTTCCAACTACCTTGAAGCTCTAGACGCCTTAACATTCACAACAGACAAAGAAGAAATGATAACAATTTATGGAAACGGCAAGGTTTGCGCAGGAAAAGTTAAAGATGAAAATAGGGCAAAGGAAATTCTTCTGGAACTTATAGATTTACTGTCAAAGGCTTATGATTATCTTTCTCGGCATGGTTCTCCCCCAGCTGAGATGTTTGAAGCTAGGCGTAAGCTTAACCCTAACATAGTTTATAGCTACCTACCTAAGCTAAACTGTGGAAAATGTGGAGAGAAATCTTGCTTCACCTTTGCCATCAAGCTCATATCCGGAGAAAAGAAGCTTTCAGAGTGTAAACCTTTAGTAGAGGAAGAAAAATACAGAAAAAACAGGGAGTTCTTAGAGAAGCTGTTTAATCCTCTTCTTTGAAGACCTTCAATAAGGGTAAAGAAAAAGTTTGCGATAAACGCTGATTTCCGTTAACAGTTGTTTACGTTTATTCCTCTAAAATTGTCTTTTATAATAAGTTCTTTTGCCTTTCTCACCTCATCGGCGGAAATGTATTTCTCGATGCCCAGGCCTTTACCAATGTCGATGTGTAGAGCCTTCTTTTTCATGCCTATATCCCTAGTCAAAGTAATACTCTTTGTAATCTTAAAACCACCAGCCTCTATTGTTTTTCGGCTACATTCAAATGGGTAACCGTCCACAGTAATGATCTTCTTCGCCGCCTTAGTCTTCTCTAAAACGGGTTTTACCTTTAATTGTACCGAGGGCAGACACCCGATAGGCTGCTTTTTCTAGGCCAAGCTCTTTAACCGCTTCCAGACATGCAAGGGCACTAGTTATTCCAGTATTCGACAGTCCTCCAAAGCATGAAAATATAATGCACTCATGGGTTGACATTCCTTCCCGCCACTCTTTCTCCTCTGCCATCTTAAATCCCCGCGCTTTATCCCCATTCATGCAGTAGCCGACTCTGCTCATATTGGGAAGCCGAGCATTTTCAAGCCTATGTAAACATAGAGGAGGCCTAAGCATATCCTGAGGATTTTCGGCCTTGTTCTTTCGCTTACAATAGCGCCTAATATTGAGAAGGCGGCACTCGTCAACCCGAGGGTTAGGAAGGCTCCATAGTTAAAGTATCCTATGCTGTAGGGTGGGAAAATGCTATTTTTAAGGTTTTGAACTTGTAAACCGTAAAGCATATAGCTAATAGAACCTATCCCAGAGCTGACAACCATCATTGCTAAGGAAAGAAGAATTGAAAGATGCATGGGGAAGCCTAAAACCAGGTTTAGGAGTGGAACATAAACAAGCCCCCCGCCAATTCCTATAAACGCTGCGAAGGTTGCAGCTATAAACCCCCAACAAAAACCCTTAACCATACTTAGGCTCGGTATTTCTTCTACGGGTTTCGGCTTTGCTGTTAAAAACCTCCAGGCGCCAATAAGGCAAACCACGCCAAAAAGCATTTTCATAATCCATCCTGGAGCATAAGAGGTTACTGTAGCCCCTAAAACCGCGCCGACACCAGCACCTAAACCTAAACCCTTCCATAGGTTAAAGGGAAACTTTTTTGTTTTTCCAGCCTTCGTATGCATTTTGGCTCCGATTAGGGCTGTAGGAACAACAACAGCCAAATTTGTTCCAAAAGCAACCTTAACAGCAACATCTAGAGGGCAACCAAAACCTGTAAACATAAAAATCATTACAGGAACCATGATAAAACATCCACCAACACCAAACATTGCACTAACAAACCCAACGCCAGCACCAGCAACAAGAAAAATCCAAACCCACAATGGAACGGTGAAAACCATGCCAACCACCTAGCCTTTAGCCTTTAACGGGCCTATAAAGGTTTAGTAGAAACTAAGAAAACTAAACCTTTAAATATTCAATGAAGCCCAAAATTCCTTTTTAGGAACAGGCTGTTCCCAAGGGGGGAAGTCTATGGCTGAAAGTAAGCCTTCCCGTAGGACTGCTTTGAAGATCGCCGTGACAGCTGTTGTCTGTGGTGTGGTTGCGGGGGTTGGGGGATGGCTTGCCGGCTCAAGCATGGCTCCCCCGCCGAAAACAGTCACAGAAACCGTTACTAAAACTGTTCCGGGGGCTGGGGCGACAGCCACGGAAACGGTCACAAAGACCGTTACAGAAACCACCACGAAAACCGTTACCGAAACTGTTACAGCAGGCGCGAAGCCTTCAGGCCCGCCCATAAAAATAGGCCACCTAGCCGACATGACCGGCCCCCTAGCCGTTTACGGCTACTCTAACAACCTGATCCTCTCGAAGGCTATTGAGTACATTAATGCTCATGGGGGCATAAATGGTAGGCCAGTTGAGCTTGTGGTTGAAGATACGGAGACGAAGGTGGCTACGGCAACCTCGAAGATGAGGAAGCTTATCGAGTACCATAAGGTGGATGTGGTAATAGGCTCCCAGCATTCGGGGATTAACATAGCATGCAACCCGATAGCTAAGGAGCTGAAAACCCTCCACATACCGGTGGGTGAAGCCTACGCGATCACAGCCCAGAAAGGGAACAGGTACGTGATGAGGATAAACAATAATGTGAGGGAGCAGGTTAAGGCTGGAATCGAGGACGCAATCAAGTATGTTGCTAAGAAGTGGGTTACCATGGTTGTGGACTACGCCTGGGGATGGTCGAACGAGGAGGAGTTCCGAAGGTATGCCCCCCAGTATGGAGGAGAGGTGCTGAAGTCCATTAGGGTTCCCCTGGGAACCAAGGACTTCATGCCATACATAGCCCAGATACCCAAGGAGGCTGAGGGCATATTCTACGCTTTCTTCTTCGGAGACTTCCTAAGCCTGATACGAGACCTGCACGCCGTACGTCCAGACCTCAAACAGTACTGCCCCATCTGTGCCCCTGAAGGGATCGACACGGAGACCCTAGGCGAAGCCTTTGAGGGAGCCTACGTGCTCTCATGGTTCCCGAGATACCTATCCGAATATGACACGCCGTTCAACCGGGAGTTCCGTAAAATCTGCGGTATCGACGAGAAGGGTAAGGAGGCTAAAACGGGTAAAATGCTCACCCTCTCCCACAGCTGGGCTCTCTGGGAGGCAGCCTTCGCCCTCAAGCGGGCGATGGAAGAGATAAACTGGAAGAGTAAAGAGGACACGCCGAAGCTGATTGAGGCTCTCGAAGGAATGAGCTTCAAGGAGAGCCTCTTCCACGTGCAAGGTGAAAAGTTCATCAGAGATGTGGACCATCAAACCTTCATGCGTCACTTCCTCATGCGGGTTGAAAACGGCAAGCTGAAGCTTGTGAAGATAATACCAGTGGAGAAGTCCATCTACGAGCCTGAAGTCGACTACACGAAGGAGAGCTTTTAAACACTTCTCCCCCCATTTTTGGCTGATAACCCATGGTTCCCTTAGGCGCCGAGTTCACTTCGAGATTCCTGTTTGTCCTGATTAACGGTTTTGTTTGGGCTTTAATAGTAGCCCTAGTCGCGCTTGGGCTATCATTTATATTCGGCTTAATGGACATCGTAAACATTGCCCATGGAGACCTCTACATGCTTGGAGCAGTCCTCACGTGGTATGGTTTGGCTGCCACCGGAAATTTCTGGCTTGGGGTGATTCTTGCAACAGCAGTAGTTGGTGTTTTGGGTATAGGGTTGGAGCGTGGGGCTTTAAGGCCTGTTGAGGGTATGCCAGCCTACACGGTTGTCGTAACCATCGGCATCTCATACATTCTACAACAAGTGGTGCTTGCAGTCTTCGGCGGAAGCCCCCAGAAGATGTCTGACCCCTTCCCCATGGTTATAGAGTTCTTGGGGGTCCGCTACCCAGGCTATAGGATTTTGGTGGCTGGAGTTTCAGGCATAGCACTCCTCGCCCTCTGGTTCCTCCTCTTCAAAACCTCGGTGGGACTCTGGATTAGGGCTACCATGCAGGATAGGGAGATGGCGAACGCCATGGGAATATCTGTGAACAATATTTACGCTATGACGTTTGCGCTTGGGGCGGCTCTCGCAGCCCTCGGCGGAGCCCTAGCCTCACCCATTGTCCAAGTCTTCTACCTTATGAGCTACGACCTTCTCGTGCTCGTATTTATCATAGTTATTGTTGGAGGTCTCGGCAGCCTCAAGGGCACAATGGTTGCAGCCCTGATAATCTGCCCCCTAGAAAGCGTTATGACACTTTTCGTAACTCCAACGGAAGCTAGGGTCATATCTTTCTTGGTCATGGCGGCAGTCCTGCTCGTGAGGCCTCAGGGGCTGTTTAAGGCTTGGAGGTAGAGAGCCTTGGCGAAGTATAGGCTTAAGCCTACGCTTAGCGGATGCATGCTAGCTACGGCCGTGGTAATTCTGGTGGCTGTTGGCCCCCTACTCCCAGCAAGCCTACGCTCCCTCCTAATAGACATCATGATCTTCAGCATTTACGCCATGGCCTTCGACATACTCTTCGGCTACTCAAACCAGTTCAGCTATGGCCAGGCAACATTCTTCGGGCTTGGAGCCTACGGCATACTGCTGCCCGTACTCCACGCAGGCGTAAACCTTTGGACTGGCATTCTAATAGCTTTAGTTTTGTGCGTGATTTTCGGGCTGGGCTTAGGCTTCCTGTCTGTGAGGCTTGGAGGCGCCTACTTCGTAATTATAACCATCATTTTCAACATGGTTTTCTACCTGCTGGCCTTAAGTTGGACCTGGCTTACTGGAGGTGATGACGGGTTAACCTTCACGGTTCCCCCCGCAACCATAGGCCCTTTAAGCTTCTCCCTTTACAACCCCGTCGTAAACTACTATTTTGCACTGGTTTTCTTCGTAGCCTCCTACGTGGTTCTTAGAAGGTTTGTCGCCTCACCCATAGGGAAAATTCTGATAGCCATAAGGGAGAATGAGGAGAGGGCGAGCCTTGTAGGCTATAACGTCTTCCGCTATAAGCTTTTAGCCTTCGTTATCTCGGCCCTCTTCACAGGCCTAGCTGGAGCCCTCTACGCGATTAGGACTAGGTACGCCTCAGCTGACTACTTCAGCATAATACTTTCAGGGGAGGCTATCGTCTGGGCGATAATCGGAGGTTCAGGAACACTGATAGGCCCAATCATAGGGGTGGCAATCATAAACCCCATAATCTACTATGTTGGAGTTTTCTGGAGACACTACCTAATTATTATAGGACTGCTACTAATACTTGTCCTCAGATTCTCAACCAAAGGAATAGTTGGGGTTGTGAAAAGCAGGCTTGCGGGGAGGCGGGCTAGGTGACAGCCCAAGGGAAAGTGATACTTGAAACGCATGGGCTAACTAAGAGGTTTGGCGGACTTGTCGCCGTGGACCACGTAGACTTTAAGCTTGAGGAGGGAGAGCTGAGGGCGATAATCGGGCCTAACGGGGCTGGCAAATCAACCTTCCTAAACCTCATATCCGGGAGGCTTAAACCAACGGAGGGTAAGGTGATTTTTAAGGGTGAAGATATTACAGGCCTACCATGCCATGAGATAACCCGTAAGGGTATAGCCCTATCCCTCCAGCTCGTCAACATTTTCCCGGAGCTAACTGATTTCGAGAATATTTGGATTGGGGCTCAGATGAGGTTTAAGCATCGAAACCCCTTCGTTAAGGCTGAAACCCTAGCACCCATAAGGGCGAAGGTTGAGGAAATATGTAAAATGGTTGGGCTATACGATAAAATGGATGAAGTGGCGTCAAACCTCTCCCATGGAGACCAGAAGCTTCTGGACATCGGCATAGCCCTCAGCACGGAGCCCTCCCTCCTCCTGCTTGACGAGCCCCTGGCGGGCCTAAGCCGGAAAGAGTTCGCCGAGCTCACCGAGGTCATAAGGGAACTCTCGAAGAGTAAAACCATAATCCTTATAGAGCATAATATAGATGCGGTTCTGAAGCTTGCCAGGAAAATTACGGTTCTGGATAGGGGTAAGGTGATTGCTGAGGGAAGCCCAGTTGAAATAAGCGAAAACGTTAAGGTTCAAGAGGTTTACCTGGGACGGAGGCGGTGAGAACTTGGGGAGCATGCTTAAGCTTGAAAATGTAAACGTTTACTATGGTAAAAGCCACATCCTCCACGACGTTTCACTAGAGGTTGGTGAAGGCGAAATTGTAGCCCTGCTCGGGAGGAACGGCGTGGGCAAAACTACCACGATTAAAACTGTTATGGGGCTGCTGAAGCCCAAGTCTGGCAGAATATTCCTGAAAGATAGGGATGTGACCAACCTTCCAGCCTTCAAGATTTTCAGGAACGGCGTGGGCTACGTGCCGCAGGGGAAGAGGCTTTTCCCCAAGCTTACGGTAATGGAGAACCTGAAACTGGGCCTGACAGTCCTAAGCAAGGTTAGGGGTGAAAGCTTCCCCTTGGAGGAGAAGCTGGAAAACGTTCTAACCCTCTTCCCCCACCTCAAGGATAAGCTTAACCGTGCTGCCACAAACCTGAGCGGTGGAGAGCAACAGATGCTAGCTATAGCGAGAGCCCTTATAACGGAGCCTAAGCTTCTGCTCATGGATGAGCCAAGTGAGGGTTTAATGCCCCTCCTAATCGAGAAGCTTGGAGACACCATAGCCTCAATTAACAGTAGGGGTGTTACCATCCTGCTCGCTGAGCAGAACGCCCCCATGGCCCTCCGAATAGCCCATAAAGTCTACATAATGGATAACGGCAGGATAGTTTATGAGGGGAAGCCTAAAGAGCTCCTCCAAGATGAGGAAACCTTAACCCGCTACCTAGGAGTAAAACTCTAACAGGCTTCTCAGCCAGTCCTCTTTTAGGCGTACGGCGGCTTGGAGTCTGCCTTTCGCCTGAACCGTAGCCCCTAACTATTACCAGGCTTTTGCTTTCGAATCTTCTTACGTTGGCCATGATGTCGCGGGCTTTCAGGCTGAGGGCTTCGGCTAGATCTTTCGAGTAGAAGGCTTCGCCCGCGTGGGCTTGAAGATATTCAAGTATCTTTTTGGCCTTGCTCGGCCCTCTGATGGCTTTCCCGCGCTTGTTCACGTATTCCGCCCTGTAGGGGACGAAGCACACGCGTTGAGGTGCCCCGGGAACCTTCACCGTAAACCAGAGCTCACCCTTCTTCTTCGGGTCGAAGCCCTCCGGCGCTGCAATGTAGAGGTAGTAGCTCCGCGTGTTGGCTATTTTCCCAGCCCGACCGCGAAACTCGCCTCGATACTCCACCAGCGGCTCCCGGCTCCGCAACACCAAACCTCTACGCCAAAGCCTGTAAAGCGCAGACTGAGCCGCAACCTTCCCCAAACCAGCCTCACGCGCAATATCCCTAACCCTAAAAGCCCTCCCGGGCCAACGCCTAAACACACCCAAAACCAGCTCCTCACTACGCCCCAGCAAAACCAAACCCAACCCGCAAGTTCAAACACATAATAGAAATCAAAAAATGCCCTTAAAAAACTATCAAAAAACCACCGAAAAAACCGCGAAAAAACCCCAGAAAAAGCCCAAAAAATGGGGGAAGGCTGGTGCGGCGGGCAGGATTTGAACCTGCGAACCCCTACGGGAGCGGATCTTGAGTCCGCCACCTTTGACCTGGCTCGGTCACCGCCGCTTTCTGGAGGGCCTCAGTCTAACTCTGACCTTTCATCCGTCAGAGTCGGCTTTGTCAGGTTACATCATCGGCATATGATTTGATGGAAGCCCGGCCATATATTGGTTCCGCTGGTTCAACCTTAAACTTCGACGGGAATCCCAGATAAAAGTTTCAGTTTTAAGCCGTCGAACATGGCTTTAAAGGCGTGCACCTTTACTCCTTCTAGGCAGGCTTTCTTTAAGGCTTCTGCGAGGGCTGGGTCTGTTTCCCTGTTGGGCTTGAAACGCGACACATCGTCTCTTTGGGAAACAAAGAAGATGGCTGCCTCGAAGCCCTCCCTTAAAGCTTTAACCAAGGTTTCTAGGTGTCTTCTCCCTCTGAGGGTGGGAGCGTCTGGAAATAGGGCGGTTCTGTTTTTCGCCAAGGTGCAGGATTTCACCTCTATAAGCAGTTTCCTTCCCGGAGCTTCTGCTAGGAGGTCTAGCCTTGAACCCTTGAAAATGGGCTCAACTTCTAGGAGATGATAACTTTCAAAGCCTGGGAGAACCCCTTGCCTTAAAGCTTCAGCTATCAGCCTGTTAGGCATTCGAGCGTCCACTGAAACTTTTACTCCCTGCTGGGTTATGGCTCCAATAAGCGTGTAGCCTGTTTTCCGTCCTCC
>Ga0164311_10001139_pt1 | contig 12741 bp, 10 predicted proteins | sample GuaBasSedimGuay2_FD_121796 | JGI IMG/M metagenome (GOLD analysis project Ga0164311, IMG submission 121796) | Subseafloor sediment microbial communities from Guaymas Basin, Gulf of California, Mexico - Guay2, Core 4569-9, 9-12 cm | ecosystem: Environmental > Aquatic > Marine > Hydrothermal vents...
CAACAATTTTAATCCATTTCTTTGCCATCATTTTAACCACCTGAGTTTTTCAAATTTTTTTGAAATATTATAGAAAAAAGCTATATAAATTTTGCTATTTCAAATTTTTTTGAAATGTTGGTGAATACAGATTTACCATTTTTAAATCTGCATTTTGTTATTGTGAGGATTCAACAATAACAAATTTTCAGTAAAATAGTTTGTTTTGCTGCTGTTATTGCCGTAAAAATGCATGATTGATTTGAAAAATAAGCAAAAATACATCAAATTGGTTCTTTTCAAATCTAACCATTTATGAATAAAAGCAATGATTGAGCAAATGTTAAGTTAAATATGCCACGCTAATGAGATTATCCACTACACCATTTTGCAATCTCGTTAATGCAACCAAATTTAGAGCTAACAGACACAATGTGGTATGAAAAAATGCATATCTTTTTCCTCTTCTATGTAAATTTGTTTCAAATCCTGCATGATTGAAAAGAGTCTTTGAAAATACCCTTTCGTTGCTTCAGGAATTTATTGAATGGTTTGATAATCATCGATACCACATGGGTATCCATGATTATCCTGCCAATGTATATTTTTCAAAAAATGTTACTGATGTTACTTGACAGTACAGTTTTTAAAGTAAGGCTACATCACTTCTATGCCCTTCTTTATCTCCTTCTTTGATACAGCCTTGCCAAGTTTCTTTTCCATCTCTCTATAATAATCCATCATTTCTTCGTCAATGGATGGATGTACTTCTTCCAAGGCTTTCATGAAATGTTCTCTTTTAACAACTTTTGCATTCATGTTTTCACGCAATGCAATCATGCCCGCTTCCCTGCATATGCCCTCAATATCTGCTCCAGCATATCCTTCTGTTAGCTCTGCTAGTTCATCCAAATCGACATCATCTGCAAGAGGCATGTTTTTGGTGTGTATTTTGAAAATTTCTTTTCTTGCTTCCTTATCTGGAGGTCCAACAAGAATAAGTTCATCAAATCTTCCAGGACGAAGTAAGGAAGGATCTATTATATCTGGCCTGTTTGTTGCACCTATGATAACCACGTCATTTAATTGTTCAAGTCCATCTATGGAAGTGAGTAGCTGGTTCACTACTGTCTCTGTTACTCTCGAGCCTTCATAGCTTCCTCTCCTTGGAGCTAGAGCATCGAGCTCATCCAAAAATATAATTGATGGAGCAGTTTGCTTAGCCCTTTTGAACAATTCTCTTATTGCTTTCTCACTCTCTCCAACCCACTTGCTGAATATTTCTGGTCCTTTTATAGATAAAAAGTTTGCCTGACTTTCTGTTGCAACAGCTTTGGCAAGCAAAGTTTTACCTGTGCCAGGTGGCCCATATAACAAAATTCCTCTTGGCGGGCGTATACCCATTCTCTTGAACACCTTTGGATTTTTAAGAGGCCATTCCACTGCTTCAATGAGACGCTGTTTTACATCATGCAAGCCACCTATATCATCCCATTTTACCTTTGGAATTTCAACCAGCACTTCCCTCAGTGCAGATGGCTCTATGGATTTCAATGCCTCCTTGAAATCACTCATTTTAACAACCATCTTCCTTAATATTTCTGTTGGAATTGGCTTATCTAAATCAATCTCTGGCAGATAGCGGCGTAACGCACTCATTGCTGCTTCTCTTGCTAAAGCTGCCAAATCAGCGCCGACAAAACCATGAGTAACATCAGCTAAATAGTCCAAATCAACATCATCTGCAAGAGGCATGCCACGAGTATGAATCTGCAGAATTTCTCTCCTGCCATTTCTATCTGGCACCCCTATTTCTATTTCTCTGTCAAACCTTCCAGGGCGGCGTAAAGCAGGGTCAAGTGAATCTGGTCTATTTGTGGCGCCAATTACTATTACTTTGCCCCTTCCTTTCAATCCATCCATTAGGGTTAAAAGTTGCGAGACTACTCTTCTTTCCACTTCTCCATGCACTTCTTCGCGCTTTGGAGCAATGGCATCGATTTCATCAATAAATATGATGGAGGGAGCGTTCTTCTCTGCCTCTTCGAATGCTCTTCTTAGATTTTCTTCGCTCTGTCCATAAAATTTACTCATTATTTCTGGCCCATTTATTGTAAAGAAGCTTGCTCCAGATTCATTTGCTACAGCCCTTGCAATTAATGTTTTACCTGTACCAGGCGGCCCATAAAGCAGCACGCCTTTTGGAGGATCAATACCCAGTCTTTCGAAAAGTTCTGGATGTTTTAATGGCAGCTCTATCATCTCTCTTATCTTCATTATTTCTTCGTGCAAGCCACCTATATCTTCATAGCTAACCTGTGGCAGCTTCAACATTTCCTCTTTTATCGGCTCCTCTCTAACAACAATCTGAGTATCTTCTCCTATCAAAACAATTCCTTTTGGCTCTGTTTTTACAACACCAAAAGGCAATGAATTTCCAAATAAGGCAATGCCAGGAATAACTATTGTATCCCCAGCTGTAACTGGCCTTTTTAATAAGCCGCGCTTAACTAAATTTTCTATTCCATGTCCAAATTGAATGCGCTGACTTTGTGAGATAGCAGGAGCTATAACAACTTTTTCAGCTATTCTGGGCTCAGCCTTGCGAACAATGACTTTGTCTCCTATGCCCACCCTTGCATTTTTCCTTGTTAAATTATCTATTCTTATTATTCCTTTTCCTTCATCAACTGGGCGGGCTCTCCATACTATTGCACCTGTTTTCCTTCCGCCTTCTATTTCGACAACATCTCCAGGTGAAACTCCAAGTTGAAGGCGAGTTTCAGCATCAAGCCTAGCCCTTCCAGCTCCAACATCTTGGCTTAATCCTTCAGCAACTCTTAGCACAACTTCTGTCATTTTACACCTATTTTATCATAACGTACTTATATTAATCTTTTGCTATCCGAGCGGATTTGGAAGAGCTGCTAGAGCATATCCTGCTATGAAAAAAGGAGAAAAGACATCTTCTGCAGCGGGAAGGAAGAAATTTATTATCACGCCAACAAAACCAATGAGCATTATGCCATCTTCACTATTCATACTTTTTACACCTTTAATACCAACTGTTGTTATCACACCATTATCAAGGCCGATGAGCATTGCTGGGACAGCGAGACGAACTGGCAAAAGATGTGTTAGGGCAGCAAAAACAGCTGTTAAAAGGATAGCGGCAAAAGCATTCCCAGTTATTGCCAACATAAGGAAAAGGAAAGTTAAATCTGCAGTATAAAGAGCTATTCCCTTTCCGGCGCCAAAAATAAGGCTCATGTAATTTGATATGTTATTATCACTCATTTTAAATATTAAGTCATCTCCATCCATGGAAGATAGCAGAGATGCAGCTTTCTTTTCATCCATGCTTTCCATGTCTTTCATTAATTTTTTCGCTTCATTGATACTCATCTCCTTCCTTATTTTGCTGATTCCATTGATGCCATAATAGGTTATGGCGACAACAGCTTTTTCTTCTCCAGCTTCTATTATGCTGCCAAAAGGTATGGCTAGCATAGCAATAGCAACAAAAATGGCAATACCTTTCATAGTATTATTACGGCGTAATATATATGCTTTACGGCTTCTCTATTTTATATCCTGCTCTTTTTATTGCATCAATTGCTTTTTCTCTGTCTTCCGGATTTAGCAAGCCAACAGATTTTTTCTCCAGGGAGACATAAAAATTTTTTATGCCTTTCTTTCTCAATTCTTTTTCTATTGTTGCTTTACAGTTTCGACAATGCATATCTGGCACAAATAGAATCTCTGTCATTTCCATTTTCTTTTCTAAGAAAGGAGCTATTAAAGCCCTGCCAATCAATGCTGCAAGTATAATGCCAGATAATAGTTTAATCCAGTACGGTGGCATGAAGGTGAGTGTGGCTATGTTTTGCCAGTAATCCCATATAAAATTGAATGTTATGCCAGCAAATAAAGAAAGTGTTATAATGGAAAACAAATATATAAAGAAACTTCTCCTGCCAAGCTTATATCTAACAAAAGATAAAGTTATTGTATTGGTTGCAGGACCAGCTATTAAAAAAACGAGAGCAGATCCAGGAGAGAATCCTTTTGTAATGAGGGCTGTTGCTATTGGAATGGAGCCTGTAGCACACACATAGAGAGGCAATGAAATGGCGAGAGCTGCAAACATGTCATATGGATATGAAGCTTTTATCTGAAAAGGTATAGAGGCTATTATTCCTCCTGCGATAACACCTATCACAAGCCATTTTCCCATATCTTCAGGCAATTCAAGAAAAGCATATTTTAGCCCATCTAAAAAGCTCTTTCTTTCCTCCTCATGTTTATGTTCTTTTATCTCTTTTCCATCTCCTTCAATCATGTAATTCACAAAGCCAGTAAAAATGCCTGCAAAGAATGCAAAAAAAGGGCGAAAAATAGCAAATAAAGGGCCAAGTAGAGAGTATGTGGCAAGAATTGAATCAACGCCTGTTGTAGGTGTTGAAACAAGAAACGAGAGTGTGGCGCTTTTACTTGCTCCTTCTTCATGCAAGGATGTTGCTATTGGTATTACTCCGCATGAACATACAGGCAATGGAACACCAAGCAGGCTGGCTTTAAATATACTCTTTTTACCTCCACCCAGATGTTTTTTAATAAATGGACTGCCCAGATAAATATGAAGCAATCCTGCTATGAACATACCCAATAAAAGATAGGGCGATATATCTAGCCATAGTTCAACTATTTCTTCAATCATTCCCAGTCAAGCAATCTCTTTTCTCCCTCTATCTTCTTTATATCTGTTATATCCTGCGTAACTTCTATTGTGCCAATATACTCGCCATTTTTCCTGACTGCAAAATATCTTATGTATATTTTTCTTCCATTCATATCGAGCCAAAATTCTGCTTTATCTCTATTTCCTTTTTTAAATTCCTCTAATATTTTGTTTACAATATGAACGCTTTTGCCTGGATGACAATTCTGCACTTTCCTGCCTATTATGGCTTTTGTCCTCACAAAAATTCTATCCTTTGACTGACTGAAATATCTGACAGTATCATCTTTATCCACGAAAGTAATATCAACTGGCAGTGTATTCAGCATAGCCTCAAGTTCTTCTTTTGATAAACTTCCTGTTTCAAAATTAATCACACCTTCTTTTTCCTCACATGGTTTTTCCTCATATTCAATCTTTTTCACTGGAGGTGTGAAGCAACAATATCCAATTTCATCAAATTGCTGCCTAATATCTTTCCATTCTTCTTCATCCATTACCTTTAAAGCTGTTGGGAAAAGCACATTATTTTCCTTATAGAAATGGCTAGATAGCATTTTTTGCAGAGCAATAGCCATTTCCTTCAACCTTTCAAAATCTTTCTTTTCTGCAAATTCATAAATTTTCTTTTTCATCTCTCTTATTTTATCGTGTTCCATCCACATAATGGCAGGAGGCTCCGTTATGCCGTGCTTTTCTATGTAAGGAAATAAAACATTCTCCTCCCTCAGATAATGCTTTTCAGCCTCTTTCAAATGGTGCACTATTTTGTCAACCCTCTCAGCATCATTTTCGTTTGCTGCTTTATTCAACTTTTCAGCAAATTCAAGCAAAATTTTATGTTCCTCCATTAATATATACAAGGGATGCCATTCTGGCAATGAAATTGCTTTTTTCTCAACTGCCTCTTTAAAAATCTCTAAATGAATGTCACATAGTTTTTGAATTTCTTCTCTTGATATGCCTTCTTTAACCATTTCCTGTTCTACTTCTGCTATTTCTGCAGGTGTTAAGTCCTTTAAAATTTCTTTTGCTTTTTCTCTGACTTCTTCAATACTTGCACCCTGATGCAACTGTTTTATTATGCTCTTCAACACACCCTTTTTATCTCCCAAAGCTTCCATGATGGTATTACAGTGTAATATAAAAAGATTATGGGTATTTAATGCAATCTGGAGGAACATACTTTACTAGCCTAACTATTCTCCCAGCCCTGTAAATCTTGAGGTCTTTCTTCCTCAGACAATCAGCATCTATCAAAAGAATAACTACTTTTTTATCATGTCTTAGAGCCGTTCTATGAGCATCTTCCTTGTTTATTGTTAAATGCACAAATTGTCTTTTCATGGGCTTAATACCCTCCTTCAGAATGCCTTCCAGATTTTTATATGCAGTGCCGTGATAGAGAATTTTGCTGTCTTTATCTTCCTTATGATCAAGGATAACGCTGTAGCTATGGCCATAACGAGCCCTTATTTTATTACCTTTAATTTCATATCTGTCTTTTTCATCGCTTTCAGCTACTATCCTCACATCTTTCTCTGCAACCCATGGATAAACTTCCTTAACGGCGGAAAGGAGCGAATGCAGCTCAACGAAGCCAGTTTTATCTGGCTTTATACCAAATTCCCATGGAGCATGCCGTAAAATATAACACATGAGTTTACTGAGCTTAATCTTTTCTTCATTTTTCATTGTTCAACCCAGCATCATTTCCTCATATTCTTTCAGATATTTCATTGATTTTTTGACATCAACAAATAGCTTTTCAGCTTCTTCAATGTCTTCCCTTGTTATCTTTTCCCTTTTATGATATGAGGCAATGTTTGATGCAGGCGCTATTAGCTGGACAGCATATCGCAACGATGCTTTCACTCCTATCTCTGTTAAGTATTCCAGAGCATCCTTTTCCATTTGCACTTTTTCTTCTTTCAAGCGTATTTCCAGAATTTTCTTAATTTCATCCCTGTTATATGGTTTAGTTGTTATTATGAGCAGCCTGTCAATGAAATCCAAAGGAACACCATGAGGAGAATTTATATCCGTTCCTCTTATCCTTGCCATTCCTCTGTTGGAAGCAAGAATAATAATTGGTGCCAAATCAGATTCCATTGCTCTGTTTAAAAATGCAAATGCTTCTATATCCAACATATGTACCTCATCAATAAATAAAACACCTGGTATAATCTCTGCTCTTCCCTCGTCAACCCATTTCTTGACCATTTCATCAACTTCCTGCCTCGTTTCATTTGTTATTTCTTCTTTTCCACCAAAGAATAAGCTAAAGAAACTTCCTCTCCTTGATGTCGCTGCATCCAAATCATGCAATGAAAGAACATAGACAAATTCTTTTTCCTTGACAATGCTTCCCTCTGGCAATTCAACTGCATCTTTAACATGCAAATCCATACTTTCCTTTTTCAAAGCTTCTTTTGTTTTTCCAAGCTTAACTATTCTTCCAGAATCAGCATCTATTTGGATAACATCACCTACTTCTACATTCTGCTGAATTAAATATTGAGCAAAAGTTTCATCCACCTTAAATTGCTTTTCCTCATCCTTTGTTTTTAAGCCAAGTGTAGCTGATTTGGGCACTTGCTGATATGGATTGTATGGATGTGGCACTGTTTGGATATCAAGAGTTGTTACCTCTCCTTCGTAAATTTTTCGCATTTCATGTATTCTTACTCCTATAGCTTTTCTCAATGCCTGCATTAAAAATTCTGTCTTCTTCATTTCTGCAGAATAAATTTCTGAGCCAGAGATAGAAACAAAAGGGACATCCCTGCCAAGTTCTTTGGCTATGCCCACTGCTATTGCTGTTTTGCCTGTTCCAGGTGGACCAGCAAGTAAAATAGCTCTTCCTGCAAATCTGCCCTTTTTCACCATATCAACAATTATGCCAGCTGCCTCCCTCGCCTCTGTTTGCCCTACTAGGCCATCGCCAACAAATTTTGCTTTTCTTCCTTCCAAACCTAAGCCGGTAATATGAGAGTGGCTTCCTATTCTTTCAAACTTTGCCTCCTCCATTTTCATCACCTATTATCTCAAACACTATTTGTGTAAATACTCTATTTTTTCCAAATTTTCCATATATGGCTTTAAGCTCTTTTTCCAAATCTTTTTTCCTTTTCATTCCTTCCATAAGGACATCTTTTCTGTTAATTTCTTTCCAGGGAATCTGCCTCACTTCAACAATTCGAGCTTTGCCTATATATTCTCCTCCCGCTATTATCTTCACTATTTCATCCTTTTTATAATTTTTTGTCCCCATTCTAAGCGTTGCTACTTTCTTCCCTTCTTTCAGCAAACTTTTGTACTTCTTTTTGAAATTCAAGCACTTCATCTTTATCACCATAAAATTCATTTACAATTTTTTTGACAACTTCAATCAGCATTTCCTTACATTTCTCTTCATTTTTGCCCATTATATTGGCAACCCTATCCCAGCTTTTGCACTGCAGATTCTTTGTAAGCAGGAGTAATCTCTCTTCCTCATTTAAAATTTTTTTCCTGTTGCTGAGGAAGAAATTATATGATAACTTGAATAAGCAATCTTTTACTGTTTTGTAAGTCAGGCCAGCCTTCCATATATATGCCAGCAGCCTACTCAACTCTTTTTCATCTATGCCTAAATCAATTTCCTCTCCTTCATATGAATCTAAAATCATTAAAGCAACCCTGCTGTTTAAATCACGCAAAGGCTCAATAAGCCAGTACATGAACCTTTTCATGAATTCTTTCCTCATCTCTCTCAATTCTTTTTCAAATTTTTCATTTAATGGCTTTATGACAGCAACAGAATATTCTGCACTGACTTCATTCATGCTTGTTGTCATATGCATCGGCAAAAACCCATTTTTCATCCAGAATTTGAGTAATGAGACTGTGGCGCCGAAGCTTGCCCCCACATAATCAAGCTGCATTCCTCTTGCTTCCTCTATAACATTTTCCAATGCCTTTGAGCCTATTCCATGCCTAAATAAATCAGGATGAACTGCTATTCTAACAACTCTCATTCCTTTGTATTGTCCAAGCTTTTTCTTGCGATAATGTCTTATCATTATTTGCGGGAGAACATTGCCTGGAATCATTGAGCTTTCATAATAGAGGCGATGGCAGTCCTCTTTGCTCATATTTCCTTCCAGAGCAAGCTGCATGGAACAAATTATTTTGCCTTCATAACTTAAAGCGCGAGCCATCTGATTGGGGGCATCACATAATATTGCCAAATCATTGGGGTTGTTTTTGTAATGAGCTAAAATGAGAATGCCGAAGAACTGACGAAGTTTTTCCTCCTGTTGCAAAATATTTTCCATCTGAATTTTTTCATATACGACTTTACTCAAATCAACTTCTTTAACTTCTGCTGCTTCCGCATCCAAAAGCAAGGTATCAAAAGCCCATTTTTCTATAGGGTCATATTTGCTATAGCGAATCGGCTCTTCCATTTCAAATTCTATCAGCTTTATATTCATTGATTTGAGGCGTTTCAAAAATCTTATTGAAAAACTTCTGCCTGCTCCTTCATAGCCATGCACTGTTGAAGAATAAATTATCCTGTTGGAGTTTTTGGTGAAGTTGAGCAATATATTAGGTGGGATGGAAGCTGCTTCGTCCACAACAATTAAATCAGCATATTTTTCTATTGCATTCAACGGTTTGAAATATTCGATAGTTACATTGTTTAAATGTAGAGCAACAGCATCTCCTCCTGCCTTTCTTTTATTTGGCTTCTGTCCCATTTTTTTCCATACTAACTCTGCAAACTTGAAAATTTCCTGAACATTTTTTATATCAGGAGCTACAAGCATGACATACATGCTCTTCTTATATTCAAGAAGCTTTTCTATTAAAGCAGGCAATGCAATGCCAATGGCGCTTGATTTTCCTCTGCCCCTGTTAGCTTTCAAAACCACTGCAGTCGTTGGATTTGGCTTTTCTATCATTTCTTCCAAGCATTTTATGAAATCCACCTGATCTTGAGTTATGGCAACTTTGTAAGCAATGTCATTAAACTCTCTTTTTTCTGGCAGAACAGGCTTTTTCCTTTTTTCCTTCTTGCTCTTATATAAGCCACTTTTTATTACAATGCCATCCTCAATTATTGCTATACCATTATGCTGCTTTAACTTCTCAACAAACCACGGAATAAAATTCTTCCTTATATCCTTCTCCTTATAAGGGGGCGTAAGCAGGCGAAGATGATATCTATTAACCATTTCCTTCCATTCCTCAAGCTTTGGGGTTATGAGAAAAATTAATCCTCCTCCTTTTACTATGCCATATAACTTGCCAACATCAGATGGCTGCAGGGAATGATATATGTCCAAAATTAGAATGTCATAAGTGGTGCCAAGCAGTTTGCTTGAATCCTTTAAATGGAAACAATCTATTCCATTAAATTTCATCTCTAATGAAGAAAGGAGAGCAATCTTGCCATTATAATCTGCAAGAAAAGAAAAGAGAATATGAAAACTTTTTTCCCTACTGCCAGCTAAAACTACCATACGCCTTTCATTATATTTCTTTGCCTCCGCTGCCAATTTCTGAATATGTTCTAACGCCTCCATCTCCTTTTCCATATATCATGCCTATTTTTAAACTTGATGAAGAAAAATGGAAATGAATTGGTTGGTGGCTGCATGAGTTCGTTATTTAATGGAGTGGGCATATTGCTGCAACAATTGTTATTCTTTTGCTGAAAGGAAGGAATAATTTTAAAATATCGTTTTGCATATTAACTCAGGGCTCGTGGTCTAGGGGTTATGACGTCGCCTTGACGAGGCGAAGGTCGGGAGTTCAAATCTCCCCGAGCCCATATTTTTATATAAAAATTTCCTCAACAAATGCATCAAGCTTTTCTTTGTATTTTTCTTCTAGGGGCCCCTTCATGCCCTTTACTTTAATTTTAATTTCTGAAATCTTTATCATGCCCTTTTTATTGAGAATTTCTTCCATTTTTTGAATAACTTTTGTATCGGGGCTTATGCAAGTTGTCATGAGAGCATATTTTGCTTCGCTCTTTGGTTTTATTTTCTTCAAAAATCTCCTCATTTTCCATGGAATGCTTCCTATATGTGTCGGAGAGCTGAAAATATAAAAATCTGCTTCCGGCAATAAATTTGGCTTTATTTCGCGAATGGAAAAAGAATCCACATCATATCCTTTTGCTTTTATTATGCTCTGCAAATATTCTGCACATTTTTTTCCATTTCCATATTTTGATTCATATACAATACAAACTTTCATTTTGATACAACGAGGCACACCTTATATCTTTATCTAAATTTCAAAAAGAAAAAGTTTCTGTCAGTTATTAACTCATTGCATGCTGCTACATTTCTACCTGTTTCCATCTGACAAAAATATCTTTTCATTATTTCAAATTCTAAAATTTCTGATGGTATAGCTATATCCATAACATTTTAATGATACTTTTTCATAAAGGAGCGATGAAATGGAGCATGTAACGGAAGGAGTGAAAATTCTTTTAGGTAATCCAAAAAAAGCAATAAGGAAGCTGGCTCTGCCAATGATTGTTGGCTTGTCAGCACAAATGGTGTATAATATTGTAGATGCAATATGGGTTTCTGGTTTAGGAGCAGATGCTCTTGCTGCAGTTGGTTTCTTCTTTCCTTTCTTCTTTCTTTTAATGGCTCTTGCAACTGGTATAAGTGTTGGAGCAAGTTCTGCAATTTCAAGGAAAATTGGCAGCAGAAATAAAAGAGATGCAGATAGCGTGGCAATTCACTCTTTAATTATTGGGGGTATTGTAGCTATAGCTGTTAGTTTGCCCTTCCTCATATTTATTGATAAGCTCTTTGCTGTAATGGGTGCAGGAGAGGTTACAAAAATGGCAACAGCATATGCAAGAATACTGTTTGCTGGTTCAATCTTCATTTTCTTCTCAAGCATAGCCAATGGAATTTTAAGAGGAGAAGGAGATACAAAACGAGCCATGTATGCATTACTTCTGGGCTCAATCCTAAATATTGTACTGGACCCAATTTTCATTTACACTTTTCGCTTAGGAGTGGCTGGGGCAGCATGGGCAACTCTTATTTCAATTATCACTTCGTCTATCCTCCTTTCTTACTGGTTATTTTTCAAAAGGACTACTTATGTTTCTATTCATTTCAACGAATTTTCTTTTAACTGGCAAATAGTAAAGGAAATTCTTAAAGTGGGAATACCTGCTTCTGTTATTCAACTTTCAATGTCTTTTTCAATTCTTGTTCTTAACATTCTTGTGGTAAGAGCAGGAGGCACAGATGGTGTAGCTGTTTTCACCACAGGATGGAGGGTTGTAATGATTGGAATGATTCCTTTACTTGGTATTGCAACTGCTGTGACAGCTGTTACAGGAGCTGCATATGGAGCAAGGGATGTTGAAAAATTAAATACCTCTTACATGTATGCAATTAAACTCGGATTTGTGATAGGAACAACAGTAGCAATATTTACATATGTTTTTGCCCCTTGGATTACCCTGTTATTCACTCATTCTCAAAATTCGGCTCGTATAGCCAATGATTTAACCACTTTTCTTAAAATAATCACTCTCTTCTATCCTTTTGCAACATTTGGTATGTTTTCATCAGCAATGTTTCAGGGAATTGGAAAAGGAATGAATTCGCTGGCTGTCACAATTCTGAGAACCATAATATTGACGGTGCCAATGGCATATATTTTTGCATTTACCATCCATCTCGGCCTAAAAGGTGTATGGATGGGAATAGTTGTTGGCAATACTATTGCAGCATTTATTGCATTCTCATGGGCTAAAATGTATGTAAGGAAAATGGAGCATTGATGCCCTATCTTTGTTCTTGTGTTTTAGTTTTATTTTTATAAAATAAGTATATTGCATAGCATAACCAAAAAATGCCCAAGGTAGCTATAAGCCAGACTGTTAAAATTGTTGGGACTAAAAATGATTTATATTTTGTGCAACTCAAAACAGGTGATAAAGGAAGAAGCGTTATTGACAAGAGGAGAGAAATGCTGATGCATATGAG
>Ga0164311_10001140_pt1 | contig 12740 bp, 14 predicted proteins | sample GuaBasSedimGuay2_FD_121796 | JGI IMG/M metagenome (GOLD analysis project Ga0164311, IMG submission 121796) | Subseafloor sediment microbial communities from Guaymas Basin, Gulf of California, Mexico - Guay2, Core 4569-9, 9-12 cm | ecosystem: Environmental > Aquatic > Marine > Hydrothermal vents...
GCGGCTAGGTTTAACCTGGAAAGAAGTTGAAAAGGAACTCAAGAGAAGAGCGGCGGTTTTGAAATGGATGGCGGAAAATAACATCAGAAAATACACCGAAGTAGCCAAAATCATACGCGAATACTACGCCGATCCAGAGAGAGTCTACAGAAGAGTGAGAGTCGGAGTGAAATGAAAGCAGGCTCTTTTAGGAAAAAACTCAAAGTCTATTATTTGAAACTTGAGAAAAAAGTGGGGCCTATAGTTAAGCCGCTGAAGAATCGCTTAGAGAATTTAATGGAAAAAATAAGGGTTGGAGCTACAAAACCTCAGGTCATTGCTTATAACCTACTAGGAGACAAAACAGCGAGGTTTTTGCCGCTGTTCAAAGGTTTGGATGAAAATCTTGAAAAATCAGAGATAAAAATCAGTTTTAGGGCATACGTGAGTCTTACAATTTTAGCAAGCCTAATAATGTCGGTCTCGACTTTGACTTTAACACCTATAATCCTATACTTTCTCCTCAGAATACCGCTAATTTCGGCGATACTTTTCGGTTTAGGCTTCTCTATGCTATGTGGCGCCTTTACAACTATAGCCTTCTACATATATCCGATATATAAGGCTGACACATTGAAGAGAAAGCTTGAAGATGAGCTGCCTTTCGTAACTGGATATATGGCGGTGCTTGCTGGTTCAGGCGTAACTCCAGATAGAATTTTCAAGGCGCTAGCTAAAATAGATTCTTCCTTAGCAATAACTGAAGAAGCAAGGAGAATCGTTAGAGATGTTGAGCTTTTCGGGGCAGACATAGTATCTGCTCTCGAATCAGCTTCGAAAAGGAGCCCTTCTGAAAAATTTAGGCACTTTCTTCAAGGCTTCATAGCCACAGTGCATTCTGGCGGAAACCTGGTTGCCTATCTATTGGGGCGCTCGAAACATTATATGCGACTGAAGAAAATAACTCTGAAGAAATTCGCCGACACCCTATCGCTACTATCGGAATTTTACGTTGCAATACTTGTCGCCGGCCCGTTACTATTGGTTATCATGCTAGCGGTAATGGCGATGCTAGGAGGTGGCGGAATGGGCTTTTTAGACCCCAAGCTCCTGCTGTATCTACTAACCTATATAGCAATTCCAGTAGCTTCAATGATTTTCATAATCATTCTCGACATCCTGACACCGGGGTGACAGCTTGCCAAAAATAGAAAAATGGGAAAAGAAACTCATATGGTTCACCTCTATAATTTTAGGTCTATTCATAATTGCCGTTGCATTTGCATCTGGCTATCGAGATAAAGCCCTAGACGAATTCATTCTGCTAGCGGTCGCGGTTGTCGTCTTCCCTCCATCCATGGCGGATTATATAGATTATCGATGGAGAAAGTCGATAGATGAGAACCTTCCAGACCTTTTCCGGACAATTGTTCAAGCTCAGAAAACGGGGATGACTTTGCCTCAAGCCCTAGAAGAAGTTTCAAAAAGAGATTACGGACCTCTAACAAAGGAGCTAAAGAAAATTAACGCCCAGATTTCTTGGGGTATGCCGTTTGAAGAGGCTTTACAGTCATTTGCTAAACGAGTTAACACGATGCTTGTGAGACGGACAGTTCCGCTAATTATTGAGGCAGGCCGTTCGGGGGGTAGAACCGATAAGGTTTTCGAACCCCTCGGAAAATTTGTTAATTCAATCTTAATTATGGAAAAGGAAAGAAAAGCTCAAACAAGACCTTACATAGCGATAATCTATGTAGCATTTTACGTATTCATCTTCACTGTGGTCTTATTATTCAAAACTTTCTTTGTCAGCATAGAAGGAATGCCAATTCTTGGCTCATCTATAATGAGCGCTGAGGAAACTAAGAGATTATTCTTTCATATGGGCGCTTTACAAGCATTCTTTGGTGGATTAATCGCGGGAAAGATGAGTGAAGGAAAATTAAACGCTGGACTTAAACATAGCCTCGTAATGCTCGTTTCCGTATATCTAGTGTTTAAATTTGCACTTTAGGTGAAAAAATGAAAGTATTGAAAGGCACCAAAGCTGTAAGTCCCGTGCTGAGCAATCTTCTACTCGTGGTTGTAGCTGTTTCAGCTATGTCCATAGCGACTGCTGCAACTTACGTTATAACAACAAATCTGAGGGAAACCATGGGAGAGCGATTCATAGTTGAAGATGTATGGTTCAAGTCTGGAAATGAAATAGCCATTTACATCCGCAACACGGGCAAGGCATCCATAACAATAGACACGGTATATATAAATCAAAAACTGGTATCGACAACAGAATTAAGATTAAACGTTGGTGAGCATAACTGGTTAAACATCACATATGCATGGTCATCTGGTATAACTTATCACATCAAAATCGTTTCTAAGAGGGGAACGGAATTTGCAGATTATTACGTTGCTCCATAAACTTAAAGCCAGCAAAAAGGCAGTAAGCAATGTCATTGTAATAGTGCTAAGCCTAATCCTCATAGTCGTCATAGTCGCTAACGTAGTTTTATGGAGCTATCAAATGAACCAATATGACTGGCAGAGAATGCAAGAGAAAATAGAAATAACTGATGTATCCTTAATAATGCACACATGGTATTATTCCGGTTTTAATTACCGAGTTCAGCACAACATTACCGGAAGTGTGGCGGGGCCCGTCACGGAGTACCAAATGAGAATTACAATTGTGAATGGGACAGGAACAAGCGGAGGAGAAGTCCATTATACCACTAATGTCAGCCAGCCCGACTTTGACGATGTAAGATTTACATGGCTAAACAGCACAAGCGGAAGAGAACAGCCAATATCCTACTGGCGCGAAAATGTCTATGAAGGAAAAAATGCAACTTTCTGGGTCAAAATTCCATCAATACCCGCCAATCCAAACTCAGCCATAATATACATCTACTATGGAAAAGATGATGTCTCAACCGAGAGCAACGGAGACGCAACATTTCTTTTCTTTGATGATTTCGACGATGGAGTAATTAATACCACTAAATGGACAAATATTAACGATGCAACAGAAAGCGGAGGAACACTTAGGGGAAACGGCGGGAACCAAAAAATATGGATGAGAACTCAGCGAGTTTTCTCTGCTCCTTTCAGAGTAAATTTCAAAATGAAAGGCGAGTATAACAGCGACTTTGATAGCGGCGTCCAGGTTGGCAACATTTATTTCATAAGTGACCGAGGAACCAATGCTCCTCGTATAGGAACAAGCTGGGTTTATCCTTCTGGATCTGCGGGAAATGTCATATCTTGGCATATATACGAAGTAACGGTTTTATCTCTCTTCCAAGAGTTTTATGACATTACATCTAACAAATATACATCAGCCTCTTACTCCTATGTCACTGGTCCATTACGCTTAATTGGAGATTCTGACAGTCGGAATAGAGACACCTTTTACGATTGGATTTTTGTGTGTAACTACATTAATCCTGAGCCTACGCATGGGGCTTGGGGAAGTGAGGAGGCCTATACAGATAGAAGCGTTCAGAGCGAAGTGACGCTTAAAATAAGAAACTTAGGTGCTTCAACGCTGCATATAATAGCTATTTGGGTCAACAATGTGACGTTTCATAGACGGTACACAGTAGATGTATTCGTTAGTTCAGGTGAAATCGAAACATATTCCATCACTGACGAAAACCTACCAATTAATGCATGTATAGTTAAGGTTGTTACTGAAAAAGGAAACATCGCTATTTATTCGCTTGGCTAGCCTTTCCTAGGCATTTCTTTTTCAAGGCATTAACTACCTCTTTTGGATTTTCGGCCTCTATAACCTCAATCTTATACAGTGAGGCCATCTTTTTTCCATTTTCGCTTATTTTTGGAACGGCTATTAAGCATGCTTTGTCTGGCATAACATCGAATATCTTTGCAAACATAGCTATTACTGGTTGTTCTGAAATTTCCTCATCAGATGTTGCAAGATCCATAACCATTAATTCGCGGGTTACTCCTTTCTTGTAGGCTGCTATGTCAAACATATGTGTTGCGCCAGACTTTCCCTTTAGGAATGCTGGACTTTCAACTTCGAACCCCGCTTCTTTTAGGAATTCACTTATTGGAGCGACCATTACTTGACCTAATGTTGCTTCTTTGGCAGCGGCTTCGCTTAGCGTATAGGAGTAAACATGCTTACATACTGCGTTTTCAAAATTGAAGGTTTTTTTGCAGTCTCTGCAGAAATGATTTGTGACTGGAATGTCGAAATTCTTTCCACATTCGTTGCACTTGCACCATATTCCGGCTCTTCTATAATCTATATCTGGCTTTTCTAAGACTTTTCCGCATTTTGGACAAACAAGTTTTCCCTTTTTGTTAAGAAATCTTTCTTCCACATCGATGTATCCGCACTGAACATGTTCAATTAATGAGCTTCTTCTTATATTAAATGCGCCACAATATGGACAGCAGTAACGTGTTGAAATATTTACAGAATCACAGTGCGGACAATAAATAGCTATGTCATATAACTTTCTTTCTAAAATTCCCGCCTCATATAACATATTCAAAAATTTTTCAGTTTCCTCAGGATTCCCAATTAAAGCTTCAACCAACGGATATCTGTAACCGTATTTAGGATCATAAACGGGTTCAAGCCTTTCAATTTCTCCACTTATAAATTTACCTAGAAGAAGTTGCGTTGAATGTTGCTTATACAGCTCAGCCCTGCTCAGACTTTTACTTTCAGACATCATTCCCACATCTTGAGGAACACATTTCTATCATTCATCCTTAAATAACTATTTTTCAGCGGGTAAGTGAGAAAAGTTTTAATCGGCATTTTACATGCTTTAAAGGAGGGATGGCAACGTTGGCTTCGAAAGGGAAGCATATCTTGCGATGCCCTAAATGCGGCTTTGTCTTTGATGTATCCTATGGCAGAGCTTTCGCTTGCTCTAGTTGTCCTTCCCTCGTCCATTGCAGCATGGTTAAATGCCCAAAATGTGGCCATGAGTTCCCACTCCGTTAAATACTAGCCATTTAAATCTATCTCCAAATTTACTTTGCCTCCAGCTGGAATTCACAATATTCGTCACCCTTACCAATACACTTGATCTCTTTAACTTCGATTTCTCGTCCAGTCGCAATTGAGAGATAACCTGTCAAAAAGCCCCTTGTCCAGTGACAAACAGGTTCTGCACCTTTGTTTCGCATCGCACCTTCAATGTTTCCTACTAGTCTAACTTTTCCAGAAATTCTGTTCAGGTCGAGAGAATAGGTTTCAACTCGCCCCCAACCAATTGCCCCCGTACATAGAAACAGCAATTCAGCCAATTCCTCTTTTGTTTTGGGATTAAATTTTTCCCTGTAGTATTTAGCAAAATTTTCCCCGCTTCTTTTCCCTGCATTGTAGAATACGGCGGCAAATCCTGAGGGGGTCAAAATTTTCTCTATTTCTTCAAATAAGTTTTTCAAGAGTGAAATCGGCATAACAACTGCTCTTTCTTCGCCGTGCTGTATTGGAAAATGCATTATATCGTATGCTGCTGGTTTAGGTTTGACAATTTGGGCGTTTAATACAACATCTAGTGCATTTAATTTTTCTGTTAATTCATCGATTCCTATCTTCGAATTTGAGACATCTATAAATGCTGTCCAGAATCCTTGCTTTTCGTTTGGAAGACTTGCAAAGACAATGCTTGTTTTAATATTTATTCCTGCTTCTGCGATCACATTGGCGGTTTTCGCCAAGGCACCAGGTACATCCCTCAACATCACTCTTATTTCATAAATGTCTTCTCCAGGCCTGGACTCCACAAAGGTAAAGACTCTCTTAGGATAAACATCCACTCGCATCACCGTCACAGCCTTTTTTAGCTATTGCCTTAAAAAATAAAGGCTTTTAGACCCGAAAATAAGTATTCAGAATCTATAGAGGAGGCAGATTAAGAAGATTCATATTTTAGTGTCCTCTATTCCATATCAACGATTTCAATGGTACTGGTAAAAATTATGAGGGAAGATTCGCATTCGAAGCGCTTGAAGGATGCGGGGTATAAAGGAATCTTCTTTAACTTAGGGGTATTTCAGTTTCTCTCTTTTTTGAGAAGAGGTATATTCTACACTTTCATGATAAATTATCTCTATCAACTCATGAAGACAGTTACCTATACCGCCATGCTTGGAACCTTTAACATGATAGCTTCTTCGCTTGGCCAGAATTTTCTTTGGGGCAAAATAAGTGACAAATATCGGTTAAGAGCAGAGCTCATAGTAGCAGGCGAGCTAATAGCTGGTTGCACATATATTATCGTGTTTCTGATCCACAAAACATTGATAGATGCTTCAAGCTACTTTAAGGCTGGACTAATAATAATCATCGGGCTTTCAATTCTCGAATTTTTCTGGTCAATGTCAGATGTAGGCTGGGCAGCATTATTAACAGATATTACGACTCCAAGTATACGCGGCAGCATAGTAGGCGCACTGAATTTCATTGCATCAATTGGACGAACAATAGGCGTAATTATCGCCGGGTTCATGTACAATGATGGAGAGGGCTTCAAAAACGGAACAATATTTTACGCTGTAACCGTCCTTTTATTCATAGGCGCAATACTCATGGCGTTCACTTCAAAACGCCTACGAACCCGGAGAAAGCCACATTCAGAAGCTCTTCTGACCAAAAGCGCATCAAAAATTGAAGGTAGGCGCTACGAAGAAAAAATCTATTTTTGGTTTCTGATTTCCTTAGTAATCATTATTCTTGGCTATGCGTCCATAAGTCAGGCTTTTCTGCTGTACCTTGAAAATCCTCAAGGTTTAAATGCAAATGAAACGGAAATGAGCCTCATATTAACCGCTTGGACTATTAGCGGAATGATTACAAGTTTAGTTGCCGGAAAATTGGCAGATAAAATTGGGAGAATTAAAGTTATCCTTATGGGTCTAAGTTTGGCGATAGTAACTCCTCTGTTGTATACTGTAGCTTCCAATTCGCTGGAAATGGCGATATTCTATGGTTTTAACGGCGTAGCTTTCTGGACTCTTCAAACAGTTGGCTTCGCCTTCGCCGGCGATATTGTGCCTGAAAATAAGCGTGGACGTTTTCTCAGCAGGTATAATGCGGTTATGGCATTAACATGGGGGCCTGCTGGCCTCTTAATTGGCGGGCCGCTTGCTGACTTCCAGATAAAACATTTGAGAATTCCAGAAGCTTCTGCTTATAGAAATACGTTCTACTCGTCTTCTTTAATAGTTATGCTTGGCACCATACTTTTCATTCTCAAAATTGCAAGGAAAACACGCGAGTAGTCTGATTTGCATTTTAGGAGAAAATTATTATTTAAGAAAGTGAAAGTAAATCAGTGCTAAAAAGAGTCTGGTGAGATGTTTGAGCTCAAAAGATAAGCTTAAGGATTTTTGCTACGTCACTGCATTCCTAATAATAGTAATTTTAATAGAATTTTCAATCATACAATTTTCAATTTTAATGGGCGTTTCAGACAGCCTAACAATAAATCTTGGAATTTTCACGATAAGTCCCCTTTTCCATATTCTTCCAATAATTGTAGTTTTGGTTTTAACTTTAAATTGGCTATATTTGAAAGAAGCCCTAACATTGGCGTCTTACCGGAAGAAAAGAACTGAAAAAATCGGTAAAAAAGGAAAAGGTGGAAAAATCAAAATACTTAGAAAAATAGATGAGTTCTTCTCTAAGATAAAGCTTCCTGAATCCTTTAGGGAGAAGGTTATAGAAAATAACATTTTCAAAGGCGCATTTGCAACATTAATCTTTTTCTTTTCTCTTTTTCTAATTGCATACTTGGTTGTTTATCCAGATTTACTCTATAAATTTACGTATTCGATTTTAAACTCTAATCCTTCTCTTCTAGGCTTTGTAATAGCCATTAGAAATCTCGCCTTTTCGATAGGACAGACTCTATCTCCGCTAGGCTGGATAGCTTCTTCAATTGATAACGGCCTAAAATCTGCCGCTCCAGGATTCAGAAATGCCTTCGAAGGATTCGGAAGTTTAGTTAAAGCATTAGCAAGCTTAGATGCAAACAGCAAATATATTCTATGCCAAAACTTGGCCGCATGGATTCCTGCCTTAGCCATAATAATGTATCACAGATATGTTTCAAGACCAAGAATAATAAAGGCCAAACGCAGAAGAAAACGTTAGACATCACTGGAGGAGTAATAAGTGGCAGATCGTCCTAGATTCGGGCCCGCGGGAACTCCTCCAGCCTTTAAGGAACTTAAAAAGCCGTTGACCGAGCTTCCGAAGTTTTTGAGGGATGAAGGATTAGATGCTCTTGAATATCAAGCTGTTCGCTGGGGACCAAAACCACAGATGAAGCGAGAAGATGCCGAGAAGTTGGGTGAGAATGCAATTGAAAATGATGTTTGGCTTACCATGCACGGCTCCTACTTTATTAATTTCTGCGGTGAAACACAGACGGTTGAAGCAAGCAAGAAACGGCTCATGGCATGTTTAACTGCCGCGGAATGGATGAAAGCCCATCTAGTTGTTTTTCATCCAGGGTTTTATGGGAAAAAATCGCAGAAAGAAGCTCTAGAATTATGTGTTAAGGCCTTACGCGAAGTTACCGATGAAATGGAGCAATTAGGAATAAAAAACGTTAAGCTTGGACCAGAAACTATGGGGAAACTCTCGCAGTTCGGAAGCCTAGAAGAGATTTTAACTCTGTGCGAGCAAGTTGAACAGACAGTTCCAGTAATTGATTGGGCACACCTCCATGCAAGAGAGAAGGGAAAATTCAAAACTATTGACGACTACGAAAAGGTTTTAGACGAAATCGAAAAAAGATTGGGAAACGAAGCTGTCAAAAATCTGCATTGCCACTATACAAGAGTTGAATTCACAGATAAAGGAGAAAAATGTCACCATGTCATGGACGAAACGGCCTACGGACCTGATTTCAGGCCTTTAGCCAGGCTAATAGCCGAGATAGGCTTAAAGCCAGTTATAATAAGTGAAAGCCCAATTCTTGATGTGGATTCGATAAAAATGAAAAGAATTCTAGCTGAAGAAATGGAGAGGCTGGGAAAATCTCTCGTTTGATTTCTCCGATACTTTTTTCTAGTTCAAAAGTGTTGCTCTTTTAGGTGCAATCATTGGCTAGACTTAAAGGTTTCAAAGAGCTGACTCGAATAGAAGACGCCTTAAAACTATTCTTCAAAAGAGTAAAGCCGCATAAACTCGAATCCGAGCTTATTCCAGTTCAAAAGGCCTATGGAAGAGTCACTGCAGAAGATATAATCGCTGAAGTAAATCTTCCTAGATTTAATCGTTCAGCGGTTGACGGCTATGCCGTTAGGGCTGAAGACACCTTTGAAGCTTCGCCTTATCAGCCTAAGCAATTAAGAATAATTGAAAAGGGAGAGATAAGCCGAGGTGAAGCCAAACCCATATGGACGGGGCAGCCATTACCCAAGGGTGCAGACGCTGTTATAATGATTGAACATACCAAAAAAGTTGGTGAAAATGAAATCGCCGTTTTAAGAGCAGCTGCAAAATGGCACAACGTCTCAATGATGGGTGAGGACGTCAAAGAAGGAGAAATAGCAGTGAAAGCCGGCGTTAGGCTTAAACCTCAACATTTAGGCCTGCTTGCCGCACTTGGAGTAGAACAAATCAAAGTTACGAGAAAACCCAAGGTTGCCATTTTGGCTACAGGCGACGAATTAATTGAATTAGGCGCTGAAGCATCGGAGAATAAAATTATCGAAACAAATAGGCTTGTAATCTCATGGCTTTGCCGCGAATTGGGCGCTGAACCATTAGATTTAGGGATAGTCGGCGATAACGAAGTGGCTATTCGCGAAAAGATACTGGAAGGAATAGAAAAAGCAGATGTGGTCATAACGACTGGGGGAACAAGTGTTGGAAAAGCAGACTTAGTTCCATTAGCCCTGCAAAACATAGATAGTTCTTCAATTGTGGTTCACGGAATCGCCATGAGACCCGCCATGCCTACGGCGCTGGCAGTCATTAATGGCAAACCGGTCATAGTCTTATCGGGTAATCCCGTCGCCGCCATGATTGGATTCGAAGTTTTCGCTCGGCCATTGATTTTGAAGATGCTTGGAACTGATGAGTTAAGGCCGCGGCTTAAGGCCAAACTTACAAGAAAAGTTGCAGGGGTTCTTGGAAGGAAAGTCTTCCTACGCGTGAAGGTTTATGAAAGAAGCGGCGAATTCTACGCTGAACCCATAAGGACAACTGGTTCAGGTGTCTTCACAACCATGACGCGGGCGAATGGTTACGTTGTAATTCCAGAAAGCCGTGAAGGACTAGAGGAAAATGAAATAGTAACAGTTCACATTTTTGATAATGTACCTGTTCTTGGGGGAGAATAATGTTTAGAGAACTGATTTCAATTGAAAAGGCGAAGCGGATAATTCTTGAAAATACGCCGTTGAAACCTAGAGTGGAAGAGATTTCTATCCATGAAGCCTACAATAGAGTTTTGGCAGAGGATATAATTGCTCCGTTTGACGTTCCACCTTTTGACCGCTCAGTGGTTGACGGTTACGCGGTTAGGGCTGAAGACACTTTTGGCGCTGAAGAGGAAAAACCTGTAAAACTAAAACTTGCTGGCCAAGTCAACATTGGAGAAACACCAGATTTCACTCTTAACAGAATGGAAGCTGCAGAAATAGCGACTGGCGCAGCGGTTCCAAAAGGAGCCAACGCCGTTGTAATGATTGAATACTCAAGCCGAGAAGACGATTACGTTCTGATCTATCGCCCAGCCGTTAAAGGCGAGAATATCATGAAAACTGGCGACGATATAAAGAAGGGAGAAGCAATACTGAAGAAGGGAGAACTTCTTGGACCGCGAAAAATAGGAGTTTTAGCTGCTTTAGGCCTGTCAAGAGTAAGAGTGTATCAAAAACCTAAAATCGCGGTAATATCAACTGGCCCCGAGATAGTAGAGCCCGGAAAGCCTATTGCTCCGGGAAAGGTTTATGACATAAACTCCTACACTCTCTCAGCAGCTGTGCGTGAAATCGGCGCAACTCCCATATTTATTGGGATAATCCCAGACAATGAGGAGGAAATTGAAAAAGCGCTAAAAAATGCATTAAGAACAGCTGACGCCGTCATAACTTCAGGCGGAGTCTCAGTGGGCAAAAAAGACCTTATCCCGCGAGTTTTAGCCAAGTTAGGCGAGCCAGGCATACTTTTCTGCGGATTAGCAATCAAACCTGGAAAACCAACAACCTTCGCCGTTATAGAGAAGAAACCCATATTTTCCCTTCCGGGACAGCCGACCTCCGCCCTATTCACCTTCTATTTGCTTGTAAAACCAGCTTTACTTAGGATGATAGGCGTTCAAGAAGAGATAAAAACACCATCCGTTGAGGCTTATGCTGGCGAAAAATTGTTTCCGGCTAGAGGTCGAAGAACATTTATTATGGTAAGCCTAAGCCGCGAGTGTTCGGGTCGCTTGGTTGCTTATCCTATTCCTAAGGGACTTTCCGGAGCCATAACAACCCTAGCAAAGGCGGAGGGCTACATTGAAATTCCAGAGAACAGGCAGTTTATAGATTGCGGAGAAAAAGTCAAGGTTTATTTGTTTGGAAATTAATAAAACTCTTTTCTTTTAGCAGTTAGGTAAAGCATCGCCGCCCAAATTAGAATCAAATACACTATTAGGCCTATTTGGAGAAGAACTCCACCTATTTCCGCTGCTAATGGGTCAAGAAGCAGAGAAATTGCAAACGCATTGCCTCCGCAGAAAACTAGAAACGCTGACCAAACACTCCAACTTTCCCTTCTGAAGACTCCAATGGCAGTTACTAAACTCAAAATACCAATCAACCCTACATGAATCATGTTTAAATCTTCAACCAGAAGATAGAAGAAGAATCCAGCCGAAATCAAGTAGAAAACCGCGAAGGAATATGTGAAAATATTCTTCATCCTAGACTTTAATTCATTGCCACTCTTGCTCATCAATTTTCACCATAGACCTTAGCTAATAAGCTAACCATCAAATAAGTCTTTTTCGCTCGTTCAATAGCAAAGCTTATTCTCTAACAGTAATTTTAATTTTGAAGCAACACACCTTTAGTTGATGTATGCGGCCGTAGTCTAGCCTGGACTAGGACGCCGGCCTTCCGAGCCGATGACCCGGGTTCAAATCCCGGCGGCCGCACCAAGCAGAACAAGTTAAGTTTGTTGAGTTTAAAGCCGCGATTTTGTTATGTGTCGAGATTTTCAAGTTTTAGTTGTGTATAATAAGTCATAAATCGTAATATAGGTTAAATGCTTTTAAGTGATAATGTACATTAGTGACTTGCAAAGGGGAATCTCTATTGGCCGAGGAGGAGAAGGTTAAACGTATATTAACGGACGAAAAGCTTTCAGCTATTAAAACTATGTTGGAGAAGGATCACGCCATAGACTGTATATTTCTGTTATATCTGAACAGAGGCAAGTGGAAAGAGGCTAAGGAGTTTATGCGAAGCTTGAACTTGACTCTTAGTGACGGCACATTTAGGGCTAGAATGATGGAAATTGAACATTTAGGGCTAGCTAAAAGCGTTCCAATAGACCCTTTGAAGAAGTATTATGTTATTACTGAGTTTGGCGAGAAGGTAGCTAGGCTTCTGCTTGAGTTTTTCGATGAGTTGAGCCGTTGATTAATTCGTTTTTTGGGTTTGGGTTATTGGTATTTTTCTTAAATCTATTATCGTAAGTCGTAAGATTTAAATCTTAAGCTTACATTTTAAATCACATGAAAACCCTAAAGGAGGGAATA
>Ga0164311_10001142_pt1 | contig 12728 bp, 16 predicted proteins | sample GuaBasSedimGuay2_FD_121796 | JGI IMG/M metagenome (GOLD analysis project Ga0164311, IMG submission 121796) | Subseafloor sediment microbial communities from Guaymas Basin, Gulf of California, Mexico - Guay2, Core 4569-9, 9-12 cm | ecosystem: Environmental > Aquatic > Marine > Hydrothermal vents...
CACTTCTTTCAAGACTTACTGGAGAGGAAATTAAAAATGCTATTAAAGAAGTGTTAGATGAATTTTCATTGAAGCTTAGTGAACAGAGAAAACAGTCGTCCAAGAAACTTTAACTTACAGGTTCAAATGCTATACCTAAACTCTTAGCTAAACTGTATGCTTCTACCATTTCTTTATGTGTAGGTCTTCTAGCTATTTCAGACCATTTACTAGGATGTTTTGCTACTAAATACTCAGGCCTATATTGTGCCATAATGTTTACGAGGACTTTATCTTTTGGTAGATTCTTAGCTATCCATTTTAAAATGGGCTTAGTGCAGCATTCTAAATGGTTAGGTAAAACTAAGTGCCTTATAATCATATCGCCATGCTTTATAGCTATTTCGAGATTCCTAGTTACAGTTTCAAAGTATTTAGGTGCTGAAGATAGTCTCATGGCACATTCATTGTTGCCGTATTTGAAGTCAGGTAGCCAAATATCTATGATATCTACTAGGATCTTCATCGATTCAACAGTTAAGTACATGTTGCTATTCCATAATTGAGGAACATTAATATCTAAGTATTTTAAAGACTCAACTATTGTATGCAAGTTAGGTGTAGGCTCTCCTCCCACATGGTTTATATTTCTGGCCCCATTAACCCTTAATTCTTTCTGTATTACAGCCAGCTCTTTAGCTGTCACTTCAACACCACTGTAAATCCCTGTTTGACTAATGTCGTAGTTTTGACAATATATGCACCTAAAGTTACAGCTTCCATAAAATATTGTGCCGCTGGGAACCAATGGGGATTCTTCACCTAAATGGTGAAACCATGAGTGAACATATGTTTTATAATCTAACTTACAGACCAAGCCTAAATGCCCGCTTGCTCGGTCTACCATGCATTTTCTTTCGCAGAATATGCATTTTTTAAGCATTCTTTTCGTAAGTTCTATTTTAACATCTAGAAAACTTGTTTTTGGTTTTTCTAGTTCACTTAGGGTTAAATTATCATTTTTTATATCACTAAATGTTCTTCTAAAATCTTTAGCTGCTTTATCATGAAGTTCCCATAGACCTTCAAAGTCTAGTTTTTTAGGATCATCATGAACTTCTATTCTTTTAGCTATCATGAATTTAGCAGGCTTAATGTCCTTCATTACCTTATAATACCATGAAAGCCTATGGATAACATCTTGATTCTTCCATACCTGAACAGCGTCTGGTCTGTAAAGAATCCAGCTTCCAAACAGCATTCTTCTCACGCTTCTCTCATAACTAACTCTTTAGCTTTTGACTTAAATGTTATTGATAACCTATAAAGGCTATGAGGCAGAACTCTAATCAACATATTTTCCTCATATGTACTACGTAGGTGGCGTGCAAGTTTATGAGAAAAATAACTCATGAAATCTTTGCAGCAGGCATGGCATTACTACTCATAAACCCCGATATTACTTATATACTGCCTACAATCTTAGCGTCAGTGTTAGGCGGGGTTTTCCCTGATATAGATGTTAAGTTTAAACATAGAAAACTCATGCATAACGTTTTCTCTCTAACCATAATAGGTTTGGGTCCACTATACGTTACTATGTTCATAATTACAAGACCTATACCTATACTCACATTGCTTCTACAGGCTTTCTTTATAGGGTACTTTACTCATATGCTGCTTGACCTATTTACAAAAAGAGGCATAGCACTTATGTGGCCATTAACTTCTAAAACATTTAAAATTATAAACAGACGTTATGATGATTTTTTCATTAACACCCTTTTTTCCTCTTTAGGTTTAGGAGCTTTAGCTTTATACATAATTCGAATAACTTACAGTATAGTCTAGTGAAATACGCAAATTAAGCCGAATGTAAAATATTCAAAAGCAGGTTTTGCTAAACCTAGCTCAGCGAGAATATAGACGACTAATGTATATACCACGGAAACAACGATGTACTTCACAATATTCCTTTTAGTAAGCCTTACTTCATTACTTACGGTAGTTTCTACGCCTAAGTGTAAAAGTACAAAACCTAAGACATTAGTTCCATTATATGCTAAGATGAAGAGTAAAGTGAAATACTCTTTAGGAAGAAACAACACTAAAATGCAAGCAATAGCATATGATAGTGGTATATTGACAAATGCATCGTTCCACCATGATAGTGGAGAAAGAATATACCCTATCAGCGCTAAGATACCTCCTTTAACTCTCTTTTTCCTCATAAACCATACACCAAAGCATCGATTTAAGGTAATGTAGAGCCATATAATCGACTATGTTTCATGTAATCTTAGTTTTCTTTTAGTAGCCTATTTAACGTTTCTACTTTTTCCTTAACACCCTTTCTTCTATAGAGTTCAATAAGTTTCTTCACCGCCTCTCTCATCACACCATGTTTCAATGATTCTTCTAGAACCTCTATGGCCTTATCTATATCACCTATTTTTTCAAAAACCCATGCTAATTTAATCCATAATCTTCCTTCGCTTTTATTTAACAATACAGCATTAGTGTAGTAATTTAAGGCTTTTTTATAATCTTCAAGAAGTAAGTAAAGGTCACCCAGTCCTTCGTAAGCTTCGTAATTGTTTGCATTTATACTTAAAGATTTTAAGTAGTAGCTTCTGGCTCTTTCCCAAAAGTTGTTCCATGTTTTCCTATATGTTTCCCTGTTTAAATTTTCTACAAGTTTCTTAAATAGTCCACCTAAAATATTATATGTTTCAAAATTCTCTAATCCCTTAACAGCATACATTAACCTATCAATGGTATCTGCTAATAATATGGGGTTTATGTTTTCCTTAAAGAATCCTTTACTGTCTTCAAACCATGCTATTATTAATCCTTCAAAAACCCTTAACACATAGCTCATAGCTAAGTATAGATATTTTGCTGAAACTTCGTTAAAACCTTCATATATGTCTTCAAAAATGTCAGCTGCAGTGAAGTATAACCATTCTTTACCGTACTTCTTAGCAGCATTATTGATTATGCTTATAAGTCCTGTGAGTTCTTCAGAAAAGTTCTTGACATTTCTGTCTTTAACTTTCTTAAGACCTTCATACTTCTCAATGATCTTAATGAGTTCTTTATAGAACTCTGAGTTACTACTCAACATATGCACCATGAATTATTGTATCTGAGAACCGTTGATATCAGGGGGCTCCTAAGTCTTCATCCTCTTTAGAGTCAAGCCCGCCACACTCATCATCTAAGATAAGTTATTAAGGTAGATATCTAAAAACTATTATGTCTATAGTAGACATAGTCAAAGTATTTAGATGATTACCCATGGGTGAAGAGAAAAGCTACGTTATGGTTAAATTATCTTCTAAGAACCAGAAACTGCTAAAGAAATTAGCTGAGAAATTCCACGTAAACATAATGGATATTTGCTATGAAATATTGGAATCATATGAACCAATATTAAGGAAAATTGTAGACGAGAAAATATCGAGTTTTAAAATGTTTATTGAGGAAATATACCGTGTCCCCCTCAGCTTATTTATCATAGACTCTTTAGAACATGAAATTTTAGAACCTTTAGGAATTTACGATTATTATGAACTGGAAGAAGTAAGCATTGACATCGGAGAGAACAGGTTCATATTTATGCTTCGTGAAAAAGAAACTTCTCCATATAATACAGGTGATTGGTTTTTAGAATTTAATGGTGAAGAATGGGTTATGGTGTTCTCATACATATTTGATAAAGTTAGCGAAGAGAACCTTAAAAAGATGAAAAAGGTTAAGGCCCCCTTTAGGTTTAGTATAATCCTCTCGCAAGCTGAGAATAAAAGTGCTTTAGCAGTGAAAATTACGGCTAAAAGAATAAATGATCTCCCTAAGCTAGATAAGATATCTAAACTTTTAAGCTTAATAAGAGGGTATGTTGTTGAACGCAAGTAGCTTTGAAGGAACCTTAATCGTAAAAATTCTTAGCTATATACATAAACGCAAAATAGTGTTTTTAAACAATTTATTAAAAGACTTGAGGATGCGTGAAGATCTTGCACAGGAATTGATAAACTACTTAATAGAAAAAGGTTATTTGAAAGCAATTGTATGCGATATAACTTCATGTCCTAAATGCCCTTTTTCTAAGCTATGTCAATATAGGTTAAACGTTAAAAAGAATATTAGAGCCTACACGTTAACAGAAAAGGGTAAAAAGGTATTGGCTAAAACTGTGTAATGGAAAACATTGAAAAACAAATAGGTGCTAACCCATGGTGCTTACGTGTCCCAAGTGCGGGTTTAAGTTTGATTTATCATATTCAAGAGCTTTTTCATGTCAAGGATGCCCATATGCTACCTTTGGCGATTGCGGTTATGTAAAGTGTCCGCGTTGTGGTCATGAATTTCCGTTGAATAAGCTATTTTAACCGCTTCTTCAAACAATGATGTAGTAGCTTAGTTTTATTGTTAAATCTTTAACTACTTAGTTTTCTCTTAGGAAAACTTAATCCGTAATTTACGAGATAGGATTTCATGAACAATTAAAGAAACAATATTCGTTCAAAAGATTAGCGTTAAGCTTGATATATTTCAAGTTAAGTTTAAAATACTTAGACTAGGTTATGAAGTACTATGATAATACTGGTTATTAGTAAGAGCGAGCTAGCAAAAATAGTGAATAATGCTTTACATGCTCAATACGAAATATGTGGACTACTATTAGGTAGGGTTGAAAAACCCATTTTTAAAGTATTAGAAACAGTGTTCATAAGAAACATTGCTGTAAATAAGGAGGAAATGTTTTACATGGATCCACTTGAAGTTTATAAGGTGTTTATGTATGCTTATAAGAAAAACTTAGAAGTTATTGGAATATTTCATTCCCATAAGGCATCACCATATCCGTCAAAAGTTGATCTAAAGTATATGAGATTATGGCATATACCTTGGTTAATAATAGATTCTACTTCAGGAAGCTATGGTGCATATATAGTTAATAAAGAAGTAGAGGAAGTGATTATCAATTTAATTTAGCTTTATTCTTACTTTTTCACGGGTCTAGGTACGCGCTTTCCATCACCTATAACCCAGTATTCTCCATTATCTCTTACTTCAAGCTTCCATATGGGAACCTCTTTTTTAACTCTCTCAATAGCCTTCCTTGCTGTTTCAAACGCGGTATTTCTATCTATAGCAGATACCATAATGTAGATAGTTGTTTCTCCAGGTTTTAAATTGGCTACCTTATGGTATATTCTAACATCAACAACTTTATCGTCTTTTAAAAGATCATTAGCTATTTCCTGCAGTTTTTTTGAAGCATAAGGTTCATATGCCTCATACGACAACCTATACACCTTTTTATTACCTATAGTTCCTTTCACAAAGCCTATGAAAATAACCATAGCACCTACTTTATCAAAGTCTTTTACATTTCTTATTTTTTGAATAACTTTTTCTATGTCTACATCTTGTGTAATTACCTTACCCTCACTACTACCTCCAGCTGCTGGAGGAAAAAATGCTACCTCATCGCCGTCTCTTAACACAGTCTTCTCAGTAGCCGGTCTACCGTTTACCAAGACTATTACAGGTTCTATTTCATATTCATCAATGTACATACTGATGTCTGGAAAACTCTCTTTTAAGTAGTTTATTAATTTACCAACAGAAATTTCAGAATCAAACTCTAACGTAAACTCAGCCTTACCTATGATGTCCTTAAATATAGCGAAAGGCTTTACTTTTATCTTCATCTTCTTTCCCTTTAACTGTAGTGTTTCGCTACTAAAATATTTTAGCAAAAGATGTAGTAAAATTCACATATGCTAATGGCATGCGTTAAGTCTCCGAGGAGAATATAGCGTGATTAAGCATCAGAACATGGGCAAGGTTGCTTATATAGTGTCTAAAATAATGAACCCTTACATACACCCCGCATACACGTTACCTATTATAGCACTTAAATATCATGAACCTTTACTTTTAGCTTTAGGAGGAATTCTTCTATTATCCGGCCTGCCCATTACTTTGTATGGTATTTTAAGATATTTTCATGTTGTTAGCGAAGACCTGTCTCTAAGCTTTGAGAGAAAAGCATTTATAGCGTTTACTTTAGTGTTAGCTTTGACTGTATTTACAATATATACTACCTTTAACGTTTTCTTTCTCGCAAAAATGGTTTTCATATATTTGGTTACAATCACTGTATCGCTTATTGCAGATTTTATAGATAAAATAAGTATTCATGTTTTAACAGTATTTATAACATTCATAATATTTGCTAAATATATTAGCGTAACCGGAGCCCTACTAATATTCTTAATATCTATTATCGTTGCATGGACTAGAATTAAACTTAGAAAACATTCTTTAGAACAAGTTATTTGGGCATTTGCTATAGCTCCTTTAATATTCATTATAGGAGATTTTCTTTTAAATTATATAGTAAAGTAGGTGTAAAACTCTGCAGGTGTTGGATAGCTTTCTATATTGATAACTTCTTTTCTCTTGATATCTATGTAGGTTTCGATAATTTCCCTAGTAAATATGGGATATAAGTATTCATGGTCGCTTTCAAGCTCATCTAATGCTTCCCAAAGAGTTCTAGGTAATTCTTTAATTCCTAGTTCTCTTTTCTCGATAGCTGTTAAGTGATAAACATCCTTATCGACAGGATTTCCAGGATCTATTTTCTTCTTTAATCCATCTAGGCCTGCTGCTAAAATAGCGGCAAATGCTAAGTACGGGTTTGCTGAAGAATCAGGAGGCCTATACTCTACTCTCTTATGATTCTCTTTTCCTTTATGATATACTGGTATTCTTATTGCAGCGCTTCTATTGCCTCTACTCCACGTCAAATACACAGGTGCTTCAAAACCTGGCATTAGCCGTTTATAACTGTTTGTAGTAGGTGAAACTATTGCAGAAAGTGAACGTGCATGTTCAAGAAGACCTCCTATAAAGTATCTTCCAAGCTGGCTTAATTCAGCATATTCATCGTTTGGATCATAGAACACGTTTTTACCTTTAAGATCCCATAAGCTTATATGTACATGCATTCCTGAACCATTATCACCATATATTGGTTTAGGCATAAACGTAGCTACCATGCTATGCTTAGCAGCTATGTTTCTAGCTACATATTTTAATGTTTGAACATTATCTGCTGTTTGTACAAGTTTATCATTTTTAAAGATTATTTCACATTGCCCTGCAGCAGCAACTTCATGGTGATGTGCTTCCACAGCTATTTTAAAGTATTTTTTGAGAATTTCTGCTATTTCATGTCTAACTTTAAAAATTTTATCTGATGGTTCATGAATGTAATATCCTCCCTTAAGCTTTAATGGAGAATCTGTAGTATAAAATGCTGACTCACTGGTTATTATTTCATATGCTTGCTTATATTCAGGTCTACTCATATCTACAATAACTTTGTCAAATATGAAGAATTCCACCTCTGGGCCCCAGTAACTAACGTAGCCTAGGTCTTTAAGGTATGCTTCAGCTCTTTCAGCGATGTATCTTGGATCTCTTTCCAATCTTCCCTTACCGTATCCCTTATATATTTTCCCTATGAACCTAGCTCGCTTATTATCCCATGGAATTAAGGCAAATGTTTTTATGTCTGCCTTGACAACTAAATCGCTTTCATCTATTGTGCTGAAACCTTCAATAGAACTACCATCAAGCTTGCTTAGATATTCTTCTTTTCCTTTCTCTACAATATTTACTGAACATGTAATGCTATGCAGTTTGCCTGTAACTGATGTGAACTGTAGTTCCACCCACTCTACAGAGTTTGGCATTTTGAAGTTAGCAGTAGAACAGTGCTTCATAGACACTTACCTACAGTTAGTATCATTAGGTTTGAACAGTATTTTATACTTAACTCTCAACATATAAAACATTAATATAATTATTTCATTTTAAATGTGAACGAATATATAAACTACGGATTACATTCCTATTGTATATTTAATGGAGTGTTTATATTGAACATTGTAGCAAATTATTAGGTACATATTTATAAGGTACCTGTTTAAAGTTACAATAGCATTGAGCACAATTATGCTAAAAATGGAGTAAGTGAAGTTTATGAGAGAGGTTTTTGCATTCATACCGGGTTCGAAATTCCCTGATGTAAGCATAACCGGCTCTATATGTCCATTAAAATGTAAGTATTGTCAAGGTTATTATTTAAGAAACATGGAAGCTACATTAACGCCTAAGAAACTGTATGAGACAGCTAGGTTTCTTGCTAAAAAAGGTGCAAAAGGTCTTCTTATTAGTGGAGGTTTTGACTTAGAAGGAAAGCTGCCTATAGAACCTTTTTTAAATACTATTAAAGAAATTAAAAGGGACTTTAAATTCATCATTAGCGTACATTCAGGCCTTGTAAACAAAGATTTAGCTATTAAAATGAGAGAAGCAGGTGTAGATATAATAGATTACGAAGTAGTTTTAGATGAAGAAGTAATTAAAGATATAATGAATTTAAAGTCCAAAGAACCTGAAGACTTCATTAAAAGCTTAGAAATTCTTGAAAAATATGGACCACCATACATTGCACCACATATACCCATAGGCTTAAATTATGGTAAAATTGTCAAGGAGTATGAAGCAGTTGATGTGATAGCTAATTTTAAACCGTACATACTTGTATTCCTCGTGTTCATCCCAACTAAAGGCACAGCTATGGAACATATAAACCCACCTTCTATAAGCGATATAATAAACGTAATACGCTATGGAAATCGTAAAATTAAGGGTGAGCTAGCTTTAGGATGTATGAGACCCTGGGCAATGAAGTTTACTTTAGACCTTGCCGTTTACAAGTTAAGATTAGTAGATAGAATAGTGAATCCATTAAAGCATATGGTTGACAAATATAAAATTAAAGTTATTGAAGCTTGCTGTTCTATACCTAAAGAACTAATACCGTATTTTCAAGGATAATGCATTATGCTTCAACCTTATATTGATCTATGACTTCATGCAGTTTAATTTCATTAATTAATTCCTTAGCTTTCTTAAGAGCCTCGTTATCTGATGTTGCTACCACATTCAGTATTATTTTCGTGTTTTTAATTCTTATCCTATACCTCATTTCGCCTAAAAGCTCATATTTTTCAAGTATTTCAAGCTTAACCACTATGCGGTCTCCTCTATTACGTCTTTAACATAGCTTGCTATGAGAGGAAATATAGGAGATATAGGTAATAGTATTCGTACATATTTCGCTTTGAAGGAATCGTAAAAAACTTTCCTATTATTACTTATTGATAAATATCCTTCAGCAAAACTCTTAGCAGCGTTTAGCGATTCTTTTATTCTAAATAGTAGATCCATTGACATGAATGATAGAAATTCCGCTATATCCCAAGCAGGTGGAATAGTATTGGATGATTGCTCTAAATCTACAGGTATAAGATGACCATTAGATAAAATGATATTAGAAGGTCTACTGTCGCCTAAAGTTATACCTTTAGAATGTATACTTGCCAAAAGTGCACCGGCTCTATAAGATATTTCGTGCAATTCCTTTTTCTTCTTCCTTATAATGTCACTTAGAGGTATGCCTTCAATGTATTCTCTTACAAGTACCTTATTTACCCAGTCTATACTGTATATAGAGGGAACTTTGAAACCGTATTTAGCTAATATAATTAATGCTCTAGTTTCCCTTAATAGTCTCTCGCCAGGTATTGGTGTAAAATCTATTGAACCAATCGTCCATAGAGCGGTAGGTAACCATTTAATAGCCTTCCAGTTTCTATACTTCTTCATAACAACAAGTTTTTCTCCATTCTCTTTTAGCTTAGCAAGAACAGTGTAGTTGACTACGCCTCCGAGATCTTTAATGACTCTAACGTTTCCCAATGTTTCATGGAGTTTTACTAGCTTATCATCTACTTTTAAATACACTTCAGAATATGGATTCGGATATACTATTTTCTCACGTACAATATTTATTGAGCCTAATGTTAGCGAAGATAATGCTTGTCTTGTTTTTAACAAATAGTTCATATATGGAAGCATCACATCGTACATGTAACTTTTAAGAAATCTAAGCTTATCTTTACTCATTGCTTTTCTCAAGAAATCTTCCGTAGGCACAAACATGAAAAGTTCAGGTATAAACCGTACTATGTTGTACTTTTCTAAAACCCCGCTATATTGCACTATTTTCTCTTCTATCACCTTCCTATATTTACCTATTTTCATAGTTAATGCCAATACAAGCGGGTCCAGTATATCAAAGAGTGCTTTGTGCATTGAACATACTTCGTAAACGTAAAAGCTAGGGGATATTAGAACGTTTTTAGCGAAAAAACCTAGCTCGGAAATTAATCTCTCTGTAGAGTTTTTGACAACGTTTACTATAGACTTTATTTCAAGCTCTTTTGCTTTTATTGAATTTTCTAAGGCTTCGTAGTCTATTAGGAATCTTAATGCTAGGCTTGTACCATATACTCCATATGCTATATCTAGGTTTAGTAATGGAAGACCTACACTTATTTTTACGTTTAATTCATTACGTTTTCTTGTAAATTTTATTGAAGGCATGCTGAACTTCTTAAATACGTGGAGTTCCTCATAGTATACTAAGTTGTCTAAATTCACCTTATTTGCTATTACTGTAATTGCTTTAGCGTTATATGGGCTCAGTTAAACCCCACCGTCATCAGTACTTCAGTGATCGAGGACTTCTTCATCGCCGCTTAACTCCTTACTCTAACTTCATAAGTTCTTTTAATAGTTCTTTCGCTTTTTCTCTTTCAATCTCCTCAAGTAGATTTTCAGAAAATGCTTTTATTAATTCTCCTTTAATGCTAGCAGCTACTTTTAGAGGATCTGGACTATAAGATAGTTTTATACTATATTTGAAAGCCCTACCTTCAGGCGTAACTATTATTGCTAATGCTTCACCTGCTTCATCCTTGTATAGAACCCTTACTGCACCTGCTAATACCATTTCTGCTTCTTTAGGCATTTTTACAGCATAAACATCTTCAAGACCTTCCTTTGCAGGTCCTAAATATTCTACTTCAAGCTCAACAGGTACTGCAGGAGCTACTACTTTTTTCTCTAATACCTCCTTAAGCTTTATTTTAGCTTTCTCCGTAGTTTCTGGTACTAATCTGTAATGCTGTATTTCTAATGTATCCCAAATCCATTTAATTTTCCCTTCCTCTACTTCATACTCTATAGCTATTCTGACAACATCCCCCTTATCAATCTCTAAATCTCTTAAAATGAAGAATAATGTCGAATTAAGTTCTCCAGATGCTCTTGCAACTTCGCGTGGTTCTATTTCTTTTTTCTTAATTCTCCCGCCTAATTGTGCAAATAACGTTCTTCTTAGCTTATTCGCATATGCTCCAGCTATCACTAAACCCGAAGACAACCTGGGCATAGTCTCCCCGAATCTATGCTGTATTCTTATTCCTATATCAACTTAGTCATCTTTAACTGTGAAAACTATAAAACACAGGGTGAGAGACTGTATTAGTATGTAAAGAGGAGATATTAGGTATGGAAAATAAGGTAAAAGAAAAAATTATAAGCATTCTTAAAGAAAAAGGCGAATTAACATTTGAAGAACTAAGCCAACACATGAACATAGATAAATTTGTACTAAGAAAAATAGTAGCCGACATGGTTAGAAGAAGTATATTACTAAAAGTACCTAATTTTGAGAGAGGAAAATTTGTTTATAAACTAGCTTAATATTTAGCTATAATATCCTCAATTATTTTTCTAGCCTTTTCCATAATAGACTTCTTCTTATGCTGATAATCTTTCAAGAACTTAGCAAAGATCTCGGCTATTTCATGTTTGCATTCGCCACATAACCTTAAACCTCGCTTACATTCTTCGTATATTTGCCTCACCTTTCTATCATCTTCTATATGGTATAGAGCTAACTGGTATACTGCACATATCTCAGGTTTACCACCTAATTTTCTTTGCAATTCTGCAGTTTCCCTCCCACCAGTGAAAGCATTTTTAATTTTTAAATAAGCATCTTCCGGTGTATCGCTTAGTGTTAAACAGCTCATGGGATCTCTCTTGCTCATCTTGTATCCTGGACCTTTTAAGCTCCATTGTAGTTTATGATATACTGAAGCAGGCGGTATAAACTTAAATTTCCCTGAGTATTTTCTGGCTAAATCTCTTGTTAACCTTATATGGGGATCTTGGTCTACACCTACAGGAACTATTGTTGGCTTAGGGCCTCCGAAGTCCGGGTGCTGCGGTAAGAGAATATCTCCTACCTGAACCATAGCTGTCATGTACATTCCTAAATGTTTTTCACCATAAATTGATTCAAGAAGATTTCTTGAAAGACCTCTTGCGAAAAAGTAGCTCCATCTAAGAACTCTTGGTTCTTTAGACTGTAGGTAAATATATGCTCTTTTCAAATCTAAACCTAAAGTTATTAGATCTGCAACATTATCTACAGCGTATTCAATGGACTTATCAAAGGGTATGCCATTATCTTCCCATGCTTCAATATCTGCTATAGCATAGAATACTTTAGCTTTACTGGATAATTGCTGGAGATAAATAATTTGTTCTGCTGTAATTTTGCTTCCTAAATGATAAGTCGATGAAGGTTTTATTCCCGACATTATAGCATATTCCTTGTTATTTTTAACAGCATTAACTATGAGCTGAAAGTCTCTATGTCCAAATACTATTTTTCTACGAAAATACCTATTAAGGAAAGGCAACTGTTTAAGAATGTCTTCAGTTATAACATCGATACCAAA
>Ga0164311_10001143_pt1 | contig 12722 bp, 14 predicted proteins | sample GuaBasSedimGuay2_FD_121796 | JGI IMG/M metagenome (GOLD analysis project Ga0164311, IMG submission 121796) | Subseafloor sediment microbial communities from Guaymas Basin, Gulf of California, Mexico - Guay2, Core 4569-9, 9-12 cm | ecosystem: Environmental > Aquatic > Marine > Hydrothermal vents...
AGAATAGAGCTCGTTTGTTTTTTAAGAAATTCTGCTGGAAAAAAGGGCATATTTTTTGCACAAGGTGTAGGAGCTATAAAATATACCGAATTACTGGAAGAAGATATAGATGTAAAAGGTGTGAATATACTTTTCATGACTTTACAAATAGATGGATTAATAAGCTTAAGATACCTTTCTAAGTTTTTATAAAAGGGAAGCAAGATCTGGTCGGGGTGGGCGGATTCGAACCGCCGACCTCTTGCTCCCAAAGCAAGCGCGCTAAACCAACCTGCGCTACACCCCGAATTTAGTCTAAACATCTAAGGATTGCATAAACTGAACAATCCTTCCCTTTATCTTTTCTATCGCCCTTGCTCTATGGCTAATTTTATTTTTTACCTGTGGGGCTAACTCTGCAAAGGTTTTCTGATACTCGGGAAGAAAAAAAACCGGGTCATAGCCAAAACCAAACTTACCTTGTGGTGCAAAAGTAATCATCCCCTCACATACCCCCTCTACTACCTCTAAAACCTTCTTGGGTGCACATAAAGCAAGCACACATCTAAACCTCGCTTTTCTCCTCTCCCAGGGTATATCCTTTAATAATCCCAAAAGTTTCTCGATGTTTGCCCGATCATCTTGCTCAGGACCGGCAAAGCGTGCAGAGTAAATCCCTGGCTTCCAATTCAGCGCCTCCACTTCCAAACCTGAGTCCTCTGCCAAAGTGAGTTTATGGATAAAATTAGCAGTAGACAACCCTTTCTTTATGGCATTCTCCTCAAAACTTTCTCCATCTTCTTTTATAGAACCAAGAGCAGGGTAATCCAATAGAGATAAAATCCTTATTTGCTCAAGAGAAAGAATGCTCTCTATCTCCCTCTTCTTGTGGATATTCCTGGTGGCTAACACAAGTTCTTTCATCTGCCACCTATACAAACCCCAACACCTGTTTTTGTTTTGCGATTATCTTTTTTATCCCTTGTTGAGCCAGGTTTAGTAAACCATCCAATTGATCTCTATCAAACACCTCTCTCTCTGCTGTTCCCTGAATCTCTACAAACCTCCCACTCTCGGTCATTACCACATTCATATCCACCTCTGCATACACATCTTCCTGATAACTCAGATCAAGAAGCATCTGCTTGTTCACTATCCCTACGCTTATTGCTCCGATAAACTCTTTTATGGGTAGATCTTCTATAACATTTTTTTGATAGAGGAATTGCAAGGCGCGCACCAAAGCAATCCATCCTCCATTAATACTTGCTATTCTTGTCCCTCCATCTGCCTGCAAAACATCACAGTCAATCCAGATTGTGCGCTCTCCTAACTCCTTTAGTTCCACCCCACTTCTTAGTGCCCGTCCGATAAGCCTCTGTATCTCCAGACTACGCCCACTTCTTCCGCGCAAAACCTCCCTCGCCCTCCTTGTCTCGCAAGAACGGGGGAGCATATCATACTCTGCGCTTATCCATCCCTCACCCTTTCCTTGCAAAAAAGGAGGAACTCTCTCTTCTACAGAGGCAGTACAAAGCACTTTTGTATCTCCTAACTCAATTAAACAAGAACCTTCAGGGTATTTCAAATAATCAAGGCTAATCTTTATCTCTCTCATCTCTTCTGTACTTCTTTTTTCTCTACTCATTTGATTCTCCTTTAACCTTTCTTAACCAAAGCAACTAAAAGATTTCTCTTCCTCTGCTGTCAATTGCTACAATCAAAGGAAAGTCCTCTACATATAACCGATACACTGCTTCTGTTTTTAGTTCCGGGTAAGCCACAACCTCCTTTTTCTTAACAAAAGTAGAGAGTAGGGCTCCACAACCTCCAAAGGTAACAAAATAGACTGCTTTAAACCTCTTTATTGCCTCAATTACCTTCTCTGTTCGTTTACCCTTCCCTATCATTCCTCTTAATCCTTTTTTGAGCAATAAAGGGGTAAATTCGTCCATCCTTGAACTGGTGGTAGGACCGCAGGAGCCAATAACTCTATTTCTGGGGGCAGGGGTAGGACCACAGTAGTAGATTATTTGATCTTGCAAAGGAAAAGAAGGGTTTCTATGCCTAAGTAAGGCATTTGCTATCCTCTTATGCGCTTTATCGCGCGCAGTATAGATAACTCCCGTAAGAGAGATCTCCTCTCCCGCTCTCAATTCCTCTGCCTTCTTTTTGGTTAAAGGAGTGTAAAGAGAATTCATAAACTTTTTGTTTGTTCCTTTCCTAAATTAGAACAATCTATTTTCTGGAGCTAACCGTGGGACTCGAACCCACAACCTGCGCATTACGAATGCGCTGCTCTACCCTTTGAGCTAGGTTAGCCTTTTAGATGACTCTCTCTACCCTGCGTAATGCCCAGCAGTTTATGTTCACAGCCACAGGTAAACCGGCAATGTGGGTAGGATAAAACAGAACCTTTACCGCTAAAGCAGTAGAATTTCCTCCTAAACCCAGAGGGCCTATACCTAATCTGTTTACCTTTCTTAAAATCCTCTTCTCTATCCTCGCTCTTTCTGGATCTGAAGTTATTCTATCCACCCTTTGAAGCAAGGCTTTTTTGGAGAGAAAAACTGCCTTATCCACACTCCCCCCTATTCCTATGCCAATAAACAAGGGGGGGCAAGCATCAACTCCCTTCTCTTTCACTATGCCTACCACCCACTCTTCTATATCCTCTATCCGGGTATGGGGAAGAAACATACAGGTTCTGCTTACATTCTCACTTCCAAAGCCCTTACATAGAAGAGTAATCTTTACTTTTTCTCCCGGCAGAAAATCAAAATGGATAACCGGAGGAAGAGAAGTAGGGTTATCTCTTTTGAGAGGATGAACAATAGCCTCTCTAAACAATCCTTGCTTCCACCCCTTTTCTATGCCTCTCTCTATCGCTCTTTTTAAATCTCCCTTGATTACTACCTTCTGCCCAATTTCTGCGAAGACTATGGCTAAACCCGTATCCTGACATAAAGGAAGTTCTTCCCTCTTGGCTATCTTGCAATTCTCCAGTATCCTCTCCAATACCCTTTTTGCCCTTCCTTTTTCTTGGTTCATAGCCCTGTTAAGCAAGAATAACACATCCCTCGGAAGTTCTCTATTTGCTTGCAAACACATCTGACAAACTACCTTCTCCAGTTCGTTTGCTGATATCTCTCTCATTCTCCCTCTTTATACTCTGCCTCTGTGTCTTTGCTTTCTCTTACTATCACCTCTGAAACCCTATATCTCTGTCTTGCAAACTTCTCTTTTAATCTCTGAAAAATATAACGAGCAATATTCTCTGAAGTAGGGTTAAAAGGTAGAATCTGATTAAGATAACGATGATCTAATTCTTTTATCAATTTTTCTACTTGCTTTTTAAGATAGCGAAAATCAATAACCATTCCTTCCTTATTTAATTCCTCCGACTCTACACACACCTGCACTTCCCAATTGTGTCCGTGCAAACCCTCGCATTTTTTTCTACTCTCTCCCCTTCCTTTTTCATAACAGATATTATGGGCAGCACTAAAGATTCTCTTTACTCTAACCTTATACATCTTACCTCTTCTATATCTTTGTTCAGAAACCTTCTTCCTATTTCCTTAAACCTCTCGGGAAAATCGCTTACATAGAAAATGGTTTTTCCTTTATGCGAAGAAGATAACAAACCTTCCTTCCGGAGTATATCTCTGGCTGCTCTTGCTGGTTCTGTAGCCGAGTCTATCAAGATAACCTTCTCTCCTATTACTTTCCTGATAACCTTCTTGAGTAGAGGATAGTGGGTACATCCCAAGATTAGTACCTCTATTCTGTTCTTTAACTTGTTTAGATATCTCTGGGCAATCTGTCTGCTAATCTTGCCCTCCAACCATCCTTCTTCTACTAAGGGGACAAACAGAGGGCATTCTTGGGCAAACACTTCTATCTGCCTCTTCTCTCTTCTTCCTGCTCTCTGGATAGAATCCTGGTAAACCCCACTTCTGATAGTGGCGGGAGTGGCAATAATTCCTATCTTCTTGCGCGCAAGTCTTACCGCTTTCTCCACTGTGGGATTAATAACACCCAGGACAGGAAAATCAAATCTCTTTCTCAATTCAGAAAGGGCAAAAGCAGAGGAGGAGTTACAAGCAACGATAAGCAGTTTAATCTTAAAGCGCGCTAGAAACCGAGCATTTTCTATTGAAAACCTTCTGATGGTGGGCGCCGACTTTATTCCATAAGGAACGCGGGCAGTGTCTCCAAAGTAGATTACCTCCTCTCGGGGAAGGATTCTCTCGAGAGCACGCACAACGGTTAGTCCCCCTACGCCGGAGTCAAAGACGCCGATAGGTCTATTGGACATCTCCTGAGTATCTATCTTGTCCACCCATTGGTTCTCTCATACTCTCTCTTAAACTCCATTATTCCTTTTGCTATCCCTCTGGCAAGCAAATATTGGTATCTCCTGCTGGCTAACTTCCTCTCTTCTTGCGGATGAGAGAGAAATCCTACTTCTATCAAAACTCCTGGCAGATCCACAGATCTTAAGACGAAAAAATTCGCTTTCTTCACCCCTCTGTTGTTTAGATCTGTAATCTTCTCCAATCCGTGTAAAACTGCTTTTGCTAATTCTATACTCTCTGCCCTATTTTCTGTATAGATAATATCCCATAGGGTAATGTTGGCATGCGAAGAAAGAGGGGGAGGTGCGTCTTGAAAAACTGCGTTTTCTCTCTTCGCTACCGCACGGGTATAGTCGTCCATCTTCTCAGAGAGATAATAGACCTCAAAGCCATTTGCTGTTCCCTTTTTCTTAGATGTAGAATTAGCATGGATACTTACAAAAATGGCATCTTTGTTTCTATTGGCGATCTCTGCTCTTTTTTTCAAAGAAACAAACTCATCCTTATCGCGTGTAAGCACAACCTTCAGACCATTTGCTTCCAAAATTCTCTTTAGATAAAGAGCGATACTCAAATTCACTTCCTTTTCTTGCACTCCTCTTCTTCCTATTGCTCCAGGGTCTTTGCCCCCATGTCCCGGGTCCAGCACTACAGTTTTGAGGGTGTAAATCTGGGGAAGGAGGGTGGTCTTTCTCAGTTCTTGTTCATAGAAGAGCAAGGAAATGAATATTCCTCCTTTATAGAAACAGGAAAGGTGATCAAAGAAGTAGATTTCTCCATCCTTCAAAAAGAAGTTTTCTCCAATGATAAAGGAGATTTCTCTACTTCCTCTTTTGAGGGTTAATTTATGGGTGAGAAAATCATAGTGGTAATCCCACTCTCCTGCAGAGCATACAAAATCAAGAGGGAGATATGCTCTTCCTCTTATATTTATAATCTTATCCCTTCTTAAACTCTTATCATGTTTTAAGAAATACTCAACAGATGCACAAGAGGTCAGGGACAGGAGAATAAAAAAAAATAATATTAAATTTATGCGCTTGCGCATCACTACTACAGAGTTCATTCCCGCAGGGTCTGGAGACTACAGGAAATTACCTTTCTTTACCTCTACCTAACCAAAGATTATGGTGGAGGCGCGGGGATTTGAACCCCGGTCTCTAAATGCTTCTACAAGAGTTTCTACATCCATAGCCTGTTTTCTAAACTTCGCCTCTTTCTCTCCAACAGGCAGGATAGAAAAGAGACTATTCTGGTAGAATCTCGTTCCCTCTCCCCCAGAAAAGAATAAGGGAACTATCCTGCTTCCCGTAGCCTATCTTAACCCGCAGGCAGGTTAAGTAGACCGCCGTCGCTTTATGCAACGGCTAATGCCTCAGAAGCAAGAATCTCTTCTGCTTCTGCTACTGGATCGTAGTTGGCATTTATGTTTTGTCTGGTGTTTAATGAGGCCTCCAGACACCTCAGGATGCCACCCTTGCTTCCGCATTTAGATCGAAACCTTTCGCCCCCTTTTCAAAGAACCTTTACTTTCCCTTTCTTTCTATAGTCTTCATTCTTCGCATCTCTCTTTCCATCTCTCTTTTCTTTATCTTCTCTCGCTTATCGTAGACCCTCCTTCCCTTACATACTCCCAACTCCACTTTTACCAGCCCTCTTTTGAAATACAAACTCAAGGGTATTAAGGTTATCCCCTTCTCCTTCACCTTTGCAGAGAGCCTTTCAATCTCTTTTTTATGCACTAAAAGTTTGCGCAAACGCAAAGGATCATAGTTAGAATCGCTATTGTGCGAGAAAGGTGCGATGTAAAGATTATAAAGGAAAACTTCTTCATTCTCTACACGCGCAAAACTATCTCTTAAACTTACCTTCCCTTCACGCAAAGACTTGACCTCATTCCCTTTCAGTTGAATACCTGCTTCCAGGCTTTCCAGGATGGTATAATCAAACTTTGCCCGCCGATTCTGGGCTATGTATTTTAGCATATCTCCCCTAAAGAAGTCAAATTTTCTCCTCCCTCCATTCCTTCTCTATCTGCTCAAGCCTCCAATAGAAAACCTCCTGAAACGCTTCCTCGATCTTCTTTCCTTGCTTTAGTTTTTCCAGGACTTTTCTCACCCTCCAGAGCCCATATCGTTCAATCAGATAAACAGTAAAGCAATAAGCCTGCTGATAGGCTTGTTCTATTACCGAGGGAAGAGAGGAAGAGAAGGCTCTATCTAACTTTTGCAAAGAGAAAAGTTTATCTTTTCTCTGTTTTAATGCACTATAGAAAGTATTAAGAGGAGAAAGACCATCTTTATACTCCTCATATTGCGCCAACCCTTCATTTAGCCATATCGGGCATTTACCTCCTGCAAGGTCATATATCAATACATGGGTATATTCATGCTTTAGGATAGCCTGAAGCCTTTTTTCTTCCAAATCCAGGGCGTCCTCGCAAATTCTAATCTTCCCATCATAGACGCCTAAGGATCCAATTTTTATCAACCTTTTATAATCCTCGCGGGGGTAAATCAGGACAACGGTCTTATATCGAGGGAAATAATGAAAATCCTGCCCTACCTCTCGGTAAGCCTTCTCCAAGTAGTCTCTAATTCTATACTCCTTATTTTTTATTATCTGCTTTGCATAATGAATCTCAAAATGGTAATTGCTTACCATCTGCATCTTCTGCTCTATGCGCATCTCCTGGAGAAGTTTGTTCAATCTCTTCTTCACCCATTCTTGAGAGGGATCCAACTCCAGAGCCTTTTCCCAACACTCTTTTGCCTCTTTGATCCTCTGAAGATTGTAGTTAGCCTCTCCGAGCAAGGCAAATATCTGAGCATCCTCTTTATTGTAAGATAAAGCCCGTTTCAGAACCTTTCTTGCTTCCTTATACCTCTTTCTCTGCAAATCATTATATCCTTGATTAATGCAGAGAGTACTCAAATTTTTGATAAGCAAAAGACTTTTTCTTATCCTTAATCCCTCCTCCAGCGTATCTATCGCTTTTTCTATCTTGCCCTCTCTTGCTAACTTGAAAGCATATTTGTTGTAAGCCATCAGAAGATACCTTTCTATCTCCTTATCTCTATCCTCATAAAAAGCGATCTCAAGTTCTGATATTGCCTGTTTATAATCTCCTCTGATTAATGCCCTTATTCCCTCTTCTTTATGCCCTTCTCCTGCAAAAGATTTAAGCGAAATAGAAAGAAAAAAGAGAAGCGAAATTGCTATTAGCCTCTTTTTTGACATCTAAGCTTTTCTGGTGCCGAAGCGGGGATTTGAACCCCGACGAGATTGCTCTCACTAGCTCCTGAAGCTAGCGCGTCTGCCAATTCCGCCACTTCGGCACTTAGAACCTGATAGTAAAATCATCAAACTCTCCCTGGGGAGTCTCCCAAGTTACCTGAACCTCTTTAATATATCCAGAAAAACTCTCCCTCAGGCGAGCCATCAACTCCTCCAAGTCTTTTTTCTCTCCCTCCGCAACTATCTCTACTCTTCCATCTCTTAAGTTTCTCACCCAACCTTTTACTTGTAAAGAAAGGGCAATTCGCTCAGTAGTAAATCTAAATCCCACTCCTTGCACATAACCGGAATAGAATAGATGAACTCGAGAAGTCATAATAGGACAACCACTGCTTTTGTGGTTAAACTAACCACGATCCCCGCGATCAGCACTCCAGCAAATATTGCTCCAAAGGCTATTTTTTTATTTATGCCTAACAAAAACGCTCCTATAGAACCCGTCCATACTCCCGAGCCAGGCAAAGGAAGAGCAACAAATAGCATCAGCCCTATCCATCCATATCTCTCTACTATTCTTGTGCGCCTTCTTGTGTGTCTAAAGACACATTTTAGAATATTATGCCCTATTTCTGATCTTCTGTCAATCCAGTCAACGAGTTTCTCTAAACCCCAGAGGAGGATAAATGCAGGAATTAAATTTCCCAAGATAGAGATTAAAAGGACAGGGAGGAGAGGTAGGCTAAATTGGGTAATTGCTAAAGGAATTGCTCCTCGCAGTTCAGTTATAGGAAGCATAGAAAGAAAAAAGATAAACAAAAAATCCCTTGTCATTTCTGCTTCTAACTACCGAATTCTAACCACCGATTTCTTCAGAAAATAAAGATGGTTATAAACTTTCTTTTCCCTGCCCATCTTTATATCTCTATTACCCTCCCTACTCCTCCTTCTATATATTTATCCGGATAAAGCGCCTTTATCTCGTATTTAAATCGGGTACAATGCACAGGACAGATTAACTCCAACTGCTCTATTAAAGCAAACTCCTTAAAATCGTGGAGTCCCCCTACAAGAGCATAGAGTTTATCAAACTGGGAAGCGAGATTAAGGATTGTCTTTAATCCCGGATGAGAACACCCAGTGATTATCAGAAGACCTCTCTGGGTGCTGATTAACAAACATTGCTCTATTCCTTCTATTTCTCCTGTAGAGAAGGCATCAGGATAGATTTCGGTCTGCTCCTTCACTTTTATAACCTCTCGGGCAGGAAAAAGAGAGGGGCAAGAGTGGGGAACATAGAGCCTCACATCATTATTTACTTTAAGAAATTGAGAAAGTCCTCCAATATGGTCATAATGAGAATGAGAGATAAAAATGGTGTCAATCAGAGCCGGTTCTATATTAAGAGCATCCATATTTTTCAACAGTAGATGGCCATTCGATCCTGTATCAAAAAGAAGATATCTTCCATCCATTTGCAGACAACAAGAGAATCCTTTCCCCTCTTTCAACGCTCCCACCTCCGCCTCTTTTCTCTCCTTATAAAGCATATCATCATAGATAATAGTAAGTTGCATCTTCTCTGTCCTCTTAATTAATCGGCCTTAATTTTTGGTTTTTCTCTCCACTTTCCACCCACCTTTTCCACCCCTGGGGTGGAAATTTGCCGGGGTGGAAATTTCGGGCGGAATTCCCATAAGAGGAAGATGAAATCTGGTCGGGGTGGGCGGATTCGAACCGCCGACCTCCACGTCCCGAACATGGCGCGCTCAACCAAACTGCGCTACACCCCGTTTTGGTTTATAACTAACGCAACTCCCTCATTCTTATCTCCCCGGTGAGTTGTCTTATAGGGAAAGGTATGTTAATACCTTCTTCTCTAAACCTCTGGTTAATTTTCATATTTATCTTATCTGTAACCTCAAATTTATTGGTATAACTATCGATCCAGCAGATTAAAAGAAGGTCTAAGGAAAAGTCGTTAAACTTCATAAAGTAAACCTTCGGCTCTGGTTTATCTAATATCTCAGGAAGGTGATGAACTATCTCCAAAAGCACATTCTTGACCTTATTTAAGTCGCTTCCATAATCTACGCCCACAGGAATTCTCAGTTTCAGTTTTGGATCTGGATAAGAGAGATTGACTACTCGATTTTTTCCTATCTCTGAATTAGGAATTACTATCATTGTGTGGTCTAAGGTAAGAATCTTCACACTTCGCAATCCAATCTCATAAACATCCCCAATCTCTCCGGAAGGAAGTTGAATCCTATCCCCTACATGAAATGGACGGTCGATCACAATCCCTAAACCTGCAATTACATTTCCTAAGGTCTCCTGCACTGCTAAAGCAATAGCCAGAGAAGCCACTCCCAAGGTGGTCAGTAGAGCCTTGATGTCATAATGAAAATGCTCCATCACGATCAAAGAAGCAATGATAATTACTACTATTTTGATAACCTTTCGCAAAAGAGGAATAAACTGATCATCAAACCTATTCTTCGTTTTGGGTGCAATCTCTCTTGCATACCATTCAAGCAAGGCTCGAGAAAGAGAGAGGATAAAATAAACTCCTGCCAGCACAGTAAATACAAAAAATCCCTCTTTCAAGAAGATGCTCATCTTCTTGCCAAGATTTAAGGTTTTTATAGCCACATATAAGCCTGTTCCTAAGATAATTAGAAGCAAAGGCCTCTTTAAAGCGAGAATGATAAAATCATCTAACTTGGTGGATGTCTTTTTAACCAATCTGTTTAATTTCTTATCTAATATATAAAGCAATATCCTGGATAAAACCAGGGAGAAGAAGATAACAGCAAAAAAAATGATTATCTTCATCCACATAACTCCTCCTATCCTACAGAAATCAATGCCCATTTATCTCCGAACCTTCTCCTTAATTCCCTCTTTATCAACTGATGCTCCGGAAGAAGGAGATGATAATCCTTTTCTACCAGTGCATCCGCCCACTTCTTTGCTCTTTGCATTATTTGTGTATCCTTTAGCACATCCCCAATCCTTAACTCTGAAAGCCCATGCTGACGAGCACCAAAAAACTCCCCTACACCTCGCAATTTCAGATCATCATCGGCAATCTTAAATCCATCCTGTGAAGAGGTGATGGACATCAACCTCTTCACTCCCTCCTCTGTCTTAGGTTCTCCTAAAAGAAAACAATAAGATTTGAATTTTCCTCTCCCTACTCTTCCTCTTAACTGATGCAGTTGACTTAAACCAAAATGCTCAGCATTCTCAATTACCATTATCGAAGCATTGGGAACATCAATACCTACCTCAATTACATTGGTGGAAACCAAGATATCTATCTCTCCTCTGGCAAATCTCCTCATTACCTCTTCTTTCTCCTCTTTCTTCATTCTTCCATGCAGTAAAGAGAGACTAAAATCAGCAAATATCTCCTTCAATCTCTTGAAGTTCTCCTCTATGTCTTTCAACCGCGTATTTGATGACTTTTTAATTACTGGATAGACAATATAGCCCTGTCTTCCTTCTTTTACCTGTTTATAAATAAATTGATACAACTTCTCTCTTTTCTCTTCTTCGACCCAATAGGTAAAGATTGGCTGTCTGCCTGCGGGAGTCTCGTCAAGCACAGAGATGTCTAAATCTCCATAGAGGGTCAAAGCCAGGGTGCGCGGGATAGGAGTGGCGCTCATAATCAAACAATCGGGATTCAGTCCTTTCTTTCTTAATTCCTGACGCTGTTCCACTCCGAATTTATGTTGCTCATCAATAACCACCACTCCCAAATTCTTATACTCAACCCTCTTCTGAATTACACTGTGTGTTCCCACAATTATATCCACTTCCCCTTTTCTAATCTTCTCTATTGTCTCTCTGCGCACTTTTGCAGGCAAGCCAGAGACGAGTAAAGCAATATTAATATTTAAGGGAAAGAGAATCTTCTCAAGGGTAAAATAATGCTGTTCGGCTAAAATCTCGGTAGGAGCCATAAATACCCCTTGCTTTCCTCTCTCCAAGGATAAAAGGAGTGCATAGATGGCTATAATAGTCTTTCCTGAGCCTACATCTCCTTGAACTAATCTATTCATTGGTTGGGAACTGGAAATGTCTCTTTCTATCTCAGCCATTACCCTCTCCTGGGCTTGGGTAAGTTTGAAAGGGATAAGTTGTCTAAACCTGTGAGTTAGGGTTCTATGAGTAAGTTCACCTCTCTTCTTTCTCCCCGAGAGCCTTTTTAGATACTGACGACGCAAAGCAATCCCTACTTGCAGAAGAAAAAACTCTTCAAACACCAACCGCTCTCTTGCTCTCTCTTGTAAAAAAATAGTGCGAGGAAAATGGATATTCTCTATTGCCTCTCTAATCTCCATCAACCTCTCTGCGTTCCGCACATAAGCAGGTAATATATCTTCCAGTGCGCTTGCATACTTATCTATTGCCTCCTTTATAATCTTGCGAAAAAATCTCTGAGTAAGATTCTGGGTTAGAGGATAGACAGGAACAATCCTTCCACTATGAATTCTCTCTTTCTCTGAACGGATAATCTCATACTCTGGAGAGTTCATCTGGAGTTGATTAAAGAAACCTACTTTTCCACTAATGATAACTTCTTCTCCTTTCTTAAAAAATCTTTTCAAATAATCCTGATTGAACCAAGTAGCATAAATAATTCCTGTTCCATCTCCTATGGCTAATTGAAAGAGGCTAAAATTATTCTTTGTTTTTCGTATTCCCAAAGCGAGTATCTTTCCTTTTACAGTTTCAAACTCTCCGAGTCTCACTTTGGCAATGGGTTTTATCCTTGTCCTATCTTCATACCTGCGAGGGAAATAATAAAGAAGGTCGGCAATGGTAAAGATACCACAACGATGAAAGAGTTTCAATCGCTGAGGTCCTACACCTTTAACATATTGCACAGAATCAGACAATTGCATTTTAAGAGAAAATATGGTAAAATCTCTATTGGCTTCTTAGAAAATTAACTAATTGAGCAAAACATTTCCTAAAATAGCAAACTTTAATGAGGTAAAAAATGTCCAGGATATGTGAGATCTGCGGAAAAAAACCAATAGCAGGCAGAAAGATTGCCCGTCGAGGATTAGCCAAAAAGAAAGGAGGAATAGGAAAGAAAATTACCGGGATTACCTCGCGCCGCTTTCTTCC
>Ga0164311_10001147_pt1 | contig 12705 bp, 12 predicted proteins | sample GuaBasSedimGuay2_FD_121796 | JGI IMG/M metagenome (GOLD analysis project Ga0164311, IMG submission 121796) | Subseafloor sediment microbial communities from Guaymas Basin, Gulf of California, Mexico - Guay2, Core 4569-9, 9-12 cm | ecosystem: Environmental > Aquatic > Marine > Hydrothermal vents...
ATTTGAAAGCGGAGCTTACCACTTACATGTCGAAAATCATAAAAAACATCTAAAGATAAAAGACGTCGATCACCTATCGCCTTCCCTGCTCCTTCAATGGAAAAAGGCTATATCTGAAGGAATAAGATTCGAAAACGAATATGTAGCTCCTGATAGCCAGCAAGTTCGCATAATAAGAATGGTTTTAAATAACTTTAAAAAATTCGCTGAAAATGGTAACGTAGAGCTAATGGGAGATTTATTCGCGCATACAGTACAAGGGCTTGTTATCAAAATTTTTTCCGAGCATGGCATGAGGGACTTGATAATGGAGCTTCTTAGCTGGGAGCTACAAGACGGAAAGAAGCTAGTTAAAGAAATATTGGGTTATGAACCTATAGGCGCTTGGACGCCAGAAATGTACTGGTGTGAAGAGCTTATAGAGCTTTATGTAAGCAACGGCTACAGGTACACGGTTTTATGCGATCAACATTTTGAAGCAAGCTCGGGAGAAAAAGACACAATATACGAGCCTTACGTAATAGGTAGTGGAGAAAATGAGCTTGTTGTTTTCTTCCGAGACCGAGAACTTAGCGACTGGATAAGCTTTGGAAACAATTTTAAAGATGAAAACCACGCCGAGAGAGAAGCGAGAGCTTTCGTGCTTTCTCTACTAGAGCGATACTTTAGGAAGCCGGGGGGGCTCTGCATTGTAGCGTTGGATGGAGAGAATTGGATGTTAGGTTCAAAGACGAGACAATATATACCGATATTCTTTGATTTATTATGGAAGTATGTAGAGGATAACGGAGAAGTATTCAAAACTGTAACTCTTCGAGAATACTTAGAGAAGCATAATTCTAAATCTTTAAAAAAACTAAAATATATTCCTCGAGGCTCCTGGATCGGCCTTTCTGACGTTCAATGGGTTGGAGATGTAAAGAACGAGTTATGGAATTTCATTGTAGAAAAAGCCAAATGGGTTGCAGCTCTTAGTCGAGCATTACCAGACCATGTCAAGAAAGAAATGGTAGAAGATGATCAGTCTCCACTTTTTCAAGCATACAGAGCATTAGCTATAGCAATAGATAGCGACTATTTTTGGTATGGAGATAGAGAACTAGAACAACGGGTTATAAAAACGTGGGCGAGAGAAGCAGAGAAAATAGCACAGAGTGTGCTGGGAAAAGTGAAGCTGCAATCGGTAAACGTTGCAGATGAAAAGGTAGCCGTAGTTATCAAAAACGACTCGGATTATCCATTAAAGCTATGGCTAAGTATAGAGAATGTAAACGAGGAACTGGTAAAGTTGTATGTGGAAAGCAAGTCAACAAGGACTATAGTTTACAGCGTTAGAGAAGACGCGAAATCGGTGGCGCTACTAACACCACCGATCACTTTAAAAAAGGTGAATCTTCATTAAAGAAAATATTCTTATAGTTCTCATAAGGATTAAAAGATAAGGTTGAAATTAATGTCTAGCGAAGCATGGCAACGGATGATCGAAAAAGCCGCATGGCTAATTTCTGAAGGTCGTATTGTAAAGATAAGCAATCTCCTATATTATGTAATTGGTCGGCACTCGAGACATTTAGTAAGAGTTGTCGATGATAGCAAATTGGTATGCTCGTGTGCAGGATATAAAAACAGAGGAGTATGCTCTCACGTAATCGCAGTTTCAACATTAAGAAAGATTAAAAATGGTGCTGAGATTATCAATGAAATTATGCAGGAGAGGATAAGAAGGGAGTTAAGACAGCTGTATAGGGGCGAAATAAGCAGGTAGTTCAGCCCTGCTAAAACTTATTTACTAGATTTATGTAAATGCTCTATTGGTGAAGCATTTGAAGTATAGATTGATGGATATTCTCGCCTGTCCATACGATAAAAACTTTCCTCTAAAACTATACGTTTTAGAGGAGAAAATTTATGAAAAAAGACAGTTTAGGTGGGATAAAAAACCACTTTGCGAGCTTTACTGCGAGTATTTAAAAAAGAAGATTGAGGAGCTTTCGGAGCCACCTCCATGTGAGGAATGCATTAAGAAAGAAGTGGCTGAAGGCATTATTTATTGCGAAATCTGCAATAGATGGTATCCTATAATCGATGAAATTCCAATATTTCTACCGGATGAAATTCGAGTTAAAAGAAAAAATCAAGACCTCGACTTTTTGAAAAAGCATAAGGAGAGGATACCGGAAACCATATTAAAAAATGGTAAGCCATGGACGTTAGAAAGCGATTAATCGTGGGTAAAATAGGCTTTTACAATGTCTTCTGAAACAGCGTCTATGCGAACAAATCCGAACCTATAAAACTGCACTTTATCATCTGCGCGCAATTTACCAACTTCGTTTTCTGCTATCCCCTTAATATTCTCTAGCTTGTCTTTCTCGGGCTTGACAACTTCTACTTTCACATATGAAGTGGCGGGAACCCATTGGACGATTGGCAGCTTGTGAATCTTTGCGTATTCCGAGTCTTTACTAATGAATTCTGCATAGAATACTTTGTCATCTATCATCTTTATTCTAAAATTTGCAAATCCTAGAAATCTAACATCCTGATCTTTTAAGCGGCTTAAATCGTTCTTTGATACGAAGATTTCCGAGCTACTATTGGTAACTTGAAGCTTGATGATGCGGTGGCCTCTCTCAGGAAAAGATGGATGATAAGGTATCTTAGCTTCGATATTAGAAGGTAAATTTTTGATCGTCAATTTTACAGGGTTTGGAACGAACATGTATCTATTTGCGATTGGTTCAAGGTACTTTCTATTTATAGCATAAAGGTTGGCTATACTTATAGTAGCTCCTGAGGGTTTTACTCCAACATCGATAATGATATCCCATATTGCCTCCGGTAAAAAGCCTCTTTTTCTCAAAGCTTTTAGAGTCCCTAATCTTGGATCATCCCAGCTAAAATATTTTCCCTTCTCTATCCCGCTTCTAATCTTTGACTTGCTCAGCATCATTCCTTCCAAGTTTAAACGACCGAAGTGTATGGCTTCAGGGTATTCCCAACCGAAATGCTCGTACATAAACTTCTGTTTTATGGTATTAGTTATGTGCTCTTTTGCTCTTAGCACGTGCGTGATATTCATCATGTGATCATCTACACCGCATGCGAAATTGTAAGTTGGCCAAACAATGTACTTATCACCTACAAGGGGGTGAGGATGTTTAGCGGTGTCTATAATCCTAAACGCTATCCAATCTCTTACCGATGGATCAGGATATTTGATATCAGTTCTTACTCTGAGAACGGCTTCGCCCTCACCGTAACCCCCCTCTAGCATTTTATCCCATCTTTCAAGCTGAACGTTGACAGGATCTTTGGAGTGCTCGCATGCAATGCCCATTCTTCTATATTCTCTTATTTTATCTATAGAACACAGGCAGACATACGCTCCCTTTAACTTAATGAGTTCTTCAGCGTGCCTATAGTAAATATCCATGCGCTTTGACTGTATATGCTCTTCATCCCACTTTAAGCCCAGCCACCTTAAATCATCTCTTATAGCTTCGTAAGCTTCTAATATTGGAGCTTTAGTTTTAGGATCGGTATCTTCAAACCTTAGAATAAACTTTCCCTTATACATTCTAGCATACTCATAGCTTAATATAGCTGGACGCGCGCTACCAAGATGTAGTATGAAATCGGGATTTGGAGCAAAACGAGTTACTACTTTAGAATATTTGTTAACGTTCGGTAGCGGGGGGAGAGTCTTCTTTTTTTCCTCAATAACTTTCTCCTCGAGCTCTTCAGGCCATCTCTCTTCTAAAATTCTTTTCAAATCGTCAAGAGATTTCATATTTACCTCATTAACGACTTCTCTTACTAAGGCAACTATTTCTTTTGCATAGGGGCGAATTGACGGATCTTCTTTGAAGAGCTTACTAATTACGGCATTGAGATTTGCTTTGCCTTCATACTTTACAGCGTTCAACACGGCATGTTTAAATGCAAGTTCCCTAATTTTATCGACGTCCATTACCTCACCTATACACTAATTATTCAATGGAAAGTATATTTAATAAATGTGCTAAATTAAAGAAAGTTAAAATTTAAAGTATTCGGGTGGGCTTATTGCTAAATCTGCTACAGTCGCTAATTAACATCGCGGGTTTAACCGTAGCATCCTACATGGATGTAAAAACCAGAGAGATAGAAGACTACGTTTGGCTCCTAATAATAATTGCGAGCGGACCGCTTGTAGCATATAGAATCTGGGAACTTAGAAACAATTATTTGCTCTCGATATTATATGCGTTATCCCTCATAATAGGTATAGTGTTCGCGGTGGCTATAGCATATTTAAATTTAATGGGAGGTGCTGATGCTAAAGCATTAATAGTGTTGAGCATTACGGAGATACCGTCCTTATCTAAGGATATTTTTTCACTGATACCGCCCCTAGCTATTTTCATAAATACGACTTTTCTATCGCTTATTACGATACCTATAATACTTCTACGCAACATAACTTATTATCTTAAAAAAGGAACTCTTTTCCAGGGATTTGAAAAAGAACCTTTATGGAAAAAGATAATTTGCATCGTTACCGCGTATAAGGTCAAGTATGATGCTTACTTGAAAAACAAATACCGTTATTCTCTAGCAGAATATGCAGAAAACGATACTAGAAAGCTAAAAATCGGGCTACAAATAGATGACGAAAGCGAAATTCAAGGTTTTGCTCTTAATGAGGAAGTATGGGTTAACCCTCTTCTACCGCTAATAGTCTTCGTAGAAGCAGGTTACATATTATATCTTTTGTACGGCTGTATTTTAGACATATTCATGCTCTAAGTGAGAATTGATAGAAGAGGCATCATCCTAGCCTCTTTCATCACGGTCAGAACCCGTGTTCCATATCATCTGCCGCAATAAATCTACAGCGTTATCATGTTTAAATTTTACCTTAACTAAATTTTGATCTTTCCATTAACTACTATGCCTCTGCCAAGCTCTATGCTAAACTGATATAGCGCTGGCTTTACGGGCCGCCAACGCATTTTTCTAATGTGTAGCGTTCGTATAAACTCGCCTTTAATCCTTTCAATGCCGAGAACGAAAACTCCAGCCGCAAGAAACTCTTCAACGCCGAAACGGCTCAAGGCGTTACTGCCAGTCGGTATTTCTGAAGTTATAATGCTTGTCGTGCCAAGCTCTTTTTCTATCGATATAACAAGATTACGCACATAGCTTCGCGTCCACGTGAGATCTTTCTCACCCATAACTAGAGGAGCTACGGGATCAATAACCAGACGTTTTGCGCCTATTCGCATAGCTTCGCCTTTCAAGTTGTAAACGAGAGACTTGACGATGGTTTCTATCGGCTTATCTCTCATTTTTTCGGCAAAATCAGGTAATAAAGTGAGAATGCTAAGCAGATTTTTCTTTATCAATGCTTCTAAATCCCATCCAAAAGAGAGGGCTCCTTTAACGAAGTCTTCATAGTCTTCGTCAACGAGGAGATATATTCCCGGCTCGCCGATAGTAGCTCCATAAACCAGATAGTTGAGGGAAAATAATGTTTTCCCAGTTCCAGTTTCGCCAGCAACCAAATAAGTTCTGCCTTTTATAAATCCCCCTCCTATAATATCGTCAAACCCTTCAATACCAGTAGGCACTATGTCTAAAGGTGAGGGTGGTTTTTCTGGAGTGGTAACTTGCTCGTTTTCACGTTCTGGTAATGTCATAATCTCCTACCTCCGCTAATACCTTTTGAAAACTTACTCATGAAAATTTCTAACGCTTCTCTAACGATAGACGAGATGGATTCAGCCTCGGCCTCTTCTACCATTCTCTTCATTTCCAGGTACATGCTCTCTGGGATACGTACAGTGATTTTACGCATACCTACTTCCCTAGCCATTTTTTTGTCTTACATATTTAAAACATTTACCATAGCATGCGAATGGCGGTGGTTACCTATAAATCACCCGAAGCATTATACACAAACTATGAGTAGAAATTTCAAGAGCGAAATCTATAAAAAGTTAAGAATGGCATATGCAAAGCTTTTAATCGCAGAAAATATCAAAAAACAGAGAAAAAGTCAAACTATGAGAAGCCTCTACCTATTAGCGGTAGCGGGAGGTATTTTTGCAACTCCAGAATTCATGTCGAACATATACCTATCGAGTTCAATCTCTGACGTTAATAAGGTAAAGAAGAAAATAAAAAAAATTTTAAAAAAGCGAGACGTGCCAGTAGAAGATAAATGCCTACTTGAGGAGTTAAATCAAATATTAGAAGTAAACAAGGATATGAAAGTTAGTGATTTAAAAATCATAATTTCTGAAGCTCTAAAGATTTTGGAAATTTCTTCGTTATAACATCATCGCTCTCTCAGCGCTCCAGACCGTAATCATCTGAATCATTCGATTTTTATCTTCAAGACAGAATATAAATACTTACCGACGTAACTCATGAACCACCCTTAGATGCTTAATATGACCGGTTTTAAACCCATAAACTCGGCTGCCGTAACTACCTTCTTGCCCAGCTTCTTTCCCAAGTTCCATACTTCAGAAGTTCTTTCCTTAAATTTAGGCTCTCTTGGCAGGTGATGATCATAGACTATAATTTTTGTGGAAGTCTCCTCTACAATCCTTAGAACATTCTCTAATGCACGTCTAAAATTTATCAAATTAAGAGTATAACCTAGCATGTAAGTCATAGGACCATCGAGAATTAGCACGTCAGGGTCTTCTCTAATAATCAATTCTGCATAATCTTCGATTATGGGACCGTTAACATCGCTTGAATGTAAAAATTTCCAGCCGCCATATTCTATCACAGTTGCTAAAACCCATCCAACTCTTGAATACTCAATACCATGAAATAGGGGCCTAGTAAACCTGACCAAGGTATCGCCAAATTTGAAAGTTTTTCCGTCCGCAAACTTAACCTTGACTTTTTCCAACTCGAGCTCTGGAATCAGCTTATATTTTTTCCATTTTTCTCTTCTCTTTAAAAACCACGATCTACCCTTCTCTAGTAAAATTTCGCGTCTTTCGCTATAATCGCCGAAGTCTCTAGCCTGCGCAATACGAAGCTCGTAGAAAGGATCGTTCCACTCTCCCGGCTTAGGCTCCAATAAAACCTTTTTAAGGTTCTCTCCAAAAGCCTCGTATAGATGCTCGTAAAAGCGTAAAGCGCGCTTGCGCTGTGAATCGTTTATGTATTCGTTGGGATTTTTCGCTAATACGATTTTTCCCTCGTAAATTTCTTTATCAAAATCAGTGAAGTGATCATAATGGTAATGAGATATTACTATAATATCGGCCTCAAAAGCCGCTTTTTTAACAGCTAACCGCCCTTCTTGTAGCCAACCTAATTTAGCAGAGTCGGGCGCCGGAAACGTTGGATGCATTACAGCAACTCCCGGATCAATTAAAACTTTAACATCAGGCGTAGTGACCAGGGTGCATGAAGATTTTGCGCCTAAAGAATCAAACCAGATAAGCTTGAAATCCACATCTTGAATGAAATAGTTTCTATTTTAAAAAAGTAGCGGAAGAATCGAGTAAATCTATAGGTCTATTTTCATACGGCTAGTGATCGTCCTCCGGGAAATCGAGGAAATTTTTCATTTTCGCTTTATAATTTTTTCAATAATTCTATTATGTCGTCAAAGGATACGCCTAAAAGCGTTAACTTGCCTTTATACTTATTTACTTTCTCTTCAACATTGGTTATGTCAGTGGATATAAGATCTTGCTCCATTTCTTCGAGTGCTTCTGGAGGATACGCAAAAAAGTCTCCACTAAAGCTTATACTCACAATTTTACCATTCTCTATCTCAGCTTCTATTTTCAAAGTTTTTCCTCCAGGTTTTTTCACGATAAATTCCTTCTTTACCAGAAACTTTCACCTCTTAAAAATCCAATCTCTGCTCTTATATTTCATGGCTAGCTGACGCGCTAGAGAAACCTCTTCGCTTGTAGGCTCTGATTTCTCAAATTCCACTTTTAAAACTTTTTTAAAACCTTCTATCAAAGCTTTAACAACCTCGCTTTTCAAAACTCTTTTCCCAACCTCTAATGAAACAGTGGTAACCCTATCCTTTATCGAAGAGATACCATGAGAAGCCAGTTTTTGTATTGGAACCTTAAGAGCTCTAGCTAAAACGTTTAAATCCGTATTATACATTAAAGTTCCGTGCTGAAGAACAACGTTCCCTCTCCGGATCTGAGCGCTACCCGATATCTTCCTACTATTAACGACGATATCATTTACAGGCATGAAGACAGCTTTGACATGTAAAAGGGATAAGGCCTCTATAAGGCTTTGACAGATAAATTCGTAGCATTTCTGAATATCTCTCGGTAGGAAATTAGTATCGGCTATTAAGCTATAGGTTATTTCTCCGTTAGCGTCATGGTAGACAGAACCTCCACCCGTAATCCTGCGCGTAAAAGGTATCGAGTGCTTTGTCAAATATTCTAGATTAATTGCATCGGAGATTTTCTGAAAATAACCTACCGTAACCGCGCTGGGGTTTATCACGTAAAGCCTCAAGGTGTTTGGGACTAGGTTCCGCAACCTAGCTTCTAGAATAGCTTCGTCGAGCGCCATACACCAATAAACATCGCCTTCATTTATAACTAGGCGCCAAGTTTCTATTCTAGGCATTGAGTAAAAATACTTAAACCATCAAATTATTGTTTCCATGATAAGCGTGCTGGTCAGAGCGTCGCTGGGCTCGTTAGCAACGCTTGGAATATATAGTTTAAAACTGCTAGCAAAACCTACAACTCTATATATTCTTCAATACTCGCCAGACGGCTGTCAGGCAGGCTGTAAGTTTTGTCCGCAAGCGAAAATAAATAATGCGGATAAAAATTTCGTGGCGCGAGTTCCATGGCCGCTAATCGAGCTTGACGTTATAATAGATAAGCTAAAAAAGGGAAAGCAAGTTTTTTCTAGAATATGTGTTCAGAATGTTTTGAAAAAAGATTTTAGAAAAGAACTCATCGAAGTAGTGCTTAAGATTAGAAAATCGGGAGTAAATCTACCTTTATCAATAACTATAACTCCCGTGGAGAAAGATTTTTTAGTTAAATTAAAAAACCTTGGCGTAGACCGGCTAGGCATAGGCTTAGACGCGGCAACACCCGTTATTTTCGAGAAGATCGGCAAGCCATACAGTTGGAGAATCTACATGGATTTTATAGATTCGGCGGTTCGAGTTTTCGGAAGGCGTAACGTGTCTGTGCATTTAATTTTTGGAATGGGTGAAGGCTTAAAAGAGTTTGTTGACGCAATGAAGCTTATCTACGATAAAGGCGCTGAAGTAGCTCTCTTCGCTTTTACTCCAATAAAAAATACTCAGCTGGAGAATTTACCTAAACCAAATCTACACCATTATAGAGTCGTTCAAATGGCAAGATACTTGTTATCGAAAAATCTAAGAGATATTGACGATTTCCGAAGAGCGTTTTTAACCAGCGGTTGTCCAGGCTGCAATAGACCCTTCTATAATGAATCGCCGCGGAAAATATACAATTATCCTTCAGAGGAACTATTAGAGAATATGCAACTAACGAGCAGCGAGATAAAGAATATTCTAGCAGAATCCTTAGCTCTTCTAGAACAGCCAGAGTGGTTGCCATGCCTATAGCTTTCATACCGGGAGAGAATTACCCAAGCATAAGCATAACAGGAAATAGATGTTTTCTAAACTGCAAATACTGCGGAGGCAAATATTTAAATCAGATGTATCATGTAGCTACTCCACAAGATCTTTACAATCTTATCGAGAAGCTATGGGATAAGGGAATGAAGGGATTTCTAATAAGCGGAGGATTTGACAAAAATGGACAACTACCGCTGAAACCTTTCCTAAGCACTATAAAAAAAATAAAAAAAGAGTTTGACCCGGTAATCAGCGTACACCCGGGGCTTGTTGATATAAACATGGTAGTTGAAATGAGGAGATCGGGGATAGACATAGTCGATTACGGATTCATAATAGACGATTTTATAATACAAGAAGTAATGAACTTAAAAAATAGGAGTCATCGTGACTTTAAAAGTACGCTAAAACATTTGTATAATAATGGACCCCCTTATATAGCGCCCCATATACTAATTGGCTTAAACTACGGCAGTATAAAATTAGAATATCAAGCTTTAGAGCACGTGATCGAATATGATCCATACATAATTATATTCCTAGTTTTCATACCCACGAAGGGAACGCAGATGGAACATGTTAAACCGCCGGAAATAGAAAAAATTGTAGAATTGATTAAATACGCAAGGACGATATATAATGGTGAAATCGCCTTAGGTTGTATGAGACCGCCACATTACAAGCCGCTACTTGACGAGAAGCTTTTGAAGAAGAACCTTATCGATAGAATAGTGTTGCCCATCAGCAAAATAATCAGAAATTTTAATCTGAGAATAATAAATGCTTGCTGTTCAATTCCTCGTGAGTTTTTCAACCGATTTAGTTGAATGAGTATAGGTTTATGCTGGTACCCTCCGGAGTATGCTTTAATTCGTATATGAGAGCGGAAGGGACTTCTCGAACTATTTCTTTAAAACTTTCGTCTTGAGTAGCTATTATGATCTGGTCAACCCCCTCCACTTTGGCTAGAAGCTTTATCATGGCTTTCCTGCATTCATAGTCGATACTTGGCGTTGGCTCATCGAGAATTATAAAAGCGACGTTATGAGGAGTTAGCTTAAACAAGGCTGTTAGCAGCGATAATACAACAATTCTTTTCTGTCCATCGCTCATTTTTTTCAAGGCGGGAATCCATCGTCTATCTTTATTTCTTTTAGCAAAAATTTCGTATATGCTGCGTTCATATTCCCGATCTTCTCTCCTAAGCTTGATGGTTCGAATCCTTATAGTTAGCTCGGAATAGTCTGGATGCACATACATCTGCTGAAATATATCGTTCATTTTCTCTACGATTTTCCTAATCGCAATTTTTCTAATTGAGGATTGAACTTCTCTAAATGCTATTTTAATCTCTAACAGTTTGTTTCTAAACTCTTTAAGCTTGAAAATCTTCGCTTCTTGCTTCTCTGTTTTCTCAGTAAGTTTTTTAACATAAACGAGTTTTTCTTTAATGCTTTCTAAATCTTTTTCCAGGTTTGCCATTTCGGCTTTGAGTCTATCAATTTCGTTCATAGTCAAGTAGTACTTTTCCTCTATAGAATTATAATATTTTTTATCAAAATCTAGCCTTGCAATTTTCTTCAAAACTTCGCTAAGTTCGCGCTTTTTATCCTCCAATTCTCGCTGGAGTTCCGAAATCTCCTTTATTCTAGAAAGCTTCGTAATGATGGAGGAGCTCGATGATATGATGCTTGTAAGCCGACTTATTTTGAAATTAACTTCTTCTACAAGTTCTTCCAGTTCTTCAATATTATTGGAGACCTCGTCAAACTCATTTTCTAAACTTTTTTTCTCTAGCTCTAGCTCATTTTTCCTCAGCATTCTCTCCTCTAGCTCGCTTAACTTCACGTATACCCTCTTTAGCCCATTTAGATTCTTAACGAGTTTTTCCCGCTTAAGGAAGACATCTTCCTTTTTTATGAGGTTTACTTTGTCTTTGATTTTCTTGATTTGCTGTTCATTTAACTCCGTATCGCATACTGGACATGTTGCAGAGCTTTCCTTGAGATATGTGCTTATAACGCTTCTTCCTAAGTTATATACACAATTGTTTATTTCGGAAATTTTTTCTAGTTTTTCAATCTCAACTTCCAAGAGTGAAATTCTTTTTCTAACGTCTTCTCGAGAGCCGTATTTCTCGACTAAGCCTCTGAGAGTATTGTAATTTTTTTCCAGCGTGTATAATTCCGCCTCGACTTCTGCAAGCTTCCGCCTCAACAAATTATATTTATTCCGTTCTGATGCCAGCTGATAGTTTACCTCTAGCAATTCACTATTTAAATCCTCTAGTGAAGCTTCAAGACGTTTTATTTTCGCGTTTAGAACTTGGAGAGCCGAGTCGATAGTATCCCTGGAAAACTCGATTTTCTCAACTTCCTCTGCATCTTTGTAAAGCATTGTCTCTTTAAGACCGTTAATAATAGATGATTTGGCTTTTTCAAAAAGAATATCAGCCGGCTCCGTAGGCGTAAAAGATTCTAATTTTTTCAATCTTTGTTTAATCTGCTTTATCTCAGCTCTTAATCTTATCTCTTGCTCTTTCAAACTTTCATACTCTTTTTCTTTACCTTTCAATTTTTCAAGTTCATGCTCATATTCAATCAAAGCTTTCTTTTTTCTATCAATTTCCTCTTCTAGAACGAGAAGCTTTTTCCTTTTCTCCTCTAGTTCTCGCTCAATCTCTTCTACTGAAGGTTCATTTGCTAAGCGAGCCTTCAAAAAATCTAGTTCACTTTCAAGCATTTCCAGCTTATCCTCGACAAGCTTTAGGGGGATGCCTCTAAAGATACTTTCCAGGGTTTCTATGCCCAACAGCCTGTCTAAGGCCTCGCTTCTCTGCATATCCGTGCCGTATATTATGTCCTCTATTTCACGCGATCTTAAAGCAACCTGTCTAACAAAACCATCCAAATCTATGCCTAGAATATTACGCATCTTAGCGTCTACTTTGCTCCAGCTCTTCTCCACAATTTTTCCGTCAACTTCTAGTAGAGCTTCGGCAGAATCCCTGCTTCTAGACCTGTAAACGACGTATCTTCTACCTGACGAATCTACAAGAGCAAGCTTTATCTTAATCC
>Ga0164311_10001148_pt1 | contig 12705 bp, 13 predicted proteins | sample GuaBasSedimGuay2_FD_121796 | JGI IMG/M metagenome (GOLD analysis project Ga0164311, IMG submission 121796) | Subseafloor sediment microbial communities from Guaymas Basin, Gulf of California, Mexico - Guay2, Core 4569-9, 9-12 cm | ecosystem: Environmental > Aquatic > Marine > Hydrothermal vents...
GTTGCGGACCGCGACGAACCCCACCCCGGTCTCCTTCGCCTTCTCGATGGCCATCTGCATGCCCTTGCGGCCGATGGGAGGACCCAAGCCCCCTCCGCCGTCGAGGAGCGCCGTGGTCGCGGTCTCGCGCACCACTGTGACCTTCGGCCTGGGCACCATCTGCCCCACCTGGAGGCCCCTGACGTACCTCCTCAGGCGGGCCACCCCGTGGGAATCTATCCCCCTGAGGTCCGCCTCCACCAGCACCTCCGCTGTAATATCGGCCTCCTCCGGCGGCACACCCAACTTGAAGAAGACCCGCTTGCAGAAGTCCTTCAAGGCCTCCCAGTGGACGGTTACCGCTTTCTCCTCCATCGTTCCGTTGCCTCCTTCAGAGTCATAAAAGGGAATGGCCGAGGTTCATGCCCCCTTGAGGAGGTCGAGCAGTTCGGCCCGGAACTCCTGCTGCAGTTCCTCCATTCCTTCCCTCCACCGTGGGTGGAGCTTTGGGTTGGGGTCCACGGCCGTCCCCTTTATCCCCCGGCGGGCCAGGGCTTCGCGCAACTCCTTCTTGAACTGAACGATGCGATCGTCCCTCCGCTTCTGGTAAGCCTCCAGGAGCTGCTGAACTCCCTTCCTGACTTCCTCCCCGAAGAGGACCTCCAGGCCTTTGGTGTACCTTTCGGAGAGGCCGTCCTCCAGGGGTAAGCCCTCTGAGATCATCCGCAGCAACTCCTCCTTGGCGGCCTCGCTCAGCTTCGCCACCTCCTCTTTCAGGGAGCCCCAATCCCTGGCCTCCCCTTCGAAGAAGCGGTGGAAGAGGCGCTGGGCCCGCTCCCTCTCCTCCTGTTGCTTGAACTGCCGTTTCTCCTCCTCGGTCACCTTGAGGTCTTTCAGCTTCTCCATAACCAGGTCTAAGGTGCTCTTGATCTCCGTCATAGTTCCTCTCCTCCCCCGACGGTCAGAACTCCACCTTCACCGCTTCGGACAGCGGGCCCTCGTTACGGCGAGGGGAACTGTCCACCGCCGAGACTGCGTATTTGTAACATCTACCTCCTTCAGGGGGGTGGTCCAAGAAGGAGGTCTCCTCTATGGGAGAGGGGGTGAGGCGAGTCAGCTCCTCCCCACACCTGCCCCTCCAGACGTAGTACCTCACCCCTTCCTCTTCCACAGGGAACCAGTCGAGTTCCACCTCTCCGTCCTTCTTGAAGGCCACAAGACCTGTGGGGGCAGCAGGTGCGGTGATGTCCTCGGGGGTCGCGCATACCTCCTGAGAGCTCGATCCCTCGATGGCCACCCCTTGGGAGAGGACCACCCCTCGGACTACGTAACAGAAGGTCTTGCCGTTCTCCAGGCCCTTATCCACATAGGTGTCCCCCTCTACGGGAGGTGACAGGGGGTCGAAGCCGTACCGTCCGTCCTCGCTCCTCCGGTAGAGGTGGTAGCCAGAGGCCCCCTCGACCGATCTCCAGCTCAGTTTGACCATCCCGTCTCCCCCCTCTGCCTTCAAGCCCTTTGGGGGATCGGGGGGCGAGCGCCAGAGGACCGACAGCTCCGGTGAGGGAGGTCCAGAGAAACCCCAGCGGTTGACCCCTTCTATGCGGTAGAGGTAGGTCACCCCCACTTTGAGTTTCTCCCTTTCCTCCCAAAGGAAGGACTTTCGTCCCTCTGGTTCCACCTCCGCTACCGTCTTAAACTCCCCGGGGCAGCGAGGGCATCCCTTCCTCCTCAAGATCCGGAATTTGGCCACCTCTGCTGGACGGGAGCCGTCTACGTTCCTCTTGGGGGCCTTCCACAGGAGGAAGACCCTCCCCTCTCTGACCTTGAGTTGGGGGTCCCTCAACGCCTCTGGGGCGATGAGGACGGGGGGTGTAGGGGGGGCCTTCACCCCGCAGGAGCAGAGCAACAGCAGCAGCCCCAGCAGGAGGATCATAGGCCGAGCTCCTCCTTGGCCCTTTGGATTGCCTCCTTCACCCTTTCGGGGGCCGTCCCCCCGGGGAGGTCTCGGCGTTCAAGGGACCTCTCCACCTTGAGCCATTCGAAGACGTCCTCTTCGGCCTCGGGGCAGAACCGCTTGAGCTCTTCGAGGCTCAGTTCCCCGAGGCCCTTACCCTTCTCCTCCGCGTACCTCACCACCTCTCCTGCTGTCCGGTGGGCCTGGCGGAAGGGGACCCCTTTGTGGGCGAGGTAATCGGCCAGGTCGGTGGCCAGGGTGAAGTCCTCCTCGGCAGCCCCTTGGAGGCGTTCCCCTCTGATTTCTATCCCCTGGAGGAGGAGGGCCATAAGTTGCAGGGAGGCCTTCAGGGTGTCCACCGCATCGAAGAGGGGCTCCTTGTCCTCCTGCAGGTCCCTGTTGTAGGTGAGGGGCAGGGCCTTCAGCACGGTCAGCAGCGTCACCAGCGCTCCGTAGACTCTCCCGGTCTTGGCCCTCACCAACTCCAGCACGTCGGGGTTCACCTTCTGGGGCATGATGCTTGAGCCCGTGCAGAAGGCCTCAGGCAGGCTTATGAACCCGAACTCCGTGGAGGACCAGAGGATCAGCTCCTCTGACAGCCTGCTCAGGTGCATCATGGCGATGGAGGCGACGGCCAGGAACTCCACGACGAAGTCCCTGTCACTTACCGCGTCCATGCTGTTGGCGCTTATCTGGGAGAAACCGAGGAGTTCAGCCAGGTACTGCCGATCTATGGGGTAGGGGTTCCCTGCCAGGGCGCCGCTTCCCAGGGGCAACACGTCCACCCTTCGCCTGCATTCGGCCATCCTGGCCCGATCCCTCTTGAACATCTCGTAGTAGGCCATGAAGTAGTGCGAAAGCAGAACCGGCTGGGCCTTCCTCAGGTGGGTGTAACCCGGGGCCGCAACGCCGAGGTGCCTCTCGGCCAGCTCTACCAAGGTGCCCTGGAGATCCTTGAAGGCCTCGAGCAACTGATCGATCTCCTCCCTGAGCCAGAGCCTGAGGTCAAGGGCCACCTGGTCGTTGCGGCTTCGGCCAGTGTGGAGCTTCCCCGCCGCCTCGCCCACCGCCTCCTTGAGGCGGCCCTCGATCAACGTGTGTACGTCCTCCTCTTCGGGTCGAGGGACGAGCTTCCCCTCCTCTATCTCCCGACGGATCTGCTGCAGGGCCTGCTCTATTCGCTTCCCCTCCTCTTCGGTGAGGACCTTTGCCTTGACCAGGGCCTTGCAGTAGGCGATGCTTCCAGCGATGTCTTGGCGGTAAAGCCTCAGATCGAAGGGCGCCGAGGCGGTGAACTCCTCCACGAGTCTATGGGTCGTCTCTTTGAACCTCCCTCCCCATAGCTTTTCCATCTATGGCCTCCGCTGGCCGAAGATGGCCGTCCCTACCCGTACCAAGGTGGCCCCTTCCTCTATGGCCACCTCGAAGTCGGCCGACATCCCCATGGAGAGTTCCTCCACGGGCAGGCCCCGTCGTTGCAGCTCGTCCCTGAGGCGCCTCAGGGCCTGGAAGTAGGGGCGGGCCCCGTCGGGGTCTTCGAAGTAAGGGGGCATGGTCATGAGCCCCTTCAGACGGAGGTTTGGCATCTCGCTGATGGCCTCGGCAAGCTCTTGAACCCCTTCCGGTGCAACCCCCGACTTGGTCTCCTCCCCCGAGAGGTTGACCTGAAGGAGGACTTCCACCTCTCTGCCCTCCTTGGCGGCCCGCTTTTGAAGCTCCTGGGCCAGCTTCAAGCTGTCTACCGAATGGATCATCTCGAAGAGGCCCACGGCATGACGGGCCTTGTTCCTCTGGAGGTGGCCGATCATGTGCCATCGGACCCTGTCGCCCAGGACCTCGCGCTTTCTTAGGGCCTCCTGGACGTAGTTTTCTCCCACTATCTCGAGGCCGCTCTCCACCGCCTCGGCGATCCTGTCCACATCCACCCCCTTGGTCGCCCCTACCAATCGGACCTCCTCGGGCCTGCGACCGACCCTCAAGGCGGCCTTCTCCATCCGTTCCAGCACCCGTAAGAGGTTATCCCTGACCTGTCCCCCCATCTTCCGGCCTCCAGAGGCCGAGGGCCTTAAGATGCGGCAGAAGCTGGGCCAAGGGGAGCCCCACCACGTTGCTGTAAGAACCCCTCACCCATTCGACGAAGACTCCTCCTCTTCCCTGGATGGCGTAGGCCCCGGCCTTGCCCAAGGGTTCCCCCGTCGATATGTACCACCTTATATCGGTCTCGTCCATGGGTACGAACTTCACCTCCGTGGTCTCCAGACCCGTGATCTGGCGTCCCTCTGCCAGGTTCACGAGGGCAAAGGCCGTAAGCACCTGGTGGACCTTGCCGGATAGCCTCCTCAGCATCGAGGCGGCCTCTGAGGCCCCTTGGGGCTTTCCCATGATCTCCCCCTCGAGCACCACCACGGTGTCCGCGCCGAGGACCCAGGAGGAGGGATGGACTTCGGCCACCTTTCGGGCCTTCTCCACGGCCAGCCTCCTGACGAAAGAGGCAGGGGGTTCCCCCTCCCTGGGCCTTTCCTCTATCTCTGGCTCAATGACGCGGAAGTCCACACCCATTCCTTCGAGGAGCTTCCTACGCCGCGGAGATCCGGAGGCGAGGATCAATGTTTGGGACATAAGGGGAGGCTATTTGCGGGCTTCCTTCACCACCAACAGGACCGAATCCCCCTCGTCGGCGCTCTCCCATCGATAGAGGAGGTTTCCCTTCAAGAGGAGGGCGTCCCCTTCCTCCATCAAGAACTTGTCCTTGTTGACGAATATCTGGAACTTTCCCCTCAGGCAGAAGAGCAGCTCATCGCCCATCTGGGTCCCCTTCTTCAGACCCTTACAGCCCTTCTTGGCGGTGACGACGAACCCCTCGAGCCCTTGTTGGATCAGCCCGACCCCGAGGTTCTCCACCTTCACGCCCTTCTCCTTTATCTCCACGACGGTACGGGCGTCCCTCTTGGTGAAGATCAGGTCCTCGGTGCGCTCTTCGTCGAAGAAGTGGCTGATCCTGACCCCCAGGGCCCGACTGATGTTGTACAGCGTATTGACCGTGGGGGAGGTGATGTTCCTCTCGATAAGGCTCAAGGTATTGACGGAGAGCCCGCTCAGCTTGGCGAGGGTCCGCAAGGAGATCCGCCTCTCGTTGCGCAGGGCCCTCAGCTTTCCACCGATGTCAAGCCTCCTCTCCATCTTCCCCTCCTGTTCTTTCGAGGTTTTTCGAATTGTCACACAAGTGAGATTATAAACAACTCAATGGTAAAAAACAACCATTATTTTTAGCCAGGAGGGGTTACCCTTCAATGTCCGGCCAAGGAGATGAAGAACCCCGCCGCCATGACGGTACCGATGACCCCCGCCACATTCGGTCCCATGGCGTGCATCAGGAGGAAGTTCTTCGGATCGGCCTCAGCCCCCAATTTCTGGCTGACCCGTGCGGCCATGGGCACAGCGGAGACCCCGGCGCTGCCGATCAGGGGGTTGATCTTTTCCTTCAGGAAGAGGTTCATGAACTTGGCGAAGAGCACCCCACCGGCGGTGCTGAAGATGAAGGCCACAAGCCCCATGCCGAAGACCGTGAGGCTCTGGGGACGGAGGAACTTATCGGCGGTCATGGTGGCCCCCACCGAGAAGCCGAGAAATATGGTGACGATGTTCATCAACTCGTTCTGGGCCGCCTCCGAGAGCCTCTTCACCACGCCCGACTCCCTGAAGAGATTCCCCAGCATGAACATCACCATCAGCGGCGCTGCAGCCGGCACCAGCAGACAGGACACCAGCGTCACCGCGATGGGGAAGAGGATCTTCTCCGTCTTGGAAACCGGCCGCAGTTGCCTCATGACGATCTTTCGCTCCTTCTGGGTGGTGAGGAGCTTCATCACAGGGGGCTGGATGATGGGCACAAGGGACATGTAGGAGTAAGCCGAGATGGCGGTGGCCCCGAGCAAGTGGGGGGCGAGGTGGACGGTCGTGTAGATGGTGGTGGGTCAGTCCGCCCCTCCTATGATCCCTATGGACCACGCCTCAGGGATGCTGAAGCCGAACAGCAGGGCCCCGAAGAAGGAGATGTAGACCCCCAATTGGGCCGCCGCCCCGAGCAAAAGGGTCTTGGGGTTGGCGATGAGGGGGCCGAAGTCGGTCATGGCCCCGAGCCCGAGGAAGATCAAGGGAGGGATCACCTCCCACTCGAGGCCGTAATGGTAGAAGATGTAGAGGAGCCCCTGGGGCTCCTTCTCCATCAACCCCGTCAGAGGTAGGTTGACGGCGAAGATGGCAAAGCCTATGGGCAGAAGTAGCAGGGGTTCATAGTCCTTCTTGATGGCCAGGTAGATGAAGAGGAAACCGATCAACCACATTATCACGTGTTTGACCTGGAGGTTCAGCACCCCGGTCTTCAACAGGACGGCACCGAGAAAGCTTTCCATCTTCCCTCCTCCTTAAGTGAGCTGACTTCGATCTATTTCTTCTTCTCCCAGAGCCTGATAAGGCCGCTCAGGGCGTAGATGGAGAAGCACAAAAGGGTCAGGGTTAGGAAGACCCCCGGGAACCCGACCAAGAAGATCCTTAAAGCCTCCTTCCATACGCTCACGGCAAGGCCTCCTGAAAAGACTTGAGAAATGGATCACAAATATTTAAAGCACACTTAGAGGGCTTTGGCAATAGGTCAGCTGGACTGGCGCATTATCTGCTTCTCGGGCTAGGGGAGATCTTCCCATAGGTGCCCCGTTTCACCCCCCGAGATCATAGGCCTGCTCTTATAAGGACAAATAATGTGATGGGTGTGTCTGTCACGCCTTACGCAGAGTTAGTTTTTGAGGCGCTGTTGTCCTTAATAATCTACAAGTGTCTTTTGAATTAGAACTAATCCAAATTTTAAAGGGCTTGACAGTTTTGAAACATTGTGTTATTCAAAATAAAGTATAACGTCATACGATAAAAAGGCGCTTAAACTCTCTCGTCGAGCGTTATGGTCAGTCACTTGAGGTTTAATTGGGGTTTTGGACGGTGGTTAGTCAGGGCTAAGGGCGAGCGGTTCAGGTAATTCAGTTTTTGAAAATAAGCTGTGTCTAAAGGAGGCCTCTGGTGAGATCTTCAAAATCAAGGAAAGTATTCCGGGTTATCTCGGACGGGAAAGCCGCTCCTCAGCGGATAGCTGAACAGATCAAGAAGGCCATATTTGAAGGAAAGATTAAGCCGGGCCAAAAGCTCCCTTCCGAAATGGAATTTTGCGAAATGTTCAACACCAGCAGGGTGACGGTAAGGGACGCACTCCTAATGCTGAAGAATGCAGGACTCATCTACGTGAAAAGGGGGGCCGGAGGAGGGACTTTCGTGGCTGAAGATCTGAATGAAGATAGACTCACCTTCCTTCTGACCGATTTCATCAAGTGGAAAAACATCAGCATTGTAGACGTGATGCAGACGAGAAAGATAGTAGAACCCGAAATTGCCTATATGGCTGCAATAAATGCCACTGAATCAGATATTCGGAACATCTGGGAAGCAGTCGATGAACTTGAACGCTTTTTCAGGACCAAAGTGAGGTTTAGAGCAAGTGACGAGAACTTCCATAAGACTCTAGCAGAAGCGGTTAAAAATCCTCTTCTGGCGCTGTTTCAGGCTTCGATCATAGACATTCTCTTCAGATTCCTCTCAACGGTCACTTGGACGGAAGAACACAAAAAACGAATTATACACTTTCACAAAGAAATAGCACGCAAAGTCGAAAAGAAAGACCCCGAAGGTGCCAAAAAGGCCATGGAGGAACACTTGAGGGACATGGAGGATATCCTCTCGTCCGTGTGCAAAGAACAGCAACTAAGCCTAAAGGATGCCTGACGGTTGCACGAAAGAAGGCGGGATTTTTAGCCCGTCAGCACTACAAACTCGATTCCTGGGGTTTGCCCTCAGAAACCCCATCATTTCCGCCTCCTCGGAAGTAAACTTAGATAAGGACTTAGTCATAAGTATCATAAAGGCAGGAGTCGGTGGAGTTGTACTCAAAACGTGGACCTCTGAGCAGGCTTTCAAGATAAGGGTCAGACCTTATCAGTTTCCCCTCGGAAGAATCAATGAGGCCTATAAAGCATCTGGTTCCTTTCTCTCGTTGTCCGCACCAGATATTAGATCAGTTGAAGAATATCTTTCGCAGTTGCCTCAAGTGGTGGAAATCTGCAAGGGCAACGGTGTCTTGCTAATCGCCAGCTTTTACGAGAGGCCAAAACAAATCGGCAAATGGGTGGAGAACGCAAGGCGACTGAAGGACGCGGGAATCGATATCATCGAACTGAACTTCTCATCCCCCTCTGCTGTGAGTGAATTCAGAGCAAACCTTCGCTTAGCTGGCGTCATTATACGGTCCATACTCGACCAGGTAGATGTCAAGGTCGGCGTAAAAATAAGCCCTGATATGGAGCCGCTCGAGCAATTGGTGGAAGATTGGGAAAAGGCAGGTATAGCCTACATTGCCGCTCATAATGCCTTTAGCGGTATCGTCGTTGACACTGAAAAAGAAGAGCCCTTCGGCGCGCCTTGCATTAGTGGATATGCCATGGGTCGAGCCTTCCTCCCTATCTCTCTTGCTCGTATAGTGAGAATCAGACGAGTAACAGACTTGCCCATTATTGGAATAGGTGGGGTATTTTCAGGTTCTGACGCTCTCCAATACTTGCTCATAGGCTGTGAATTGGTAGGTGTGAGCAGTGCGGTGTTCGTCGAAGGGAGGAAAGTGATAAGCCATATTTTAGACGAGATCAGCGAATGGATGAGCTGTAAAGGATATCGTTCTCTGGCTGACTTTAAAGGAAAGGCATTTCGCTTGGTTGAGTCCACTTCTGAAGTAAAATCAAGAGAACAGTTTCCTTTTGCTGTTCCTCCGCTAACTCCATTTATACCGAAAGTGAAGAAAGACCTTTGCATTCGGTGCTACAAGTGCTTGGACACATGCATATACGGCGTGTTCGAAGAGGCTGACAATGGGGATGTCAAAGTAAACGATGCCAATTGCTATAGCTGTGGCTTCTGCGTAGGGATTTGCCCCAATGGAGCGATAGTGCTCGTCCAAAGAAAAGCCACCGATACAGTAGTGTGGTCTGGAAGAGGTACAGCAGAGACCTTTAAACAAAAAGAAAGGAGGTGAGAAAGATTTACAAAGCAAATTCCAAAAGGCACCAGTGAGCAATGTCGAAAATAACAAAAAGCGAGGAGGTGCAAAAATGAAGAAACTTATTTTACTTATGTTGACGGCATTTGTTTTAGCAGGGGTGATAAATTGTTATGCCACGGGTTCCATAGAACTTAAAATGGCAACATTTCTGCCAAGACAGGATAGAAACGTGACAGCATGGTGGGCTTTTGTCAAAGCGGTAAACGAGAAGGCAAAGGGAGAACTCAAGATCAAATATGTTGGTGGCCCTGAAGCCGTGCCTTCGTTTAAACAATTTGAAGCCTTGCGAAGTGGTGTACTGGACATGATATTCGGATGCGAGTCTTATTATGGCCGCCAGGTGACTGGATTTGCCTACACTCATTTGAGCAGACTTACCCCATGGGAAGAGAGGCAAAACGGCTACTACGATTTTCGCGTCCAACTTCTGAAGAAGCACGGTGTCTTTTATCTTGGAAGGCCCTTGTATGGCACATGGTTCCACGTGTTTACCAACAAGTTCGTGAAGCGTCCTCAGGAGCTTAAAGGACAAAAAATCAGGGTTTCTGCCACCCACGAACCCTTCATAAGGAGGCTCGGTGCTGTTCCGATCACGCTACCTGGATCTGATGTGTATACGGCGTTAGAGCGCGGGACGATTGACGGTTATTGCTGGGCAGTGCTCGGTAACATCCAGATGGGGTGGCATGAGGTGTGTAAATACATTCTAGAGCCAAGAATCTACTCGATGAATATAGAGGCCCTAATTAATCTCAGGACTTGGAACAAGTTGCCAGATCACCTTAAGCAGCTGCTGAAAGAATGCATGATAGAAAATGAAAAGAAGTATAGTCGTGTAATGGCTGAGCTAGGCGAACAAGAGTATGCTGAAATGCAACAAAAGGGAATGAAAGTAATAAAGTTCTCCCCGGAAGACACAAAGTGGTATGTAGAGCTCGCATATGAAGCAGGCTGGGATGAGGTGATAAAGAGCAACCCGGCCTTAGGTCAGAAACTAAGAAAGTTGCTCTCACCAGAACAGTAAAAGGATTGGTAGATCGATGGGGTGGTTAGTTCGCAAGTTATCGTCTACGCTGGATAGTTTAACTGTTTTGTTTGCTTGGATTGCTTCATTGTTACTAGCTTTCTCCGTGCTAGCTGTGTGCGTGGACGTGGTACTTAGGTACTTCTTTAACCGCCCCATCGGGTGGGTCCTTCAAGTTACAGAGTATATTCTGCTCTACATCCCTTTTCTAGCTGCAACATGGGTGTTGAGGGAAGAAGCACACGTGAAAGTTGACCTTTTAGTTAACCGCTTGTCCCCGAGAATACAATTGTTCTTAAACTTCGTGACCTCGATAATAGGCGCCTTAGTGATGTTGGCTCTATCCTACTATGGGCTGCAGGTGACAGTAGATTTCTACATAAGAAACGTGCCAACGCTCGAGTATTACAAGATTCCGGAGTGGATAGTGTTATTGGCTATTCCAATGGGTAGTAGCCTAATGTTTATCCAGTTTTTGAGAAGGGCCTATAAGAGCTTCAAAGTCAGAGGGAGTTTAAGAAAGAAGGGAGAATACCCTCATTTCTGAGAAGCATAAATGAGGGGAACGGGGGAAGAGGTTCCTTCTTTGGGTGTTGTTGCTTCGGGCGCAGTTAAGCAACAGGAGTCGAAGGCATGGAGTGGTGGTTAGTACTCTTGATGCTGTTCGGCACAATGGTGCTATTTATGCTGTCAGGTTTGCCTGTTGCTATTACCTTCTTGCTTATAGACCTTCTTGGCTCGTTTGTGTTCCTCGGAAGGGGAGCTGGCCCTAGACAGTTGATACTGAATATTGAGGAAAGTCTTACTTCCTTCAGCTTGCTTCCAGTTCCTCTCTTCGTGCTAATGGGTGAGGTAATGTTCCACTCTAAGATGGGTTACAAAGCAATGGATGTGCTCGATGATTGGATAGGAAAAATACCGGGCCGTCTATCCCTTGTTGCAGTGATGAGCGGGACGCTGTTTTCGACCATGAGTGGATCCACCGTTGCAACAACGGCGATGATGGGTTCACTCCTCGTACCCGAAATGGAACGCAGAGGATACAAAAAATGCATGAGCATAGGTCCCATCATGGGAAGCGGAGGACTTTCCATGCTCATCCCGCCCAGTGCTCTGGCCGTCCTACTGGCTGCTTTGTGTCAGATTTCCGTCGGCCGTCTACTCATGGCGGGCGTTTTACCCGGACTGCTCATCGCTTCCTTTTACACAGGTTATGTAGTCCTCAGGTGCTGGCTGCAACCCGAGGTAGCTCCGCCCTACGAACCTTCCACCGTTCCCCTCTCAACAAAGCTTAAAAAGACTGCCATTTACGTTCTCCCCCTTGCATCCATTGTCTTCCTAGTTGTCGGGCTAATATTCTTAGGAGTTGCGACTCCGTCCGAGGCAGCAGCGCTGGGTGCCCTTGGCACCATAGTTCTGTCAGCTGCTTACGGAAATTTCAGTCTCGTTATGTTAAAGGAATCATTTTTCGGAGCCGTGAAAGTTACTGCGATGATGTTTATGATCATCTTGGCTTCCATGACTTTCAGTCAGATATTGGCCTTTTCAGGGGCGAGCGAAGGTCTGATCAATTTTGTCGTACAGCTCGATATTCCGCCTTTAGCTCTCCTCATATGTATGCAAATTGTGCTCCTTTTTCTTGGTTGTTTCATGGACAACCTTTCTATGGTGATGATAGCCATTCCGATATACCTACCGATCATTAAGACCCTCGGTTTCGACCCAATATGGTTTGCACTGCTGATGCTGATTAACATGGAAATGGCGAATACTACGCCCCCTTTCGGTTTATTGCTTTTTGTAATGAAGGGCGTTGCTCCGCCCGATACTACTATGGCCGATATTTATAAAGCGGGATTCCCTTTCCTGCTATGTGACGCAATTGCCATGATTTTGGTAATCATTTTCCCATCAATAGCACTCTATTTGCCTAACATAATGAGATGATCCTTTTATTACTATGGCGAGAGGAAGCAGAAGATGAAGTTTAAAATTGGAGTGGATGTTGGTGGAACCTTCACGGATTTTCTACTTATGGATGATAGTGGCCATGCTGAGGTCTTTAAAGTGCTGTCCACGCCCCATGATCCATCCATCGCCGTTTTTGACGGCTTTGGTGAAATGGCAAGGGCAAAGGGCCTTAGCTTGCCAGACTTCTTAAGGAACGTGGAGATTATAGTCCACGGAACTACAGTGACGACCAACGCTGTTCTAACAGGCAACGTATCTAAGACGGGGTTGTTGACCACTAAGGGTTTTAGAGACGCACTCCAAATGCGCAGAGGAATACGAGAGGAGTTATATAACAATAAGTATTTGCCACCCAAACCCCTTGTACCTCGTTACCTCAGGTTACCTGTCGATGAACGGGTAGATTATGCGGGCAACATAGTGAGAAAGCTGAATCCAACCGATGTCTGTAAGGCGATAGAAACATTCAAAGAGAAGGGTGTCGAAGCTGTGGCCATCTGCTTTATGCACTCGTATGCCAATAATAGGAACGAGCTGGAGGCTGAGAAAATTGTGAAAGAAGCTCTATCTGACGCCTACATTTCTGTATCCTGCAAAGTTTTGCCACAAGTGAGGTTTTACGAA
>Ga0164311_10001149_pt1 | contig 12700 bp, 5 predicted proteins | sample GuaBasSedimGuay2_FD_121796 | JGI IMG/M metagenome (GOLD analysis project Ga0164311, IMG submission 121796) | Subseafloor sediment microbial communities from Guaymas Basin, Gulf of California, Mexico - Guay2, Core 4569-9, 9-12 cm | ecosystem: Environmental > Aquatic > Marine > Hydrothermal vents...
GTACAAAAGAGCACTGCAGTGGAGAGTAAATTCAATACCTTTCGCGGCAAAATTGGCACCAAAGAAGTTACCAACAATCAGATTCTCCAGATTTTGCGAACCGAGAAAAATTCACAGGAGCGAAAAGCCGCCTGGGAGGCCAGCAAACAGATCGGCCCTGTGGTAACTCCCGAATTGTTGGAGTTGGTCAAGTTGCGCAATCAAGCTGCCCGAAGTCTGGGGTTTGATAATTTCTACGTCATGTCATTAACCTTGGCAGAGCAAGACGAGGATGAGCTGGTAACCATTTTCCAGCAACTGGAAGATTTGACTAACGAGCCGTTTCGCCGATTAAAAGCTGAGTTGGACAGTGTATTAGCTAAGCGCTATGGCATCCAACCAGAGGAAATGCGACCCTGGCACTATGAAGACCCCTTCTTTCAGGAAGCTCCCAAAATAGGGCAGATTAATCTTGACCGCTATTTTAAGAACAAAGATATAGTTGAACTTGCCAGGCTCTACTACCGGGGCATCGATCTGCCGGCAGACGATATTCTGGAACACAGTGACTTGTTTGAAAAACCGGGCAAGGACCAACACGCCTATTGCACCGACATCGACCGTCTCGGCGATGTGCGGATTCTGGCCAACATCCGCCATGATGAATACTGGATGAGCACCATGTTGCATGAATTGGGACACGCAGTTTACGACAAATACATCGATCGTGATCTACCATTCTTATTGCGAACTCCGGCTCATACTTTTGTCACCGAAGCGGTAGCCATGTTTTTCGGTCGCCTCTCCAGGAACCCCGACTGGCTACAACAGATGTTAAATCTTGATAACGCCGAACGAGCCAAACTCGCTCAAGAAATCAAAAAAGACCTCCAACTCCAACAACTAATCTTCGCCCGCTGGTGCCAGGTAATGTTCCATTTCGAACGTCAGTTGTACGAAAATCCTGATCAGGACTTAAACAAGCTGTGGTGGGATTTAGTCGAAAAATACCAATACGTAACACGTCCAACAAATCGTCACCAACCAGACTGGGCAGCGAAAATCCACATCTGCTCTGCACCAGTTTATTACCACAATTACATGCTTGGTGAAATGCTGGCCTCACAATTTTACTATTACATTCTTACTAAAGTGTTAAATCTAAAACCTCACGAATCAGTAAGCTTTGCCAATGCTCCTGCTATTGGACATTACTTCCGCTATAAAGTTTTTGCTCCAGGAGCTAAATACATCTGGAGGGAACTGATCAAACAGGCTACTGGTGAACCTTTGACTGCCAGGTACTTTGTCCGACAATTTGTATCACAGTAGTTTCAGAGTAATCAGACTGAAATTTTTAGAATTATTACAAAGGGAGTTTAAGATGGATGAGAAAAAATTAAAGCAAGATTACACCCGATTGGCTGAGAAACTGGCTCAAAGGCAAGTAGATGCCGAGGCGGTAAAAACAAAGGTAATGCAATTGGCTATCGAAACTCCTTCTTGGGGATATGGTGATAGTGGTACCAGGTTTAAGGTATTCACCCAACCTGGCGTAGCGCGTAATGCTTACGAAAAAATTCAGGATGCCGCCATGGTACATAAAGTAACTGGCATTGCACCTACAGTGGCTATTCACATTCCCTGGGATTGGGTGGATGATTTTACTGCCCTTAAGCAACATGCCGAAAAATTGGGCGTAAAAATAGGCTCAGTTAATCCTAATCTATTCCAAGATGAAGATTACAAATACGGCAGCGTCACTCATGTTGATCCTATTGTACGCAGCAAGGCAGTAGACCACATCCTGGAATGCATTCAAATTGCCGAGGTGGTAAACTCTAAAGTACTATCGCTGTGGTTAGCCGATGGATCAGACTACCCCGGACAAGTCCATTTTCGACAACGTAAACAGCGATTATTAGAAAGCTTGCAAAAGGTCTACAAGAATCTCCCCCAGGATATGTGCCTGTTAGTTGAGTACAAGTTATTCGAGCCAGCATTCTACCACACGGATTTAGCCGATTGGGGAATCACCTATATTATTACCAAGAAATTGGGTGAAAGGGCTAAAGTTTTGGTAGATATGGGACACCATGCTCAAGGCACCAATGTGGAATGGATCGTCGCCATGCTTATTGACGAAGGCAAACTGGGAGGATTTCATTTCAATAACCGTAAGTACGCCGATGACGACCTCACTGTGGGAGCCATCAACCCCTATGAGATATTCCTCATCTTCAACGAATTGATTGATGCTGAGAGTGATCCCGATGTAGATTTGGATGTGTCATACATGTTGGATCAAAGTCACAATACCAAGTTGAAAATCGAAGCTACTATCCAATCAGTAATGTTTGTTCAGGAAACCTACGCCAAAGCATTAACAGTAGATCGGAAAAAATTGGCAAAAGCACGTGCAGAAAATGACGCTGTTACAGCAGAATTAGCTTTGCAAGAGGCTTTTAATACTGATGTAACACCTCTTTTACAAATGGCCAGAATCGAAAAGGGGTTGGAACCGGATCCGCTCGTTGCGTACAAAAATAGTGGGTATTTTGAAAAAATCTGTGAAGCGCGTGGTGCCGGTGCTGGTAAGGGTTGGGAGTAAGGTTTCTGTTAGCTGCCTGTCGAGTTTGGTTACAAGAAATATTTGAAACCTTCTTTAGGTTTTGCCGGCTTTATGGTTGGTTAATATACTTGAACTCAGAGGGGAAAAACTCCTTTTTATTTTTCATAAGTCTTCCGAATCTGGGTTAAATGATTGCTTGGAGAGCTTATTTTGTTTTTGTGCTCTACGTTTTTACGACGACGGTTATCATCATTTTTTAGCTTTGATCATTAAAATTGTTCCCAACGTTGCGAAGAGAAGATTACTGCTCCATGCAGCCCAAAAGGGTGGAAGAACACCATTATGTCCCATAGCTTGGAGGGTTCTAATCAGACCAAAGAATAGGAAGCAAATAATCAGGCTAATCACGAACCCTAAAGCCGGCCCACTATGACGGTGACTTGCTGCAAGTGGTAGCCCGAACAGGATAATAATCAAATTAGTAAATGGGAACGCAATTTTTAGTTGCAAATCTACCAGCCATTTTTGGGGGTCAGCACCTACCTTGCTAATCTTGTCGATAAAATTCCGCAGTTCAAAATAATCCATTTCATCTGGTTTCTTTTGCAGTTTTTGCAGATCCAGAGGACGAAAGCTGAACTTTAGTCCAGATAATCTGGTGAAGGGTTCTACCATTTCCTCTGGAGAGGTGAAGCGTCGTACAACACCATTTTGCAAGGTCCACCCATTTCCCCCCCAGATCATGGTTTTGGCATCAATACGTTTGATCATTCGACCGTTGGTAAAATTTTGTATGCTCACCTTATGTGCAATATTTCGGCTACCGTCGAAATACGAAATGGAAATACGCCTGTTTTCCCCTTCTAAGAAAATGATATTAGTACGCCTTGTGTAGGCGCGTCGAGGGATACGGTCAACGTACAATCGTTTGATATCAAACTTTTTTTGACTGGCAACCGGCACTACGAATTCCCCAAAGACCAAAGCGAAGAGACTAATAATAAGACCCAACCCCCACAATGGGATAGCAATGCGGTACAAACTAATGCCGGAAGCTTTCATCGCGGTAAGTTCGTTAAAACGCGATAAATTACCAACAGAGAATAAACTCGCGAGCAGCATCGCTATGGGTAGTACAAGAATAATAATATAAGGAAGGTAATAAAAATAATATATGGCGATGATTAGTTTTGGCACTTCCCGATCGATAAAATGATCCAGATTTTCGATAAGGTCTACAATTACAAAAACAAAAGCAAAGGCGATAATTGAGAAAATCAAAACACTGAGAAATTGGCTGATTAAATATCGAGAAAGTATTTTCATTGCAATCTTTTTTGTTTTTTGAACCAACGTTTTGGTAGTACCACCAACCAATGAAGGAGAGATCGTTCTGTTATTGTGTAATAAGCCAAACAAATTCCGGCAGTTCCTACTAAGATGTTAGCTCCCCACATAGCTAAAAATGGGCTGATTAGCCTACGGTCGGCCAACTCCTCTCCACCGATAAGAGACACCCAATAGAGCACAAAAAAAAGTAAACTGATACCGCTACTTATTCCTAAATTTCCTTTTCGGGTTTTGATTCCTAATGGTGCTCCTATTAAAACAAAAACAATACAGGCAGCGGGGATAGAATACTTCTTGTGAATTTCCACTTGTAAAGAGTGAATAGACTTGTCGTAGTTGGCCAGCGCCTGTTGTCCCATTTGAATTTGATGGAGTGTACGCTCCAATTTATTGATTAAAGACGAAAGTTGCCCTCTACTGAGATGAATTGTTTGGATATCGACAGGAACGTTACCAGAAGCGTCCAAGGAAGCGCTTTTCAGAAGAGTGGCTGGGAACGTTTCCTTGAAAGCATTAGTTATTACAGTAGCCAGAACTTGTTTTTGTCGCTGCATAGCCCGGCGATGATTTTGAATGTCTGCTTGCATCATTTTTATGGTTTTTTCCCGATCCCCTCGGGAACCTGCTTTACTGCGCTTCAGGGTTAAATCGGGAATATTCACTGCAATTTTATACTTCTCAAATTGCATCCATCGGTAATTGCTAAAATTTTCGGTGTCGATCTCGTGAATTTCACCATCGTACAGGGTCATAATCAGGCGTTCGCTGTTAAAATCGAATTTAATAACTCCTGATTTGGCCAGGATTGTTTTGCTCAATCTGCTATTATTACGTTCATCTATGACAACTCCTCTGATATTGGCAGAGTCCCCTTTTTCTTCTATTTCTTGTACCAGGATATTCATATGGGGAAGATCAGAGAAAACCACATTAGGTTCCAATTTTAGAGTGGGTCGTTTGCGGAAAATGTCCCTGCTCAGCAGTCTGGCGCGGTGATTAAGGTCTGGAAGGATTTTATCATTAAATTCAATCATTATAACCGTCAAAATGCTGGCGGCAATCAGTATGGGCAACAAAATTTGAAAAAAGTTAATTCCTGAGCTTTTGATGGCGGTGATTTCGTTGTCAGCAGATAATCGTCCAAAAGTTGATAGTGTGGCTACTAAAACTGACATTGGTACAGCCAGGGCTATAATCCACGCCAGATTAAGGGCCAAAAATTCCAGAATGACTGTGAGTTTTAGCCCCCGGCTTAAAATCCTACCGAAATCCTGAAAAATCAGGTTTAGCAAAAAGATAAAAGTGACTATACCAATGCTGAATAGAAACGGCCCTACATGCTGTCGTAAGATGTATTTGGATAAAAGTTTCATCACTCTGATACGAAGAACTAATGGAAGTCCGTCTTTACTTACGTTGTTAATATAGTGATTTTATCCATACAAATTCAACATAAAAAAATTTTTCTCTTGCTATTTCCCTACATTTTTGCTAACTTTAAACTCAGTAATAACTGCTGAACCAAATTAATGGAGGGAACACATCTATTTGATAAAGTGTTACAAGTTTTTATGAAATTACCAATCGCCGACTTTCTAACGAGGCTGAAAGCTCCATCCAAAATTTCTAGAGTAAATAGATCAATCCATGCAAAGGCGAGATGTACAAAAATTCCTCCTTTTGTGGGTGGTAATTTTTGGCGTTGGATTTCACAGTGTTGTGGTGTTCCCTGCAGATGGTTCAGTGGGCATACGAGTAGACACGAACAATTATGCAATAGCGCCTCTCAATCAAACCGCCTATTTGGGGCTGTCCTGGATTCGTAATGGTCGCCCCTATTTAAAGAACAATTTGCCCGGCTACAAGCGGAGTGTGGAAATTGATTCCAGCTATCGATATGTAATAATCTCCGAAAAGTTTTTAGATGCCCCCTTTTTCCGCCTGCCAGCAATTCTACCCTTTTCCGAATATCTTCATCTTCGGTGTCACTATGAAAACCAGGAATCATGGCGAGCAAGCAATTTTGAAAAATATCTTATTAGCCAGACCCAACAGGGGCGTGCTCAAGGTGTGGGGTTCGACATACCTATTCCTATCAAAAGCCAAGCCTTTCAGCGGATTTTTGGAGGTGCAGCGGTAGGATTGCATGTAACCGGCAACATAACCATTGATGGTGGCTTGCGCCACGAAAAGCGCAGTCAAGTGAAAACCGCTTACAATCGATCTTCAGATTACAACTTCAAGATGCAACAAACACAGCGATTTACAGTTAAAGGAAACGTGGGACGAAAGGTTCACGTTTTTGTGGATCAGGATAGCGAACGCCCTTTTGAATTTGAGAACTCCATTCGGCTAGAATATAAAGGCTTCGAGGATGAAATCATCGAAAGCATCGAGGCAGGCAATGTAGCTCTATCTCTACCGGCTACTCGTTTTGTTACCTTCAGTGGTAAAAATTCCGGACTATTTGGTATTAAAGCCAACATGCATCTGGGAAACCTAAAACTCACTACCATTGCCAGCCAGGAAAAAGGAGAAAAAAAGAAGTTATCCATCACTGGTGGTAGCTCTGAAGACAAACACGAAATCCAGGACTACCAATATCGACGTGGCACCTACTTTTTCCTCAACAAAGAATATCGAGAAAACTTTAAGCACCTGGACGAAAATGGAAATCATCTGTATGACCCAAGTCGGGTTATCAGTCGAATAGAAGTTTACAAATCAGAATCCCGTTATGAAAACCAGGCTGGTTCTATCCGAGGTTGGGCAATTGCTTATCCAGAAGGTGCCAACCCCCAAAATCCGGACACAACACGCCAGGACCAGGAACATTATCGAGGCTATTTTTTACGGATGGAACCTACTGCAGATTATTTTGTGGATCGGGAGCTGGGCTACATCGCTCTGGAAACTCCTCTGCAAGAAGGACAGGTATTAGCTGTGGCTTACCGCGATACCAGTGGTAACCAGGTGGGCGACATCGACTTTGTAGATACTGGCAATAACACCATTATTCTTCAGTTACTTCGACCTCGAGTTCCTTTACCTTCGGACTATACGTGGGATCTGGAATGGAGAAATGTTTACTATTTGGGAGCAAAGAATATAGACAAGAATGGATTTGAGTTAAAAATATACCTCAAACGTTCAGGGCTGCCAGAAGAAACTCAACTTGTAAATGGAAAGCCAGTATCCTACCTGCAAATATTTGGACTGGACAAACGCGATGAAAACGGAAATCCCAATCCAGACAATATTTTGGATGACGATCCGAATATCATAAATTGGGCAAGGGGGGAACTTATTTTTCCAGACTTGCGTCCTTTCGATCCTGAAGGCCCTACTTTGCTGGATTCAACAAAACGAGTACCCGCTATTTATGATACCACTGACAACCGAGTCATCGCTGCGGCGAGTAACTTTTACATCTCTGTTAAAGCTAAGATCCGTCAAACTACTTACAACCTGGGATGGAACGTTATTGAAAATAGTGAAGAGGTTGTCCTTAATGGACGCCGATTAAGCAAGGGGAAAGATTATATTATCGATTACACAACCGGTAACCTGACTCTTCTCGCTGAAGGAGCTACCGATCCCAATGCCAGGCTAGAAATTACTTATGAAAGTAACCAAATTCTACAAATTGACCGGCGGACCTTGATGGGGATGCGCTGGGACTATGAACTTCCTAACAATTCGTTCATCGGAGGTACGCTGCTGTATCTCAGTCAGAGTACGTTAGACCAAAAGATCCGTGTAGGAAGAGGTGGCCCCATGCGTAACCTTGTCTGGGATCTGAATACTGCACTGAATTTTGAACCCGCTTTTCTCACCCATGCTTTAGATGCGTTACCTATTGTCCAGACCAAAGCACCCTCTAAGCTTCAGTTTGAGGCAGAGTTAGCTCAGATCATTCCCAACCCGAATACCCAGAACAACCCCGCTACTGGCGACAATAATGGTGTGGCTTACATCGATGATTTTGAGCCAGCCAAGCGAGAAACCCCCCTTGGTATTATGCAAGCAGGTTGGGCTATTTCCAGTGTGCCCGCCGAAATCGATGAGTTTCCAGGTTACAATGATTTGGCAGACGCTACCAAGAACGAAAGCCGGGGATTTTTGCTCTGGTACAACCCCTATGAACAGGTACCCATTGCTCAGATTTGGCCAGAAAAGGCCAAAGGTATGGAAGAAGCCACCAGTGCTACTCCCCGAGTAGTACACGTATTGCATCTGAAATTTGAGCCTAAACTTGAATATGGAACCCATTCTTGGGGGGGGATTATGCGAGCTTTACCAGCCGGGTACGCTGATCAGACCACAAGTAAGTTTCTGGAAGTATGGGTCCAAGGCGATGCAGGACGATTACACATCGATTTCGGACAAATTTCTGAAGATGCTATTCCTAATGGAGCACTGGATACGGAAGACCTCAAACGTAATGGCATCCGCAATGGTTATTTGGATGATGACGAAGATGTTGGACTTGATGGAGTAGCCGGTCCGGATCCTCCAGATCCCTTCTACCCCCACGAAGCTGCTACTATTCAGATAGTGAATGGTGTAAAGCGTGCAACCCCCTACGATTTTTGGGATTTGAATGGTGATATGGTAAAACAGCCCTCAGAACCCTGGAGTTATGATGACTGGCATTATGCGGCTGGCAATGCTAATAATGGTACTGAAGGCAATGCAAACGGCGCTGAGGGACGTTTTCCAGACACCGAGGATCTCAATCAAAATGGAGACGTTGATCTCCGCAATAGCTATTTTGAATACTCGTTTTCCCTGGATAAAACCAGCCCTGATACCGTCTACATTGCCGGGGGACAGAACAATCCTTATGGCTGGCGTCTGTATCGCATCCCTCTATCCAAGGTTACAAAAATAGTGGGCAACCCTCAATGGTCATTGATTGAATATGTGCGCATTTGGGTGGATGGCTTTTCAACCGAAAACTGGTTACGAATCGCGGAAATCAACCTGGTGGGCAATGAATGGCAAGAGCTGGGTGTGGCACTTTCTGATACCAGCGACTATGACGCTAATAACGACACCACGGTAGCTGTTACTGTTGTCAATACTCATGAGAATCCTGACTACACCCCTCCTCCAGGAGTAAGTGGCGTACGCGATCGTATCAGCAATGTGGTCGCTAAAGAACAAGCACTGGTATTGAAAGTTGAAAACTTACCCCCGGGGGCTAATGGTCTTATTCACAAAACATTCTCTCAACCTGTGGATTTTCGCGATTACAATAAGATGAAAATGTTCATTTACGGTAAAGACCTCTTTGGTACACATATTCGGGAAGATTCCAGTTGGGTAGAACTCATTTTTCGCTTTGGCTACGATGAAAAAAATTACTATGAATTCCGTGAACGGGTTTACCCGAAGTGGGATAAGCGTAATGAGATGGTAATTGATTTCGTTGAACTTACTGCTTTAAAATTGGCTGATTCTACCAGTTGTTTGGATGCACAGGGGCATCTGTTTCGAGAGTTTCCCGATGGTAAGCTTTATCGTGTTGTGGGCACACCGTCCATATCCAGAATTAAAGAACTTGTTGTAGGAGTGAAAAATCTTCACGGCTACATTCCTTTCAATGGTGAAATTTGGCTTAATGAGTTACGTCTAACTGACGTGAAGAAAGATAAGGGTATGGCCATGCGGGTCCGGGCTGAGGTTAAATTGGCTGATATTGGCAGCATCAATGCCGAGTTTAATCGTATAGACGCCGACTTCCACACGGTTAATGAACGTTTCGGCAAAAAAGACGATCGTTCGGGAATCAGTGTCAATGGTAGATTTAGCCTGGAAAAATTCCTTCCTAATAATGGTCTGGGTTTGTCGATCCCAATTTCGGTGGGGTACTCTAACAGTGAATCTACTCCCAAGTATTTCCCCGGAAGTGATATCATTGTGAGTCAGAGAACCATTTCTGATAGCCTGTTGGAAACTATTAAAAACATTAACAATCGTTCTAACTTGAGCATCTCTTTAAAGAAAGCTCGTCGCTCGCGCAATCCAATCTTTAAATACACCATCGACAATATGGAGCTTGCCTGGAGTATGGCCACTTCCCGAATGAGTAATCCAATCTACCAAAAATCCACTAATCGTACTAATATTGGTAGCTTTAACTACGATTTAAGAATTGATGCTACCAGTCACTTTAAACCATTTGGCTGGCTTGGTAATAAGCCAATCCTCAACAAACTAACTGGTATCGAGTTTTATTATCTCCCCAAGAAGGTAAGCTACAAAATTTCTACCAATCGGGCAAAAAATTTCGCACTGAATCGTAACGGAATGGAAAAATCCAAATATAATTTCATCATCGATCAAAGATACGCTGTCAGTATGCAGCCATTCAAAAGTGTTTCAGTAGATTTTTCTAGGTCATGTACTAACGATTTGCGCAGAGTGCAGAACCCGGCTGAAATTCTTAAGGGCAACTTTGGTGTAATGACCGGTATTAAACAGCAAATTAATTCTAGATACAGCCCCAATCTTTTTAGTTGGTTGAGTATTAACTTCACTTACGGAACTACCTTTAGTTGGGATAATAATATTCAGCAAAAGAAAACCGGCCAGAGAGCTAGTGTAAATAATAACCTCAGTAGTAGTCTGACGTTTACTCCAAAATCGCTTTTTAAAAAACTTACTGGTCGTACTCGGAAAACTAAGCGTACTTCTACAATTCCACCAAGGCGCTTCGCCGAAAAGAAAAAGCACGATAAAAAACTATCCCAAAAGTTGGAAACAAAGGAGCAAGAGAAAAAAACCGAGGAGAAGAATAAAGCTTTGCCCAAGATAGATTTCTTGAAACTGTTTCGCAATTTGTTTTCCAAGATTCAACCAATTTCAATTCGCTATTCTCAGCGACGTTCCTCCAATAATTTTGGGCTGCAGGGGGTCCCTTGTTTTGCCTATCAGATTGGTAAAACCTTTAATCCGGGGGTAGAAACTGCAACCAGTGTGGGTTTCACCAGTCGAAGTTCGCAGGGATTAAGTTACGACCTTTCAGCCCAAACCAGTATTTCAGTCACTCGAAATCTTTCGATAAGCCTAAAATACAATTACAACAACTCCTCCACTTCCACAACTCAGACAACTGGTACAATTACAGAAACACGTCTGAAGATCAAAGATAAGTACGTTAATTTTCCTGATTGGACAGTGCGCTGGAGTGGTCTGGAAAAATTGGCACTGTTTAGCTTTTTTGCCGACCGTGTTTCATTAGATCACAGCCGTACGGGTCGTAAGGTGACTAAGTGGTATGGCAAGAAAACCAGTATTACTGGCGAGAGTTTTGATTGCGATTTTCGTCCATTCCTGGGATTGACCATGGTACTAAAAAAAGGAATCAACGTTAATCTACAATACAACAAATCAAGTTCTGAGACGATGAGCAGAAGTGGTGGTAAAGGTGGCAGCCGGCATAGAAATGAAAACTTTATGTTGACTGTAAATTATTCTAAAAGTGGCGGATTCAAAATTCCACTTCCAATATGGCCATTCAAAAACAAAAAGATTCAAAATAATATGGATTTTTCAATGTCTGTTATCAAGAGCAAGGATATCAATGAAATCATGCGGGGAGAACACGGCACCTACGTAGAAACTGCCTGTAACGAAAAATGGTCGATTGCCCCCAAACTTACGTATTCCTTCAGCTCTACAGTGAGAGGCGGCGTACATTTTGAAATAGGCAAAAACAAAAGCAAGTTGGCCGGCGAGACTGCTATTAAGGAATTTGGTATTAATGTGAATATTAGCATCACTGGACGATAAAATAATCCCAAATAAAATTAAAATGCACAATCGTAGTTTCATAATAAGTGTTAGTAGTTTGGTTATAGGAATTTTGGTTTCTTCTTGTTCCGGCCAGACGGTACCTCAGTTCGATGCCCGGCAAGCATACAACTATTTGCTTAAGCAGTGTGAATTTGGGCCCCGGCCACCTGGTTCAACTGCTCATCAAAAAACACGTCAATTTTTAGTAGATGAGCTTTCAAAGTTTGCTGATAAGGTACGTCTGCAGCCTTTCCCATTCACAAATTATCAGACAAAACAGCAGTTGATCTTACACAATATTATTGCTTCATTTGGAAAACAGAAGAAGCGTATCTTACTGGCTGCTCATTGGGACACTCGACCCTGGGCGGATATGGACCCAGATCCCCAAAATCACAACAAGCCTATTATTGGCGCAAACGATGGAGCATCAGGGGTGGCTGTGCTGTTAGAAATTGCCCGTTTATTAAAATCACATCCGTGTCCTAATGGGATCGATATTGTCCTGTTTGATGGAGAAGATTCAGGCCGCGCAGATCACCCTGAAGAATTTTCCCAAGGTGCCAAGTATTTTGCCAAAAATAAAACATTTTCCTACAACCCTAAATTTGGCATTTTATTGGACATGATAGGTGATTCTGATCTACAAATTTATATCGAACAATATTCACAGCACTACGCTCCTCACATTGTGAAGCAAGTATGGGGAATTGCCGAAGGTCTGGGCGTCCCAGAATTCATTCCTGAACCAGGTCATGCAGTAATAGATGACCACCTTCCCCTTTTAGAGGTAGGAATTCCTTGCATCGACATAATCGATTTTGACTATCCCTATTGGCACACACTGGAGGATACGCCGGACAAATGTAGCCTGGAAAGTCTGGAAAAAGTAGGACAGGTAGTGGTAGAGGTAATCTATCGTCGGTAAAGTTGTCATTTAAAGGTAGCATGAAAGTGGTTAAACGGCCCGAAGATTTCAGGAAAACTAACGAGGCA
>Ga0164311_10001150_pt1 | contig 12698 bp, 15 predicted proteins | sample GuaBasSedimGuay2_FD_121796 | JGI IMG/M metagenome (GOLD analysis project Ga0164311, IMG submission 121796) | Subseafloor sediment microbial communities from Guaymas Basin, Gulf of California, Mexico - Guay2, Core 4569-9, 9-12 cm | ecosystem: Environmental > Aquatic > Marine > Hydrothermal vents...
AGAGTAAGAGTAAAATTGGAAGTATCTAGAAGTAATAGTACGCCTGCGCAGAGTGTTTATGGGCATTTCTCAATAGTTGGAAGAGCAAATGTAGACCTGTACGATTTTGCAGAAGAAATTTATGAGGTTAAAGTAAAAACATTAGAAAATGTAGCTGACTATTTAGGGGTTTTCTCTAAAGACGAGCGTACAAAAATCGAGAAATCTCGAATATACCAATACTGGGATGAAAAGGAAAAACGTGAAATCTTACTTAAATACTCCCTAGAAGATGCAGAGAGTACATATGGAATAGCAGAGAAAATTCTTCCATTTGCGATTCAGTTGGCTTCAATAGTAGGATTACCGCTCGATCAAATAGGTTCAGCGTCTGTGGGATATCGTGTAGAATGGTACCTAATGCGGCAAGCATTTAAATATGGGGAATTGATACCGAATAGAATCGAAAAAGCTTATGAGACCTATAAGGGTGCGATAGTTCTTGAACCTAAACCCGGGATTCATGAAAATATTGCAGTTTTAGATTTTTCATCTATGTACCCAAATATAATGATTAAAATGAATATATCTCCAGATACTTATGTTCCACCAGGCACTGAAGTTGAGCGCTCAGAAGTAAATGTGGCACCAGAGGTTGGGCATAGGTTTAGAAAGGAACCTCCAGGACTTTATAAAAAAGTTCTGGAAAGATTACTTGATGCACGGAGTCAGATTAGAAGAGAAATGAAAAATCTAAAGCCTAACAGTTTGCAATATAAATTACTTAATGAACGCCAGAGAGTGCTTAAAATTATAGCAAATGCCACGTATGGATACTGCGGGTGGACAGGTGCTAGATGGTATAAGAGAGAAGTTGCTGAAGCCACAACGGCATGGGGTAGAAAATTAATAAGAGAAACTATAGCATTAGCTAGGAAACTCGGATTGGAAGTTATTTATGGTGATACAGACAGCCTATTTATACGTTATGAAAAAAATAAGATAGAACAATTTATACAATTAGTTGAAAAAGAACTAGGCTTCGACATTAAAATTGACAAAATTTACAAGCGCGTATTCTTTACGGAAGCCAAAAAAAGATACTGTGGCTTAATGGAAGACGGTCGGATAGATGTCGTGGGTTTAGAAGCTGTAAGAGGCGACTGGTCTGAGCTAGCTAAGGAAGTTCAAGAGAAAGTAATCGAAATAGTCTTAAAAAACGCAGAACCGAACAACGCGGTAAAATACGTAAGAAAGGTCATAAATGAATTGAAGAACCAAAAGATACCTCTTGAAAAACTAATAATCTGGAAAACATTATCTAAAAAAATAGAAGAGTATGAAGTTGATATAGCCCATGTTAGGGTTGCAAAAATGCTCATGAAACTAGGTTATAAGGTTTCCAAGGGTGAAAAAATAGGATATATCATTTGCAAGGGCGGAGGTGAAAAATTATCAGAAAAAGTGAAACCCTATATCCTCGTAAAAAATTACAATGAAGTAGATACAAACTATTACATCAATAAGCAAATTATACCAGCAGCAATGAGAGTTTTGAAATATTTCGGTATAACCGAGCAGCAGTTGATTAAAGGAGAGAAACAAACGTCTATTTTGGAATTTTTCGGGGGGTCATAACATGTTTAGCAGAATTATGTGCAAGTCATCTTTTGCAAGCGTAATAGTATCAGAAATATCTTCCAGCATTTCAGCTATATTTAGTAATAAAAACATTGATGAAGCTGCAATGTTAGACTCAAGAACTGTGAAAATGATTTTTCTATAGTTTTCATCTGCTTTTTTCTCCAACTGATCTATCGCTTTAAATCTCTCAGATATTTTAGCTTCTTCGAGTGTAAGACATTTTAACGCGGATACGAACTCGTTTACTATTTTCATAACATTGTCCGTAAGATTAGCAAGTCCTTTTTTTATTGGAGATGGTATTTGCCACTTTTTATTCACCATGTACTCAAGCCTGTATATGACGCCTCCCGCTTTATCTGTAGCGTTGTATATCTTAGTTGCTATTCTAAGCCAGTCTTCGCGATGGTAGAGAGAGGGGGAAGTTTTTGATATATATTGGAGGGCATCCTTTTTTATTAACTCGATTTCAGTTTTTGAGTTATTTATTATTCCTATATGTTTTTCTAACTCTTCTTTACTTATATTATCTGCTTGAGTTATAATGATATAAACCGATTTTATAATATCATTTAGTAGTCTCAGCTCTTCAAGATATTTTTCTATTAATCTTTGATCAGCTATCGATTTAAAGGGTCTTGACAAGTCTTCACGCCTCACGCTTTGTCACCTCATAAGATTTTAAAGGAGCTCTACAAGTAGCTATGGTATAGTCTGCAATTCCATATTCTCGCATTTCTTCCTCATTGCCCCAAACTTCATTTTCAGGAATATCGTCCATACTGAGAACTTTTAGAATAAGTCTTTTCTTACCTGCAATAACAATTTCAACTTTATCGTCTAACTTCAGATATTTAATTGTTTTTGGATTTAATCTAACTTGACCTGGTGGTACTATCGAGGTTCGCCTTATTCTTAAACGTTTTTCAACACGTCTCGTAATAGCCATGCTACTTCACTACCTAAATCACTACCAAATAATAAAATTTATCGTATATTCTACGAATTAATATTTTAGTAACTAGGTAAATCTCGATAATTGATGAAAGGAGTTGAACGGTCTGAGTTCTAGATATGGGGAGAAATATTTTTCATAACGGAGAAACCTTTCATCGGCTAATATTATTAAGGGTTTTGCATCAGGAGATCTTGTTGATCTGCCTATAACCTGTAATGTTGTTATAACCATCGGGACCCAGATCGCAATACTGCCGGACAATCCCATTTTTTCATAGGATCTTTTTAAATTCCTGGTAACTTCCGGTGGCAGAAATGGACAACCTAAAACCGCAACTACATCGCTAGGTAGATCAATTCCTTCAGAGTATCTGCCTCTAGTATGTAGTAAGAGTACGCCATGCCAATTATCTGGTAATTTTTCAGGTTCATAATGTGTAGCAAGGGGAGATATTTGTGAAGCGATTCTTTCCGTAGTAAATAGTAGCACTTTTTTAAACTTTTTTCGAAGGTAAATTATTAAATTTTTGTAACCAGTAATAGTTTCTTCCTCAAATTTTGTAGTTAACCAAGTAGTAACGAGCGCGAGTCTTTTCTTTATGGGGATTCTTACAGATGTTTCGATGTTCAATATTTTTTCCATTTCCTCTGGAATGGTTGCCGATACAAATATTCTAGGTTTAATTTTAGGTTTCCATGGAGGTGCATAAATGGTTATATAGTCGCAACCAAGTTCGCGATGGAACGTACCGCCAGACGACAAGATTTTCAAGATATTAATAAGAACCACAAGCCCTTTAACTTGAATTAAATGTTCGAGCGCATCATATGTTGCAACTTCTAAATCTTCCAAATAATTCCTGAGACTAGGTAGTAATTCAGGGAGCTGAGCTATTCTTTCAACTTCATTTGCTAGCTCAGTTTCTCCAATAGCTGAAAGCTCGGCTGCTGCTGTTATGAAAATATTTCTTGAAACTCTATATTCTTTAGGTATTAGCAAGTTGTGGGCTTCATCTGCAACAATGACTTTTGCCGGATAAATTTTCCTATGGTAATTTTGTATTATAAGCTCTACATTGCTAATTATGATATCTTGAGCATAGTATGGACAGATATCTTTTCTTGTCATCAAATCTTCCCAGCTAGTTGCTGATCGGATTTTGACAGGTTTTCTTAACAGGTTTAAGTAGAAATCGCACTTTACCTTATTTAATTTACACCAAAGATAAACTGCATCACCAAGTTTGGAAACAAGCTTACAAGTTTTCTTTCGTCCTGCTGCAGAAAAAAATTTAATATTCAATAAACTAGCATCGGAAGCTATTCTTTTGGCTAGCTTTAAACTCCTAACCAGCCAAATAGCTGGAAAAAATTCGATCGACTTGATAGCGACTAAAACAGTCAATGTTTTGCCAAAACCTGTTGGTGCTGTAAAAACTAGATCTTCCTCATTTTCTAAAGTTTTAGCTATGACTTTCGCAGCTTCAAGTTGTCCCTTTCTAGGAGATAAGTTTGATGGCCAATGTTCTTTAAGGAGACTAGCGTCCACGTCTTTTCCCTAATAAGAAATTCTTCTCTATCTCGTTTAGTATATCAAGCGTACTTTCAAGGGCATGCTCTAAAGCATTAATTCTTTTTTCCTGAGCTTCAAGCCTCGCATTTATCAGTTTTATCATAGAAAGAACTTCATCTATTCCAATAACGTTATGATTGTCGCTATGTTTTTCTACGAAAGTTTTAACATTATCCGTTAATAAATCCAAATCCTTTAAAAGCTTCATTATTGAATTTTTATCCAAATATTTTGCGAGAGCGACGATAAAATCTTCGATTTTAACTTTTTTCTTTTTAATAATAAAATTCGATTTCCGGAAGTTGATCATGCGAATCGACCGTTGTTTTACGCTTACCAAAAATTCGATTGAATCTAACATTCTTAATTTTGTCAAAAAAATCTCTGGTTTTATTATATTCAAAAAATTTAACAAGTTTTACATTCGTATCCTGTATCACGTAGGCTTCACCTGGCGAAAGTTTGGAAGTAGGACGATTGACGTTTAAACCGAAAATTAATTCGACATCCTTATCTAGAATATTGTGTATGATAACAATCCTAGCGTTTTTTGCTAAGCTCCAGCTAGTCTCTACTGGTGATTGAGAAACTGCAATAATGCATTCTCCGTATTTTCGGAGCTCAGCGAAAAGTCTTTCTCCCAAGAGTGGGGCGTAATCGAGTCTTCGATAAGGTACTATGTTCCAAGCTTCTTCAATAATTATGACATGATTTACGCTTGAAGAGAATAGTTTTTGAGATACTACAAAATCATAAAGCATTTTCAAAAGAATTAAATTAAACAAGATCTTTACGTGTACGCTTCTAAATACGCTTAGATCAATTATGATATTTCTAGAAAAAATATAACTTATATCATGGCTCATGCCAGAAAAAGCACGTTCGAAATACCCTTCAACCAAGTGGGTTAATCTTCTCTTAATAGCCATTTTTGTTTCATGATCGTAGTAACTTTTGATAGGGACAGAGTCTATGGTATCTAGCAAATCAGCTAATAATGGTGAAGATGTATTTTTAAAGGCTTTTTTAAGAGATTTCCTTAACATAAATTTCATAGGATCTGATAATTGAAAAATATCTCCAAATAAATCAACTAGAAAATCTATATGCTCACTTAAATCTCCATAAATGTGCTGGAGAGGATTTAACTTAAAATTTCTACCTGGTATTAATTTTTCGAAACTTTTTAAATCATATTCGCCAGCCCAATCTAAAATTAGAACTGGAAGCCTCCTGGAAATCTTAGCTGCCATTAATTTGGCGGTGTTGCTTTTCCCGCTTCCAGTTCTTCCATAAATGACTATATGACCCGGCTGTAGTTTAAGAAAAAACGGTAGAAAATAGGAGTAACCTAGTAGTAATCTTCCATCTGTTATCTTTATAGTGATAACCAATACCAGGGAAAATAAAAGAGAAAATATTGTAATAAAAGGTAAAAAAGATAATAGAGAATCATAGTCAAGAATAATATAATAGTTAAGCAACATGCTATCTCAGTATGAATGTTAAATATAGTATAAAAGGAGGATAAAATGAAGTCAGGAGTGATCGAGGCTTACTTAGTAAATAACAGAGTCATTGTATTTGACGTAGAGAACGCGAGGAGACTCTATAGGCATGGATTCTATGGAAAATTCGTAGGCATAAGAAAAGCAAAAACCCTAGATATACAGAGGCCACTAGAGTTGGCTTTATTTGAAGCATTATATTTGCATCAAAAAAAGTTGCTAAAAATAAAGACACTAGATAATAAGGAACTGACTGAAAAGGAAATCTATGAGATAGGACAAAAAGCGTACGAGAACTTCGATATAGCATATAAAGTTTATACTGACCTCAAAGAAAAGGGCTTTGTAGTAAAATCGGGTATGAAATTCGGTGCCACTTTTGCGGTTTATGAGCATGGACCAGGAATAGACCACGCACCATTCTTAGTTCACGTTTTTCCATACGAAGCAAAGTTAGATCCTATAGAAATAATCAGAGCGGGAAGATTGTCGCATTCTGTAAGAAAAAAGTTCGTGATCGCAACTTTAAATCCAAGTACTCAAAAAATATTATATTATACATTTAAATGGTTCGAGTAATAAAATCTTTATACTTAAGCAAAATATACATCAGCAATAATTTGAAGAAAAACTTAAAAATAATCAGTCCATATACTAGATGGAAGCGGGGTGGGGAAGCCAGGAATCCCGCGGGGCTCATAACCCCGAGGTCGGTGGTTCAAGTCCACCCCCCGCTACCAAATTCTAACACTTTAAATCTTACAAAAGATCAGATGGTAAGTTTATAAAATTAAAGAGATAAAATTATAGAACAGAGGAAATGGGCCCGGCGGGATTCGAACCCGCGACCTTCCGGTTTCTGCCAATAGCTATCAGCCGGACGCCCCACCGCTAGGCCACGGGCCCCTATATAATTCCTTATGGGTAATTTTTATAGTTTGTGCTCTTGCAGATAGAGATCGATGTAGAAGCTTAGTAGGTTTTTTATATTTGGAATATTCAGTTTTGAAGTATCAATTATTAAATCGAAAATACTCCAATCGTCTAGATTTATACCGTAATATTTTTTTGCCCTTTTTTTATTACTTTCCTCTCTTGTTATTATTTCCTTAATTGCCTCTTCTATTGATATGTTATCTCTTTTTGATAATCGTTTTCCCCGTTCCTCTAATGGAGCTTTAAAGAATATTCTAATATCAGCATAATCTTTTACAATCCATGCCGCTAGGTGGCCTTCAATTACGACGTTGCCTTTTTTTGCCTCTTGCAATGCCTTAGCATCTATGGTTGCGTCTATGCTGGAGTCTATTTCTGCGAGCTTATGAAGTTCTAGCAAAGATAGACCCTTTTCCTTTGCATACATTCTAAACAGCTTTCCGCTAGATATGTGCCTTAATCCATATTTTTCTGCAATAAATCTCGCGTATGTTGTTTTTCCGCTTACAGGTTGACCGCTTATTGCTATTGTTATTTTTTTATGCACATTACCATCCCTATAGGGGATACACCTTTCTAATGTAAGATTTCATGCGATTACGAAGGCATTTATGACAGAGGTAACCACCGTATGGACGGCGAGGAGGTCTATGTCCATGCCTTTCTTCTTTTGGAGTAAGCTTTGGGATTCCTTGTAAGGGTCTTTTACAAATGGCACATTTCGGTACATCATGTTTTTTAGTCTTAATTCTAATTACTAATCTGCCGCCAGGTGTTCTAACTATTACACGTTTTGTTGTTCGAGATCTTAATGCTGGTCGGGGCATACACTTTCCTCCATTAACAATCTTCACCAGAATATATTTTTAACTCAATCTTACAATCCAAACTTGCGAAAAGCATAAAGGAAAAATATAAAAGAATAAGCTGACGTTGGTAAAGGGGTGAGAACATGCCTAAGATAATGGACATAGGCAGGATATGTGTCAAAATTGCTGGTAGAGAATCTGGGAGAAAATGCGTTATCGTTGACATTATAAATGAGAACTTTGTATTGGTTACAGGCCCCAAGTCCTTAACGGGCGTGAAACGCCGCAGGGTAAACATCAAACATATCGAGCCAACGCCGCATAAAATTGATATTTCAAAGGGCGCTTCTGACGAAGAAGTAATTGCAGCATTGGAAAAGGCTGGATTAATTTCTGAAATAAAAAAGTCATTAATTCCTCAATTGTAACTTTTAGTGGCACTCAATTTTGAATTTTTATTTGTGATAATATGAGAAAACGTGAAATTTTAGTTAGAGATGAAGAAGAAAGTGATCCAAGATATGGCAAGATTCCGACTGAAAGAAGCGTTGAAGAACTAATAGAAACGGGCGTAATTAATCTGGATAAGCCTGTCGGTCCTTCCAGTCATGAAGTTACGGCGTGGATTAAAAAAATTTTGCAAGTAAGGAAAATAGCGCATGCCGGAACCCTAGAATCCCCCAACATGGGGGATGGGGAAATCCTAAAGTTTCAGGAATTTTACCAATAACATTAAACAAGGCTATAAAATTAATACCTGTCCTTTTAAAAGAAGATAAAGAATATATATGCATTATGAAGTTGCACGGTAACGTTGGCGATAAACGGCTTAGAAAAATCCTGGAAGAGTTTACTGGCCCTATATATCAAAGACCCCCCTTGAGATCTGCTGTAAAGCGAGTCACTAGAATAAGGAGAGTTTATAAAATAGATTTTCTAGAGCGTGAAGGACGTTATGTTCTCATTAAAATTTGGTGTGAAGCTGGAACGTATATCAGAAAATTATGCCATGATATTGGTGAAGTTTTAGGCGTAGGGGCTCATATGTTTGAACTGAGAAGAATTCGTGCTGGAAGCTTCTCGGAAAAGGCTAACCTGTCTACACTGCAAGATGTAATAGACTCCTATATCTTGTGGAAAGAACATGGAATAGAAGAGTATATACGGCGGGTTATACTTCCAATGGAGAACGCTGTACTTCATGTACCCAAAGTAATAATAAGAGACTCTGCGATAGATGCCATATGTCATGGAGCCCCCCTAGCCGTACCCGGAATACTTCAGGTAGAAACAGGTATAAAAGTAAACGATATTGTGGCTATTTTCTCGAAGAAAGGCGAGCTGGTAGCTATAGGTAAAGCATTAATGAGAAGTGAAGAAATGGTTTCCAGCAAAAAAGGAATTGCAGTAAAAACTACACAAGTATTAATGTCTCCAGGCACTTATCCATCCATGTGGAAAAAAGCTGTGAGATGAATGAGCATTCGCATTTATAACAGAAAAATTAAATACGTTGGAAGTCAAATATTTCGTAGAGCCGGGGTGGCCGAGTGGACTAAGGCGCGGGCCTAGCCTTGTATGGCGCCTAAGGAGAGTCCGTGTCCCTTTAGGGACGCCCGGGTTCGAATCCCGGCCCCGGCGTTCTATATGAAGTTTGGTGGAAACATGAAAAGGTTCAAATTTCTTACGCATACAGCTGATGCCTATTACGTAGCATACGGACATACATTAGAAGAAGCTTTTGAAAATGCCGCGTTAGCAATGTACGAGATTATAACTGACACCAATAAAATCTCTCCAAGTGTAGAGCTGAAAATTCGAGTAGAAGGATTTGATCTGTATTCGCTTTTATATAACTGGCTCGAAGAACTGCTTTTTTACACGGATAGTGAAAGACTCGTTTTTTCTAAGTTTTCGATAGAAAAAATCTCTAGGGAGAATGATCGATACGTGTTAAGTGCAAAGGTAAGAGGCGAAGTATTCGATCCTAAAAAGCATGAATGTAGAAATCAAGTAAAAGCTGTGACATATTCTCAAATGGAAATCTCAAGGAAAAATAACATATATGAAGTAAGAGTGGTTTTGGATCTCTGAGATCATACGGAAAGTTTATAACGGGGGATGATTTGATTAGGGAATAGAGCATAAGGTGATAGTTATGCCTAGAAGACCTTGGCGTTGCTACAGACATTTCGGAACACCACCATACACTAGGAAAGAATATATAAGAAGCATACCACACATCATCATACCAAAGTTCACACTAGGAAATATTCATAGCAGGCACGATACGGAGTATAGACTTGTAGTGATGGAATCAGGTCAAATAAGTCAAAATGCTTTAGAAGCTGCCAGACTTGGAGCATATAAATACCTTACACGAAAGTTAGGAGAACAAAACTTCTTCATGAAAATCATGGTTTTCCCCCACCATATTATCAGAGAAAACAAAATGATGGCTATGGCAGGTGCTGATAGGCTTCAGGATGGGATGAGATTATCTTTTGGTACTCCGATTGGTAGAGCTGCGAGAGTTCGTAAAGGACAGACTATAATTACGGTAAAAGCTGACAAAACTCAGCTTGAAATCGTGAAGGAAGCCCTGAGAAGAGCGGCGTCCAAGTTGCCTTTAAAATGTAGAATATTAGTTTCATTTCAATAAAGTATTGATAAATAGTGCTGGTATTAGTATGATCTACGTTCACAAGCGACGTATAGAGGCTTGTACATATATCTGGAGTATTCTTGTGAAGAATCGTCTGAGAGCAAGAGCAAAAGTTGTTGAGCTACTAAAACGAACTTACAGACAATATAACATTGAGCCCATTAGAGGGCGAACAAAAATAAATATTTTTGATAAGGAAATGGCAACGCTTTTTCTTGTGGGAAAATATGGTCTTGGTTTAAAAGAATACCATGAGATATTTGAGGAAGTATTTGAAAAAGAGATTAGAAGCGAGTATGCGATTGATAGTATATTGAGTAACGGAAATCCAGAAAAAGTGCTAAAAGAGATTATGGGAAGCACTGATGAAAATGCAGTATTTAGGGTAATACGGCTCCTATTTACTGCAACGCTTTTAGGGTTTAGAGATGAGAAAGAGCTTATTTTAATTCTAGAAAAGTTTGAACAAAGTTTTCCTCAGTATAGGAAGCGATTTCTGAGCTTTAAAAAATTTTATATAGCTTTTAGAATAGCAGAAAGTATAGCTGCAGGCGTTGTAAGGAACAGACTTGAAAAAGAGGCATTAAAGCATGCATTATGTATTAAGCTAAACGCGATGAAGGCTGCTCCGCCCGATGATCTTATTAGAGAGATAGCGTTGAACGTTTTGAAAGCCAATGAAATTGAAGTAAATGATGCTCTTAGAAAAAATAGTATTGAACTGCGTCTTTAAATTTCTTCATGTTCGATGAAACTTAGTACTCGCCTAAAAGCAGTTAATAGAGCGTAAGTTTCCTCCTTTGTAATAGATGCCCTGCCAAGAATTCTTCGCATCACTAGTATAGCTTTTTTCAGTTTATGACTTGGCATATGTGTCTTTTCAAAAAGTCGAGAAAGAATTTCGAGAAGAAGTTCCCTATCCTTTTTTGATGCTATTTTTAAAAGCTTTCTCCGAGATTTAAGTAGATGATTAAAAATTACATATGCAATAATAGCGACAGCATGCGATATATTTAGAGTCGAGTATTCCGGATTTGCTGGTATGGATACTAGTAAGTCTGAACTTTCTATGATATCATTTGTTAAACCGATATCTTCTCTTCCGAACAGTATAGCAACCTGTCCTTCAAACTTCGAAATTAATTCCACTAATTCTTCTGGTGTTAAAGATCTTCTTCTGTACTGTTTACTCATAGGAGTTTTTCCAGAGGTAGCCACGACAAGATCATATTTTTCAAAGACTGCGGTTAATGAATCCACCTTTTTCATGTTCAAAAGAATTTCTCTACCATGCATAGCATATCTAAGGGCTACATCTCCGATTTCGCATTGAGGATTTACCACAAGCAGGTTTTTTAGAGAAAAATTTTTCATTACTCTTGCTATATAACCGACATTTATATCGTATAATGGCTCCACGAGAACTATCGTAATGTTCTCAATTTGCAAGCTAAATCCCATCTATATATCCTACAAAGACAACAGTAGGTATTTTGTCTATTTATGTTTTATCTTACCATCTCTCTAAGTGTGTAGATTATTAGAGGAAGAGTGACAGATATATTACTATCCAGTTTATTTTAACTCATTGAAAGCATCATGAAGCGAAGGTTGAAAATAGATATACTAGCTAAAGTCTTGGCTTCTTCAAAAAGAGTAAAGATTTTGCTAATAATTGACCAGTACGGGCCTTTGAGATATTCAGAGCTTATGGAGAAACTAGGAATAAAAAACTCGGGGGAACTAAATTATCATTTATCTTTTCTTAAGGAAGCGGGAATGGTAACGTTAGATACCGAAAGTGGCCAGCGAAGATATACCTTAACAGTATTAGGAGAAAAAACTGTAGATTTTCTAAAGGAATTAGGAAGTATTCTTATAAGTCGAGAATTGGGAATACATATAATTGACGAATGGGGAATAGCCTACAGTTATGACGCTCATAAGCTAGTAAATATCTTAAAGAAAGAGTTTGGATTAACATCCAAGCAAGCAGGTAAGATATTGAAAGATTTAGACACTTTACTTTTAGATTTAAATCTAACATTTTACAGAAAAAACGAAATAAATCAAATAATTTTAGCGGTTCTTTTAAAAAATAAACTTATAGACAATTTCATAAACAACGCTATGATAGGTCTAAAAAGCAAGGAATTAGATGGTTTACTAGAGCACGCCATATTTTACGATGAGTTTGCTGATTTATTATCTCAAAATCTACTACTTACATTTAATGTATCCAAGAAATTACCGAACTCCATTAGAACATTGTTGCAATCAGGGATATTCTACATTTCTCACATTCAAAAGTGGCCTTTTGGTTTTGAAGAAGTTGTATTAGACGCTTTACCCTTAACCCGTGATATGGATTATTTATTGGATGTTCATAATTTTATTTTATCGATAAAAAAACTGTCGCATTTTATCTATCTGAGAAATTTTAACAAGGCAATTTATCAGGTTTTTAAAAACTATGGGGGGAGCAAAGTACTCGATTTAAACAAATTTATTTTAAAAAGTTTAAAAATGGTCTTTTTTCTGCGAAATAATATTAATTATGATCAATTTGCTATCGAAATGACGATTGATGATAGCCTTGAAGAAGATAAAATACTCGAGTTTACTAC
>Ga0164311_10001153_pt1 | contig 12690 bp, 5 predicted proteins | sample GuaBasSedimGuay2_FD_121796 | JGI IMG/M metagenome (GOLD analysis project Ga0164311, IMG submission 121796) | Subseafloor sediment microbial communities from Guaymas Basin, Gulf of California, Mexico - Guay2, Core 4569-9, 9-12 cm | ecosystem: Environmental > Aquatic > Marine > Hydrothermal vents...
CACGACGTCAAAGATTTCAGAATATATGTTTCAGGCTCTTCATCTACTTTAATGTCCTCAGAGATTCCCAAGAGATTAAGGGGACGATATATCTCTAAAATCCTATACCCCCTATCGTTTAGGGAGCTAGTAGACTTTGAGGTAAGAACGTTTAGGGAGAGAGGAAGAATACTACGCTTGCTTGAAGAGTATCTTAAGTGGGGAGGTTTTCCTGAGGTTTGGTTACAGAAGTCTAGGGAGAAGATCATAAGCTTGCTCGAGACTATATTCTTTAAGGACATAATTGAGAGGTTCAATATCGAAAATATTGAGATCTTTAAGTCTGTTTTCTATTTTACTTTATCAAACTATTCTAATCTGATATCCTATAGATCTATAAATCGCATATTGAAGTCTATGGGCGTGGATATAGATGTAAAAACCCTGATAAACTATATAGGCTACATGAAGCAGGCCTTCCTCGTCTATACTCTGGAGATATTTTCCTATTCTCAGCGGAGTCGTATAGTTAACCCTAGGAAACTATATGTTATTGATGTATCCTTTTCAAACCTCTTTCCGGAGACCCTTGATATCGGGAGAAAAATTGAAAACCTAGTTTTTATAGAACTGCTTAGAAGAAGTAGTCCATTTACGGACATATCATACTATAGAACCAAGGGTAGAGAAGAGGTAGATTTCCTAGTAAGGGAAAGGGGATATGTAAAAGATCTAATTGAGGTTACATACGAAGTACAGCAGAGCCATGTAAAGAAGATGTTTAAAGCTTTGAATGAGCTGAAGATAAAGAGGGGGACAATTATCACATGGGCGGAGGAAGACGTCATTGATATAAAGGATAAATGTATCGAGGTGGTGCCTCTATGGAAATGGTTGTTAAAGCCATCTGCTAGGGATGAAAGTATTGAATAAGTTGCTATATCCTCAATACTTAAGTATAAGTTTGGGATTACTATTTACGGCGATGATTAGTTATATAAATACGTACCCCCTTAGGGGGATGACGCTGGCCGCCGCATATGAGCTATCCCTAGTACGGCAGAATTAATGCCTTCTTTAGGAACAATATAATTACGCTTAATCCTATTGCCAGCCCCAGTCCAGCGTACGTCCCAGCTGCAATAACGAATCTGCTATCCTCCCACCTCTCCCTTCCCAATATTTTCTGAATTATCCTAGCAATTACTATTCCTATTGTAAACGATATGGCCGTTGATATCCATGTCCTCATGCCTGCAAGTATTCCTAGGCCTATTAGTGAAGGCGATTTTCCTAGGAGGTATGCTAGCGCTGATAAAACTACTCCAATAATGAAGCCGTATGTAATGCTGTGGATATCCAGCGTGATAGCCTTACTCCCTATTTCGGTGACTGTAGATAGAAGCAAATATTGTTCAGCTGCCTGTACTGGGAAGTTTATTAGCGATGCCGGATACATTGAGGAGGGTATTGGAGCTATGCTCCAGAACATTTGTAGAAATATTATGCTCGCTATTGCCCCTACGAACCACGTGAAGAACCAGGCTTTAATATAGCTCATTGGCTTAGTCTCACAGAGAGTTGCTACCTTCAACTGCTGGAGTAAACCAACTCCTCCTGTATAGACTGTGAAGCCAGCAGTCTGTACAAACCATAGCTTGGGGTCCCTGGCTCCACTTATATATATTATTGCAGGCACGAAGTATGGTATATCAAACGTAATTCCGAATTCTGCTAGAGCTCTTCCCTGTAGATGTGAGAACAGGAACGACCAGACTATTGAAACCGAGACTATGATTAATAGGTAGTATGGGTTGAAGCCTGAGAGAGCCCATGCCATGAGGGAAGCTATGGCGGTGGATGCAAAGAACATGTATGCTGGCAATTTTGTCTTGAGTGTAGCAACCTCACCTACCTGTCTGAACTTCCCTATAGCATCTAGAATATACTTTCTATTGTATATTATTTGGAAGAGTGCTATTGCTACTCCGAATCCTACTGTTGGGTTTATCCAGTAGGAGATGTAGGACCACGTGAATATTTCCCCAAGGCTCATTCCGGGCATGTAGAGTTTGAAATAGCCGTTTTTAACCAGCAGGTGGTTTCCGAAGAGGTATACTGCCAGGGACGTCATAAATAGTACTATGATGAAACTGTGAGGCATATAGAAGGCTACAGTATATGCCACCAAGTCCGTTGATACTCCCAAGCTGGCTCCCGGCGCAATATGCTCAATATATCTGGTTAGATCGTAGAATGGGGATGGAATTATGACTAACCTATAGTCGGTTAGTATCGGTACTAAGTATGTTATTATTCCATATGCCAGCCCAACGATACTTGCAATAGCGAACATCCTCCTCTTATGCGCGTATCTGGGGTCTGCTAAGCTTAGTACTGTTTCAGCTGAGACCTTAGCTAGCGGGAAGGGTAGGTTCTCTATCTCTATCAGCTGGTAGTAGAGGTATGTTGCTAGCGAGAAATCTATGATTTTTCCTAGAGTCCACGCAGAGAATAGAATTGTTATTGGTAGAATCCAGTCGCTGTGGAAGAACGTGCGGAGCTGTATTGCCTCGGATGTGGGAGCCGGCGCCCACCAGTCGGGTATTATTCCGCTTATTCCAAAGTACTCTGCCATCGGACTTGCCCTAAAATATACGTTTCCTATCAGGGCCATCGCAACGCTCCCCATAGCTGCTTCAGAGGCTATCGAGTATATGATAAAAGCCTCCTGTTTCGTCAGCGGACGTTCCGAGAAGCGGAATACTTCAAGGAAGAATATTAGGGATATTATCGGCGCTGCAAACGCTAGGCTTCCGCCTATGGCTAAAGTATAGTACATGTTTGTGGGCAATAGTATTAGTATTACATAGAGTATTCCTAAGATTGACCTTATAGTGAAGCCTTCTTTTAATTTATTCGTATTTTCTCTTCTCCTCAAGACTTAACCCCCTCCATATTAGGAATTGCTTTCTAAGCTCTCTCGCAAGAATAGTCGAGGATCTTATCCAAGACTGTCTTGGACCTCTAATTCTCCTCATTTCAAGCGTGAACGAGTATCGTTCTTCCGCTATCCTGGATATAACTATAGATACGTCCTGCTGTATTCCAAGCTCATATGGTGCCATCTGAAGTTTTGCCTTGAGTACCGGCGTTTCCTCCTCGTAGCGTATACCTGCCTCCAGCGTAGTGAATATTTTGCCGTGTACTCTATAATGTTCGAGGTACTCCAAGATGAATTTAAGAATAGCCTTAGCTTCGCTCATACTTGTAGCTACGAACGGCAGGTTTACTATCCAGGTATCTCCTCTAGGCTTGCTTTTTGGCTTCCATTCCCTTTCAAAGGATGGTGTTACCATCTTAGATGCTCTGAGTACTGGATACCATATAGCAAGCAGGGATGCAGCTATCGAAAGCATAGTTGAATATATCGGTATGCTGACGGTGAAGTTTAGATATATTTTGGGGAATAGCTTGAATACGTTTATCATTTTAGCCAGGAATACGCCCGTTAAATAGCCTATCATGCTACTTACTACGGCTAGAATTACTGCTTCAGCTAGAAACATTCCCGATACATGATAAGGCGATAATCCTAATGCGCTGTAGACGCCTATTTCCTTAGCTCTCTCGTACACGTTTGATAGCATAGAGTTGAATAGTATTAGTATGCCTATAGCAATCGGTATTACGAGCTGCTCTACGCTTCCTGATACGTACACTGGAGAGATCATATACCTATAGACACTTAAAGTCTTTTTTGGAGTTAATTGTACGGCGTATATAAAGTACGTCTTGTTTAGCCTTAATGCTAGATTTTTAGCTATATCGTCGATGGCCTCCAGTGTCCTATAGATGTTAGCTTCATGAACCTTTACGGCTATACTATAGACTTTTCCTCCCAAGTCTAAGGCTAGTTTTGAAGGCACTATTACTATGAAGTAGCCTAGATCCTCCCCCCGCACTATACTGGTAGGCAAATATCTGAATAGCTTCATACGCTCCTCTTTTAAGCCCACAGCTATACCCTTAATATCTAGGAGAGTAAAGTTTCCTCCATCCAGCTCCAGCTTGTTACTGAATAATTTACCATTTATTACGCCTACCACCTTCAGCTTTAATCCATTAGAGAAAGTAAGGTATTCCCTGCCTAAAGCTACGTTAGTTAGATTTATGCCTAGATATTCCACAGCCTTTTCATCAACAATACATACTTGATAATCGCTCTCCTTAAACCATCTACCTCTCACAATGAGGCCGCTTATGCCCGATACCTTATCCTCCCTCCAATCGAAGCCTAAGAAAGCGCTAATTAGCCCCTTGAATTCCTCATTCCTGCCAGCTATGTATATTGAATCCGATGGGTAAAGCCATACCCTAGTTGATATGCTGTAGGAGTATCCGGACTCCTTTAAAGTTAAGTTTACTAAATTAATAACTTTCGTAGGTATGTTTCTCCACAGGCTATCTCGTATGAGTATTCCAGTGTATGTTGGTGCTAGATAGGTGTTCCGCTTAACTACACCGGTGGTTACGGCGGGGAATGAGAATATTATAAGTGCTAGAATTATTATGACTAGGGTTGCGAAGGTTAGGCTACTTCTAAGTTTTCTTCGCCTCATCATCGACGCACCGATATTGAAGGCTGCAACTATAGCTCCGCTACGGCTTATACCAGTAAAGTGAGGTCCTCTAACCTTCTTCTTAAATACATAGAGTAGCGAAGCGAAGTCGAATAAGAGTATAGCCATTGTAGGTAGGGTTAATACAGAAATTAATATTCCTAGGAATAGGAGGAATAGATCCTCTACCAGCTTAAAGGCCGGATGCATGAGGTATAGGAATACAACTATTACTATAGAAATTGAAACCATCGCTAGCGTCTGTCTTTTAATATCGGGGTACATGAAGAGGAGCCTCTCAAAGAAGTAGATAAAGGGTATTAGGAGAATAAATACAAATATTATTGAAAACCTTATGTTTAAACCTTCGTAATACAGTTTCACGTATACTTCTCTAGCTAGCTTCCAAGCCTCCAGCGCTAGAATCATGGACTGAGTGTATTCGTTTAAGGCAACCTTCTCCCTAGCCTTATCCAGATACAGTCTTATGCTGTTAAGGTTATCCTCTACTTCAAGGTTCCTTATCCCCTGACTATAAAACATGCTATAGCGTTCCGAACATATATTGTAAAGATCTTCTGCTATCTGGATGAATGAGAACTTCAGGTAGGTGCTACGACCATATTCAGCTCTAAGTCCTCTGCTTACATTGTTTAGGAAAACCAGCGGCTTGGGTTCGCCTGTTAGGGGGCTTCTCGATACTATAAATATTTCAATGGGGGTATCTGGTCTCGAAAATACTATGAAAGCGCTATATCCCTCGCTGAATGAGTAGAAAGTGCTTCCGTAAAATTGCGGGGTCATGTGGCTTAATGCGTCCCTTACCTCAAGCCTAAATATTTTCGGTATTGATAGAGTTTCAGGTTCTATTATCGAATAAGCAATTATTGAACCGCATCTGAAAATAACATGGTTTACCATCTCTTCTTCCCTATTGATTTCAAACACTACATCTCTGCTGTGTACTCCTAGGTCGCTGTAGTATTCTATCTCGCCTCTTTCATTGAGGATACACGCCTCTATTATATAGCTGTACCTTATGCTCGGAAGGTACTCCGTTCCCAGGAGGGCTGACGGCGATATCCCATATATTGTGAATTCGCCCTTGCTATCAGTTATGTTAATTATGCTTCCAGATGTAGTATAGTATCCCTCCACGTATTCGGCCTTTATTTTGGGGTATCCACCGTATATCCCGAGGCCAAATGAATTAGGCATGCTGGCTATTACCCTTAATCTGACAATAGCATTAGGTACTGGGGTATACCATCCCGTGCTTAAGTTGTATATTAATACGCGTCCCCTGATTGTGGAGAAGCCACCATAGTTTGTATCAAAAAGACGGAAGCTTGGCTCCTTAATGTTAAGCTCTAGGTCGTTTGCCAGCATATATATTAATGAGGCTGAGGCTTCTAGGAAGTTTGACTTCCTTGAAACTACGTTATTCTCGAAATTCTCTTTAAACTTGGAATATTCATCGTAGGGCGTACCCCAGTACAGCCTTGGACCTGGAACGTAGAAGGCTAGACCGTATCCTCCAGCGAGTGTAAAGGCCTCGCTATCGAAGATTGAGAGAGGATCCCCATATATTATGTTGAGCCAAGCGTAGCCGGGATATATGAAACTCTCTACGCTCCTTTCTCCTCCATACAGTTTTATCTTTAATTGTCCTATGTAGAGGTTGAGTTTATCTAGCACTCCAGCTCTGTGATACTCTATTCCCGCCGTTGGATTAAAGTAGAATCGTCCTGCATGGAGAATTGCAAGCTCGCTTCCAGATGCCGAAAAAGCCAGATATATGAATAATTTCACGTTGTAAGTTTTCCCTAAGATTATGTTTTTTGTGAAAATCCTTGCTCCAGCCAAGCCTTCCCAGTGTCCGGATAATGCTACGAAAAGTATCGATCTTTTCGGCCTATTTATACTGAAGAACTTCATTAGTTCTAGCATAAAGCTTATTCCAAGAGCTTCATCCGCTCCGGGAGAAATTTCGGGGACTATAGAGTAGGAGTCATAGTGTGCAGCTACAATTAATACCTCGTCGGGAAAAACTGTGCCTTTAATGTAGCCTATTATATTACATGCCTTGACCAGGCGCCATTCAGCCCTCACACGTATTTTACCCTTGATCGTTTTCCCATTTTCAAGCAACGATAGAATATGTTTAATATCACTAATCCTTGCGTAGAATCTAGGCGTATTTATTGGGATGGAGACGTATTGTCCATATACGTCTTTTCTCGTAAATTCGGTACCCAGTGAATCGTTAAATGTCGCTCCTCGAACGTACGGCTCGATGAAGATGTATGCCTTGGGGGGTCCTAGTATGCTCCCGTATCTAAGCCAGTTTATCTCTGATTCGAAGTCTATGAGAACTATCTTATCATTAACATTCATGTTTCTATATGAATCAAGCTCGCCGGATCCTACATAAACTAGTTCTCCCTCTATATCCCCAATCTGACCTAGAGAGAAGCCATTAGGAAGGATTGCATATATTTTGGCTCTATAGTTATTACCGTCTACGCTATAGGAGAAGTCTATATCGTAGCGTGGCACAGCTACTGTGAAGTTCTGGTAATATATTTCATCAGCCAGATTGCTCATAATCGACGCTATATAATCTCTAGCTTCATAGAAGCCTTGAGTCCCCACAACTCTAGAGCCGTAGGAAGAAAGAGTCCTCACATGGCTTAATACGGCGGCTGTGTTATTGCCTATAAATTTTTTAATTACTTCTACGTCGGAGGCTGGCGTGGAGCTTCCGGGGGAAGCAGAAACTGTCGGAAGAAAAAGGATAGTAATTATTAAAAAAATTATTAATGAATATTTTAGCTTGGTATGGGATCTCCTCAATACGTATTCACCTTAATTTTAGGTCGTTAGTGAAGCTAACCATAGCATTAGGAGACCTATGCCCGTTCCGATAGCTATTCCCGTTGAGAACTTTATTGTCCTCTCGTAGAGCTCGGCTCCACCTATCCTTATTATGATGTACTTAACAATCCATGCTACTAGGAATGCTGTCCACCATGGATAGGTGAAGAAGCTTGCTCCCAGCACGTATCCCGCTGGATTTAGCGGGAAACCAGGCTTCATTATTCTCATGTACATCAAGGCGATTACTATTATTATTCCAGCTATAGTGTGTGGAAGGTAGGGGCTACTTAACTGGACGTTAAGAGGCCCAACGTTAGTGTAGTACAGGGTTAAGTCTCTCGTAAATGCCTCGGCGAAGATATCTCTTATCGAGCTGTGATAGGTATATATTATGTTTTCAATACCATAGTTGTAGAATACTGAGAGCACAAGTGGGAAGGATACTAGTATCGCTACAAGCAACGCTAATGCCTGTGCGGTAAATACCTTATCTTTACCTATACCGTATTCACTGCATATTTTATATGACTCTAGTCCTAGAGCCAGCGGGTTCCATGCCATTGCATCTCCATTTATAATTATTGCAGCTTGCATACTGAGAAAACACTGCTGAGTAGGCGTCGGGCTGGGTCTGCTATTGAATATTCCTAGTGCTCCACCTGTATCGTAGAGGAAAGCCAGCGTGAAGAGTCTGTTAGATTCTCCTCCAATTACTAGGCCATTTAATATGTTTCCTCCAGCTGACGCTCTTAACGCTGTCATTCCTATGGATGAGACTATAAGCATTATTAGCAGTAGTATTGATAGTACTAGAGGCATTCCCGAAATCGTTAGTAGGGCTATTAGTATTACTGCCGAGAATACAAAATATACTCCCGATAACATCTCCACCTTAGGCCGCTCCCTGAATAGCTTTTTAATCCATGAGGATATGTTGCTCCAGTTGTAGGCTATATAGAAAAGTGCTAGGCCGTATATTCCTCCTATTAATGTTAATGCTTCCGTCCTCCAAACGCTATACGCCGGGGATATAGTCATGTCCCACGCATAACCCGGGCTATTGACGTACTCTCTAAACCTCTCCGGATGAAGCATGTATATATCTACTACTGGGAGTACTATCATGAAGAAGATGTAAGTTATCCATTGAGTTAACAGAACATCTAGGGGGAGTAGATAAGCGAAGGCAAACATTAACGGAGTAATGCTGGTGTACAATACTGCACCCCTTAAGACGTATTTTATCTCTGGGAATACTTCGTGCCAGTCTACCGTCATGAGGGCAGCTGGAGAAGGCAGGAAATTGGGATTTTTCACGGCAGTGTTTATTACATCGGGCAGAGTGAAGGCAATTGCTATGAGTAAACCACCTATGAATAGTATATCCCTAAAGTACTCGCTGAACTTACTGCCGCTACTTTTACCTATAATTGCTAGGGGTATTGTTGATAGTGGGAATGAAAGTCTCTCTATATCTACGAATATTGTGCTGAAGAGAGGCATTAGTGATAATAGTAGGAAAGCCCATGCTAATGCAAGAGCGATCCAGAACAGCACCGGAGTCATCCATGCATCCCATGGTATACTGCCACCGAGAAACATCCCTTTTAATATGAGTATGCTCCTAGGAGTCCATAAATCGGGAATCCATTGGGAGACTATAGCCCTCAGTCTGGGTACGTAGACCGAGCCGGATGCCTGTGATATCCAGAAAGCAGATATGAAGCTCCATCCTATTGAGATAAGGATCATCGAGTATATTATGGCCATACTTTCCTTAGATAATTTGGCTCCAATATCTGAGACTATCCTTAGGATGAATAGAATGAGTATAGGCGCTAGAATGCTAATGGGGAAATCTGCTCCTGGAGCTAAGATCCAGGCAAAGCTGTTAACCATCGTCACTATAATTGTTAATAGTATTCCTAGCACGTATGCCTTTACTAGTTTAGCCCCTGTGCCTGCTTCACCTGACATACTTCTCACCCCTTAAATGATACGCGAAAGGCAGTATAGCTAGTATGATAAAGCCAAATATTATCGCTAGAAGAAACGCGTAGAAGGGTAGGATTTCCTCTGAAACGAACATTATCTCGATTGCGGCCTTACCCTTAGCGTCGGTTATGGCGTATATCGTTAAAACCCCGTCCCTGTAAGTGTAGTCATATCCGCTTGAGCCTACGACCCCATTTACCTTAACCGATAATGGACCCTTCTCTAATCCTGTGACTATGCATAATACTAGTGTGTTGGGCGTAGACGAGATATTTAATGAAATCTTTTCACTACTTACCGTGGGGAGGGACTCTATCGTTCCATTAGAGCCGAATGATAGCCCATTTACTACAGCGACATTTATCTGTACGGTTAGGTTTTCGCCGCCTGGCGAAGCTACTATGTGTAGTGTGCCTACGCTGAGATTATGCCAGAATATGTTTATAGTCCTCTTCCCTAAGGTCAGGTTTAGGTAAGCTATTCCATTCTCATCAGTAATATTCTGTCTCGCTTCATCACTTACTATTAAAACGTCCTTAACCGGGTTATTAGCTATATCGACTATCTTGAAGGCGTATATTGCATATGTAATCCTCTTAACCTCTATCTCCGGAAACTCTGATTCAATTATTAATGGCTGCTTTAGCAGCTTCTCGTACGTATATATTATGCTTAAGTCGTTCTCCAGCATTCTATCTGCTCTATCTATTATCAGGAAGAACTTGACGGGGTTCTCGTAGGTTCCCGGACCAAATACCTGCGTCCTCGTGTCCGGATTTCTAGTATTTTTAACGTAGTCTAGGCAGCCTATATTGTACCAGTGCTCCTTAACTAGGTCAAAGATTGGGTGTTCAGGTATTACGGCAACAGCATCCTGTGGATTATTTTTGGTTATATCTACCTCCCAGAAGGCCTCATTAAAGTCCACTCCTGCTCCACCCTTATCAACGGACTTCGTTACAGACCCTTGATAGAGCGTTCTATCTGACTGTAGGACGTAGAAATCATACCAGTTGAACTTTGGTATGAAAAACTGTATTGGTCTAAAATCGTTGGCTTTAATTACGGTCTTCAAAGTAACGTTTTGTACTAGAATTATCCTCGGAGAATAAGCTGTAAATATCCATGTTGTATGATACTCCCCTACTCCGAGATCCTTCTTCGATGTATCTACTATAGGTCCCCAGAATTCCACATGCACAGCTATTGGACCTAATGCACAAATTCTATACTCCACCTTCTTTGTATTAAAAACTTGGGATAACCACCTGTTTTTATAGTATATAAAAACACCTCCTCCACTATCGCCATGTACATACTTTGTGCCGCTTCCAGCTTTATGTATTAGGCTAGTTAGCCAGCCTCCAAGCGAGGAATCAACGGTAACGTTGTAATAGGTGTTTTCTACGCTTACTCCTCCGGTTTTAGTTTCTGAAAATCTTAGATCAGTCTTATACTTTTTCAGCGGATCTTCAATCTTGCTTGGATCCTTAGCTCCGAAGTAGATGTAGTATGTATCTCTGCTGTTCCTAGAGATATTAATTAGGAAATAGATATTGAAGGATACCGTATTGTTAGGATAAAATATGACATCGCCGGTTTGGGATGGTATTTCAATAAGCTTATCTCCTTCAGCCTTTACTACGAGTACATCCTTTACGTAGGCTACGCCTCCATGTTTAGCCGAGGACGGCCCGCTTAAGTAGTCTATTTTGAAAACGCTTACATCAATTGGTGGAGTTCTTACTATTACGAGCTCAAAGAATCTATCCACGCCAGCTGTCTCGGTTATATGTACTGTTGCCTTATACTTGTAGTTTTCGTAGACGTCATCATTACTGTAGGAAAATACGCCGATAAGGGGCTTAGCTACTAGGCTTACCACTAAAATTATTATAAATAAAAAAAGTTTTTTCATTTAGACACCTTTATTATCTTCTTACTTTTTCTTCTTTATAAACCATCCTAAAGCGAATCCTATTATTAGACCTATTACAATGCCTATAACTATTGAAGTCGTCTGTGTTTGCTGCAGTTGGGCCTGAGTAACCGTATATTGAGCTTTATATTCATCGAACTCTGCCTTTAATGAGTTATACTCCGTTTGAAGCGTATTATACTGGGTCTGGAGGGAGTTGTAGTCTGACTGTAGAGATGAGTATGCGCTCTGAAGCGAGCTTATCTGCTCTAGTAGTGTAGATATCTTTACTCTCTGGCAATATGAGTTTATGTTTCTTACTAATTCACCTAATGCCCTAATTCTATCATAGCTTCCAGAGCCGACGACTATTAATAGGTAGTTTTCGAATGTTGTTCCCTTCGGGAATACCTTGCCTTTGGGATCTTCAAACCATCTGGAGACTAGCGAAGCTACAGACCATACCGCGCCGTCCCACACACCTACGGTCGACTTATCGGTTATAAACATCTCTGGGTCAAGCCATATTATTCCAGCGAAAGCGTTTATGTCCGGGTTATATACGGCCATCCAGTTCTCCTTTAGAGGCAGTGTTCCTTCGCTTGAATTTCCAAATACTATATAGAGCATACTACCGTTCAATGTATGGGTTATTAGGTTACCGAAGTAGTCTGTACATACAACCTGAGCTCCCGAGGTAGCTATGGTTGCTGGTACGAATTCTGCTCCTATTGAAGTTAGATTGATATCTGCTAGGAGTGTGGCTCTGTACCAGACCAGTATTACGTCGCTGTCCGTAAAGTAGAATATATGCTCAAACTTTATGTTATTATTTAATGCAGTAACGTTTACCTCCAATAGATCCTCCTCAATTTCCCTGTAAGATACCGTGACATTTGAAATGTCTATGCCCCATCTCGACGAGGTCCAGCCGATGTCGGGACCTGTCGCAGCCATTTTTACGTCATCTACAAAATCCACGTTTGGTACAGCATAGTGTTTTATCTCTATTAGGCTTCCACCCTGCTCTCCCTCAAAGTAGCATTCAATGTATGAAGTCTTTACACGGAACTTCTTGGCTGTTTGGTTAACCCATTCAAATACAACTCTTCTTTGGGGGGTGGCCTTAACGTAGCTGTCTATTCTAAGCATGGGCAGGAGCATTAGAAGAAGCATTACCGCAATAAGTAGGCCCGACACTTTATTTTTATTCATACTAACACCTTTTTTTAACACTGCAATTTTATATTTTAACTATCGAATATTTATTTTTTTCTATACTATGTTGTTTTCTAA
>Ga0164311_10001155_pt1 | contig 12668 bp, 10 predicted proteins | sample GuaBasSedimGuay2_FD_121796 | JGI IMG/M metagenome (GOLD analysis project Ga0164311, IMG submission 121796) | Subseafloor sediment microbial communities from Guaymas Basin, Gulf of California, Mexico - Guay2, Core 4569-9, 9-12 cm | ecosystem: Environmental > Aquatic > Marine > Hydrothermal vents...
ACCTTGGGGAATCTCTTGATATTTCCTACCTCCAGCATGATAGTCAAGGTCAGGATATCCCCAATACCAGGAATAGTCAGTAAGCAGTCAAAAGGCTTTCTTATCTTTATTCTTTCTCTGACTACCTTCTCAATTTAGTCAGTTGTTTTTCGTCTCTATTTGCTTTGAGCCTCTCATTTTTCTGTGATCCTACTTTTACTGATAGAAGATAACCATGCAAATGCACTTGACCCCCAAAGCTGAGTCGTTTCAAAGTTTCATGAGGTTAAGTTAATAATGGCCTTTCGCATTTGCATTGTTTGCTTTGAGGCCAAGAATAGTTTGTACTTGACAATAACCCCATTAGGTTGCATAATGGTTTCATATTAAAACCAATTGGAGGTGTTTATATGGCAACGGTAACGGTAAAGAATATACCAAATGAGCTTTACGATCGGCTCAAGTCAGTCGCAGAAATAAATAGGCGTTCCATCAATAGCGAGATTATCATGTGCATTGAAAACACTGTTATAAGTCGCCGAATAAATCTCGACGAGGCGCTTGAGAATGCTCGTCAGCTCCGTCAATTGACAGCCGGACATCTGATCAGTGATGAGGAATTCAACAAGGCAAAAACAGAAGGTAGGCTATGATTGTGGTTGATACAAATGTTATTGGCTATCTTTTCCTATCAAGCGAGCAATCTGTTTTAGCGGAACGTGCCCTACAAAAGGACAACGAGTGGGCAGCACCGATTTTATGGCGTAGCGAATTTCGCAATGTCCTAACTCTGTATATGCGAAAAGATATCATCAAGTTGGAGCAAGCTCAGCAGATAATGAATAGTGCGTTGGAATTACTAAGGGGTCGAGAATATGAGGTTCCGTCATATGAAGTTTTAAGGCTTACCTCAACAAGCAATTGTTCTGCTTATGATTGTGAATTTATCGCCACGGCAAATGACTTGAAAGTCCCTTTAGTAACTGTTGATAAGCAGTTGCTGCGTGTGTTTTCTTCAGTGGCAATATCATTAAATTCGTACAGTGAATAATTATAAGGCATTGCACCAGCCAACCCGTCACTGCACTTGACCGCAAAACGTTGGCGCGTTTGCGTCAAGTGATTTCTTCGTTACAATTTTTTGAGATGTTACGGTATTTGGTATTCTCAAGATAATTGGAAAGCTAAAACCGTTTTCTTAAGGTATAATCCATATCTATAATTGATCATTTCCCCCCTGATTTCATAGTCCGCAATTTTGCTAATTCCCAGATATAATCGTAAAGATGGAGGCCCTTGCTTGCAGCTATAATTTGCCCGTCTTCAACACCTATACTCTCAGCCATATATTCTTTCAATAATTGAATGGCTCCTAAATTAGCTGGAAATCCATTCCATAGATCCCATGAGCGGAAATAGACAACAAAGTGGAGCTTGTTGTCCTTGATCCTGGTATCAATTCCTCTGAGACAGGGAGGATCGCTAAGATATAATGTTTTAGGATCGCCTACTGTCATATAGGCCTGGTTTGTGCCATGGCCATCTTCCCTATACATCCTTATAATTTCATTTATTTGTGGTTCAAGATACTCCCCATAGGTGTACTCTTCCCCCTCCTTTTTTGTAGAGGTCATAACGTATGGAAGGTATTGATCGAGGTAATCATTGTCTACCGGATTAGGTATTCCTAAAGCGGGGGGGATGTCGGGCAGCAGCGGTCTTTTGCCTGGATATTTTATATGTACTGTTATATAGTCAAACTCAATCCGTTTCTGCCCTTCATAGCTTCCCCTATCTATTGTATATGTCCTTCCTGTGTCAAGTATCTGATAAACACACTGAAACCAGGCATCTGGTAAATCTCTTGCCTTAATAAATTCGAGATGCATTTTTTACCCCCTCACAGCACAGATGATAGTGTTAATCATTTTAGAAACCCTTTCCCAAATAACCTCGAAGGTAGTTGCCGGTATAGAATATTGTAATTTCGGTTTCAAAAAAGGTAGTCTTTTCTTTGGATTATCTGGAATATGGTAAAAGAATACCCTCACCTTACCTTGACTACTAAGTTTCCTCATTTCCTTTATAAAATTATCTTGTTTATTAATCAACTTTTCATAGATCTCAGGAGTAGTATATTTGCCTGGTAAATAGGGTGTAGAGTATAAAAAAATAATCTGGCCATCTTTATGTATGCCAAATTTTATTATTGTTGTTAAAGGAAGTGCGTATTTCTTTTGGCAACCTTCATCATCATTTACTAGATCAGACAAAATTATTATCCGCCCTCCAATTCTTTCTGTAAGTATCTTTTCAAGAAAGCAGAATAATGGGGTGGTCAAAGGTTGTGTATCGCCTTGTTTTTTGCCTTTTTTGCGATAGATATCTGCGTAATCCTTTTCTCAACCCCTCGATTAAAAGAGTCAAGATCTTTTGGAGATTGAGTTGAAACTATATCTACAATACCCTCCTTTCCACAACCTGGAGTCCCAAACAGGGAAATATGGTAGCGAACTTCCTCATCCCCAGCAAAGTTTCTTAGTCTTAAGATAAGCGCCTTCTTAAAATCGGCAAGAACACCTGGTTTGATAGTTTGCGATACATCGATTCCTATATTAAATAGGTTGGGTTTAGGCTGTCTTACCTGCCTAAACTCGATGGCAAAACCCTTGTTCGTAAAGTAGAGGGCAGCAACTTAGACAAGAAGGACAATAAATAAAAAGCAAAAAATATCAACCAACTTTATCTTAAAAATGAACTTTTTTCTATAAAAACTGTGTTTTGCCATATGTTTGATAAGTGTATGAGGAATTGGATAGATTTTAGGTTGGGAGCACTAATTTTCACATGTAGAATCTTTATTCTATCGAATGTGGAAAAATCAGCGAACTTTTGGTATGAGCAATTGGTATTTCTTTCTATCCTATCTTTTCTGTCCAGCCATAAGGGTCTTCCTTTTCTGCATACTGGATAGCTACAATTTCATCGTAAAGTTTTTGTGAAAGTTCGCCCATCTTACCGTTTGATATGATATAATCTTTGTCCTTATATGTTATTTGTCCAACTGGGGATATAACGGCTGCTGTTCCAGTGCCAAAGGCCTCCTTAAGCTCACCATTGCTGGCTGCAGCTAAAACGTCATTGATAGAGACTGACTTCTCTCTTATTTTCAAACCCCAATCTCGCACTATCTTAATTACAGAATCCCGAGTGATGCCTCCTAAAATGCTTCCTGTAAGAGGTGCGGTTATGACCTCATCATCTATTACAAAGAACATATTCATAGCTCCAACCTCTTCTATCCACATTTTCTCGCATCCATCCAGCCAAAGAACCTGAGTGAAACCTTTTTTTTGTGCCTCCGCTGCTGCAAGTAGGCTGGCAGCGTAGTTACCACCTGTTTTTGCCTCTCCAGTACCGCCAGCTACAGCTCTGACGTATTTATCCTCGACATATATTTTCACGGGATTAAGACCCTCAGGATAATAGGAGCCCACTGGTCCTATAATAATATAAAAAAGATAACTGGTTGCTGCTCTGACCCCTAAAAAAGGTTCGGTTGCGATCATCGTTGGCCTTATATAGAGAGATGTTCCACGAGTTTTAGGAATCCATTCCCTTTCAATTAGAATCAACTTTTTTAGGGCCTTTATAACAAAATCTGCATCGAGCTCTGGCATACATACCCTTCTTGCTGAAGCATTGAGTCTCTTGAAATTATCGGCTACCCTAAAAAGGTAGATACCTTTATCTTTTCCGTAATAAGCTTTGAGACCCTCAAATATCTCTTGTCCATAGTGAAGACAAACCGCAGCTGGATCAATTTTTAAATAATCATAGGGCTCTATTCTGGCATTGTGCCAACCCGTATCAATGTCATAATCCATAAGGAGCATGTGATCAGTAAATATCTTTCCAAAACCAAGCTTAGATTCATCTATTGGTTTTTCTTTCAGATGAGTAGCGAGGTTCACTTTAATTTCCATACTCTTCCTCCTTTTTTCAAACAGCTATTGCATAGTAACTCATGCTCAATGTATGTAGCAAAAACTAAGGGATAAAAAAATCTATGTCAAGGAATTTAGTTACTGATTTTCTCAAATCAATATCCGCAAAGGAAGGTTTAGACTCGTATTTTTCAATCTTCATATCTCTTAAAAACAATACTTGCGTTTATGCCACCGAAGCCAAATGAATTTGAAAGCGCATATCGTATATTTGACCTCCTCGCTTGATGAGGGACATAGTCTAAATCACATTTGGGATCAGGTTCATCCAGATTAATGGTGGGTGGTATTAAACCTTCTTGCAAGGTTTTTGCTGTAAAGATTCCTTCCACAGCGCCGGCAGCTCCCCACATATGGCCTATCATTGATTTATTAGCGCTAATCATGATCTCTTTTGCTCTCGGTCCAAATAGCTTCTTTACTGCAATGGTTTCTGTCTCATCATTTGCCATGGTAGATGTTCCATGTGCATTTATATACTCTATTTGCTCTGGCATAATCCCAGCTTCTTCAATGCTGAGCTCCATGCATTTAACCGCACTTTCTCCGCTTGGGAGGGGAGCAACTGCATGATAAGCATCACAGGTAGAGCCATAGCCCACAATTTCTGCATAAATTTCTGCGCCCCGCGCCTTTGCATGCTTCAGCTCTTCCAGTATGAGGACCCCTGAGCCCTCACTGGTTACAAAACCATTTCTCTTTTTTTCAAAGGGTCTGCTTGACCTGTGAGGTTCATCATTCCATGAGGTCGCTATTGCGCCGAGGTTATCAAGGCTTGCCATTAAAGTAGGGCTGATACCAGCGTCAGATCCACCCACAATCATTGCTTCAGCCTCACTATGTTTAATTGCTCTGAAGCCCAACCCTATTGCATTTGTTCCGGCAGAACAGGCCTCTTGAAGGAAGTGGTGAGGTCCTCGAGCCCCACACATAGCTGCCATCTCACCTCCAGCAGTGTTAGCAGAAAGATTGATAACGAGGTATGGAGTAACATTTTTCATATGCCCATGTACAATGAGCTCATGATTTGCCTCAAAGGTTTTGCAGGATCCAATGGCAGTAGCAGCTATGACACCCACCCTATATTCCTCGCTGGGGTTGACCTTGAGCTGGCTGTCTTCCATTGCCATCTTGGTTGCGGCCAAAAGGAAGTGTACAAAGCGATCAGCTCGCCTGATCTTCTTTGGTCTCAAGAAATCTTCAGCCACAAAGTCCCGTATTTCACCTGCTACCTGACATTTCAAGGAAGAGGCATCAAATTGGCTAACATTTTTGATTCCTGACTCTCCGGCACATAACTTTTCCCAACTTTCTTCCACACCAACGGCCAGGGGAGTTACCGCTCCCATGCCTGTAATAACAATTCTTCTCGTCACTTTCTATTCCCCACCTTTCATCCTTTCCCCCATCTCACTTTCTTTTTTCGCAATCGCAAGTCGTGTTTTCACTACAGTATCAGGTATAAGACTGATTGAGTCGATACCACATTCCACAAGGAAGGTTGCAAACTCTGGGAAATCACTGGGCGCCTGCCCGCAGATCCCTATCTTTCTTCCTCGTTTTTTTGCCACATCAATGACCTGCTTGACCATGGTCTTGACCGCATCGTTTCTCTCATCAAATATGTGGCTTACCAGGTCACTGTCTCTGTCAAGGCCCAGGGTTAACTGGGTGAGGTCATTTGAGCCAATGGAGAATCCATCAAAGATGTCTGCGAAGCTGTCTGCAGAGATAACATTACTTGGAATCTCACACATTACATATACCTCGAGGTTATTATCTCCTTGTATAAGGCCAAACTCCCTCATGGTATCAATGACCTTTTTCCCCTCTTCAGGGGTCCTGCAAAAGGGAACCATCACCTTGATATTGGTCAGTCCCATCTCGTCTCTGGCCTTAAGGATTGCCTTACACTCCAGGCCAAAGGCCTCTTTAAACCGTTCATCATAGTATCTGGAGGCCCCTCTCCACCCTATCATGGGATTGCTCTCAGTCGGTTCATAGAGTTGTCCGCCGATGAGATTGGCATACTCATTGGTCTTAAAGTCAGACAGCCTCACAATCACATCATTGGGATAAAAGCCTGCTGCAATCCTGCCAATGCCACGGGCCAGTTTATTGATAAAGAATGCCTTTTTATCACCAGGGTATGCTGCGGTTAGCTCATCAATCCTTTTGATGATCTGCTTTATCTCAGGGTCATCCTTTTTCTTGAGTTCATCGTAGTGTATCAGGGCAAGGGGATGGATACCTATATGGGAGTTTATGATAAACTCCTCCCGTGCAAGCCCCACCCCATCATTTGGTATCTGTCCATCCTTAAAGGCGTTCTCAGGCATACCCACATTCATCATGATCTTTGTCTTTGTGGGAGGGATATTCTTTAGGTCAAGGGTGTCAATATCAAATTTAAGCTCTCCCTCATAGACATAGCCGGTCTCTCCCTGGGCGCATGAGACAGTAATGGGTTGCTGGTTTGCAATTTGCTTTGTTGCATCCTCGGTTCCAATCACACAGGGGATGCCAAGCTCTCTTGAGATTATAGCGGCATGGCAGGTGCGGCCTCCCTTGTTGGTGACAATGGCAGCGGCTATCTTCATGATGGGCTCCCAGTCAGGGTCGGTCATGGTGGTTACCAGCACCTCGCCTTTTTTAAACTCACCAATATGGGCGCTATCTTCTATGATATGGGCCGTGCCTTTTCCGATCCTGCTTCCCACTGCCTGGCCGGTGATAATAACAGGGCCGGTTTCTTTTAAGACATAGGTCTCGATGGTCTTTTTTTTCTGCTGGGAGTGTACGGTCTCAGGACGCGCCTGCACAATAAAGAGCTCGCCGTCGGCTCCGTCCTTTGCCCATTCAATATCCATGGGTTTTTTGTAGTGATCCTCTATGATACATGCCCATTTTGCAAGGGTAAGGATCTCATCATCAGTGAGTGCAAAGCCTTCTCTCTCTTTCTTTGTGGTTGCAATGTTTTCCACTGGTTTGTCCTGGTTATCTGTATAGATCATCTTTACCTCTTTGCTCCCTACCCTTTTGCCTATAATAGGCCTCTTTCCTTTTTTCAGGGTTGGTTTAAACACATAGTATTCATCCGGGTTCACAGCGCCCTGCACCACGTTTTCTCCAAGACCATAGGAGGCGGTGATAAACACGGCATCCTCAAAGCCTGTCTCTGTATCAATAGAGAATATAACGCCGGCAGATGCCTGATCAGATCGAATCATCTTCTGTATTGCAATCGAGAGATACACATCAAACTGGCCAAAGCCCTTGTCGTGTCTATAGGATATAGCGCGGTTGGTAAAGAGGGATGCAAAGCATCTTTTGCATGCATCAATAAGGGGGTCTTCTCCCTGAATATTCAGGAAGGTCTCCTGCTGTCCTGCAAAGGATGCATCAGGAAGGTCCTCTGCGGTTGCAGAGGATCGCACTGCCACATCCACTCCTTTTCCATAGTCCTTCTCCATTGTGTGGTAGCCATCTATTATCGCCTGGCTAAGATCAGGGGGAAAGTCGGTATTTCTTATTATAGCGCGAACCCTCTCTCCTCTCTCATTAAGGTTATCCATATCATGGGTATTAAGGCCAGATAGGGCATCCTTAATTGCCTCTTCTATGCGGGCCTCTTTGATAAGATACCTATAGGCATAGGCAGTGATGGCAAATCCGCCCGGGATATTGACGCCTTTAGAGGTGAGTCTTTGGTACATCTCCCCGAGGGATGCGTTCTTGCCGCCCACCAGGGGGACATCTCCTATGCCGATCTCATTAAACCAGAGGATGAGCCTTTTGTCTCTTGTTAGTGTCATGGCAGTGTCTCCTTTTATTACAGGATAGTATATAGACATGCAGAATGGATATGTTTATTTTGTATAGCACCAAAAAGAAGATGTTGTCAATTTGGAAAAGGCCGACAGATCTAATAAAGATAAATTCGTAAAAAGTCAAATCTGACGAATATGTCATTTCGACCACAGGGAGAAATCTTGTCTTTTCAGCATGTTACGGTTTACAGATTACTCGTTTCATTCGAAATGACAAGCTGAGGAGACTTTTTACGAGACCATCAATAAAGGGTTGACATAATTTTTGCTGATAGGTTTAATGTCTGTAAGAGGATTAGGTTTAAAAAGGAGATTAGGATTGATCCATACCGCTACATGGAAAGACGTAAAAAATGGCCTGGTTACTGACATATACTTTGAGAGAACCAGGAAGATCTTGAAGGCCAAAGGGATAGATGTATCTGTTCGGGCCGAGCTCGTGGCCAAGGGTCTTCCATCAAACTGGCCCTGGGCAGTTCTTGCAGGAGTTGAGGAATGCGCTGAGGTATTAAAAGATCTTCCAGTTGATGTGAGGATGATGAAAGAAGGGACCATATTTGGCGCTAATCAACCAGTAATGGAGATCAGCGGAAAGTATCTTGACTTTGGCCAATATGAGACAACACTCCTTGGCCTTATATGTCAGGCTTCTGGAATAGCTACAATGGCTGCCAGATGTAAAAAGGCAGCAGGCACCAAGGAAGTAATAAGTTTTGGCGCTCGCAGAATGCACCCCACAATAGCTCCCTTGATAGAGAGAAATGCATATATAGGGGGCTGCGACGGTGTATCCGCTGGTCTTGGGGCAAAACTCATTGGAAAAGAGCCGGTAGGGACAATGCCCCATGCGCTCATTCTAATTATGGGTGATACGGTAAAGGCCACAAAGGCATTTGATGAGGTAATTGAACCAAAGGTGAGGAGAGTAAGCCTGATAGACACCTTTAATGACGAAAAGATAGAGGCCCTTAATGTTGCAAGGGAATTAGGTGATAAACTTAATGCTGTCCGGCTTGATACACCACAAAGCAGAAGAGGTGATTTCCTGGAGATTATGAAAGAGGTTAGATGGGAGCTTGATCTCAGGGGATATAGAGATGTAAAGATTTTTTTAAGTGGTGGTATTAACGAAAAAGGTATCGAAAGCTATAATATAGTAGCAGATGCCTATGGTATTGGCACTGCAATAAGCAATGCGCCGGTAGTGGACTTTTCTATGGATATAATAGAGATAGATGGTCATCCTGTAGCCAAACGGGGAAAGATGTCAGGCAGTAAGAGCGTCTTACGATGTAAAGAGTGTTTTAACACAAGGGTTTGCCCTGTGAAAGAAAGACCAGGAAGGTGTTCATGTGGAGGTGTTGAGGAAGAGATTTTAATTCCATTTACCTCTAAAGGACATTTATTAGAGGCCCTACCGAAAGCTTCCCGAATCAGGGACTATGTTTTAGAACAGTTGAGCAAGATGGAATTATAAATTTGGAATGAGTATTAGGTCACACAAATGAAAAAATGATTTATATTCCCCCATCAAAAGGGAAGATTACATTGTAAAAAACATAGTAGATAAGGTTCACGTTTAGACGTTTTATATGGAGCCTCCTAGTTTTCTCATCAATTTCAGCGTGCCAATCATTAAAGCAGTATTACGAAAATTCTGCTATAATCTTGGTGACTTCGTGGCTTAGTGGCTGAATAGGAACAATTAAACAAAGAAACTTAGTGGCAAAAAACAATAAAAGAAGGGTAGATAATCTAAGCCGTTTAATGAGGTACATATTGGAAACCAGGCCTGATGAATTTGGCCTTGTCCCGGATAAAGAGGGTTACCTAGGTTTGAAAGAGCTTCTGAAGGCTATTAATGAAGAACCCAATATGGCCTATGTGAGAGAATCCCACATTAGAGAGGTTTTATTATATAATAGAGACGGCTCTTTTGAGATTACCGAGAAAAAGATAAGGTCTATCAAGAGAAACTTTGCCCTAATAGACAAGGATCAAGATCGCGTTCATCCTCCAAAGACTCTATATAAGGGAATCAAACGAAAGACATACCCCTTTATTCTTAAATCCGGGCTGTTGCCAGGATCGAACGGACATGTGGTGATGACAAAAGACAAAGATCTTGCGATACGTACGGCACAGCGGTTAGATCAAAAACCAATTATCCTGGAAATAAAGGCAGGAGTAGCCGCTGAAAATGGGATATCTTTTTTCCTTTTTGGTGATTCTGTCTACCTCTCGGATAAAATTCCAGCCCAGTTTATTAGTGGCCCGCCATTGCCAAAAGAGCTGCCCGCCAAAAAAGAGACTGTGGATAAAGAAAGGGAAATCATTTCAGGGTCATTTATTTTGCAGGCAGAAAGGGATCCTGATCTTAAGCGGCGAAAAAACGTAAAAAAAAGGATTGAGCGGAAGAAAGGGACGAAAAAAGGCAGAAAAAGGGCAGAAATTAGAATAAGCAGGCCGCATTCATTTTTTTAAGAAGGCATCGCTTAGCAAAGAAAGAGATGGAGGCAATTATGGATCCAGTGGATATGTTATCTACAGTTAATCTGGGTGTTCCCCTTTATATGGTTATCTCTTTTGTTGCGGTAATCTCTCTATGTCTCCTATTCAGTCGGATACAGTTAGGTCTTGCCGTGTCATATCTTTTTGTCTTTTATATTGGATACTTTTACAATAAATCATTATTACTTAAAACTATTGAAGGCTCTATCACAGGAACAGTGATATATGTATGCCTGGGCCTTATTATTATTATTTTGGCCATTATTTCTTTCATTTCCCCCAATAAGTAACGCCCATTAGAATTCTACATGATATATTCTAACGGGACCAGCAAATTTCACCTCTAAACCTTTTATTGCCAGGGATTAAGGATTATTTATGGCTGAGGGAAAGATAATTGAATACATTGACCAGAGAAAAATTGTGCTCTCTGTGTGTGTGAAAGATAGGGGAAACAAGCTACAGCTTTTAACTATCTCTAATCATGAGGTGAGTATTTCTCCGAAGAGGGCGCTTCTCATTTCATCTGCCACCTTAAATACTTCAATGTCAAGAGGAGAAATACTAAACAAGTTAAAAGTAATTGAAAAAATACGAACCGATTATATGGCACAAGCATCTGTTCAGGACCTCTGGGAACTCACTCATGAGGAAAATAGGGCTTTCACCTATAAATATCTTGCGCAGCTTTGCTTTGGCAGAGATATCACTGATGATCACATATCTGCTCTGGTTAGAGCCCTATTTGCAGATGGCGCCTATTTTAAGATAAAAGATGGCTCTTTTATCCCCAACAGTCCAGAGAAAGTCGAACAAATAATAAAGGCAAGAGAAGCTGCTGAATTAAGAGATCGGGAGTTAGCAGAAGGAGCAAATTTTCTTAGGGAAATAATAAACAGCAGACATCCTGAGGAATTCCCCTTAAAAGATAAGATTATTGAGCTACTCATTCAGCTTGCACTTTACGGAAAAGATGCCCCAGATTATAAGCTCGGCAAGGAAATGTTTTCCCAGGCCGGAATAAAGGATATTAATAAGGCACGCCACCTGTTAGTAAAGCTGAATATATGGCATGAAGACGAGAATCTTGATCTTCATAGGCTTAAAATAAGGACAGATTTCAGCGAGCCCGTCTTTAAAGAGGCAGATATAGCAGCAAGAAAAGAAATAGACACCTCGGCCCGGGATGACTTGACAGATCTACCTATCTTTACCATTGACGGGCCATATACCAGGGACTTTGATGATGCATTGAGCTTGCAGCCTATCGAGAAAGGCTATAGGCTTGGCATTCATATTACCGATGTAACTCCATTTATCGAGGTTGATGGGTGCTTAGACAGGGAGGCCGCCAACAGGGCAAGCTCGATATACCTTCCGGTTACCCAAATTCCCATGTTTCCGCCAAGTCTTTCTAATAATGCATTAAGCCTGGTAAAAGGCTTTAAACGGTTTGCTATATCCCTTTTCGTAAATTTTGATAGGGATTTAAACCTGAAAAATTTTCATTTTATGCCTACTATTGTAAGAGTAGAAAAACAGCTTACCTACGATCAGGTAAATGCAGTATATGCTGATGATTCAATTCTTTCCCCCCTCTACCGTCTAACTCAGGCCCTTAGGCAAAAGAGAGCTGCTAACGGCGCATTACTCATTCCACTGCCAGAGATCCATTTTGGATTTCAAAATAACTCTAAGTTACATGTTAGCCTCATAGAGCAGGATACCCCCGCAAGGGTAATTGTTTCAGAATGTATGATACTGTACAACTGGTTAACAGCAAAGTTTGCCGCTGAAAAGGGACTGCCTATCCTTTATAGAAGCCAGGAACCGCCTCAGGAAAGACTGCCAATTGATGAGTCTAAGTATATCTATTATGTATTTCAGCAAAGGCGAAAGCTTCGGCCTCTTTATATAGACACAATACCTCATCCACATAGCAGTCTTGGGGTTGATATATACACCAACGCAACTTCCCCACTAAGAAGATATATGGACGTGCTTGTCCAGAGACAAATCCATTCTGCCTTATTTCAGACAAGTCCTGAATATGAAGAATCGAGGCTTAAAGAGCTAAATATGGTGATACAGCAGGCGCTAAAAGATATTGATTTAATGAAGCGAAATCAGGTCCGTTATTGGATGCTTAAGTATCTTGCAGGATGCATAAATGATAGTTTTAAAGCGATTGTTTTCCAAAAACTTAAATATAAGTATTTAATAATACTAACTGATTTTCTTTTTGTTGCTGAACTTCCAAAAGCAACTGGCCTTGAATTGTCGCCAGGACAGGAGATAAAGGTAGTTGTTAAAAAATCGGATCCCTGGGATGACATACTAA
>Ga0164311_10001156_pt1 | contig 12668 bp, 14 predicted proteins | sample GuaBasSedimGuay2_FD_121796 | JGI IMG/M metagenome (GOLD analysis project Ga0164311, IMG submission 121796) | Subseafloor sediment microbial communities from Guaymas Basin, Gulf of California, Mexico - Guay2, Core 4569-9, 9-12 cm | ecosystem: Environmental > Aquatic > Marine > Hydrothermal vents...
CAGAATCGCTATACAAAAAACTAGACTTTTTCCCAATAATATAGCCCTCCTCATATTTTTGCCTCCAAATCTATATCAGCCATTATTTATAAACGTTACAACAAGGAGGCAGTTTATTTGCTACTGCTCTCAATAAAAATTGTTTCATCTGGAGGCAACTTGCTTATGCTGTTTCCGGTTACAACTATTTCTTTAGTTGGATTCCAGTCGTAAATGGTTTTCCTCGGATTATGCACTATTTCAACCAGATAAAGGCCCTTAAAATACTTGTACTCGTAAACAATTTTTCCAATACAACCCTTGTATTTTCCACTTGTTATCCTAACGTACTCTCCTCCATTTTCCATCCTTTCTTTCATATTCTCGCCTCCTCTGGTTTGAATATCTTACATAAAAATAAAAGTTTCGTAATGTTTTTAAAGACTAAATTAGATTATACTAATAATTGGCAAATTTTTTCCTTCCTTTTAAAAACATCGAGAATAAGAAATAGTGCCCGGACCGGGATTCGAACCCGGGTCGAGGGCTTGCTACAGCCCCAGAGCCCCTTTGGGAAAGGTACTTCACTCCCAAAGAGATTTCTTGGGTGAAGCCTTCTTTTCTAAAGAAGGCTCAGGGGCTTCCGCAGGCCCCAAGGATATCCAGACTACCCCATCCGGGCTTATTTCAGCAACTCCACCATGGCAATTTTTTCAAATATCAAATCAAAATAAAAATCTTTGTCTATTGTTTTCAGTTCTTCCTCGCTGACAAACTTTTTGAGTTTTTCAATGCTTGGTTGCATTACACCATCGTCTATTTTCAACCCTAGACTTTCCACAAATCTTCTTGCTTTACCTTCATCTACATTAAAAAATATGAAAACATAGTTCCCTTTTTCTTTTGCCCCTATAAACTCTATTGCCTCCTTTATTTGTCTTTTGCCAGAAGCATATAGCATGAGCTCCATTCCAATACTCTTGCTTTTATTTCTTCCTTCTTCAAAAGCTCTTTTTGCATGCTCATATGCCACCTCTATATGCTCTTTGCCACACACAACATCTGCATCCAGAATCTGCGCTTTTATGCCTTGCTCTTTTATTTTGTCCAAAACCTCTTCAACATTTAATTTTCCTTTTGCCCCTATAACTATCATCCTACCTGCTCCTTAATCTGCTTTGCAATATTTATTCCTATTCCTGGAAGTTTTGCTAATGTTTCAACACTTGCCTTTCTGAGCATTGAAATAGTTTTGAAACCATGCCTGTACAGTGTTCTCGCCCTAACTCTTCCTATACCTCTCAACTTCACAAGACTCAATAACTCCTCCTTGCATCCGTATTTAACACGCATTTTTAATTTTGCCAATATTGGAACTGCATCGAAATTGAAAAGCCTTGCCAATTCCTGCATTGCATGCAAAAGCCATTCTGCTGTTTCGACCCTACCATGTATGTCGCCGGGTCCCACCTGATATTTAGTTATTATATCATCTTCTTTTTTTTCCTCAATCCAGTCTTCGAGCATTAAAGCAGTTTTTATCTCTGCCAGGAAAAATTCATAATCAGCATCATAAGGAGAAGGAATGGGAAGAAGGAATTTTCTTTCTTTTGCTTCCTCTTCTACCCAGTCATCTTTGCTGCTTAAAAACAGGCATCTCATGTCAGGTGTAGAACAAATAGCATGCAGATATGAGAAGTTGTCTCCAATCTTTCCTTCCAAAGCTTCCCTCATTTTTAATGCTGAGAGAGGATCAAGATATAATGCCACTGTTTTATAACCAAAGAGTGTCGCTTTCCACTTTTCTCCCTTACTTTCTATAAACTCATTTCTTTCCAGAAAATCCAGAATTTCCCATAATCTTTCTTCTGGCAGCACACCAAGCTGATGAACATAAAATGTTTTCTTGAAAAAATCTATAATTTCATCCCAGTATACAGCAAAATCAGTTGCTATCAATGCCAAAACATGCATCCTCAAAGCAGGCTCTGAAGCAAGCTTAGAATATATTGGCTCTACATCTGCAAGCAAATATTCATTCCATAATCTCTCTTTCTCAATTTTATTTCTCGCTATCAATATTGCCTCTCCCACCTCATCGTAACCTGGCCTGCCAGCTCTCCCCATCATCTGCTTTATCTCCAGCACAGGAATTGGCTGCATATACCCATTTATTTCAGAATATCTCCACAAATTTTTTATTATCACCCTCCTAGCCGGTGTATTCACGCCAGCCGCCAGCGTCGGGGTGGCAACTATACATTTTATGATTCCTTTTTTGAAAGCTTTTTCGACGGTGCTTCGCTGCCGGCTGCTCAGGCCTGCATGGTGAAAGGCGATGCCCTTTTCAATGCACGAGGAAAGTTTTCTCGCTATTATGTTTACTTCTTCTTGGCTGAGTAATTTTTGTGCAATCTCTTTTAGCTCTTCTCTTTCATTTTCGATATACTGCTCGGTTATTTTCTTAAGCTTTTCTGCTGTTGACTGACTGGAACGGCGTGTATTTACAAAGATTAAAGCTTGTCCTCCATCTGCCAGCACATCTTCAAGCAGACCTTCAAGACGAGAATTTTTAATCTCCTTTGTACTGCCGTCCAAGAAATAAATTTTTCTTCCAAAAAGCACTCCTTCTTTTAAAGGTACAGGCCTCCAGTCAGATTCAATTAGGATGGCATTCAGCCATTCAGCAATTTCGTGAGCATTTTTTATTGTAGCAGATAAAGCTATTGTTTGCACAGGCTGCATCAACATAAACTTTGCCAGATTTATCTCCAGTGTAGGGCCCCGGGAAGCATCATTTATCAAATGTATTTCATCTGCAACAACAATGCTGACTTCATTCAACCATCCCGCCTTATGGCGGATTAGAGAATCTGCCTTTTCACTTGTGCATACTATTATGTCATATTTTCCCAAATGCTCTCCTTTTTCATCTAAATCTCCTGTTGAAATTGCAACTTTAACGCCAATTTCTTCAAATGGTAGCAAATCTTCATACTTCTCTCTTGCCAAGGCCCTTAAAGGCACAATATACATGCTTTTTCTTTTTTCAAGGGCTGCCTGCAAAATAGCAATATACGCAACCAAACTCTTCCCTGCTGCAGTCGGAACAGCCAGAACGACATTTTTTCCCTTCAGTACATGAGGCAATGCTTCAGCCTGAGGAGGGTATAATTCCACTATCCCCTGTTTTTTCAATATTGCCTTTATTCTCTCATCGATCTGTAAATCGTCTATTTTCATTCTTCAATAAGATAAGAAATGATGGATAAAAAATCTTTGGAAAAATGCTCTCCATTACAGAAGACATTAAAGAGAAAATGGCAATGAAATAGTTGCATTTCATATTGCTACTGAGAATGCAAAAACAGAAAGGTTAATAAGGTAAATAACAATACTCATATCATGCCAGTAGGGTTTGTTTTAATATCTACAGCCCCAGCAAAAGAGCATCAGGTATATAATGAGCTGTTGAAAATAAAGGAAATTGTTGAGCTGCATCCATTATTTGGAGAGTATGACTTAATTGCCAAAGTTGAGGCAAAAGATCTGGAAGAATTGGGCAAGATAGTTGTTGAAAAAATACGCTCCATTGATGGTGTGGCGGATACAAAAACCTTAACTGGCACAAAGTTTTAAGGAGGTGAGAAAGTGGGTGGAGTATATATGGATTTGTTTCTGAGCATGTTGTTGCTTGTATTTGCAATAGGAACTGTACTGGCAGGAATATTTACAATATATTTCGGCTCGGGAAGAAGCAGAGCAATAGGAGGTATTCTGTTTTTGATAGGCATAATAGTTGCCCTAGTATTCTATAACTATAGCGGAGGAGAACTATGGGGAGTTGCAGAATGGGACTGGGATGTCGTCAAGGCAGGCATTGCTTCCATAATAGGAGGAATAATTGGGGCATTAATTGCTCTAGGTGTATTCCTTGCAGGAATAATGAAAGCGTAAATGGAAGTAAAGGAAGCCATTGAAAAGAGAGTATCAATAAGAAAATACAAAAACACTCCTGTAAGTCTGGAATTGATAGAGGATCTACTCTATTATGCCAACAAAGCCCCATCTGCCGGTAATTTACAGGCAAGAGATTTTATCATTGTTGATGACCCAGAGATTAAAAAAGAGCTTGCAAAAGCAGCTTACAACCAGCAATTTATAAAGGAGGCACCGGTTGTTGTAGTATTCTGTGCCAATTTAAAGAGAATAGCCCCATACGGAGAAAGGGGTGCTAAGTTTTACTGTCTTCAGGATGTTGCAGCTGCTGTGGAAAATTTTATGCTGGTAGCAGTTGATGAGGAACTTGCTACATGCTGGGTGGGAGCATTTAATGACGAAGAAGTAAGCAGGATACTTGAACTTCCAGAATGGATAAAACCGGTTGCAATAGTTCCAGTAGGCTATGCTGACGAGCGTGGAGGAACAAGCAGATTAGACATAAAAAATCTTATCCATTACAATAAGTGGTGATTTAACACAATTTTTCCTTAATTTTTTTGTCTTTTTTGATTATTCTGCATATTCTGCATATTTCATCTATTACATCTTTTCCATTCAAAATTGCTCTTGCAGATTTTTCTATTTCCCTCTCTATCTTTGTATTAAATTTTTCCATTTTTCCCCTTTTATTTGAAAGATATTGTGATATGGCTGCGCTACTTACTCCCAATTTTTCAGCCACTTCCTTTTGACTCAGGCCACTTTTCAGTAAATTTTCAGCCAGTTTTTTTCTTATGCAAGGAAGAATGTTCCAGACAATATATTCACAGGGGGTCTTTCTCATGATGACAAAACAAGTGTTAATTTAAAAAGTTAGTCATTCTTTTTTTCTCTCCACAGCCCTATATATCCACATTTTTCACATTCATAAGCATCTGCCTCTCTGATCCATTCTGGAATTTTTATAAATGGTACAGCTGGCAATTCATTTCCCGATGCAACTTTTTTCATGTTCCCTTCACATACTGGACATATTTTTCCCATGTATGTAATGGTAAAAGTGGAAATAAAGATTATGATGTTTGAAACCTGAAAAGAGCTTGTTTAAGCTGAATAAAGAATGGAAAAAATTGTAACTTCTGTCGAAACTCTTAATAATAAAAAATATATTCCAACAACATGGCAGACAAATACGAAGAATGGGTTAAAAATTTTAAATGGGACGTGCCAGAATATTACTCCATTGCAGATGTTGTGGATGAACATGCTAAAGACAGAAGTAAAGTAGCTGTTTATTACGAAGATGCTGATGGAAACAAAAGAAAAATGACATACTGGGAGCTGAAAGATGAGTCCAATAGATTCGGGAATTTTTTAAGGAATCTAGGAATGAAGAAAGGGGACAGAATAATGGTGATTATGCCCCGTCTTCCAGAAGTATTTGTAAGTCAGATAGGAAGTTTTAAGATAGGGGCTATTGTGGTGCCATGTCCTGATATGCTCAGGGCCAAAGATATAGAATACAGAGCCAATAACTGCCAAGCAAAAACAATAATTGCTTCAATAGCTTCTACTGAAGAAGTTGATAAAGTAAGGGACAAGATACCAGTGGAAAACTACATTGTTGTTGGGGGAGAAAAAGATGGCTGGATAAGTTATGAAAAGGAGGTGCCAAAGCAATCCCGCTATCTAGAAAAAGAAAAGATAAAGTCAACAGATATAATGACAATAAATTATACTTCTGGCACAACAGGAGATCCAAAAGGAGTCATGCATGATCACAAATGGATTTACTGCCTTTCGAAAACCAATGCTGTCTACTGGTGGAATGCAAAGCCAGATGAACTGCTGTGGGCTACAACATCTCCAGGATGGGCAAAATGGTTCTGGAGTCCAATAGGTGTTGCTCTGGCAACGGGAGCGAGTCAGCTCATATATAATGGAAGATTTAATCCTGCCAAATATCTGGAATTAATGGAGAAATATAGGGTAAACAGGCTTTGTGCTACACCAACAGAATATAGAATGTGGGCTCAGGAGGATTTGGAGAGTTATGATTTAAGCGATATGAAGAAATTCCTGAGTGCTGGAGAAGCCTTAAACAGAGAAGTCATAGATAGATTTTACAAGGCATACGGTATCAAAATATACGATGGTTATGGCCAGACTGAAACCTCTGGCTTAGTATGCAATTATGATAGCATTGAAGTAAAGCCAGGCTCAATGGGCAAACCAATGCCTGGCGCAGATATAAAACTGGTGGACGAAGAAGGCAATGAAGTGCCAGTTGGTCAAGTTGGACAGATTGCAGTGCCTATCAGCCATCCTGGCCTAATGGTGGGATACTGGAATGGAAAAACAATTGAGGAACTTGCTGTGAATGGACTTTATTTAACTGGCGATTTGGCAAGAATGGATGAAGATGGATACATATGGTTTGAGGGAAGAGCAGATGATGTTATAAAATCTTCAGGCTACCGCATTGGACCATTTGAAGTGGAAGATGCTTTAGTTAAACATCCAGCAGTAATGGAAGCAGCTGTGGTGGCCTCTCCAGACAAAATAAGAGGAAACATTGTAAAGGCGTTTGTCGTTCTGGCAAAGGGCTATGAGCCAAGCGAAGAGTTGGTTAAAGAATTGCAGAATTTCGTTAAACAGCAGACGGCTCCATATAAGTATCCAAGAGAAATAGAATTTGTCGACAGCCTGCCAAAAACAATAAGCGGAAAAATAAGGAGAGTGGAATTAAGAGAAATGGAAAAGAAAAGAAAGCTGGAGATGTGGGCAAAGGAAGAACAGGAGAAACAGAATTAAACCAAACTCTCTAAGCTATACAATTCTTTCCTTTATCCACTCTGCAACTTTCTTTTTATCCACTCTTATCTGTTCTGTTGTATCTCTATAGCGAATTGTAACTGTTCCATCTTCTTTTGTTTGATAATCCACAGTGATGCAGAAAGGTGTTCCTATTTCATCCATTCTTGCATACCTTCTGCCAATACTTCCTCTATCATCATATATCGCCATTATTCCATTTTTTCTCAATTCTTCCTCAATTTCCCTCGCTATTTCTGGCAAACCGTCTTTATTGACTAAAGGAAAAACTCCTGCCTTAACCGGTGCTATTTCTGGAGGCAATGTAAGCAAAACATAATTTTCTCCTTCTTTTTCTGTCTCTTTATAATTGTGCTCGAGAATAAAATAAAAGATTCTATCTATACCATATGATGGCTCTATTACATGAGGAATAAATTTCTTACCTGTTTCCGTCTCTTCAACTTCCTCTATGGTAAAAAATTCTCTGTCAAGTTCTATTTCTTCTCCATCCACAGTTACTTTTATTTTTTCTACCTCGTCATTGATTTTCATCTTTTCCAGTTCTTCTCTTATCTTTTTTGCTTTTTGTTTGAATGTTTTGCCCAGCGCATCCATCTTTGCCTTTATGATTTTCTTTTTCACTTTTATTGGTTCATCATATTTTTTAAATGCTCTCATGTCCACGCCTGTTGCATTCATATGGGCTTCAAGATCGTGAGCTGCTCTATCAGCTATGCCAACACATTCCACCCATCCAAATCTCTCTGAATATATCTCGGCATCCCAGCATTCATTTGCATAATGAGCTAACTCATCTTTTTTGTGCTGTCTGAACCTTATTTTTTTCTCATCTATTCCAACACTTGTTAAAAAATTCTTTGTTATCGCCATATAATATGCCAGCGCTTCATTTCCTATCATGCCTTTTTCGACCGCTTTTTCAATGCTTATTTTAAGTTCCTCGTCATTATCTGTTACCAGCAACATCTCTTCATTTTTCACCATATCAAAATTCTCATGTTTTTTATTATCTGGCTCAAAAAATATCTCTGCTTCAGCCATTGAAAACTCGCGCAACCTTATTATTCCCTGTCTGGGCGATACCTCATTTCTGAAACCCTTGCCTATTTGGATAACTCCAAATGGCATTTTTTTCCTGAAAAATTCATATAACAGAGGAAAATCAACAAAAATCCCCTGAGCCGTTTCAGGGCGAAGGAAGGCCTGCTCTTTTTTCTTTGCCCCTATGTATGTTTCAAACATCAGATTTAATTTTCCTTTCTCAACATCTCCTCCACAAAGAGGGCATTTGCCTTCTTTCAATTCTTCCACTTTAAAACTTGCGCCACATTTTTTGCATGTTGCAATCTCGTCTATAAACTCGTCTACATGTCCGGATGCTTTTAAAACATCATAAGGAGTAATAACGGGTGTGGATATTTCAAAAAATTTTTCCTTGAGTAAGTAAAATTCCCTCCACTTATTCTCGATATTATTTTTCATCAAAATGCCCAAGGGCCCATAATCATAAAACCCAGCTTCTCCACCATAAATTTCGTATGAAGGATACAAAAATCCTCGCCTTTTGGCCAGAGACATTATTTTTTCATAGGCATCCATACAATCACAGCAGGGCTTTCATCAAATCTACATCATAAACCATTCCTATAATATCATCGTTTTCGTCCAATACTGGCAGCTGGTCAACATCATTCTCCAGCATCTTCTTTGCCACATCTGATATCTTTGCTTTTACATAAGTTGTAATTACATCTCTTACCATCACTTCTTTCACTGGAACCGGAGGCAACTGTATCTTTGATGTTTCATAATACAGGCGCATAACATCTCTTATTCCCTCCCATGTCCATATGTCCTCATCTTCTCCCAGTCCCAAATCAGACTTCACTACAGTTTCGTGCAAATGAGAAAAAGTAAATAAATCTCCGTCTGCCACTATGCCAGCGAGATTTCCTTCCTCATCCAAAACGGGCAAAGCTGATGCATGAGTAAGACGGAAAATCTTCATTACAACTGGCAAAGGTGTATCCTGATAAATCGGAATGAAAACAGGTGAGAGATAATTTTCCACAACATCTTTTCCTTTTTCAGCAATAACTTTAAGAATATCTGTGGGAGAGATAACGCCAACGAGCTTGTTGCCTTTAACAACAGGGATTCCATGTATCCTTTTTTCATAAAATATTTTTGCAGCTTTCCTCAGACTTGCTTCAGGGGAAATTGTGACTGGGTTACGATTCATTATCAGGGCAAGTTGGTTTTCTTCTGGATACTTAAAAATGTCATTTCTGGTAACAATTCCTGCAAACTGTTTTGTTCCAGCTTTGACAACCGGCACACCTGAAACTTCATATTTGCCGAAAATACGGAGTACATCCTCTCTATTGCCAGGAACTTCTGCAACAATTGGATTCTTATTCATTACATCCTTTACTTTCAGCTTTTTCATTGGGTTATGAATGCACATGGTTTTTTAAAATTTCCCCAAATATTTTTAGAGGAGTATTTGAAACCATTTTAATTGCAGTGTTTCTTTCCACACCATAATTTTTTACCAAAAATTTCAGCTCCTCAATAATATTGGGCTTAACAATCATTGCATTATCTGTTCCAAGCATGACAGGAATATTTTTTTCAAGTAGCAGAGAGATAGGTGGCTTCAAACCAAAAAATTTGTTGGCTCTCGGACACACAACAACGCCAATTTTTTTCTTTGCCACTTCATTAATATCCTCCTCTGTTGCTTTGCATAAATGGACTAAAAAATGTGGCTCTAAATCTAAAATTTTACCAATATCTTCTCTTTTATCTTCGCTTGCATGCATTGCAAAAATTTTTTTCCTCTCTTTAACATGATGAACTATCATTTTCAACTCTTCGAAATCCCAGTCTGCAATACTGCTTATGCCTATTCCATGACTCATGTCAAGCAATTTTTCCATTTCCTCTTCATCGTATTTCATATTTTTTGGACGTGCAAGAATTATTGCCTTAATTTTTCTATCTCTAATAGCTTCTTTCAACAGCTGTACTCCTTCTATTCCTCCCTCTCGAAAATCTATGAATATATCTGTCTCACAGGCTTCCATTATTCCAATTGCCTTCTTCATTCCATTTAAAATTTCAGTTTTGTCTGCTTTCTCTAGCATTTTATGCTTCAGTCCGTCGGGGGGAGCAACGAGTTCATAAACGCTAAATTTTTTTTGTGGCAATTCAATAAAAGCATCGCCTATATGAGTATGGCAATTGAATATCATTTTGGAATGTAAACTTCAAAAATAACTCCTTTTGTTTGGCCTCTCTCTTTTCTGTCTTTTACTTTTATCTTCCCGCCCATGCTTTCAATTATCTTTTTAACTAGATACAGGCCCAGACCGCTTCCCTTGCTATCTCTGCCCTTATAACCCATCTCAAATATTTTTTTCTTTTCCTCATCAGATATACCGATTCCATTATCTTCTACAATTATTTTTGTCCATTTATCATCCTCCTCCGCATATATATTTATCATATTTGCTCTTGAATGTATTATGGAATTCCATATTATATTGGCTAGAGCTTCTCTCAAAAATTCGTTTGCCAAAATCTTTTTTCCAAAGTCTCTGTATTCAATTCTTATTCCTCTTTCCTCTGCTTCTTTGCAATATTCACAAGAAATATCTCTTATAATTGTATCCAGGTCTATTTTTTCCTTTTTTAACTCTTTTTTCAACACTTGCAGTTTTCTGACATTTTCTATTATTTCAATGGCAGTTGTTGCAGATTTTATTGCAAGCTCAGCCAGTTCTTTTGCTTCTGGTTCTAATTTTTCCTCAAGCAGCATATCCAGATAACCCACAACAAGCTGTAATTTATTTGCTACATCATGGCGGAGTAAAGCATTATAAAATTCTGCTTCCCTCTGTGCCTTCTTCAGCTCCGTTATGTCGTGAATTATGCCGTCTATGTATTCTTCCTCTCCTTCTTTAACCAGTACTGCATATTCATTACCAATTACAATACTGCCATCTTTTCTGACATATTCAACTTCATAATTTCTAACGTAGCCATTTTTTCTCAAAGCCTCCAGAAAATGTTCTCTTTCATCTGGATTCCTATAAAGTTCTCTGGGGTCCATCTTTTTAAGTTCCTCCTCGCTGTATCCAAAGAATTTTTGAAGTGCTTTGTTCGCCTCAATTATTTTTCCGTTTTTATCAAGACGGTATATTCCTTCTGCTGCATTTTCAAATATGCTTCTGAATTTCCTTTCTGAATTTTCTAACTTCTGCTTAAATTCCACGTTTTTAAATGCAGCAGCAAGAACATTTGCAAAAATTTCAAGGAGCTGTATATCTTCCTCATCAAATCCATCTATTTCCGCTTTCTCAACATTTATAACGCCTATTAGCTCGTTCCTGTATAATATGGGAACCGCCACTTCGCTTTTTATATTTGGTGCTGCCTTTATATATCGCGGATCCTTGCTTACATCTGGAACATAAATTGTTTTCTTTTCATTTGCACATGCCACTGTAATACCTTTTTCTCCATCAAGCCTTAAAGGAAAATTGGGCTTATAAATGCCCACAGTATGCACAACTTTCAATTCATTTCCATGTTTTATGAGTAATGCAAAGTTATCAAATTTTAAAACTTTCTTCAGTGCAGAAGAAAAAATTTTGTATAGTTCTTCATAAGAATTTGCAAGAGTCAAATCAGAGGAAAGATTATAAAGGCCGAGCAAGCGTTTTTCCATTATAGGAAATAGATAAAGAGGTCATTTATAATTTTTTTCTTTTTCCTTACAGGGAGGCAAAAGCTGATTAAAACAATAAATCTCTCAATAAATATATTAATGGGCAATCCTATTCATTCAAAATCTGGAGGGATGAAAATGGACAAACTGGCGGTTGTATTTGATAATCACGTGCATTTAAGCAAGAATGGAAGATATCTAGAGGCAATAAATGAATTTAAGAAATATGGCGGTACACACCTCAACTTCTGTCCATATACAGATATCAAAAAAATTTCGAAAAATAAAAGTTACATGGAATGCTACGAAGACGGTCTGAAACTTGCAAAATATGCAACAGAAAAAACAGGTGTGAAAATATTTCTGACTGTTGGCCCATATCCAATAGATTATTTAAAGTTGAAAGAAGTTGTGGGCAGAGAGGAAGCAATAGCCATAATGAAAAAAGGGATGGAAGAGGCACAACAATTCTGTGTGGATGGAAAAGCGATTGCAATCGGAGAAATAGGGAGACCCCATTTTAAAGTAGATGAACAGGCATGGAGGGACAGCAATGAGATAATGGAATATGGTATGAGACTGGCTAAAGAAGCAAATGTTCCAGTAATTTTACATATGGAGAAAGCAACACCATCAAATATGAAAGAAATTGCAGAAATGGCAAATAGGGTTGGTTTGAAAAAGGACAGAGTCATAAAGCATTATTCTCCACCCCTCATCAAGCCAGAAGAAAATTATGGCATCTTTCCATCTGTAATTGCCAAAGAAGAAAACATAAAAGAGGCATTGAAAAAGGGCTTGAGATTCATGCTCGAAACAGATTATCTCGATGATTTAAAACGCCCTGGAGCAGTTTTAGATTTAAAAACAATACCAAGAAAGTTGAATAAGTTGCTGCAGCAAGAAATACTGAATGAGGAACAGGCTATAGTAATAAATAAGGACAATCCTGAGAAAATTTATGGTATATCCTTAGAATAATGCTGCCGCAGGAACAACTAATTCTTTTCCACAATTTTTGCATACATAGTACACTCTACCATTAAAATTATGATGCATCATCTCGCCCCCACACTCCGGGCACCTTTTATTCGCTATCATTTTGCTAACCTTTTGCTAATAAATATATTTTTTATATATATAAAATTTTCGCCAACGTTATAAAAAGATTGTA